>JADMIO011113505.1_pt1 | contig 66036 bp, 58 predicted proteins | sample 8958161 | NCBI WGS metagenome assembly JADMIO01 (sample SAMN16585339, study PRJNA669376) | soil metagenome | isolation source: Crop rotation soil | place: USA: Cullars Rotation, Alabama | collected 2011 | reverse complement strand
CCGCGACAACTTGTCCACGTGGAATTCTAAGCTTAGGATCCCAATGTGCTGGAAAGCAGTAGGTCTCGATGTCGTCGATCGGCGGCTGGCTGAGCCCCCGCCTTCCTCGGAAGATGTTGGTGAAGGACATCTGCTGCGTGGTCGCGAGCCGCCGCGCCTCGGCATCGCTCTCCGCCGCGATGATGTTGACCCCCACCATCGCGTAGGGCCGGTCGAGCTGCGCGGAAGGCTTGAAGCGGCTTCGGTAGATCTGCAGCGCGTCGAGCAGAAGGTCCGGGGCGAAATGCGAGGCGAAGGCATAGGGAAGTCCGAACTCGGCCGCGAGCATCGCCCCGAACTCGCTCGACCCGAGGATCCAGAGCGGCACATTGGTGCCGGCCGCCGGCACCGCCTGGACGATCTGGTTGGGAACGGCAGGCGCCAGGAGCGCCTGCAGCTCCAGAACGTCCCGAGGGAAGGATTCCGCCGCCTCCGGCGTCCGGCGAAGCGCGCGGAGCGTGATCTGGTCGGTGCCCGGCGCGCGGCCGAGCCCGAGGTCGATCCGGCCCGGGAACAGCCGCTCCAGAGTACCGAACTGCTCGGCGATGACGTAGGGCGCGTGGTTTGGAAGCATGATGCCACCGGCGCCGACTCGGATCGACTTGGACCCAGCAGCGATATGGCCGAGGACCACCGCCGTCGCGGCGCTGGCGATGCCGATCATGTTGTGGTGCTCGGCCACCCAGATGCGCCGATAGCCCCAGCATTCGGCATGCGCAGCGAGGTCGCGGGCATTGTTGAGTGCGCCGGCCGCGTCGACCGCCTGGGTCACGCGGACCAGTTCGAGAATCGAGACCGGGATAGACATCGAGGCTTCCACTGTCGCCTGTGACTGCACGCCCCTAGGTGGTGACACCCATGCTCATCGCCAACCGCGGCGGCCCGTCGCAAGGGACTCGCAGGTCGGGGACGAGACCTGGACGGCTAGACCCCGACGATCTTTGTCCTGAGCGACATCAGCCCCTCGATGCCGATCTCCATCCGGTCGCCCGGCCGGAGATAGAGCTCGGCGGCGTTCGGCTGCCCAAGCGCGACGCCCTTCGGCGCACCGAGGGCGATCAGGTCGCCGGGGAGCAGCGGCATGAAGCGCGAGAAGTGCTCCAGGATGTCGCCGATCCTGTAGATGAACTGGCTGCTGTTCTCGCGGAGCCGAGGCTGGCCGTTGACCGAGCAGGTGAGCCACAGGTCGTCGACGTCCTTCACCTCGTCCAGCGTCGCGATATAGGGACCGATCGGCGCGAAGCCCGGCATGTTCTTCGCCGTCCAGAAGCGCGTGCCCGATGCCGCCTCCCGCTTCTGGATTTCGCGCGCGGTCAGGTCGTTGAAGACGGTGAGGCCGCCGATATGCGCCCGCCAGTCGGCCCTGCCGACCCGGTGCGCATATTTCGAGACCACGAACACCACCTCCGGCTCGTAGTCCATCGTGGTGATGCCCTCGGGCCGCGCCACCTCGGCATCCTGCCCGACCAGGGTCTCATTGAGCTTGATGAAGCCGGTCGGCTCCTGCGGGATCTCCTTCAGCATGTCGTTGGCGACGAGTTCCTCGCGGTGCTGGCGCGAGTTCTTGCCGATGCAGAGGAATTTTCCGGGATCGGGTATCGGCGGCAGGAAGCGAAGCTCACCGGCCGGCCGGGTCAATCCCTTAGCCTCGGCCGTATCCCGGAGTGCGACGAGAGCGTGGAGCACCACCGGCCCGGTGGAGAACGCTGCCTTCACGGTCGCCGCGGGCGGGGCGACATCGAGCGTGCGGGCCGCTGCCTCGACATCGACGACGGCATCGCCGCGGCTGGCGGCGATGCCGAGCCGCGGGCCGCCGCTGGTCGCGGGATCGAGGAATGTCGCGAGCTTCATGGCGGTCAGCCTCCCCTCAGATCGGGCCCGGATGCCCGGCGCCCCGGTAGGCCGGCCCGAGACGGCCGCCCCCTGAAATCAAAAGGGCCGCCTCGCGGCGGCCCTTCGGACCGGCTCTCCGAGCCGATCAGGAATTTGGTGGAGCCAGGCGGAATCGAACCGCCGACCTCTTGAATGCCATTCAAGCGCTCTCCCAACTGAGCTATGGCCCCGTGCCGTCCGAACCCTTGGGCCCCGCGGCGCGGCGGAACCTAGGCAAAGGTCCGGGTCAAATCAAGACCGCCGCGACGCGATTTACGGCTCCTCGTCCTCGCCGTCGACATCGCCGAGAATTTCGTTGACGTCGTCGCCCTCCTCGTCCTCCTCGGGAAGGAAAGCTTCCTCCTCTTCGTCGGCGAGTGCGACCTCCTCCTCCTCGTCGCCGTCGACCGCCGCGCCCGCATCCTCGTCGGCTTCCTCGAGGCTGACGAGTTCGACATTGGCGACCTCCTCCTCTTCCTCGTCGCCCGCGTCGTCGTCTGCAACGACAGCCGTCGCCGGCCCAGCGCGCCCGCGGGTCGGCGGCTCGAAGGCCCCGCCGCAGCGTGGGCAGGTGATCGGATTGTGGTTGAGGTCGTAGTATTTGGCGCCGCAATGAGGGCAGAGGCGCTTCGTACCGAGTTCCGCTTTGGCCACTGAAATGCCTCTCTCGTTCGAGCGGCGCCTGCCATAGTCCGCTCCACCGGCGGTGTCAAAAGCAAAAAGCCGCCTGCGGGGTGACGCTCGTGACGGCCCTGTGCTATCGGGTCGGGCCGCCGGTCCGGCAAGCCGTCGCCGCCTTCGCACGGGAGAACCTCAGGCCATGTCCTCCGCCCCGTCCGCTCCGGCATCGCGCCCACTCCGCGCCTCAGCTTCCGGCCCGCTCAAGGGCCGCGTCAGCGTCCCTGGCGACAAGTCCATTTCCCACCGCGCGCTGATGCTCGGCGCAATCGCCGTCGGCGAGACCCGTATCGAGGGCCTCCTCGAGGGCGAGGACGTCCTTTCCACCGCTGCGGCGATGCGCGCTTTCGGCGCCACCGTCACCCGCGACGGGCCCGGCGCGTGGCGGGTGAACGGCCTCGGCGTGGGCGGCCTCCTCGAACCCGACGGCGTGATCGACTACGGCAATGCCGGCACCGGCTCGCGCCTCGCGCTCGGCCTCGTCGGCAGCCATGCCTTCGCCGCGACCTTCACCGGCGACGCCTCGCTCCGCCGGCGCCCGATGGGCCGCGTGATCGACCCGCTCCGCCGGATGGGCGTCCAGGTGCTTTCCCGCTCGGGCGACCGGCTGCCGCTCACCGTCCGCGGACCCGACCTGCCGATCCCGATCGAGTATCGCGTGCCGGTGCCGTCGGCGCAGGTGAAGTCGAGCGTGCTCCTTGCGGGAGTGAACGTCCCCGGCGTCACCACCGTGATCGAGCCGGTGATGACCCGGGACCACACCGAGCGGATGCTCCAGGCCTTCGGCGCCGAGATCGAGATCGAAGCCGGCGAGGACGGCGCTCGCGTGATCCGCCTGGAAGGCCGGCCGAACCTCAAAGGCCAGCCGATCGCCGTCCCGGGCGACCCGAGCTCCGCCGCCTTCCCACTGGTCGCGGCGCTGATCGTCGAGGGCTCGGACATCACCATCGGCGGCGTCCTCCTCAATCCCACCCGCACCGGGCTGATCGACACGCTTCTCGAAATGGGCGCCGACATCGCCATCGAGAACCGCCGCACCGTCGGCGGTGAGACGGTCGGCGATCTTCGCGCCCGGTCGAGCCGCCTCAAGGGCGTCGCCGTGCCGCCGGAGCGCTCCGCCTTCATGATCGACGAGTACCCCATCCTCGCCATCGCCGCCGCCTTCGCGGAAGGCCAGACCGTGATGCAGGGCGTCGGCGAGCTTCGGGTCAAGGAGAGCGACCGCATCGCAGCCGTGGCCGCCGGCCTCGCCGCCAACGGCATCACCGCCGAGGAAGGGCCGGAAAGCCTTGTCGTCACGGGCGGCGCAACGACCATCGGCGGCGGCAAGGTCGCCACCCACCTCGACCATCGCATCGCGATGAGCTTCCTCGTCCTCGGCCTTGCCGGCAAGAAGCCGGTCGAGGTCGACGACGCCGCCACCATCGCGACCAGCTTTCCCGAGTTCCGCGGCCTGATGGGCGAGCTCGGCGCGCATTTCGAGGACGGCGCGCCCGCGGCATGAGACGCGTGCGCCTCCCCTCGCCCTTCCGGCGGTGGCGCCCCGCGCATCGGTCGGCTAAACCCTCGCCGCCATGATCATCGCCATCGACGGGCCAGCAGCCTCCGGCAAGGGCACCCTCGCCCGCCGCCTCGCCGCCTACTACGGCTTCCACCACCTCGACACCGGCCTCACCTATCGCGGCGTCGCCGCCGCGCTGATCGCAGCCGGCGAGGACCCGGCCGACGAAGCCGCCGCAGTCCGGGCCGCACGCCGCCTCGACCTCGGCCGGCTCGATCCGGTGCAGCTCGCCGACCATGCAATAGGCGAAGCGGCCTCCAAGGTCGCGGTCATCGGCGCCGTCCGCACCGAACTGACCAATCTTCAGCGCGCCTTCGCCAGGAAGCCGCCGGGCGCCGTGCTCGACGGCCGCGACATCGGCACCGTGGTCTGCCCCGAGGCGCCGGTGAAGCTCTTCGTCACCGCCTCGCCCGAGGCGCGTGCCGGCCGCCGCACCGAGGAACTCCGCGCGCGCGGACAAGCGATCGCCTTCGATGAGGTCCTCGACGACCTTCGGCGCCGCGACGCGCGCGACGCCGGCCGCTCGGTCGCACCCCTCCGCCAGGCGGCCGACGCCCACTTGCTCGACACTACCGGAATGGATATAGAAGCCGCTTTCCGCGCGGCTTTGGAGATCGTCGAGAGGGCGAAGACCGGACGGCATTGACGGGGTGCAGAGCACGCCGTCGCGGTGTCCGGGAATGTTTATCTTCGTCCGAGCGCCTCCGCCGCGCGAAAGAAGCAGAATCGAATTGGCCGGCCTGAGCGTCCAAGCGCCGGTCCGCGGCATGCCGCGGAAGCCCTCTCGGGCGAGGCTCAGGCTCGGCTTCCGCAACACCAGCGCCGGCGCACAAGGCCGATCTCGGCCCAGGAGATTCAATGCCCGTCCAGACCCCGACCCGTGAAGATTTTGCCGCCCTCCTCGCCGAGTCCTTCAAAAGCGACGACCTCGCCGAAGGCACCGTCGTCAAGGGCAAGGTCGTCGCCATCGAGAAGGACCTCGCGGTCATCGATGTCGGCGCCAAGACCGAAGGACGCGTGCCGCTGAAGGAATTCGGCCTTCACGGCAAGGCGCCCGACATCAATGTCGGCGACGAGGTCGAGGTCTATCTGGAGCGGATCGAGAACGCGCTCGGCGAGGCGATGCTGTCGCGCGACAAGGCACGGCGCGAGGAGAGCTGGGTCCGGCTCGAAGAGAGCTTCAACAAGAACGAGAAGGTCAACGGCGTCATCTTCAACCAGGTCAAGGGCGGCTTCACGGTCGACCTCGACGGCGCGGTCGCCTTCCTGCCGCGGAGCCAGGTCGACATCCGCCCGGTGCGCGACGTGACCCCGCTGATGCACACCCCGCAGCCCTTCCAGATCCTCAAGATGGACAAGCGGCGCGGCAACATCGTCGTCTCGCGCCGCACCGTTCTCGAAGAGACCCGCGCCGAGCAGCGGTCGGAACTGGTCCAGAGCCTCGAGGAAGGCCAGATCATCGAGGGCGTGGTCAAGAACATCACCGACTACGGTGCGTTCGTCGACCTCGGCGGCATCGACGGCCTGCTGCACGTCACCGACATCGCCTGGCGTCGGATCAACCACCCGAGCGAGGTGCTGACCATCGGCCAGACCGTCCGGGTGCAGATCATCCGCGTCAACCAGGAAACCCACCGCATCAGCCTCGGCATGAAGCAGCTCGAGGCGGATCCCTGGGAGGGCATCGCCGCCAAGTATCCGGTCGGCGCGAAGTTCACCGGACGCGTCACCAACATCACCGACTACGGCGCCTTCGTGGAGCTGGAGCCGGGCATCGAGGGGCTGATCCACGTCTCCGAGATGTCGTGGACCAAGAAGAACGTCCACCCGGGCAAGATCGTCTCGACCTCCCAGGAGGTCGAGGTGATGATCCTCGAGGTCGACCCGGTGAAGCGCCGCATCTCGCTCGGCCTCAAGCAGACGCTGGCCAATCCGTGGGAGAGCTTCGCCGAGAAGCACCCGGTCAACAGCGAGGTCGAGGGCGAGGTCAAGAACAAGACCGAGTTCGGCCTGTTCCTCGGCCTCGACGGCGACATCGACGGCATGGTCCACCTCTCCGACCTCGACTGGAACCGGCCGGGCGAGCAGGCGATCGACGACTACAATCGCGGCGACCGGGTCAAGGCGGTGGTGCTCGACGTCGACGTCGAGAAGGAGCGCATCTCGCTGGGCATCAAGCAGCTCGCCGGCGATCCCTTCGTCGAGGCCGGCTCGCAGGGCGGCGTCCGCAAGGGCGCGGTCGTCACCTGCGAGATCATCGAGGTCAAGGACAGCGGCATCGAGGTCAAGATCGTGGACACCGACCTCACCGCCTTCATCCGCCGCGCCGATCTCTCGCGCGAGCGGTCGGAGCAGCGGCCGGAGCGGTTCGCCAAGGGCGAGAAGGTCGATGCCCGGGTGACTGCCTTCGACAAGAAGGCCCACAAGATCTCGGTGTCGATCAAGGCGCTGGAGATCGCCGAGGAGAAGGAAGCGGTCGCCCAGTACGGCTCGACCGACTCCGGCGCCTCGCTCGGCGACATCCTCGGCGCCGCCCTCAAGGCGCGCCAGACCACCGACAACGCCGAGGACTGATCTCCCTTTCGGCACGTCGTCCGACATCCAAGGCCCGCGGCCATGCCGCGGGCCTTTTCCGTTTGCAGGCGAATGGGGAGAAGGCGCGGCGCAGCGCTGCTCGCCGAGCGGCTTGTCGGCCGCAGCGAACCTCCCTATAACCCGACCGCCCGCGCCCTTCGTCTATCGGTTAGGACGGCAGCCTTTCACGTTGCAAAGACGGGTTCGACTCCCGTAGGGCGCGCCAAGCACCTCTGCCAATTCTGCGGATAAACCCGGGGCAGGACTTGTTCCGCCCCGCACTAGCCATTGGTTGCATATCCGGCAGCAGACACGCGCCGCCCGCGAGCGCACGGATTCGTAAAAGCCTCGAATCGCCAAGACTTTGCTTCGATTTATGACAGTCCTGCTCCCGCGGGCGGGCTGCCTTGGTTAATCCCCTGTCAATCGATCTCGGAATCCAAGCCCTGTGGATTAACCTCCCGATTATTTCTCCGCTGTTACACGAGCCCTCGGGACAGGACTTTCAGACGATCTTCCTGGGACACCAAGACGACATAAATACAAGGGCTAATGTCATGCTGAGGACTTTCGAGAATTTCCTCAAGAATCAGTCGGGCGCCACGGCCATCGAATATGGCCTGATAGCATCCCTCATCGGCGTCGCGATTATCGCTGGCGCGACACTGACGGGAACTAACCTCAACACGGCGTTCACCGACATCTCCGGCGTCGTCAAGGGCAAGTAGCCGACTGACTTACCGTAATCCAGGCTGCGAAGACTTGGAGTCCCATAGTGCCTTGCTGTGGGACTTCTTCTTTTTGAGGACCGGCCTTCGACCCGACGGGGTCTATGGCAGGGTGGCATCGAGCCGGATCGCGGCGTACCACTCGGCAAGGTCGGCGATCTCCTTTTCGGTGAGGTTCTTGGCGACTGTCGCCATGCGCGCGTCCTTGTCGGTCCGGGAACCGCTCCGATAGGCCGCCATCTGATCGAGGAAGTAGGAAGCGGGCTGGCCGGCGATATGCGGCACCCCCTTCATCTTGGCGATGCCCGCCGGACCGTGGCAAGGCGTGCAGGCCCCCGCGGTGTCCTTGCCGGCGGCCAGTTGCTCCGGCGAGGCGGCGAACCCCGGCCCGGCGCCGGCCGACAGCACTGCAAGTATCGCTGCCGTGCAACCCCGAGCGGCTGACTTCATGGCTTTCGCTCCTGTTCCGACCGGTTTCCGACATCGTGAGCGGGCGAATGTCTTAACGGCGCGTTAGCCGCACTCCCCTACGCTCGCCGCGCGTGTTTATCCCGCTCGATTGGAAGCCGCCTCGTGGACCAGCTCGGCTACTGGACGAAGGTCCTCCTCTATCCGGTCGTCGGCCTGTTCGATCCGGGCAATTTCTTCGCGGTCTACTATCTGCTCGCGGGCTTCCTCTTCGCGGCCGGCGCCTACGCCGTCTCGCGCCGCGGCGGCAAGCTCGTTTCGCCGCGCCGGCTTTTCCGCTTCCTCTTTCCGCGCCGCGTCTGGGCACATCCCTCCTCGCGCCTCGACCGCCGGCTCTATCTCCTCAACACGATTCTGCTGATCGCCGCCTACAGCTTCATGGTGATCGGCGCGAACTTCTGGCGCGACCTCACCATCGGCGGCCTGACCATGCTCGGCGGCCCCCCGCCGGCGACCTCCGAGGCGAGCTTCGGCGTCCTTGCGCTCACCACCGTGGTGATGCTGCTCGCGCTCGATTTCGGCTACTGGCTCGCCCACTGCATGATGCACAAGAGCCCGGTGCTCTGGGAGTTCCACAAGGTGCATCACTCCGCCGAGGTGATGACGCCGCTTACCGAATGGCGGCAGCATCCGGTCGAGATGGTGCTCTTCCCGAATGTCTACGGCCTCACCAACGGCGTCGCCTTCGGCACGATGGTCTGGCTGTTCGGAGCCGGAGCCCAGCCCTTCGAGCTCTGGAACCTGAACATCTTCATGATCCTCTACCTGATGACCGTGCATCACCTCCGGCACTCGCATATCTGGATGCCGGCCGGCGGGCTCCTCGGCCATCTCCTCCACAGCCCCGGCCACCACCACGTGCACCACTCCGCCAAGGAGCAGCACTACGACAAGAACATGGGCTACTTCCTGTCGATCTGGGACTGGATGTTCGGCACGCTGGTTCTGCCCGGCAATGAGCGCATCAAAGAGATCGGCATCGGCCCCGAAGGCGCGGAGCACAATTCCGTCTGGGCGACCGTCTGGCTCCCGTTTGTGAAGGCCGGGCGCGTGCTCATGGGACGGAAGCAGGCGGCCTGAGGCGGGAAGTCGTGTCGCCTCCGGTCCTGATCGCGCGCGCCGGCCCCCGCGAGCCTGCCGCGCTTGCACTCATCGCCCAGTCCGATGCCTACCTCGCGGCGCTCTATCCGCCGGAAAGCAACCACCTTCTCGACCCGGAGGCTCTTTCCCGGCCCGAGGTCCGCTTTTTCCTCGCCCGAAGGGGCGGCGAGACGGTGGCAAGCGGCGCCTATGTCCTCGCGCGCGACGGCCGGAGCGCCGAGATCAAGCGGATGTTCGTCGCCCCTGCTGCCCGCGGCCTCGGCATCGGACGCCGGATGCTCCGCCACATCGAGGCGAGTGCCGCAGAAGAGGGCATCACCCTCCTCCAGCTCGAGACCGGCATCTCCCAGCCGGAGGCGATCGGCCTCTACCGGGCCGAAGGCTACGTCGAGCGCGGGCCGTTCGGCAGCTACGCGCCCGACCCGTTCAGCCTCTTCATGGAGAAGGCGCTCTCGCGCTGACCCGCCGCCTTAGGTGAGCGGGCCGGCGCAATGCTCCACAAAGGCCGGCCGCGCCGCGACCCGGTCGTACCAGGTCCGCAGCCGCGGCAGGTCCGGCCGCGCGATCGGGAAGTTCAGGAACCGGTGCGCCATGATGCTGATGATTTCGTCGGCGAGCGTGAAGCTGTCGCCGGCGAGATAGGTCCGGCCGTCGAGCCAGGTGTCGACGATCGTCCAGATCTGGCCGAGCCGCTTTTCCGCCGCGCCGATCGCCGCCATGTCGCGCTTCGGCTCCGGCGTCCGGTACATGCCGATCATGATCGTCGCCGTCGGCCCGGCGGCATTGGCAAGCTGCCAGTCCATCCAGCGGTCGACGAAGGTGCGCGCGGCCGGGTCGGTCGGGTGCAGATGGGCGCCGTTCCGGGTGGCGCAGAGATAGCGGCAGATCGTGTTCGATTCCCAGATCACTAGGCCGCCGTCCTCGACCGCCGGCACCACGCCGTTCGGGTTGAGTTTCCGGTAGGCCGGGTCGTCATTGCCGCCGAACGGCCCGGCCCAGTCGATCCGCTCGAACGGCACGCCGAGCTCGGCGCAGGTGAAAAGCACCTTCTGGACGTTCGACGAGTTCTTCCGGCCCCAGATCTTCAACATGACCATGCTCCCCTGCCCGCACCAGCGCCCGGGCACGTCTTGACTAACCCAGCCGGCAGCCCGCAGGAAGCCCTGCAGGACGTTCACGGCCGACAGAGACGGTATCCTGATACCGCATCGACAAATCGAGCGTTTTCCTGGATTTCCCGTCGATCTATGTTTGACACCGAGCCGTCGATCGCGCTATTGACACGCCCGGTGTGGCGGCCTCGGGCCGCCGCTCTCCGTTTCGCCCGCAAGGGCCCTGCGAAAGTGGAACCCATGAAAACCTTTTCGGCGAAGCCCGCCGAGGTCGACAAGAAGTGGCTGCTGATCGACGCCGAGGGCCTGGTCGTCGGCCGGCTGGCAGTGGTCGTCGCCAACCGCCTCCGCGGCAAGCACAAGCCGTCCTTCACTCCGCATGTCGACTGCGGCGACAATGTCATCGTGATCAATGCCGGCAAGGCGGTGCTGACCGGCAACAAGGTCACGCAGAAGAAGTACTACTGGCACACCGGGTATATCGGCGGGATCAAGGAGCGCACCGCGCGCCAGATCCTCGAGGGCAAGTTCCCCGAGCGCGTGCTCGAGAAGGCCGTCGAGCGGATGATCCCGCGCGGCCCGCTCGGTCGCCGCCAGCTCAAGAATCTCCGCGTCTATGCCGGCGCCGAGCATCCCCATGAGGCGCAGAAGCCGGAGCCGCTCGACGTGGTCGCGCTCAGCGCCAAGAACGCCAGGAGCGCCTGAGAATGGCCGCCGATCTCCAGTCCCTGCAGGACCTCGCCGGCTCGCCGGCGGCACCCGCCGCTTCGCCGGTCCATGTCCAGAAGCTCGACGCCCAGGGCCGCTCCTACGCGACCGGCAAGCGGAAGGACGCGGTCGCCCGCGTCTGGGTGAAGCCCGGCACCGGCCGGATCATCGTCAACACCAAGGAATTCGTCGAGTATTTCGCTCGGCCGGTGCTGCAGATGGTCGTCCAGCAGCCGATCATCGCCGCCAACCGCCAGGATCAGTACGACGTCTACGCGACCGTCGCCGGCGGTGGGCTCTCCGGCCAGGCCGGCGCGCTTCGTCACGGCATCAGCCAGGCGCTGACCCGCTACGAGCCAGAGCTCCGCGGCGTCCTCAAGAAGGGCGGGTTCCTGACCCGCGACTCGCGCGTCGTCGAGCGAAAGAAGTACGGCAAGGCGAAGGCCCGCCGCTCCTTCCAGTTCTCCAAGCGCTGACACGCAAGCCGAAGCGCCGACCGATTCGGAAAGGCCGCCTCTACGGCGGCCTTTTTGTTGTCGGGGCGCGGGGGGCGGATCGAGGCCGACCTCGTGTCGGCCCTCCGAACGGCCCCGGGAAGATCACCGGCTGACGAAGAAGAAGTCCTGCTTGGCCGGCAGCGAGCCATAGGAGAACGGCTGCTGCTTGCGGTTGGTCGCCTCCATCACGTCGTCCCGCACGAAGTCGAAGAGGCGGCGGACTTCGAGGTTCGGCGTGAGCAGCCGCTTGGTCAGGGCCTTGGCGAACGGGCTGTTGGTATCGGACCCGTCGAGGGCCACTTCTCCCGCCTTGGCCGCATAGATGACCAGCGTGCCGGCATCGGGCTCGACCCGCGCCAGCCCGCGGGTCCCGACCCCCTTGGTGGCTACTGTCTTCCGCATCGAAGAGAGGAACGGGTTGTCCCGGCAGGCGTCGAGGATGACGAGGTGCAGCGCCTTGGCCCCGTCGATGGCCGACAGGACCTTGCCGAGATCGACCGCTTCCAGATCGATGTCCCTGTCGGCCTTCAGCCGTGCGTCGACAGGGACCATGTAGTTCACGCCGCTGAACTCGATTCCGTGACCGGAATAGTAGACGACCGCCCAGTCGGCCGTGTCCGCGACGGTGGCGAATTCTCGGAGAGCCGACACCAGCCCCTCCCGCGTAAGGTCAGTCTTGACCGTGACGGACTGGAACCCGGCGCTTGTGAGGGCCGCCGCGACTGCCTTGGCGTCGTTGGCCGGATTGCTCAGCGTCCCGACGCTCTGATAGGCACTGTTGCCGATCACCAGGGCCACGCGGCGTCCGGAGGCTGAGGCCACCGAGGCCGGGAGCGTGGTCTGCGGAGGCAGCGCCGCAACGGCGGAGACCGGCGGCGCGACGACGGCCACGGGCGGATCGGGCTTCACCAGCTTGTCGTCCGCCCAAATGCCGACCTTCAGCACCTTGCCGTCCGGGCCGGAAAGCGTACCCCGGCCGCTGAACTTGCCGCTCTTGAAGTCGCCGACATAGACCTCACCGTTGGTGAAGGTATAGGTCCCGGTTCCGTTGTATCTGTCGTCCTTGAACTCCCCGACATATTTGTTGCCGCGGCTTTCGACCATCGTGCCGCGGCCGTTGAAGTCGCCGTTCTTCAGCTCGCCGACATAGACGGTCCCCGTGGTGAACTTGAACGTTCCGCGGCCCTCGCGGACATCGTCCTTGAATTCACCCTCGTATGTGTTGCCGTCCTTGTAGGTGATGAAGCCCGTGCCGTTGAATTTGTCGTTCTTGAAGGACCCGACATACTTCGTCCCGGTCGAATAGATATAGGTGCCCTCTCCGTCGAAATGATCATCGACGAAGCGCCCGATATACTTTGTCCCGTCGGGGTAGGTCAGCGAGCCCTGGCCGTTCCGCTTGTTGTCCCGGAACTCGCCGACATAGACGTTGCCCTTCTCGGAGCGGTACGTGCCCTGGCAATTGTCCCACCGGACTTTGGTGTCCGACGGGCAGGCAGGCAGCTTGCTCACCGCCTGGGCGAGAGCATCCCCGGATACGAAAAAGCCGCAGAATGCCGCCATGAGCATGGTCGGCAGTGGCATCAGTGCGAATCTCATGCTCCACCCCCGGTGGGTACCCGGCCTTCGGCCGAAATTAGGTTACAGCCGCCCCGGTTCGTCAACGTCCCAATGCGCCTGCGGGGAGGGACAAGCACGCGCTCCGTCTCCCGTGCGACGCGGACCGTCCCGCTCCGCCCTCCCATTTTTTGGGGCGTCGGGTCCGGCCGGCTCTTCGCTCGCGCGACATCAGCCGCTATGCATGGCGCCATCGCCACCGACCTGAACATCCATGCCGCTCGATCCCAAGCTCCCCCGGCCGACCGACAACGCCGTCTTCGGCGCGAGCCTGACCGGCGGCGTCAGCGAGCCGACCTATGGCGGGGCGCTGTCCTTCATGCGCCGGCGATACAGCCGTGCGCTCGAAGGCGTCGACGCGGTGGTATGGGGCATCCCGTTCGACGCTGCGGTCTCCAACCGGCCGGGCGCGCGCTTCGGGCCACAGGCGATCCGGCGGGCCTCGGCGATCTTCGACGGCGACCCGCAATATCCGTTCGGCATCGACCCGTTCGCCACCCTCACCGTCGTCGACTGGGGCGACTGCTCCTTCGACTACGGCAAGGGAGCGGATATCCCCGGAGCCATCGAGAGCCAGGCCGCGGCCATCCTCGCGTCCGGCGCGAAGCTGTTCTCGCTCGGCGGCGATCACTTCGTCACCTATCCGCTGCTGAAGGCGCATGCCGCCAAGCACGGGCCGTTGGCGCTCGTCCAGTTCGACGCCCACCAGGACACATGGAGCGATGACGGCGACCGGATCGACCACGGCTCTTTCGTGCTCCGCGCGGTCCGCGAGGGCCTGATCGATCCCGCCCGCTCGATCCAGCTCGGCATCCGCACGCACGCGCCGAAGGACTGCGGCGTTGAGATTCTCTACGCCCATGACCTCGACAGGCTCGGCGTCGGCGGTGTCGTCCGGTCCCGCCTATATGACCTTCGACATCGACTGCCTCGACCCGGCCTTCGCCCCGGGCACCGGCACGCCGGTCGCCGGCGGCTGGTCGAGCCGCGAGGCCCTCGCGATCCTTCGCGGGCTGGCCGGCGTCGATTTCGTCGGCGGTGATGTCACCGAAGTTTCGCCGCCTTATGATCATGCCGACATCACCGCTATCGCCGGTGCGACGGTCGCGATGACCTGGATTGCGATGCTCGCCGCCCGAAAGGCCGCCTGACCGCCCTCCCCGCTTACCTCCGTCCGATGGAGACCCCAGAATGTCCGCGAAGAAAGTCAGGATCGGCGTCCTCGGCGCCTCGGGCTACACCGGCGCCGATCTCGTGCGCCTCGCCGTCCGTCATCCCGGCATGGAGATCACCGCGCTCACCGCCAACAGCCATGCCGGCAAGCCGATGGCCGATGTCTTCCCGCATCTCGCCTTCGTGCCCCTGCCCGACCTCACCACCATCGAGGCGGCCGACTGGGACTCGGTCGATGCCGTCTTCTGCGGCCTGCCGCACGGGACGACGCAGGAGATCACCAAGATGCTCGTCACCGAGCATCCGCAGGTGAAGGTGATCGACATGTCGGCGGACTTCCGGCTCCGCAATCTCGATACCTATGCCAAGTGGTACGGCCACGCCCACCAGGCGCCGGAGCTGCAGGCCGAGGCGGTCTACGGGCTGACCGAGCATTACCGCTCGGCGATCACCGACGCGCGGATCGTCGCCTGCCCGGGCTGCTACCCGACCGCGACCCTCCTCGCGCTGATCCCGATCGTCGCCGCCGGCCAGGTCGACATCGGCGACATCATCGTCGATGCGAAGTCGGGCATCAGTGGCGCCGGCCGCGGCCTCAAGCTCAACACGCTGTTCACCGAGGCTGGCGAAGGTCTCTCGCCCTACTCGATCGCCAAGCACCGCCACGCGCCCGAGATCGAGCAGGAGCTGTCGCAGTGCGCCGGCCAGCCGATCCTCGTCAACTTCACCCCGCACCTCATCCCGATGAGCCGCGGCGAGCTCTGCACGTCCTATGTCAGGCTGACCGGCGGCGCGAAGGCCGACGACCTCCGCGCGACTCTCAACGAGGCCTATCGGGCCGAACCCTTCGTGCAGGTGGTCGCCCCGGGGGTGGTCCCGCAGACCCAGAACGTCCGCGGCTCGAACTATGTCCAGATCGGCGTCTTCGCCGACCGTCTGCCCGGCCGCGCGATCGTGGTCTCGGTTCTCGACAACCTGGTGAAAGGCTCGGCCGGTCAGGCGATCCAGAACTTCAACCTCATGTACGGCTTCGAGGAAACGCTCGGCATCGAGCAGCTCCCGCTGTTCCCGTAAGGTCCCGGAAACCCACCACCCAACAGCGTCCTTCTCCCCTTGCGGGAGAAGGTGCCGGCAGGCGGATGAGGGGTCGTGCGACGCTGGCCGGATAGGGCGCTCGACCCCTCACCCTTCGCGCCTAGGCTCGCTCTGCTCGCCAAGGCGCGAAGCCCTCTCCCGCAAGGGGAGAGGGCGCGGATGCGAAAGCTCCCACAGCGCGGTTCGCCTAGGCTCGGGCTGCTTCGCCCGCCATCGCCGGCGACATCGCCCGGACATGCAGGGCCGCCGCCGACAGCACCAGGACCGCACCGAGTTGGTGGAGGAGCGCAAGGCTGAGCGGCACGACGTGGAGAAGCGTCGAGATGCCGAGCGCGGCCTGCAGCATCACCAGGCCGAGGAGGCTCGCGGCCCGGCCGAAACTGGTCTCGCGCGGAACCGAGCGTGCTGCGACCCACAGGTGGACAACCACGGCGGCCAGCAGCAGATACGCCCCGATCCGGTGGCTGAACTGAACGGTGGTGACATTCTCGAAGAAGTTGAGCCACAGCGGCCCGTCGCCGAAAAGGCCGGTCGGCACGAGGCGTCCGTCCATCAGCGGCCAGGTATTGTAGGTGAGCCCGGCATCGAGGCCGGCCACCAGCCCGCCGAGATAGATCTGCAGGAAGGCGAGCCCGAGCACGGCGACCGCCGTCGCTTTCACCGCCCCTGCCGGCGCGCGCCACCCGGCAGGACGCAACGCAAGGCTCCCGGCCAGCCACAGCGTGTAGGCGAGGCAGATGCAGCCGAGCACGAGATGCGCGGCGAGCCGGTACTGGCTGACATCGGTGCGGACCGCGAGCCCGCTCGCCACCATCCACCAGCCGAGCGCGCCCTGAAGGCCGCCGAGCACGAGGAGCGCGACGATCCGGGGCACCAGCCGACGCTCGATGCGGCCCGTCACCCAGAAGAAGACGAGCGGCAGGGCGACGGCGAAGCCGATCAGCCGCCCGAGCAGCCGATGGCTCCACTCCCACCAGAACAGGGTCTTGAAGCCGTCGAGCGACATACCTCTGTTCAGCACCTGATATTCGGGGATCTGCTGGTACTTCGCGAACTCCTCCTGCCACTCGGTATCGGAGAGCGGCGGGATGACGCCGTGGATCGGCTTCCACTCGGTGATCGACAGGCCCGACTGGGTGAGCCGCGTCGCCCCGCCGAGCACGATCATGCCGACGAGGAGTGCTGCCACGGCGAACAGCCAGGCGCGCACCAGCCGGCGGTCGGCGACCCGGTCGCGCACCGGCACGGCGGCTTCGAGCGAGGCGGCGGTCATCGTGCGGTCGTCACTCTCGACCGGTTTCGGCAAGCGCTCACAATTGAGACCGCCGACTGGGTGGCGGAACCGGGTTCCGGCCGGATATAGCTTCGCCGCCGGCCCGCTGCCAGTCGCGGCCGTTCGCCAAATCGACGCGGGCGAACGCCCTGCCGGCGCGGCCGAGCCCAGGAGAAGCGATGTCCGTCCGCACCCGCAAGCTCATCGGAACCGTCATGCTGGCGGTGCTGGTAGTCGTCTACGCCCTGGTGGTGATGGCGATCGCGGCGGGCCGGATCAGCACCGCTGGAACCATCATCCAGGTGCTGTTCTTCGCGGTCGCCGGCCTTCTCTGGGTGCTGCCGGCAATGGCGATTATCCGCTGGATGCAACGGCCGTGACGTTGGGCGGCTTGGCCCGGTCCTCGCGGCGCCCGACGAGGCCGTAGAGCGCGTAGGCGGCACCGGACAGGAACAGGTCGAGATAGCGGATCGCCTGGTAATGTCCGTTGATCGACACCCGCGGCAGCGCGGTCATCGTCGACGCGTGGCGCGGAAAGAGCACGCCCGGACGGGTTGTGACGCCGGTCTCGAAGCCGAGTTCCGAGACCAGCCGGAACTCGCGCTCGCCGGCAGCGAAAGAGGCGCCGTAGGGATAGGCGAAGTGGCGCGGCTTCGCGCCGAGCCCAGCCTCCAGGACGCGGGCACTGTCCCTCACCTCGCTCCGTGCTCGCCCGAGCGGCAGCTTCGCGAGCGCATAGTGGCCGATGGTGTGGGCGCCGATCGTCACCAGCGGGTCGGCCGCAAGCCGGCTGAGCTCCGCCCATGTCATCATTTCCTCGTCTAGCACCCCACCGGGATCGACGCCGTAGCGCCAGGCAAGCTCGCGCACGACCTCGCGCTGCCGATCCTCGTCCATGGCGAGAAGCCAGCCGATAAGCTGGTTGTAGGTCGCGTATTTCTCCGCGGTCGTGCGGCAGGCGAGATAGGTGATCTGTCCGTCGAGCGCGACCGCAAGCGTCGTCTGGCGCTCGACGATGTGTTCCAGCACCACCCACCAGAGGTCCGCCGTCCGGTCGACCAGCCCGGTCGCAACGAACACGGTGAAGGGAGCCCCGGCCGCCTTCAGCACCGGATAGGCATATTCGAGATTGTCGCGATAGCCGTCGTCGAAGGTGATCGCGCAGAAGCGCCGCGAGCCCGGCGTCTTCAGCCGACCCGCCGCCTCGCTGAGATCGACGATGTCGATATCGAGCTGGCGCACGCGGCCGATCACGCGCTCCAGGAATTCAGGCGTCGCCTCGAGATGGGCGTTGGGCGCGAAGTCGCCGCCGCGGTCCGGCCGCACATGATGAAGCATCAGCACGGCGCCGACGCCGCGCGTCCGGCGCGCCATCAGATGGTGGGTTCCCGTGAAGTAGAGCGCGTTGAGGCCCAGCTTCTTCAGGGCTGTGGTGGCCGCGAGCATCAATCCCCCGGAGGCCGCTCAAGCGAAATTTGAGCGCGTCTTGGTACAACCTCGCCGCAATCGGTTTACGCGGTGTTGATTGTGCCGACGATCCGCGCCGCAGGGTTGAGAATTTGCTTCCGTCACGCCGCCGTCGAGCGCGCCGCCTCTCTTTCGGGCGCCGGAGTCGTGGCGAGAGAGTCGAAGAGATCGGGCTCGTCCGGCGGCGGCGCGGCATCGGCGATCAGCAGCAGCACCTCGGCCGGCGAAGCCCGGCTGATCCGCTCATAGGCCCGCACGGTGCGTGGATCGGCGGCGTCGGTCTCGGTGACCAGCACTACGGCGCCGGCGCTCGGGCCGAGCCGGTCGATGAGATGGTCGGCGCCGTCGAGCACGAGGTGATCATAGGTGTAGTCGAGCGCGTCGAGGACGGTCGCAAGCCGCGTCCCGTCGCCGAGGTCGGGAGGCAGCGGCAGCCGTCCGGCCGGGATGAAGTGCGCCGACGAGCTCCGGTCCCGGAAGATCACCTGGGCGAAGGAGGCGTTGCCGGCATAGAGGTCGCCGAAGCCCGGCAGCTCGTGCTCCTCGCCCATCGCGATCCGGTCCGCCCCATCCTTGCGGAAGTCGACGAGGATTACCCGCGACCCGGATCGGGCAAGCGTGCGGGCGAGCGCGACGGCGGCGAGCGGCCGGCCGACGCCGGGGCTCTCCTCGGCAGTTGTCACCAGGATTCGCTTCGCCCCGGCGGTCGCGATCCGTCCGCCGATCGCCGCGAGCGACGGCTCGACCGCCGCGTCGAGGCCCGGCGCGATGACCGGATCGTGCGGCATGATGCGGCGGACCGAGTCGTCGCTCTGCCAGCGCATCCGGCCGTTGACCGGGACCGCGCCCGGCACCACCGGCAGGGCTTCCTCATAAGAGACCGTCCGCATCGGCCGGCCGCTCAGGAGTTCGCGGACGCCGACCCAGGCGAAGGCGAGGAGCATCAGCGCAGCGATAGCCGCGCCGGTCATCGGCACCTTCTTCGGAAAATCCGCGGTCACCGGCGCCGCCGCGCGCGAAATCACCCGCGCGTCGACCGGCAAATAGCGCCCGCTCTGCCGCGCCACCGCATCCCGGTAGCGGAGCATGTAGGATTCGAGGAGCTCGCGCTCCGATGCCGCCTCGCGCTGCAGGGCCCGAAGCTGCACCTCGGCGTCGTTCGACTTCGCCGTCGTCACCTTGAGGCCGGCGAGATCGCGCTTGATCTGGTCCTCGCGCGCCTGGGCGAGCTTCGCCTCCGCCTCGAGGCCGGACAGGATCTTGTCCGCCTCGGTCCGCACTTGGGCGCGGAGGTCGGCGAGCTGTGCGTTCAGCTCCTTGATCCGCGGATGTCCCGGCAGCAGCGTCGCCGAAAGCTGGGCGATCTGGGCCCGGAGCGCGACCTCCTGCTCCGACAGGCGCTGGATCAGCGGCGAGTTGAGCACGTCCATCGAGGTCAGCGCCGAGCCGTTCTTCAGCCCTGCCCGAATCTGCCCCGCCTTGGCCTCGGCGTCGCCGCGCGATGCCCTGACCTTGGTCAGCTCGGCGTTGAGATCGCCGAGTTGCTGCTGCTGCAGGGTGCTCGTCGGGTCGGTCGCCGAGCCGGTCCGCCCGCCGGTGAAGAGGTCGTTTTCGGTCCGGTAGGATTCGACCTTTCCCTCGGCGGTCTTCACCCGATCGCGGAGCGACGCGATCTCAGACTCCAGGAAGGTCGTCGCGCCCTGCGAGGTATCGAGCTTGGCGCTCCGCTGGAGCGCGATATAGGCGTCGGCGATGGCGTTCGCCGCGCGCGCCGCGAGATCGGGATCGTGCGAGCTGAACTCGATCGTGATCACCCGGGTCTTCTCGACCGGGAAGACCGAAAGCTTGTCGTTGAAGTTGTCGAGGACCTTTTCCTCCGCCGGGATCGCCGAGGGGTCCTTGCCGAGCCCGAGCGAGGCGAGATAGCGGCCGATCATCGCACCGAGGCCGGCCGATTCGTTGAATTCCGCTCGGCTCGCAAGGTCGAGCTTCCGAACCACGGTCAGCGCCAGTTCCCGCGAGCGGATGAGCTGGACCTGGCTGCTGATTCCCTCCTGGGCGAGCATCGCCTGGGTGTCGGCGGCATCCCCGGCCGGCCGGGTGATGCTCGATTCGCCGGACTCGATCAGAATCTTCGCATCGGCCTTGTAGGTCGGCTTGATGATGCTGAGCACCGCGAAGATCGCGGCGCCGGCGAGCAGCGAGGCGATCAGGATCCAGGGCAGCGCGCGGAGAAGGGCGCGTCCGAGCAGGCGGACGTCCACTTCCGTATCGGTCATGCGCGAAACCGGGGTGCTCGACACCATGCGCGTACTCTTGCTGGATACTCCTGCAATAATGGAGCGTTAAGGTAACCGCCAAGTTAATGGCCGACGTCTCAACGTATACGGTCACTTAACAAGGCTTAACGAAAGATGAAGGCTCGTCCCCGCCGCCGGGATTTTACGCCGCGTTAACCATGACGTGCCGATAGTCCGGGTGCAGACACTGGGCCCCGCCGAGAATCGCATGCCTCGCCTCCGTACCCTCGTACTCGCAATCGGCCTCGGCAGCCTTGGCGCCTGCGGCACCGCGCCGGCGCCGCCGGCCGTCCACACCTCGCTGATTTCCCACTATCTCCTCGACGCCGGCGACGAACTCCGCATCATCGTCTTCGGCCAGACGGAGCTGTCAAACACCTTCGTCGTCGACAAAGCCGGCTATATCGCGATGCCGCTGATCGGCGCCGTCGCCGCGCGCGGCCGCACGACCGAGCAGCTCGAAGGCGACATCGCCGGAAAGCTCTCCAAGAATTTCGTCCGGAACCCGGACGTGTCGGTCGAAGTCAGCCGCTATCGGCCGTTCTTCGTCATGGGCGAAGTGGCGGCGGGCGGGCAATATGCCTACGTCCCCGGCCTTACCGTCCAGCAGGCGATCGCCGTCGCCGGCGGCTTCACGCCGCGCGCCAATCGGGGCCACGTCTACGTGACCCGCCAGATCAACGGCCAGGTGATCACCGCCAATCTCAACCTCAGCGAGCCGGTCCGTCCCGGCGACACCATCGCCGTCCGGGAGCGGCTGTTTTGATCGCTCCCGGCACCGCGGCCGTATCCGGCAGCCATCCCATTTCCGGCGTCGACGCAGCCTCGCGCCGCCGACTCCGGTCATCCGCTCGCGGGCAGAAGGTCGCGCGTAGCCCGCGCCCATTCTTCGATACAGGGGAACGCAATAGAACGCGCTGACCGACGGGTCGAATACGGCGACTGATTAAGCTTTCGACAGTCGCCGCAAGCCTTTATTAGCGCATTTAGCCTAAACCTCGGACCGGGCGACCGGTTCCGAACGGGTAGGCATGCGTATGAACCACATCGACCCCAAGGCTGCGTTCAGTCTGCAGGCACTCGCCGCGGCTGACATCGCGGTGCGGCGGCCGGAGCATGTCGAGCTCAGCGCGGCCGCCCGCGAGATTGCCGAGGATCTCTCCGAGCGGCCGATTTCGGCGACGCTCCTCGCCGGCTTCACCCGACTTTTCGAGACGATCGCGATCGCCGCGATCGGCATGATCGTCTACGGCGTCTATGTCCTGCCGCTCGAGGGCGTGGACCTCGCCTATGCGCCACACCTGGTCGGCGGCGCGATCCTTGCCCTGGTTCTGAACCAGGCCGCCGGCGCCTACGAGGTCAGCGCGCTCCGCACCCACGTCTCCCAGCTCGGCCGCATCTTCGCCGCCTGGACGATGGTCTTCGCCTTCTTCGCGCTGGTGATGTTCTTCACCAAGAGCGGCCACAGCTTCTCGCGCGTCTGGTTCGGCTCCTGGTATCTCGGCGGCCTCGCCTTCTATGTCGTGTGGCGGCCGACGCTCGCCGCCTTCGTCCGCCGCTGGACGCGCGAGGGCCGCATCGAGCGCCGTGCGATCATCGTCGGCGGCGGCAAGAACGCCGAGGAGCTGATCCGCGCCCTCGAAGCGCAGCCGATGAACGACATCCGCATCTGCGGCATCTTCGACGACCGCGGCGACGACCGTTCGCCGCCGATCGTCGCCGGCTACCCGAAGCTCGGCAGCATCGCGGAGCTTGTCGAGTTCTGCCGGGTCGCGCGGATCGACATGCTGATCGTGTCGCTGCCGATCGCCGCCGAGATGCGGCTTCTCTCGGTGCTGAAGCAGCTTTGGGTGCTGCCGGTCGACATCCGCCTGTCGGCGCATTCGAACAAGCTCCGCTTCCGCCCGCGCGCCTATTCCTATGTCGGCACCGTGCCCTTCCTCGACGTGTTCGAGAAGCCGCTCGCCGACTGGAACTATGTCGCCAAGCGGACCTTCGACATCGTGTTCTCCGCTCTCCTGATCGTGCTCCTGTCGCCGATCATGATCGGCGCGGCGATCGCGGTGCGCCTCGACAGCCCCGGCCGCGTCGTGTTCCGGCAGAAGCGCTACGGCTTCAACAACGAGGTGATCGAGGTCTTCAAGTTCCGCTCGATGTATGAAGGCCTCGGCGACGCCTCGGGCACCAAGCAGACGACCAAGGGCGATGCCCGCGTCACCCGTGTCGGCCGCTTCATCCGCAAGACCTCGATCGACGAACTGCCGCAGCTCTTCAACGTGCTGATCGGCGATCTCTCGCTAGTCGGGCCGCGCCCGCATCCGCTCCACGCCCATACCCAGAACAAGCTCTGGGACGAGGTGGTCGACGGCTATTTCGCCCGCCACCGGGTGAAGCCCGGCGTCACCGGCTGGGCGCAGATCAACGGCTGGCGCGGCGAGGCCGATACGCCGGAAAAAATCCGCCGGCGCGTCGAATGCGACCTCTACTACATCGAGAACTGGTCGGTGCTCCTTGACCTCTACATCGTGGCGATGACGCCGCTCCGCCTCCTCAACACCGAGAACGCCTATTAGCGCCGCTGCGGCGGCCGCCCCGCGGGCGCTTTCCGGCCGCCGCCTCGCCGACGCCTCGCTCTGGCTGCTGGTCTTCCTCAGCGGCTTCGTGATCTACGAGCCGGCGCCCTACGACCTCCTGATCCCTGTCCTGCTGCTCGCCTTTGCCGGCTTCGGACTGAAGCTCAGCCGGCACGTCGCACCGATGATCGTGCTGATGCTCGTCTGGGAGGCGGGCGGCATCGTCGCCCTCACCCAGACCGAGTTCTTCGGCAAGACCGTCGTCAAGCTCGCGACCACGCTTCTGCTGATCGGCTCGTCGGTGTTCTTCGCCGCCCTGGTATCGAGCGACCCGGAGCGGCGGATCGCTCTCATCCGGCCGGCCTATGTCGCCTCGGCCGTGATCGCCTCCCTGCTCGGCGTCCTCGGCTATGCCGGCGTGATCCCCGGCGCCGAGCTCTTCACCAAATACGGCCGGGCGATGGGGCCCTTCCAGGACCCGAACGTGTTCGGCCCCTTCCTGATCCTGCCGGCGATCCTGATCGCCCAGGACATGCTGGTGCGGCCCTCGAAGCTCTTCGGCCCGGGCTTGCTCTGGCTGCTGATCATCCTTCTCGGCATCTTCCTGTCGGGCTCGCGCGCCGCGTGGGGCGTCACCGTGCTCGCCCTCCTCCTCGTCATCCTCTTCGCCTTCATCAACGAGCCGCGGAATGCCGGCCGGATGAAGATGCTGGCGCTGGTCGGCGGCGGCGGGCTGGCGCTCGTTCTCCTGTTGGGCGTGATCCTGTCGATCCCCTCGATCGCCGACCTCATCCACCAGCGCGCCCAGCTCGTCCAGGAATACGATGCCGGCCGGCTCGGACGCTTCGAGCGCCATGTGATCGGCTTCTTCCTGGTCCAGGAGCACCCGCTCGGCATCGGACCGTTCATCTTCGGCCTCACCTATGGCGAGGACGAGCACAACACCTGGCTGAAGACCTTCACCGTCTATGGCTGGACCGGCGGCTTCGCCTATCTGGGCTTGGTCATCTGGACGCTGGTGGCGACGACTCCCCTCCTCTTCAAGGACCGGCCATGGCGACCGATGCTGGCCGCCTGCTGGGCCGTCTATGTCGGCCACCTCGTCATCCATTTCGTGATCGACCAGGACAGCTGGCGCCACCTCTTCCTGATCTACGGCGTGCTGTGGGGGCTGGTCGCGGCCGAAAAGCTTCGCCGGCGTCGGACCGCCCTGTCGCCGGCCCCGCGGCCGCCAATGGCGTTCCATGCGACGCTGCCACGCGGCGCAGAACCGCGCCCCGCCTGAGCGTCATCCCGGGCGGTTACTGCAACCGGGCGAGCGCGCGTTCTTCGACGAAGCCGATGCGTTTGCCGTCGCGGGCGACGACCGCCCAGCCGGCCTCGGTGGCGAGCACCACCACCTGGCTCCCGGGCGGCAACTCGACCACCGCCGCGCCGGACGGGTCCGGGGACGGCCGCGCCGCCGCCGGCATGATCACCACATGCGTCGGCTTCGCCGGAGCGGCCGCTCCGGCAGCGGCAGAACCGCCCGCGGCCGGGCCCGTCCCTTCGCCAGCGAGCGCCGCGGTCCGCGTCGCCAGCGGGAAGTTCGAGCCGACGATCCGCATCTGCGGGATCTGCCGCTGCTTGAACGCCGCGAAGGAAAGCTCCGGCACCGTCCGGTCGACATAGCCGGCAAGCTCCGTCACCTCGATCGTGCCGTTGCCGTCGAGGTCCGCCCCGCCGATCCCCTCCAAGAGCGCATAGGTGAACACCCCGTGCCCCTTGTAGCCTTCCAGCGCCGGCGCATCGTCGGTCGAGGCCGACAGCACCGTCCGCCCCATCGCCCGCGTCATCCGCTCCAGCGCTGCCACCCGCTCGATCCCGCGCTGCGCCACCCGCTCCCCGGTCAGCGACCCGCTCTCGCAGGTGTCGTAGAGGAGGATGCTCTTCCGCGCCGCGATCCGCGCGAACCAGGACTGGAACCGGTCCTGGTCGATCCCGCCCTTCACGATCGACTCCTCGCCCTCGTAGCGGAAGTCGCGCGGCAGGAAGTAATAGCGCCCGTCGACCGTCTTGCCGTGCCCGGCGAGGAAGAACACGAACACGTCGCGCGGCCGCACCTTCCGTCCGAGTTCGGCGAACAGCCGGTCGAGATTCTCGGCACTGACCTCGGCATCGAGCGCCGTCGTCACCTCGACCGACCGGTAGAGCCCGCCGCCCGCCGCCTTCATCGCCTCGCCGAGCGCCTTCGCGTCCGGCACCGCGTAGGAGAGCCGGAGCCGGCTGTCCCAGTAGTCGTTGACCCCGACCGCCACGACATGGAGCACCGGCGGCGCCGAACTGTCGGCGCCGTCCCAGGCGATCCTCACCCGCGCCGGCTCCGAGGCGATCAGGTTCCGCCCGTTATAGGCGACCACCTCGACAACGTTCTCTCCCGGCTCCAGCGCGAGCTTCCGGCTGACCTTGACCGCCGGCCGCCCCGGCCCCGCCGCCGGCGCATCGACCCGGGCAAGCCCGCGCTCCTCGACGCCGAGCGTCAGGCCGTTGACCCGCCACTCCACCCGGCCGATGCCGCCGCCGCGGTCGGCGAGTTCGGCCTCGACCAAAACCTCCTCGCTCTCCTGCCGCGCCCCTGCCGCCGGCCCGATGATCGTCACCTTCGGCGCCATGCCGCTCGCCATCACCTTCGAAAGGTCGAGCTTCGCCGCCGCCTCGCGCACCAGCCCCTTCGGGTCGCCGGCGAGCTTCTCGCGCACCAGGTCCGGCCGGTAGAGCGCCTGGTACACCTGGTCGATCCCGGTCACCTCGAACCCCTGCACCACATGCAGAAGGTCCGCCCCCTTTTCCGAAGCCGTGAAAAACCCCTCCGGCGTGATCGTTACCCACTCGCCCGCCTCCGACTTGGCCGTGGTCGTGATGAGGTCGCCGGTTCGCGTGTTCCAAAGCGTGTGGGTGCCGCCAGCGTTGACCACGACCAGCCTGCCGCCATCTGACGAGAAGCCCAGCCCCGCCGCGCGGCCGTCGTTCTTTAGAGCGAAGAGGAGCCGTCCGGTCGCGATGTCCCAGAGCTTCACCTGCGCCTCGAGACCACCCGAGGACGCGGCGAAGCGACCGTCCGGCGAGACTTCAAATTGATCGACGGCAAAGCCGTGCCTGAAAGCGTGGACCTCTTTCCCATCGCCGGTCGCGAACTGCCGCACCGATAGATGATCGCCGTCCGACCCCATTCCAAAGACGGTTCTTGCATCCGGAGCGAAACGGGCTCCCCGCGCGCTATTGAGTGGAGATGAACTCGCCAGCCGCCCGGTTTCCACGTCCCAAACCTTGATGGACGCTGTATCGTTCTTCGCCCCATCGTACCCGGCTGAGACGATTTGCCTGCCGTCAGGAGAAAACCGCGCAAAGAGAATGAACTCATCATAGGCGCGGATCGCACCCTTTGCAGCGCCGGTGCGGGAATCCAGGAAACGGATGAGACCACCGCCCGCCTTCCCATAGAGTGCGGCCGCGACCAGCCGGCCGTCGGGAGAAAGGTCGGAGGACGCGAGACCGCTTCCGGCGACCGGGGTAATCGAAACCGTGGACACGAGGGCGCCTGAAGCGAAATCCCAGAGCTTCACCTCCCAGGCGTTCTGTGACCCCACGAGCATTCGTCCGTCGGAAGTGCGCGCCAGCCGTGACATCCTCCAGCCGTCACCTTCGGCAAAACGTCTCCGGCGTTCGCTGGTGGCCGCATCCCAGACGCCATAGCCTTGGCCGTCGCCGATCAGCCAGTTGCCGTCCGGCAAGGCTAATGCCGTGGTGCCGTATTGCTGGTGTGCAGCAGGACGGAACGAGCGTGTCAGCACGCCAGAGGACCGATCGTAGAGATCGATTCCATCGTTGCCGACGCCGACGAACCGGCCGTCGGACGTCTCAGCGAGCGTCAACCCGCCGTTCTCGAGCTTGGTCGACCAAAGCAAAGCCCCCGTCGCAGGACGTGCCGCCCTTAGCACGGCGTCATTGCCCAGCAGGTAGAGCGTCTCCCCGTCCCTAGAAAGCACCATATCGGTCACCGCGATTCCGTGGGTCGGAAACTCGCGGAGGAGGCGGCCCGTCGCCGCCTCCCACACCTTGACTGGCTCCTTGCTGTCGTAACCCACTGTGACAATTCGTGCGCCGTCCGCCGACATTGCGAGTCTGCTTACTCCAGCGGCATAGGCGGACCAGCGGCGCAGGATCCGGCCCGAGGTCGCATCCCAGAGACTGACGAACCCCTTTGAAAGCTCTCCTCCGGCAATCAGCTTTTCGTTCCGCGTGACGGCGAGGGCATCGCCGCCAATGCTCGGACGCCAGCCGGAGGCATCGGGGACGGTGAGATACGCCTTGGCGACACTCCCCGAAGCGATGTCCCAGCGGGCAACCATCGTCTCGCTGAGCTCTATCCCGAACGTCTTCTTCGGCACGCTGTGCCGGAGGAGCAGCGACCGGCCGTCCTGGCTGAAGATCATCGTCCCGCGCGTGAGCTGGGCGGCAGGCTTGGTTGCTATCAGCCGTCCCGTCTCGCTCTCCCAGATGCGGACCTCGCCATCCGTATCGCCCGCGGCGATCCGGCTACCATCTGGCGAAATTGCGAGCGCGACGGGGAATTTCGACAGCGGGGGCATGGTCCTCAGGAGGCGCCCACTCTCGATGTCCCATAGCTTTATCGACTGATCGTCGCCCCCGGTCGCGGCCCGTCGATCGCCTGCCGCGAAGACCAGCCGCAGGACGGAGTGGCCGTTATTCACCGTGACCGCAGGTGTGCCTCCGCCCTGAGCATCGGCGCTCCGCGGTGCCAGCAGCGCAGCGGCGAGAGCAAGCGCCGCAATCCGCCAAGAGAAAGCCATGCGACTCCCCCGCTTGGCCGTCGTCTCCTGCCGGCTTGGCCGGTCGTCCTCTGCGGCGGCTCTATCCCTGCGCCTTCATCGCACCGATCGCGGCAATCAGTCCAGCGGTCGAGCCGCTTGCCGCCTCGCCGACCGGCTCGCCGCGGAGCTTCGGCAGGAGGGCGGTCGCCATCTCCTTGCCGAGCTCGACGCCCCATTGGTCGAAGGAGTTGATGCCGAGCAGCACGCCCTCGACGAACACCTTGTGCTCGTAGAGCGCAACGAGCTGGCCCATCACGAACGGGTCGAGCCGGCGATAGAGGAGCGTGTTCGACGGCCGGTTGCCCGGAAAGGTCTTGTGCGGCGCAAGCCTCTTCGCCTCGGCGGCCGCCATGCCGCCCTTGACGAGCATTGCCTCGGCCTCGGCCGGGGTCCGCCCTCGCATCAGCGCCTCTGTTTGGGCGAGGCAGTTGGCGAGGAGGAGCGCGTGGTGCTCCGGCAGGTCTTCATGCGCCTCCGCCGCGACCAGGAAGTCGCAGGGGATCACGTCGGTGCCCTGGTGGAGAGACTGGAAGAAGGCGTGCTGCGCGTTGGTGCCCGGTTCCCCCCAGACCAGCGCCCCGGTCGGCCGCGGCACCGGCGCGCCGTCGAGCTCGACGCTCTTGCCGTTCGATTCCATTTCGAGCTGCTGCAGGAAGGCCGCGAACCGCTCCAGCCGCTGGTCGTAGGGCAGCACGGCCTTCGCCGGAAACCCCCAGACGTCGCGGTACCAGAAGCCGAGAAGCGCCAGGATCGCCGGCAGATTGCGGTCGAACGGCGTGGTGCGGAAATGGCGGTCCATTGCGCGGCCGCCGGCAAGGAAGCGCCCGAAACCCTCGGCCCCGATCGCCACCATCACCGAAAGGCCGATCACCGACCACACCGAATAGCGGCCGCCGACCCAGTCCCAGAAGCCGAAGACGCGGTCCTGCCGGATGCCGAATTCGGCGACCTTGGCGAGGTTGGTCGAGAGCGCGGCGAAATGGCTGCCGACCGCGGCCTCGCCGAGCGCGCCGGCGATCCAGCGGCGAGCGGTCGCGGCGTTGGTCATCGTCTCGACGGTGGTGAAGGTCTTGGAGGCGATCAGAAACAGGGTGCGGGCCGGATCGAGGCCGGCGAGGGCGTCGGCGATATGCGCGCCGTCGACATTCGACACGAAATGGACGCGCGGGCCGTCATGATAGGGGCGGAGAGCGCGGGTGACCATCGCCGGCCCAAGATCGGAGCCGCCGATGCCAATATTGACGACGTCCGTGAACGGCCCGCCGGTGCCGCCGATCCGGCCGGACCGGATCGCCTCGGCGAAAGCGCCGGCCTTGGTGAGCTCGGCCTGAATCGCCGGGCCTACATCTTCGCCGTCGACATGAAACACCTCGCCGGGCGCCGCCCGGAGCGCAACGTGAAGAACGGCGCGGTTCTCTGTCGTGTTGATCCGCGCCCCGGAAAACATCGCCTCGCGCCGCTCCGCGACACCGGCCGTCCGCACCAGCGCGATCAGCGCAGCGAACGCTTCGGCATCGATGCGGTTCTTCGAGAAATCGAGGAGCAGCCCATCGGCCTCGGCCGAGAAACGGGCAAAGCGGTCGGGCTCCTCGGCAAAGAGCTGCCGCATCGGCCTCGCTTCGAGCCGCGCCCGGTGCTCGGCAAGCCCCCGGATCGCCCGATCGACGTCGTTGGTCATGTCGCGCCTTTCGTCCATATCCTCGCCGACATACCCAGCACCTCGTCCTTCTCCCCTTGCGGGAGAAGGTGCCGGCAGGCGGACGAGGGGTCGTGAGACGCTCACCGGAAAGGTCGCGAGACCCCTCATCCGACCGCTTCGCGGCCACCTTCTCCCGCAAGGGGAGAAGGCTGTTGCTTCGACCGCCTCGCCTACCGCAGCCAGTGCTCCAGCCGATCGGCGGCCTCGGCGATGTCGGCCGTCGTGCCGGCGAAGGAGAAGCGAACATAGCGGTGGCCGCGGGCCCTGTCGAAATCGGCACCGGGCGTCGCAGCAATGCCGGCCTCGGCCAGCATGCGGCGCGCGAAGTCGGCCGAATCGTTCGAGAACCGGCGCACCGAGGCATAGAAATAGAAGGCGCCGTCGGCCGGGCAGTAGTCGTCGAAGCCGAGCTTCGGCAGTCGCGACAGGAGCACGCGGCGGTTCTCGGCATAGCCCGCCTTGACGATCTCGAGCTCGTCGGCGGCGTCGAAGGCGGCAACCGCGGCCCGCTGCGAAATGTCCGGCGGCGAGATGTAGAGGTTCTGCGCCAGCCGCTCGACCGGCCGCACCAGGTCCTCCGGCAGCACCATCCAGCCGATCCGCCAGCCGGTCATGCAGTAGTATTTGGAGAAGGAATTGACGACGATCGCATGCGGCGACAGCCGGAGCGCGGTCTCCGCCACGCCGTCGTAGACGAGCCCATGATAGATCTCGTCCGAGATGAAGCGGATGCCGAGCGCCTCCGCCGCGTTGACCAGCTCGGTGAGCCCCTGCGGCGACATCATGGTGCCGCTCGGATTGGCCGGGCTCGCGATCAGGAGGCCGGCGAGCGGCTTCTCGCGATGGGCCGCCTCCAGCATCTCCGGCGTGATCGCATAGCGCGTCTCAGGCCCGGTCTCGATCTCGACCACCTCCAGCCCCAGCGAGCCGAGGAGGTTGCGGTAGGCCGGATAGCCGGGCGAGGTCAGCGCGATCCTGTCGCCTGGGTCGAAGGCCGCCAGGAAGGCGAGATTAAAGGCGGCGGAGGAGCCGGTCGTGATCGCCACCCGGTCCGGGCCGATCTCGCAGCCATGCGTGTCACGATAGTAGCGGACGATCCGCGCCCGCAGCTCGCGCCGGCCGAGCGCCTCGGTATAGCCGAAGCGCCCGTCGGCGAGCGCAGCGCGCGCGGTCTCGAGCACCGGCCGCGGCGCCGGCGCTCCGGGCTGGCCGACCTCCATGTGGATCACGCGGTGGCCGGCCGTCTCGCGATCGATCGCGGCCCGCATCACGTCCATCGCCATGAAGGGATCGACGGCGCTCCGGCGCGACGCACCTTTGATCGAATTGCGGATACGGGGATCGGAAGGCATCTCGGTCAAACGTCCCGGTCTTGCTGCCGCCCAATTCTTTCGGCATGCGGGCAAAGCATGCATGGCTCTCACGGATCGGGAGGGCCAAAGTATTGAAGCGCGAGGGGCTTGCCGGTGCCTAACAGGCTAATGGGGGATTGGAAAGAGCTTGCCGGAAGGGCGGTGGGGCTGTCGCGGCGCGCCCTCGCTGTCGTCCTTTCCCTGCTGCTCCTTGTCGCAGGCGCCGTCCCGCCGGCAGAGGCGGCCGGGGTCCGCACCATCCGCGATGCCGAGATCGAGGCTCTTCTTCAGGACTACGCCCGGCCGATCTTCAAGGCGGCCGGCATCCGCTCGCAAAGCGTCGAGATCATCCTGATCCCGAATCCGGCCTTCAACGCCTTCGTCGCCGACGGGCAGAAGATGTTCATCTATACCGGCGCCCTTCTCCGGTCGGAGACCCCGAACGAGATCATCGGCGTCATCGCGCACGAGACCGGCCATCTCGCCGGCGGTCATCTCGCCCGGCTCCGCCAGCAGGTCGAGAACACCAAGATCGCGAGCCTGATCGCCGGCCTCGTCGGCATGGGGGCGATGATCGCGGCGAGCGCCGCCACCGGCAACGGCGACTTCGTCGGCGCGGGCGGCGGCATTCTCGCCGGCACCACCGAGGCGGGTGTTCGCAACATCCTGTCCTACCAGCGGTCGGAGGAAGCGACCGCCGACCGGGCGGCGGTGAAATATCTCGAGGCGACCGGCCAGTCGGCGATGGGCATGGTGACGATGTTCCGCCGCCTCGCCAATGAGAGCCTGCTCGCGACCCGGAGCGCCGACCCCTATCTGCAGAGCCACCCCTTCCCCGCCGACCGGGCCGCCGATGCCGAGGCGCTCGCCCAGAAGAGCCCCTACAAGGATCGCAAGGACCCCCCTGCCCTCCAGCACCGCCACGACCTGATGCGGGCGAAGCTTTCCGGCTTCCTGGAGGACCCGCAGAGGATGGCGCGACGCTACCCGCCGGCCGACACCAGCCTGCCCGCCCGCTACGCCCGGGCGGTCGCCGCCTATCTCCACAGCAGCATCGACAACGCCCTGCCGCAGATCGAAGGGCTGATCCGGACCGAGCCGAACAACCCGTATTTCTGGGAGCTGAAGGGCCAGGCGCTTCTCGAGCGCGCCCGGCCGGCCCAGGCGATCGAGCCGCTCCGGAAGGCGGTCGCCCTCGAACCCGATTCCGGCCTCCTCCGCGTGCTCCTCGGCCATGCCCTGGTCGAGAACGGCAACAAGGCCGACCTCGACGAGGCGATCAGGAACCTGACGATGGGCGTCCAGCAGGCGCCGAACCTCGCCAACGGCTATCGCCAGCTCGCCCGCGCCTATGCCGGCAAGGACGACCTCGCGATGGCGCAGCTCGCCACCGCCCAGGGCCTGTTCGTCGAGGGTGAAGTGCTGAAGGCCAAGGAACAGGCCAAGCGGGCTCAAGCAAAGTTGAAACTCGGGACGCCCGCCTGGCTTCGCGCCGACGATATCGCGTCCTATAACCCGCCATCGAGGCGTTGACCGCGTCGCCGCGCTCGACCCGCTCCGGAGACTTCCATGAATAAACGCCTGGGCATCCTATCGGCGGCCGCCGCGCTCCTCTTCGTGGTGGTCGTGGCGGGAGCATTCATGCTCGGCCGCGCCACCGGCCCGGCGCTGACCGCCGCCGTGCAGAGCACGGCCTTGCCGGCGCGCAGTCTCCCGGATGTCGTCAAGGCCGAAGGGGCTGCCGCATCGACCTTCACGAAGCCGCAGCAGGACGAGATCGCAGCCATCGTCCGCGAATATCTGATGGCCAATCCCGAGCTCGTCCGCGATGCGATCGCGGCGCTCGAGCAGAAGCAGCAGAACGAGCAGAACGAGCAGCAGTCGAAGGCGGTCGCGGAGAACCGGGACAAGCTCCTCAATTCTGCCAACCAGGCGGTGATCGGCAATCCCGACGCGAAGGTCACGCTGGTCGAGTTCTTCGACTACAACTGCACCTACTGCCGGCGTGCCCAGGCCGACATGCGGAAGCTTCTCGAGGACAAGGACCTGAAGGTTATCCTCAAGGAGTTCCCTGTTCTCGGGCCGGGTTCGGTCGAAGCCGCCAGGATCGCCATCGGCGTTCAGCGCGTCGCACCCGAGAAATACGGCGAGTTCCACGACAAGCTGCTCAGCGACAACGCACCGGCGAGCGAGGCCCGCGCCCTCGCCATGGCCCGCTCTCTCGGCCTCGATGCCGACAAGATCGCCGCCGCCTCCAAGGACGAAGCGGTCGGCAAGAACATCGACGAGGTCTACGCCCTCGCCAATACTCTCGGCCTCACCGGCACGCCGAGCTATGTGATCGGCGACGAAGTCGTCGTGGGCGCAGTGGGCTACGACGCCCTCAAGGCCAAGATCGACTCGGTGCGGGCCTGCGGCGCAACGGCCTGTTGATGGCCGGCCGGGTTCGGCCGCTGAGGCCGCCCGGCCCCTTCCCCTCGCTGACGCCAGCCCCTATAACGCCCGTCTTCGTCGCGTCGCGCGGGAGGCTGTCGGGCCTCGCCGCGGCCGGCCGGCCTGCACTGCGGGTTCGGCCGCTGGAACGGAAGATATGAGCGACAAGCCTCGCAAGATCGACCAGGACCTCATTCGCCAACTCGCCCACCTGCTCGCCGAAACCGATCTCACCGAGATCGAGGTCGAGCAGGAAGACCTTCGCATCCGCGTCGTGCGCGCGCCGGCAACCCTTGCCGTGGCAGTACCGCAGGCCGCGGCGGCGGCCGCTGCTCCTGCGGCCGCGCCGGCGCCGCGCGCCGAAGGGTCCCGGCCGGGAGAGGCGGAGGCCGGAACCGTCGCCTCGCCGATGGTCGGCACGGTCTATCGCGCGCCCGAGCCGGGCGGTCGGCCCTATGTCGAGGTCGGCGATGCGGTGCAGGCCGGCCAGACGGTGCTGATCATCGAAGCGATGAAGACCATGAACCAGATCCCGGCCCCCCGCGCCGGCACGGTCCGCCGAATCCTGGTCGAGGACGGCCAGCCGGTCGAATATGGCGAGCCGCTGATCGTGATCGCCTGAGCGAGGCGGCATGTTCAACAAGATCCTGATCGCGAATCGCGGCGAGATCGCCCTCCGCATCCTCCGCGCCTGCAAGGAGCTCGGCATCCAGACCGTCGCGGTGCATTCCACCGCCGATGCCGACGCGATGCATGTCCGCCTCGCCGACGAGAGCGTCTGCATCGGCCCGCCGCCGGCCCGCGACAGCTATCTCAACATCCCTCAGCTCCTCGCCGCCTGCGAGATCACCGGCGCCGAAGCCGTCCATCCCGGCTACGGCTTCCTCTCCGAGAATGCCCGCTTCGCGGAAATCCTCGCCGCCCACAACCTCGTCTTCATCGGGCCGAGCGCCGAGCACATCCGGCTGATGGGCGACAAGATCGCCGCCAAGCAGACCGCCGCGAAGCTCGGCATTCCCGTGGTGCCGGGCTCGGACGGGGGCATCACCAGCGAGGCCGAGGCGCTCCGGGTCGCCAAGGAGCTCGGCTATCCGGTGCTGGTCAAGGCGGCGGCCGGCGGCGGCGGTCGCGGCATGAAGGTCGCCCTCTCGCCCGAGGGTCTGCCGGACGCGCTTGCCACCGCGCGGGCCGAGGCGAAGGCGGCCTTCGGCGACGACAGCGTCTATCTCGAAAAATATCTCGACCGGCCGCGCCACATCGAGATCCAGGTGCTCGGCGACGGCAAGGGCAAGGCGGTGCATCTCGGCGAACGCGACTGCTCGCTGCAGAGGCGTCACCAGAAGCTCTGGGAGGAATCGCCCTCCCCGGCCCTCAACCCGGCCGATCGCGAGCGGATCGGCGCGATCTGCTCCGATGCCGTCGCCAAGCTCGGCTATTCGGGCGCCGGCACCATCGAGTTCCTCTACCAGGACGGCGCGTTCTACTTCATCGAGATGAACACGCGTCTCCAGGTCGAGCATCCGGTCACCGAGGGCGTGACCGGGATCGACCTCGTCAATGAGCAGATACGGATTGCCGGCGGCGGCGGACTGTCGATCGCCCAGGAGGATATCCATGCCTCCGGCCACGCCATCGAATGCCGCATCAACGCCGAGAACCCGAAGACCTTCACGCCCTCCCCCGGCCGGATCACCTACTATCATCCGCCCGGCGGCCTCGGCGTGCGTGTCGATTCCGGCGTTTACCAGGGCTACTCGATCCCGCCTTACTATGACAGCCTGATCGGCAAGCTGATCGTTCAGGGCCGCAACCGGATCGAATGCATGATGCGCCTCCGCCGCGCGCTCGACGAGTTCGTGATCGACGGGGTCAGCACCACCATTCCCCTGTTCCGGCGGCTGGTCGATATGCCGGACATCGCCAATGGCGACTACGACATCCACTGGCTGGAGAAGATGCTGGCCGCGGAGGGTTGATCGGCCGGCTCAACGGAACGGCGATGGTGCGCGACGACATCCACCTCGAGATCACGCCGGAAGTGGTGCTGAAGGCCTATGCCTGCGGCATCTTCCCGATGGCCGAGTCGGCCGACGATCCGAGCCTCTACTGGATCGAGCCGGAGCATCGCGGCATCATCCCGCTGGGTGCCCTGCATGTTCCCCGGAGCCTCGCCCGGACGATCCGCCGCGGCGGCTTCGAAATCCGCGTCGACAGCGCCTTCGACGCGGTCGTCGAGGGCTGCGCGGCGCCGGGACCGGGCCGGCCGAAGACCTGGATCAACCGCCGCATCCGCCGCATCTATCGCGACCTGTTCGCGATCGGCCACTGCCACACGGTCGAGGTCTGGCGCGACGGAAGGCTGACCGGCGGGCTCTACGGCGTGCGGCTCGGCGCCGCCTTCTTTGGCGAGAGCATGTTCTCGCGCGAGCCCGACGCCTCGAAGATCGCGCTGGTCCATCTCGTCGCGCGGCTCCGGGCGGGAGGCTTCACCCTCCTCGACACGCAATTCACGACGCCGCACCTTTCCCGTCTCGGGGCGATCGAGGTGCCGCGCCGCACCTACCAGAAAATGCTGGACGCTGCTGTGGCCGCCGAGGCCGACTTCTTCCGCTATCGCTGCGCTGGAGGGGCGACCGCCGAAGACTGCTTGCAGGCGGTCAGCCAGACGTCGTAGACGGGGTGTTCGACGGCATGGAGCCCGGGGCTCGCCGCGAACATCCAGCCCGTGAAGATGCGCTTCACCTGACGTTCCAGCGTCACCTCGTCGACCTCGACGAAGGCGTCGGTCTGGGCGGGCTCGGTCGGCGGGCGCGAATAGCAGACGCGCGGCGTCACCTGCAGCGCGCCGAACTGGACCGTCTCGTTGATATAGACGTCGAAATTGATGATGCGGCCGGTGATCTTGTCCAGGCCGGCGAACTCCGCCACCGGATTGTTGAGCCGCGCAGCGGGCGCGCCGGCAACGGAGGCGAGGAAAATCATCGCCGTCGAGGCGGCGCCGACAAGTGCTTTGAAGCGCAAGCTGATCCCCTTGGGTCGGTCCTCGGCCGGCCGCGCAGCCGGCCCATCGGTCCCCTCAGCGGCCCGTTCGTACCACGCAGCCGCCCCACCGAAAAGTACCGCGAGTGCATGCACGCGTTAATCGAAATGGCGTCTCCTTGGACTACATTTGGGGGCGGACGGTCGCGCAGTGGATCGAAGCCGCCTGCCGCCAATCGGAGTTTGAGGACCGCTCAATGAATCTCACGATGATCGGCGCCGGCTATGTCGGGCTCGTCACCGGCGCCTGCCTTGCCGATTTCGGCCACACCGTCACCTGCGTCGACAAGGACCCCGAGAAGATCCGGAAGCTCACCGGCGGCCATATCCCGATCTACGAGCCGGGACTGGAGCAGCTGATCGCCGACAATGTCCGCGAGGAACGGCTTGCCTTCACCACCGACCTTGCAGGAGCCGTCGCCGCGGCCGAAGCGATCTTCATCGCCGTCGGCACGCCGACCCGGGGCGAGGACGGCCACGCCGACCTTTCCTTCGTGCGCGGTGCGGCCGCAGATATCGCCGGCGCACTCGGCGGCTATACGGTGATCGTCAACAAGTCGACCGTGCCGGTCGGCACCGGCGATGAGGTCGAGGCGATCATCCGCAAGATCCGGCCGGACGCCGATTTCGCCGTCGTCTCCAACCCCGAATTCCTCCGCGAAGGCGCCGCCATCGAAGACTTCAAAATCCCCAACCGGATCGTCGTCGGCACCACCGACCAGCGCGCCCGCGACGTCATGGCGGAAGTCTATCGGCCCTTGTTCCTGAACCAGTCGCCGATCCTCTACACCGACCGTCGGACGGCCGAGCTCATCAAATACGGCGCCAACGCCTTCCTCGCCGCCAAGATCACCTTCATCAACGAGATGGCCGACCTCTGCGAAAAGGTCGGCGGCGACGTCCAGGACGTTGCCCGTGGGATCGGTCTCGACAACCGGATCGGGCCGAAGTTCCTGCACCCCGGGCCGGGCTTTGGCGGCTCCTGCTTCCCCAAGGACACGCTGGCACTCGCCCGCCTTGCCGAGGCGGCCGGTGCGCCGCTGAGTCTCGTCTCCGCGGTCGTCGAATCGAACGAGAAGCGGAAGGCGGCGCTCGCCGGCCGGATCGCCACCGCGCTCGGCGGGTCGGTCGAGGGCAAGACGATCGCCGTCCTCGGCCTGACCTTCAAGCCCAAGACCGACGACATGCGCGAGGCGCCGTCCCTCACGGTCATCCCGGCGCTCGTCGCCGGCGGCGCCACGGTTCGCGCCTTCGATCCCGAGGGAACCGCCACCGCACGGCCGCTCCTTCCCGACATCACCTACGCGCGCGATCCCTATGACTGCGCCACAGGTGCAGACGCGCTGGTCATCCTCACGGAATGGGAAGCGTTCCGGGCGCTCGACCTTCGCCGGCTGAAATCGGCCCTCCGCCAGCCGGTGATCATCGACCTCCGCAACATCTACCGGCCCGCCGAGATGCGGGCCCGCGGCTTCACCTATCACTCCGTCGGCCGGACGGTGCTCGACCGAGGAGAGGCCAGGCCGTAGTCACGGAGTTAGCCGGCTAAGAGATCAACGTGCCATCCGGCTGATTGCGGCCATGTCGTCGGCCGACAGCTCGAAGTCGAAGACTTCGAGGTTCTCGATCATGCGCTCCGGCCGGGCCGACTTCGGGATCGCCGCAACGCCCGACTGGACATGCCAGCGAAGGACCACCTGAGCCGGGGTCCGCCCGAGGCGCTCGGCGATCTGCGGGATCGGGCCACGGCCGAGCACGCTGCCCCGGCTCAGCGGCGTATGCGCCACGAAAGCCATGCCGTGGCGGGCGCAGGCCGCGACGACGTCGGTCGCCGGCTCCAGCGGATGACGCTCCGACTGATTGCAGACGAGCGGCGCATCCGTCGCCTGCCAGGCCTGCTCAATCTGCTTTGCGCTGTGATTGGCGACGCCGATATGCCGCGCCATGCCGCGGCGCTTCACATCGTTCAGGGTAAGGACCGTCTCGGCAACCGAAAGCTCCCGGCTCGGCCAGTGGATCAGCACGAGGTCGACCATGTCGACGCGGAGCGCCCTGAGGCTCCGTTCCACGGAACGCTGGAAAGCTCCGTCGGCGAGGTCGCTCGGCCAGACCTTGGTGACGAGGAAGATGTCTTCCGGCGGAACACCCGAAGCGCGGATGCCCTCCCCGACCGCGGCCTCGTTGGCGTACATCGCCGCCGTGTCGATGTGCCGATAGCCGATACGAAGCGCTTCGGCTACCGCCTCGACACACGCAGCGCCCTTGAGCGCCCATGTGCCGAAGCCGATCACGGGTATCGCCGCCCCGTGCGCCTCGATCACATTCATGAAGCCGACCTCCGGACCGAGGGCTTCCCAGCCCCAGATTGAAGCCTCGGGCAGCGGCTCGCGCGGGTCAATCGCCGGAACGCAGGGATCAGGGCGCATGGTCAGCTCGCCAGCGCCCAGGCATTGCGCACCTGGTCACGGCCGGCGCGCTTGGCCTCGTAGAGCGCGCGGTCGGCGAGCGACAGGAGCTGGTCGAGCTCCACATAGTGATCCTGGAGCGCCACGACGCCGACGCTCACCGTCGCAGGAATGACGACACCGTCGCGCTCGATCCGCTCGCGGGAAAATTCGCGGCGGACGCGCTCGGCGACGGCGTGGGCGCTGGCCGGCCCGACGCCGGGCAGAATCGCAGCGAATTCCTCGCCGCCGAGCCTGCCGATGATGTCGCTGCCCCGGAGACACCCGCTCGCAACCTTGGCGAAGCGCTGCAGAACCATGTCGCCGGCGTGATGACCGAGCGTGTCGTTGATGTCCTTGAAACGGTCGAGGTCGAAGAGGAGGACGGCGAGCGAGCTGCCCTCGGTGCGGGCCCGGGCGAGCATCGCCTCGGCCTGCTCGAGCACGGCCCCACGGTTCAGCACCTGCGTCAGCGAATCCACCGAGGCGCTGCGGCGGAGCTCGGTTTCAGTCCGGTCGCGGCCGAGCCCGATCGCATAGATGCCGCCGGCGACCATGATCAGCGCCGGCTGGAAGAGGAGCATCGAGAACCAGAGGTCGGCGCCGGCAGTGCTCGATGTCTGCGGCTCCCACCAGGCGGTCGCGACGCGGAGAAAGTGGACGGCGCCGTTCAGGCCGCAGAGGGCCGCGAGCGGCAGCCGCGAGGCGAGCGGCTCGCGCCGGCCGCTCCAGAATTCGATGGCGATGGCGAAGGAATAGAAGCCGATCAGCGTCGACACGACGGCCGAGCGCGCGGCCGGAGAAGCCTGCACCCCGGGCACGAAATAGACGGCCGTCCAGGCGAGCACACCGAGCGCGACCGGCCAGGCGACGACCGGCCGGTGATCGAAGGTCCGCGCCCCCGCCCAGCAGAAGCCGAGGCCGAGGAGCAGGAGCACGGTGCCGAGCCCGACCGAGATCTGATCGGGCAGACCGCCGCGGAGCGAGATCAGGCCGAGCCCACCCGCGCCCACACTGAACCCTGCCGACCACCAGAGATAAGCTACCTCCTTGCGGTTCCGGGTCCAGGCCAGGAACAGCATCATGCCGACCAGCAGGCAGGTCGCCATCAGCATGAAGAAGAGCGTGGCGTCGTCGATCATCATGGCTGTGCGCGGTCCCCTCATGAACCTGCGCGATGATGCCAGCGCCGTGTTTATAAACGGCGCGGCCAGCCCTTAGCATTGAAGGTGATTCGGTAAGCTTCCGGTTACCGGATGGCCGCCGTCACCGCTGCGATCACCCGGTCGACCTCGGCATCGGTGAGATCGGGATGCATCGGCAGGCTGACCACCTCGCGGCAGGCCGCCTCGGCCGCGGGCAGTGGCGGCACCGGCAGATGCGCGAAGGCCGGGTGGTGGTGGAGGGCCAGCCGATAGAACAGCCCGCTGCCGATCCCCGCCGCGTCGAGCCTCTGGCGGAAGGCGTCGCGGTCCTTCACGCGCACCGTGTAGATCGCGTTCGCGCTCCGGTATCCCTGGGGCACCACCGGCGTGACGGCCACCCCGTTGAGGTCGGCGTTGTAGCGGGCCGCGATTTCCTCGCGCCGCTTGAGCTCGTCCTCGAACACGTCGAGCTTTACAAGCAGAACCGCCGCCTGGATCGTGTCGAGCCGGCCGGTCACACCAAGCACCAGCGCCTCGTCGCCGGTCCCCTGCCGGCCGTGCGAGCGGATCCGCCGGACAGCGTCGGCGAGGCTGTCGTCCTCGGTCAGGATCGCGCCGCCGTCGCCGTAGCAGCCCAGCGGCTTGGTCGGATAGAAGCTCGTCGCGCTGATCGGCGCGAGCGCGCCGACCCGGTGGTTCGCGAGCGCGCCGCCGAAGCTCTGCGCCGCGTCGGAGAACACCGTCACGTCATAGCGTGACGCGACCTTGTCGATCGCCGGATAGTCGGCCGGCAGGCCGTAGAGGTCGACCGGCATCACCACTTTCGGCCGAAGCTGACCGGTGGTCGTAGTCTCGATGATCGCCCGCTCAAGGTCGGCGGCGTCCATGTTGTAGGTATCAGGCTCGATGTCGACGAACACCGGCGTCGCCCCGACCGAGACGACCGATCCCGCCGTGGCGGCAAAGGTGAAGGCCGGCACGAACACCGCGTCGCCGGGACCTACCCCCATCGCCATCAGGCCGATGGTCAGCGCGTCGCGGCCGCTCGACACGCCGATCGCATGCTTCGCCCCCGTGAAAGCTGCGAGCCGCTTCTCCAGGAGATCGACCTCGGGGCCCAGCACGAACTGGCCATGGGCAAGCACCGCATGGATGCGGGCCTCGATCTCCTTCTCGAGCCGTTGGCGCTGGCGCTGCAGGTCGAACAGGCCGATCGGCCCGTCGGTGACCCGCACGGCCGTGGCGTGGGCGCTTGGAAGCATCAGTCAGTTCTCCCGTGAGGGCCGCCGGCCACCGGCGGAGCGAGCGATTTCGGAACGGATTCGATCGAGCACCAGGAGCGCATCGAGGCCTGCCTGGCCGTCGACGCGGACCGGCCAGCCTGCCGAGACGCTGCCGACGAAAGCGCCGATCTCGGCGCCGAGCGCATCCCGCGGCGCGACGTCTATGGTCTCAACCGGCTCCATGCCTCCGCCGATGGCACGGCGATAAACGGCCAGCTTTCGCTCGGCCATGTCGGCCGCGAGGACCCGGTCGGCCTCGTGGATCGTCACCCGACGCTCCAGGCGGTGCGCTACGCGGCTCGCGCGGAGCGTCGCGACGAGGCCGTTCTCGAAACTGATCCGGGCCTCCGCCGAATCGGTCACGCCCGAGGTGATCGACGCTCCCGAGGCGGCGACATCGGCGACCGGCGAGCGGGCGAGCGCCAGAGCGAGATCGACGTCGTGGATCATCAGGTCGAGCACCACGTCGACATCGGCCGCGCGCCCGGTCCACGGCGCCGCCCGCACGAAGTCGAGCATCAAAGGCTCGCCGATGTCGGCTTCCAGCGCCGCGAACACCGGCGAAAAGCGCTCGATATGCCCGACCTGAAGAACGACGCCCGCCTTCCGTGCTCGGGCGATCAGGTCGCGCGCGCTGTCGGGATCGTGGGTGACCGGCTTCTCGACCAGCACATGGATGCCCGCCTCGATGAAATCCCTGGCGACGGCGTGATGCAGCGAGGTCGGCACGGCGATCGAAACGGCCTCGACCTTGCCGATCAGATCGCGGTGGTCGGTCAGCGGCGCGGCGCCAACGCGCTCAGCGACCGCCTGAGCACGACCGGGATCGGCATCGACGACGCCGACCAGCGCCACCTCCGGGTTGGCCGCGTAGTGCTTGGCGTGGAACGAGCCGAAATAGCCGAGGCCGACGACGCCCGCTCGAACTGCCCCCACAATTCCCCTCGTCCCAGGCGCCGGCGGAAACCGGTCGGACCTGCCGTGTTGCGTTGCACCGTGAGCGGACCATTAACCGATTTGGCGGGCGAGTCGACCCGGCCCGCCGGCCGGCGGCGTCACGAATTGTTGGCCGGAGAAAACTGCTGCGAGTCCGACCGGCAACACCCTGGAGGGAATATCAGCCGAGACCGAACCACCAGGCCGCGAGGCCGAGGAAGGCGAAAAACCCCATGATGTCGGTCATCATGGTCACGAACACGCCGGACGCGATCGCCGGGTCCACCTTGAAGCGGTTGAGGGTCAGCGGCACCAGCACGCCGAACAGCGCCGCCACCAGGAGGTTGATGATCAGCGCCGCGGCGATCACCCCGCCAAGCTGGTGATTGGTGAACCAGAGGCCCGCCGCGGTACCGACGACGAAGGCAAGAAGGAGGCCGTTGACCAGGCCGACGGCAAGCTCGCGCCCGACGATCCGGAGCACGTTGTGGCGGCCGATGTCACGGGTCGCGAGCGCACGCACCGTGACGGTCATCGCCTGGGTGCCGGCATTGCCGCCCATCGAGGCGACGATCGGCATCAGGATGGCGAGCGCGACCATCTGCTCGATCGTGCCGTCGAAGAAGGCGATGACGCTCGCCGAGAGGAAGGCGGTGACGGTGTTGACGAGAAGCCAGACGATCCGGTTCCGGGCGATGTAGAGGACGGTGTCCGACACCTCCTCGTCGCCGACGCCGGCGAGCCGGCGGATGTCCTCCTCCGCCTCCTCGTGGATGACGTCGACGATGTCGTCGACGGTGATCACGCCGACCAGCCGGTTGCCGTCGTCGACCACCGGCGCCGAAACGAGATTGTAGCGCTCGAAGAGGCGCGCGACCTCCTCCTGATCCTCGGTGGCGCGGACCGGATGGACCGCCTCCCCCATGATCTCGGAAACCGGCACCGGCCGCTGGGTGCGGAGGAGTCGCGAAAGCGATACGGCGCCAGCGAGCCGCCCGGCCGCGTCGATCACGAATATCTCGTAGAACTCGTCCGGAAGCTCCGGCGCGGCGCGCATGTAGTCGATCGTCCGTCCTACCGTCCAGAACGGCGGCACGGCGATGAACTCGACCTGCATGCGCCGGCCGGCCGACTCCTCGGGATATTCGAGGCCCCGTTCGAGCGTGCGCCGCTCGAGCGCCGGCAGCTCGGCAAGGATCTCGTCCTGCTCCGGCTTGTCGAGGTCCTCGAGGATGTAGACGGCGTCGTCGGATTCGAGCTCGCGGACGCCTTCGGCGACGGTCTTCGCCGGCAGTCCCTCGAGGATCTGCACGCGGATCGTCTCGTCGAGTTCGGTGAGAGCCGCGAAATCGAAGGCGTCGCCGAGGAGCGCGATCAGGGCCGGCCGCTGCTCCGGCTCCAGCGTCTCGATCAGGTCGCCGAGATCGGCCTCGTGGAGATCGGCGGCGAGCGCCCGCAGGCGCTCGGCGTCGCGAGCCTCGATCGCCCGGCCGACGGATTCGAGAAAGGTTTCCGAAATCTCGCCTTCCGCACCGCGGAACGCGGGCAGCGGAGCGAGCACGTCACCTGTCGCGCCGGCCGCATCTTCCGCCATCGCGTCTCCGCTTCGTCAGCCGGTTGGGGACTGACGCTGTGTAACCTTGCCGGCCAAAGGAGACAAAGGAAAAACAGGTGTCTGGCTGCGGCCCACTGCCAAGGCATTTTCGATCGCCTGGCAACCGGCGGGAGCCGAAACGTCAGAGCCCCGGAAACCTTGCGGCTTCCGGGGCTCTGATTGGTGCGGTCGAGAAGACTCGAACTTCCACGGGTTGCCCCACAGCGACCTCAACGCTGCGCGTCTACCAGTTCCGCCACGACCGCTGAAAAGCGTCCGCCTGTCGGCGAGCGGCCCCCATGTAACAAATCGATCCTGGGGTTACAAGGACGCGCGACCACTGGCACGCCATCGTCGCGATGCCGGCGGTCCGGCGCGCTCGGGAGGCGTTGACAGCGTGCCGTTCGATGACATTTAAGGCAGTGGGGGCGGCCGGCTAAGCCCAGGCGGAAAGCCATGCAACAACGGGTACGAGCTGCCAAATTCCAGATCGGCCAGGTGGTCCGCCACCGGGTCTTCCCCTTTCGTGGCGTCGTCTTCGACGTCGACCCGGTGTTTGCCAACACCGAAGAGTGGTGGCAGGCGATTCCCGAGGACGTGCGCCCCGCGAAGGACCAGCCCTTCTACCACCTGTTCGCCGAGAACGCGGACAGCGAATACATCGCCTATGTGTCGGAGCAGAATCTCTTGCCCGACGACTCGGCCGAGCCGCTCCGCCACCCGCAGATCGGAGAGTTCTTCAGCAAGCGCGAAGGCGGCGTGTTCCGCCAGCGGAGCCGCGGCCTGAACTAGCAGCTCTTCCGCACCCCGTCGGGGTCCCCGCCCCTTACCCGTAGATCGGGAAGCGCGCGGTCAGCGCGTGGACCTTCGCCTTGACGCCCTGCTCGACCAGCGCGTTGCCGTCCTCGCCGTTCTTGGCGAGCCCTTCCAGCACCTCGCGGATCAGCGCGCCGACTTCCTTGAACTCGGCCACGCCGAAGCCGCGCGTCGTGCCGGCCGGCGTGCCGAGCCGCACGCCGGAGGTGACTGTCGGCTTCTCCGGGTCGAACGGCACGCCGTTCTTGTTGCAGGTGATGTGTGCCCGGCCGAGCGCGGTCTCGGCCGCCTTGCCGGTCAGCCCCTTCGGCCGGAGGTCGACCAGCATCAGATGGGTGTCGGTGCCGCCCGAGACGATCTCGAAGCCCGCCTCCCACATCGATCCCGCAAGCGCCTTGGCGTTCTCGACCACGCTCCGCGCATAGGACTTGAATTCCGGCCGCAGCGCTTCGCCGAAGGCCACCGCCTTCGCGGCGATCACATGCATCAGCGGGCCGCCCTGCAGGCCCGGGAACACCGCCGAATTGATCTTCTTCGAGATCTCCGCGTCGTTGGTCAGCACCAGGCCGCCGCGCGGGCCGCGAAGCGTCTTGTGGGTGGTCGAGGTGACGACATGGGCATGCGGCACCGGATTGGGGTGCACGCCGCCAGCGACGAGCCCGGCGAAATGCGCCATGTCGACCATGAGATAGGCGCCGGCCGCGTCGGCGATCCGCCGGAAGGCGGCGAAATCAATGACCCGGGAATAGGCCGATCCGCCGGCGATGATCACCTTCGGCTTGTGCTCCTTGGCGAGCGCTTCGACCTGGTCGAGGTCGATCTGCCCGTCCTGGCGACGGACGCCGTACTGGATCGCCTTGAACCATCGCCCGGAAAGGTTCGGCGCCGCGCCATGCGTCAGGTGGCCGCCGGCCGAGAGGCTCATGCCGAGAATCGTGTCGCCGGGCGTCGCGAGGGCGAGGAGCACCGACTGGTTCGCCTGGCTGCCCGAATGGGTCTGGACGTTGGCGAACTCAGCAGCGAACAGCTTCTTCGCCCGCTCGATTGCGAGTTCCTCGGCGATATCGACGAACTGGCAGCCGCCATAGTAGCGCCGGCCCGGATAGCCCTCGGCATATTTGTTGGTGAGCACCGAACCCTGCGCTTCGAGCACCGCCCGCGAGACGATGTTCTCCGAGGCGATCAGCTCGATCTCCTCGCGCTGGCGACCGAGTTCCTTGCCGATGGCACCCGCGAGCTCCGGATCGCTCTCCGCGAGCGTCCGCTCGAAAAGGCCTTGCGGCCCGCGGCTGGCGGGCGCGGCGTCGGTCATGGCCATGGGGGTCGTCCTGTCGCTCTCCGGTCGGCGAGGCCCTGGGCCGCGACCGCGGGCCGCGCCTTAGCACACCCGGTCCGACGGGCCAAGCGCGGTATCGGCGACGCTGGAGAGGGGACCGTCGAAGTCTCGAGCGGCGGCGCGCGATCCGGCGCCGCGCCCGGTGCCTCAGCGTACCGACTGCTGGAGCTGCATGGGCGCCCCGTAGGGCTGCTGATAGTAGCTGGGCTGCTGATAGCCCTGCTGCGGACCAGCATAGCCCTGCTGCTGTGGCGGCGCAGCGTAGCCCTGCTGCGGCTGGGTATAGACCGGCTGCGGCGCGGCATAGCTCTGCTGCGGACCGGCGTAGCTCTGCTGCGGACCCGTATAGCCCTGCTGTGGACCGCCATAGGTCTGGCGCGGAACGGATAGGCCCTGCTGCGGACCGCCATAGGCCGGCTGCCGGTTGTTGGCGGGAGCCGGACCGACCTGGATTGGTGCGTTCCCCGGCGGCAGGCCGCCGGTCGTCGCAGGAGGGGCAGCCTGCTGCTGCTGGACCGCGCCGGTCATTTGCGGCGGCGTCGCATGGCCGACGATCGCGGAGTTGATCTGCTCCATCGACGCCGGATCGGAATTGGCGACCACCGGGCCGACGCCGTCGAGCGAATAGATGTCGTCGCGGAAATTGACGACGCCGTCCTGACGCGCCCAGCCGGTGATGTAGACCCAGTAGACCGGGACGACTTCCTTGAGCTTGATGTCGAGCCGCTCGCCGCTCCGGAACATCTGGTCGACGCGCTCCGGCGACCAGTCCGGAACGCCGCCGACCAGCCAGTAGATGAGCTGGCGAACGTTCTGGACGCGGATGCAACCTGACGAATCGTAGCGGTAGTCGTCGTTGAACACGCCCTTGTTGGGGGTGTCGTGCATATAGGTGCCGTGGATGCTCGGCACGTTCATGCGGACCGAGCCGAGCGAGTTCCACTCCCCGGGATCCTGGCGGAACCGGTACTTGGTGGCCTCGTCGGTGTTCCAGTTCACCGATTCCGGGCGGATCTCGGCGCCCTTCTGATTGTAGATGCGGATATGCTCGCGGGTCAGGTAATCCGGCTCCCGCTGCATCAGCGGGATGAGGTCCTTTTTGATGATGCTCGCCGGCACCGTCCAATAGGGATTGAAGTTGATCTCGGTGACGCGCGAGGTCAGCTCCGGTGTCGGCCGGTCATAGCGGCCGACCACCGCGATATGACGGAGAGCGACGCGACCGTTCTCGACAGCCTCGACCTGTGCGCCGGGAATATTGGCGACGACGAAGCGGCCGCTGGCCGGAGCCTTCACCGCCTGCAGGCGCTGGAGGTTCTTCTGGAGCTGGGAAAGGCGCACATCGGCCGGAATGTTCATCGCCGCGAAGGTGGTCGTGCCGGCGATGCCGTCGGCCGGCAGCCCGTGCCGCGTCTGGAAGCGCTTTACTGCAGCGTCGACGTAAGAATCGAACACGTCCGATACGCCTGCACCGGCCGAGAGGTCGCCGGAGATGATGAGGTGCTGGCGCATCACCGCGACCGCCGGGTCGCGCGCACCGAGCCTGAGCGGCCGGTCGGCCGGCACGGTCGGCCAGCCACCCCGGGCGACGACCTCGGAGTAGCGCTGGATCGCGAGCTGGAGTCCGGAGATAACGTCGGGCGACACGATCGGCGTATCGCTGCGGAGCTGCGCCGTCCCGCGGGAGCCGGCGTCGAAGGCGTCACCCCATTCCGCACCGCCGGACTGGAGCACCTGGGTCAGCGGATCATTCTGCTGCTGCGCCTGCGCACCGGTGAGCGCGCTTGCCGCAAGCAGCACCACGCTCAGCACGGCCACCCGGCCTGCAGACCGATTCGCTCCGAAACCCGTCGAACCCATCAAAACCCCGTCGCGCTGGCCGGTCGCTCCGCCGATGCGGCACCGCCGGTTCAATCCCGTGGCCCGAGTGCCACCCGATGCCGCCGATTATGGGAGAACAGGGTTAACGAAATCTCCGGCGGCGCCCGGCGACCCTGCTATCGGTCGCCGTCTACTTCCGGTTTCAATATGGCACTTTGATGATCCGCCCGCACCGGCGAACCACTGCTGCGGTGCAAAAGCCGGGAACACGATCACGTCAGAAAGCCGAAGGCCCGGCGCAGGGGCCGGGCCTTCGATCCGTCGTCGCTCCGACTTCGCTCAGAGCCGGTAGAGAATCTGGTCGGTCCAGAACCGCTCGAGCCGCTGCAGCGACCGGTTGAGCACCCGGAAGTCCTCGGCACCGATGCCGCCGACCTGGTCGATCGAGCGGATATGGCGCTCGTAGAGCCGGTTGACGATCGTCGCGACCTCGCGGCCCTTCTCGGTAAGGCTGACCCGCACCGAGCGGCGGTCCATGCGCGACCGCTGGTGATGGATATAGCCCATCTCGACCAGCTTCTTCAGATTGTAGGAGACGTTCGACCCGAGATAGTAGCCGCGCGTCCGAAGTTCGCCGGCAGTCAGTTCCGAGTCGCCGATGTTGAACAGAAGCAGCGCCTGCACGCTGTTCACGTCCGAACGCCCGGCCCGATCGAATTCATCCTTGATCACGTCGAGCAGCCGACGATGAAGCCGCTCGACGAGCGTAAGTGCCTCGAGATAGACCGGCTTGAGGTCGGCCTTCTTCTCGGGCTCCTGAAAGGCCTCCGGGGCCCTCTTGGCACTGATCATTCGACTAGCCTCTCTGTTCCCCTGACGGTTTTGTCCCGTCTTTGAAATGGGAACCTAGAGACTTCGATTGAAAATCCGCTTAAGCAGGAGCGTTAACGCGAAGCTACCTTCGGTCAGGAATTTTTAACTGGATTTGACCTTTCAGCCCCGGCGCTGCGCGCGCCGCTCCATGACCGCCAGAACCCCGAGTAGGGCAAGCGTGGCGACGTGGAAGGCGAGGAGCAGAAAGTTGTCGCCGAAGGTCCCGCGGAAGACGGTGTGCATGGCAATCTCGAACACCGCGGCATAGACCCAGACCACGTTCCCCCACGCCACCCGCATCCACATGCCGACGCCCGCCACCAGATCGGCGACGCCGAGGTTGATCGTGGTCAGCTTGTGCTCGATCGGCATCGTCTCGAACCCGCCGTGCGGATCGGCGACCACCCCGACGATCACCGCCCAGTGCCAGAGGCCGAGCAGCAGGAAGACGAAGGAGAGGCTGCGGATATAGAGGTCGAGCAGACCGCCGATCCGCTCCTCGCGCGGATCCTTGATCGGCCTGATCTCGTCCATCGTCACGGTGCTGTTTCCCTCGTCGCGCCAGGAACGGCAGACGCCTGGTGGAAGTACCGCGCAACGGCCTCGGGAATGGGGCCGCAATATGCCGGACCGCCCCCTCCCCGCACATGCACAGCCCGACGATGGAGACCGGGCGGCATCACGGTGTCAGCCGGGGCTCGACTGGGCGATCGGCGGCTGGAAGGTGTAGCCCATGTCCCAGGGGAAATAGATCCAGGTGTCCTGGCTGACTTCGGTGACGAAGGTGTCGACCAGCGGCCGCCCCATCGGCTTCGCGTAGATCGTCGCGAAATGCGCCTTCGGCACCATGTCGCGGACGACGCGCGCGGTCTTGCCGGTATCGACGAGGTCGTCGATCACCAGGAGCGCTTCGCCATTGCCGCCGCCGAGCGCGATGACGTCAGGGCTGATGGTCTTCAGGACCTGCAGCCCGCCCTGCTCCTTGTAGTCGTGATAGGAGGCGATCGAGACCGTCTCGATCATCCGGATGCCGAGCTCGCGGGCGACGATCGCCGCCGGCACCAGCCCGCCGCGGGTGATGCAGACGATCGCCTGCCATTGCGCGCCCTGTCCCGAGAGCCGCCAGGCGAGGGCCCGCGAATCGCGGTGGAACTGGTCCCAGGAGACCGGAAATGCCTTCTCTGCACGCGGGTCGGCCATGGAAGCCCCGGAACGTCGCCCAACAGCGGGCGTGGATGCTCGCCCGCTATCGGCCGCTCTGCCAGCGCTCCCGCTCGCCGTCCACGGAAAAATATCGGCCGGTCCGCCTTCAGCCGGCCGCTTTGACCGCCTCGATCATCTGCTTCACCGCCGCCTCGGCCTCGCCAAGACGCGCCTCGTCGCGCGAGCGGATGACGAGATTGGTGGTGAAGCCCTGCTCGGTGTGGGTTGGATAGCTGCCGAGCATGACGTCCGGAAAATCCTTCTGGATCGCGGCGAGCCCCTTCGCGATCTTGCTCTCGCCCATGCCGGCGGGCACGGTCCGCGACAGCATCTTTCGGCCGGTCGCAAGCCGCGGCGCGAGCTGATCGAGCATGCCCTGCATGATATGCGGCACGCCAGCCATCACATGGACATTGCCGATCGAGAAGCCGGGCGCCCTGCTCACCGGATTGGGGATCAGCTCGGCGCCTGCCGGAATCCGCGCCATCCGCATGCCGGGCTGCGAGAGGTCGGCGCTGCCATAGCGCTCGGCCATGATCGCCACCGCGCGCGGATCGTAGTCGATGGTCACGCCGAAGGCCTTGGCGACCGAATCGGCGGTGATGTCGTCGTGGGTCGGGCCGATCCCTCCGGTGGTGAAGAGGTAGGTGTAGCGGACCCGCATCGCATCGAGGGCCGCGACGATCTCGGCCTCGATGTCGGGGACGACCCGAACTTCGCGGAGGTCGATGCCGATATTGGTGAGATACTCGGCGATATAGCCGACGTTCTTGTCCTTGGTGCGGCCCGACAGAATCTCGTCGCCGATCACCAGGATGCCGGCGGTGACCGCATCCCCCGCCTTGCCGCCTTCCGCCATTTCTTCTCTCTCCGTCACGCCGCCCGCCGGCCAAGCACCCGGCCTTCATGGTCCATCGCGGACCGTGGGACAATGGCCCCTTTGGAAAGGGGCGCGCGCCTCCCGCTCAATGCAGGATCTGGCTGAGGAACAGCTTGGTGCGCTCGTGCTGCGGGTGGTTGAAGAACTCCTCGGGCTCGTTCTCCTCGACGATCTGTCCGGCGTCCATGAAGATCACCCGGTCGGCGACCTGGCGGGCGAAGCCCATCTCGTGGGTGACGCAGAGCATGGTCATCCCGCTTTCGGCGAGGTCGACCATGACCTCGAGCACTTCCTTGATCATCTCCGGATCAAGGGCCGAGGTCGGCTCGTCGAACAGCATGATCTTGGGGTTCATGCAGAGCGCACGGGCGATCGCCACGCGCTGCTGCTGTCCGCCGGAGAGCTGCCCCGGATATTTGCTCGCCTGCTCGGGGATGCGCACGCGCTTCAGGAAGCGCATCGCCAGTTCCTCGGCGTCGCGCTTGGGCATGTGGCGCACCCAGATCGGCGCCAGCGTGCAGTTTTCGAGGATCGTCAGGTGCGGGAAGAGGTTGAAGTGCTGGAACACCATGCCGACTTCCCGGCGCACCTCGTCGATCCGCTTCAGGTCGTTGGTGAGCTCGATGCCGTTGACGATGATCTTGCCGCGCTGATGCTCCTCGAGCCGGTTGACGCAGCGGATCAGCGTCGACTTGCCGGAGCCCGACGGCCCGGCGATCACGATCCGCTCGCCGCGCATCACGCGGAGATTGATGTTCTTCAGCACGTGGAACTCGCCGTACCACTTGTTCATGGCGACGACGTCGACCGCCACCTCGTCCTTGGACGGCGGCGCGAGCGGATGGGCCTTGTCGGCAGTCACGGGCGCCAGCGGAGCATCGGTCATCCTGTGCACTCCTAGCGCTTGTAGCCGGTCGCGAGCCGCCGCTCGGTGTAGATCGAATAGCGCGACATCGAGAAGCAGAAGACCCAGTAGACCAGGGCCGCGAAGGCGTAGCCGCTCGCCGGGGTCTGCGGCGAGGCCCAGTCGGCGTCGGCGAAGTTGAGCTGGATGATGCCGAGGAGGTCGAACAGGCCGATGATCAGCACCAGGCTCGTGTCCTTGAACAGCGCGATGAAGCTGTTGACGATGCCGGGAATGACGAGCTTCAGCGCCTGCGGCAGGATGATCAGCCGCATCATCTGCCAGTAGCCGAGGCCGAGCGCCTGGGCGCCCTCGTACTGTCCCTTCGGGATCGCCTGCAGCCCGCCGCGCACCACCTCGGCCATGTAGGCGGCGGAGAACAGCGCGACGCCGATCAGGGCGCGGAGCAGCTTGTCGAAATTCATGCCCGGCGGCAGGAACATCGGCAGCATCACGCTCGACATGAAGAGCACGGTGATCAAGGGCACGCCGCGCCAGAACTCGATGAACACGATCGAGAAGAAGCGGATGACCGGCAGGCGCGAGCGGCGGCCGAGGGCGAGCAGGATGCCGAGCGGCAGCGAGGCGACGATGCCGACGACCGCGACCACCAGGGTCACCAGCAGACCGCCCCAGAGCGACGTCTCGACCGAGCGGAGACCGAGGTCGACGTTCAGCACGAAATAGAGCACCGCGAGGAGGCCGATCCCCGCCCAGACAGTGGTGAGTTGGCGGGCGCCCGGACGGCCGCGAGCGAGGAGGATCGCCGCGCCGCCGGCGATCAGCGTGACGGCGGCCCCCGCCCCCATCAGCAGGATCGTCGCCCCGAACAGGACCTCCGACACCACCGCCGCATTCGGCGCCATCAGCGTGAAGGCGATGGCACCGACCGCCGTGACCACCGCACCCGCGGGCGCGATGATACCGCCAAGCATTGGCGACGCCTCGGCCGCCGCCAGGCTGGCGACCAGGCCGGTCGCGATCGCGCCGATCACCAGGAGACCGAGCAGGAGACCGCGGGACAGGCCGAAATTCCCGCCCGTGAGCAGGATCAGCGCGATCACCGGGAACAGTCCGAGGAGAAAGATCGCGGTCTCGCGCTTGTAGGGAATGCGGGGGATCGCGAGGCCGGCGAGCCCGATCGCGAACATCGCGAAGGTGAGGTCGACGCGCCAGCGCTCCGGCACCGGATAGCGGCCATAGATGAACTGCGGCAGCTTCGCCTTGATGAAGGCCCAGCACGCGCCGGCGCCGGGGACGACGCAGGCGTCGCGCCCCTGCCCTGACCAGATCGCGTCGAGGAACGCCCAGCGGACGATCGGAGGGATGATCCAGACCAGGAAGAGGATCAGCACCAGCGTGGTGACGGTGCTGCCGACCGATGAGAACAGGTTGGAGCGGAGCCAGCCGATCACCCCGGTCTCGCTCGCCGGAGGCGGCAGCGCGAAGGCCCGGCCGTCGCTTCCCATGACGACACCCGCCATGCCTAGCGCTCCACGATTGCCATGCGGGCGTTGAACCAGTTCATCAGCAGCGACGTCGTCAGGCTGAAGGTCAGGTAGACGAGCATGGTGATGAAGATCACCTCGACCGCCTGGCCGGTCTGATTGAGCACCGTCCCCGAGAACACCGAGACGAGATCGGGGTAGCCGATCGCCACCGCGAGCGACGAGTTCTTGGTGAGGTTGAGATACTGGTTCGTCAGCGGCGGGATGATCACCCGGATCGCCTGCGGCACGATCACCAAGCGGAGCGTCGGCCCCGGACGGAGGCCGAGCGCATAGGCCGCCTCGCGCTGGCCGTACGACACCGCCAGGATGCCAGCGCGCACCACCTCGCCGATGAAAGCGGCGGTGTAGAGCACGAGGCCGAGAAGCAGGGCGACGAACTCCGGCTTCACATCCATGCCGCCGGTGAAGTTGAAGCCGCGGAGCGTCGGCATGTCGAACGTGAGCGGCTCGCCGGTGACGACGAAAGCGGCGAGCGGCAGGCCGGCAATCAGCGCCAGGCCGACCCACAGCGTCGGGAACGGCTTGCCGGTCGCCATCTGTCGTCGGCGCGCCCATTTCGCGACGACGAACGTCGCGACGACCCCGATCGCGAAAGCGATCAAGGTCTGCGAGAAGCTCGGTCCGAAGACCGGCTTCGGCAGGAACAGGCCGCGGTTGTTGAGATTGGCGCCGAGCGGCAGCACATAGCCCTGCCGCGGGCCGGGCAGAACCGACAGCACCGCCTTGTACCAGAACAGCAGTTGCAGCAGCAGCGGGATGTTGCGGACCACCTCGACATAGGTGCCGGCGATCCGCGACAGCAGGAAATTCTTGGAGAGCCGAGCGACGCCGAGGAAGAAGCCGAGGATCGAAGCGAGCACGATCCCGATCACGGCGACCAGCAGCGTATTCAGGAGGCCGACCAGGAAGGCGCGGAAGTAGCTGCTGTCGCTCGAAAAAGCGATCAGGCTCTGGGAGACGTCGAAGCCGGCGCGCTGATCGAAAAAGCCGAAGCCCGAGGCGATGTTGGCCCGTCTCAGATTGGCGATCGTATTGTCGACGATCCACCAGATGGCGACCGCCACCGCGATCGCCGCGACCACCTGGATCAGGATGCCGCGGATACGGGCGTCATAGAGAAACCACGTCGCCGAGCGCGCGGATCGCTCGTCCGGAAGCCGGTCGGTGTCTACCGCCATCGCCCAGCCACCCCTTCCCTAGCGTTCGCCGGGGAGGCCGGTGCGGCGGAAGCCGCGCCGGCCCCGGTGAGGTCTGCGGTCAGCGGACCGGCGGCGCGTATTGCAGCCCGCCCTTGGTCCACTGGGCGTTCAGCCCGCGTGCGATCTTGAGCGGCGAGCCGGCGCCGATGTTGCGCTCGAAGATCTGGCCGTAATTGCCCATCTGCTTGATGACGTTGTAGGCCCAGTCGTTGCCGAGGCCGATCGCCTCGCCGAACTTGCCGTCGACGCCGAGCAGCCGCTTCACGTCGGGATTGGGCGACGACTTCATCTGGTCGACGTTCTCGGAGGTAACGCCGTTCTCCTCGGCGTTGAGAAGCGCGAAGTGCACCCATTTCACGATCGACGCCCAGCGCTCGTCGCCTTTGCGAACCGCGGGCCCGAGCGGCTCCTTGGAGATGATCTCGGGGAGCACGATGTGATCGTCCGGCTTCTGCTGCGTCAGCCTGATCGAATAGAGGCCCGAAGCGTCGGTCGTGTAGACGTCGCAACGGCCGGTCTCGTACGCGGCGTTGACTTCCGGCAGCTTCTCGAACGCGACCGGGTTGTACTTCATGTTCTTCGACTTGAAGAAGTCGGCGAGGTTGAGCTCGGTCGTCGTCCCGGTCTGCACACAGACCGAAGCGCCGCTGAGTTCCAGCGCCGAGGTGACGCCGAGCGACTTCTTCACCATGAAGCCCTGGCCGTCATAATAGTTGACGCCGACGAAAGTCAGCCCGAGCGAGGTGTCGCGCGACATCGTCCAAGTGGTGTTGCGGGCGAGCAGGTCGACTTCGCCCGACTGCAGCGCCGTGAAGCGCTCGGCCGCGGTCAGCGGCGTGAACTTGACCTTGGTCTTGTCGTTGAAGATCGCGACGGCGATCGCCCGGCAATAGTCGACGTCGAAGCCCTTCCATTCGCCGGTGTTGTCCGGGGCGCCGAAGCCCAGGAGACCGGTGTTGGCGCCGCACTGGACGAAGCCCTTCGCCTTCACCGTGTCGAGGGTATCGGCGGATGCAACACCTGCGGACAGGCAGAGAGCGGCGCCGATCGCGGGCAGAAGAACCTTCTTCATGGGACAGCCTCTCGAGTTGCTCGGAACACAGACCAACGGCCAGCAAGAGGGATCGGTGGCCGCAGCCGCCGAGGGTGAGAGCCGAGCCTCACCCGCGACGGCAAAGAGTGCCTATTCCAGGCCATTCTAGGTAGGCGGTCAAGGGCTGTGGCGAAAATGTGACGTAAATGGTCAGCTTGCCCAATTACTGGGCGTTTCAACAGGATAGCAGTCGTCAGTCGGACCGCGGTTCCGCCGGACGGCCGATAAGGGCAGCGCCGAGCCCCGTCGCGAGGCGGCGCCACCGGCGTCCGCGCACCAGGGATTTCACCGCCGTCAGGCGTGGCAGCGGTCGCAATCCGGCACCACGGCGGAAGGCGTAGTGGAACCGGGCGAGAAGCGCGGCAAGTCCGGCAGCACAGGCCGCACCGACTGCCATCCCGGCGACCACGTCGGACGGGTAGTGCGCGCCGACAACGACCCGCGTCGCCGCCGCGACCAGGGCGAAGAGCACGATGACGATCCATCTCCGAGGCACAATCAGCACGAGCGCCGCAGCAAGGGCACCGAGCGTCGTCGCGTGGCCCGACGGGAAGCTCTCGTTGGCGTAGTTGAAGCTGAACGCATGGAACGAGAACGGCCCGAACTCCGCGAAGACGACGGGCCGGCCGCGGCCGACGATCTGCTTGAGCAGATTCACCAGGACCCCCGACCCTGCCACGGCCAGGAACAGGTACATGGAAAGCGCGCCGATTTCGGCCCACGCGGCCGCGATCCGCCGCTCCACCACCGTCCAGTCGGCGAGGAGCAGCGCCACCGCCAGGACGCCGGTCGGGATCAGGATCCAGTTCGACCGGCCGATATCGGTCAACACCTGGGCGGTTCCCTGAATCCAGGCCGGCAGGCTCCGCGCCCAGGCGAGCGACACCGGGTCGAGCGTGATCGCTGCCGCAGCCGTCAACACCGCGATCATGCCGGCAAGCACGGCGCCGGTGACGACCCAGGCGCCGCGGGAATGCGCGGACGGGCGCCGGTCGCGGCGGGACCGGAGGCGATCGCGCATCGCCGCCGTATTTCCGGCGATCCGCGCACGAGCGGCCACCACGGTCACCGCTGCGGACCGGCGGCCGGGAGGTTGGGGACGAAGATCGACAGGCTCACCCATTTGCTGCCGCCGATATTGTAGCCCTTGATGACGCCCCGCTCGGTCACGCCGACGCCGCGGTCTTCGGCCCTCGAGTGGAAATCGTCAAGGGCGCCGGCTTCGACGATCGCGACCCGGCAGCGCCCGCCGGCGAGGAAGTCGGCAGCTTCCGCACCGCCGGCGAGCACGGTGTTTGCGCCGCCGACGAGAACGACGCTCGGCTCCGCGTAGCCGGCCGCGACGATCATCGGCGCCGGGCAGGCGACGGCGGCCCGCGCCGCGGCGATCGCTCTCTCGGTGACCCGGAGGAAGTCGAGCGCCGGGCCGACCATCCCGAAGATCGCGACGTAAAGGACGGCTGCCGTGCCGAGAACAACGGCAACCGCAGCGAGCGGCGATCGTTCGCGGAGCAGGAGGCGGAGCGCCGCCCCTCCGCCGACGAGGGCGGCCACGAGGAAGGCCAGGCCCAGCAGCGGGACCGCGCTGGTCGCCGGTGCGACTGCAATCCCGACGGCGCCCGCCAGCAAGGCGGCCGGCACCAGCACCAGCGTCGCCGCCAGTGCCTTGCGGACGGTCCCGCGGGTCCGCAGCCCGCCGCTGTCGATCGCAAGGCCCGCAAGCAGCGCCAGCGCGGGATAGGCCGGCAGCACGTCGTGCGGCTGCTTCCACGGGTTCGCCTCGGAGACTGCCCAGAGCGGCACCGCCCAGGCGAGGGCGAACAGGACGCCCGGACGGTTCAGTCGGTCGAGCACCCAGGGAACCGCGAGTGCCAGCAACGGCAAGGCAGGCCAGAAGCTGGCGAGCGACAGGAGGAGGAAGGTCCCTGGCGGAGAACCTTCGACACCCCGCGCAAGGAGCCAGGGCGCGAGCTGACTGACGAGCGCCCCACCGAGCCCGTCGGCAGATGCCGACGCTCGGAAAATCCAGGGGAGCGAGAGGAGCGCCAGCCAGGGCAGTCCATAGAGCGGCGCGAGGCGCCCGAGCCAACGGGTCGAGCCCGCCGCCAGCGTGAGCACCGCCACCGTGAACAGGCTGGACTCCACCGTCACCGGCCCCTTCAGGAGGACCGCAGCGCCGAGCGAGGTCCAGAACAGGGCGACGTGACCGGGCCGCGGCGCATCGTCGCCCGCGAGCCAGATCCGCACCAGCGCTCCCTGTGCGAGCACGATCGCCGCCAGGAGCACCGTGTCCGACTTGGCGAGCCGTCCCTCCACAGCCATGATCGACGACGTCGCGATCAGCAGTCCGGAGAGGAGCGCGGCGCGGCGCGAGCCGAGCGGCAACGCCATCCACCAAGTGAGGAGCGCGGCGGCGATCGCGCCGAGCATCGCCGGCACCCGGTAGGTTGCGATCTGCGACGCAGCGCTGTCGCCCAGAAGATGAAGGGTCGCCGCCTGCAGCCATTCCATGCCGAGCGCATTTTCGCGGCCGACGGTAGCGACGCCCTGCGAGGCGAGTGGCATGCCCTCGGCGAGCGCGCGCGCAACCACCGCCGCCCGGGTTTCGTCGCGATCGATCGGCGGGATCGTGAAGAGGCCCGGCAGGGTGCAGATCAGGACCGCCACGACGATCGCCGCGAGGCTCGCCGGGCGCGAGCGGGCCATCGATGCGAAGCGCGCCCGAAGCGTCGCGATCCAGGCGCGTTCGGGGAGAGACGGGAAAGCGGTCGACTCCAACGCGCCCTCCACCTCCCTGCCCCCTCGCCGCCGGGCCCCGCGCGACGATAGCAGGATCGGCCGTGGGAGAAAGTGCGACCTCGCACCGGCGCCTTCCGGCTTGAAATCGCCCCGCGGCGCCTCATCTTCCGCCCATGCGCAAGCTTCTGGTCGCGGCCCTCGCCATGCTTCTTCTGACGCCCGTCGCAGCGCGGGCGGACGACGGCGCCTGCGCCGGGCTGATCGGCGGCAGCAGTCTCGACGCCTTCTACCGCTGTCTTGCCCAGTCGAACCGGGCGCAGACCCAGCAGGGCATCGACACCCTCGCGCGAAACCAACAGCAGCAGAATCAGCTGCTCGAACAGCAGCGGCAGGGCGAGCTTCAGCAGCGGATGAACAGCCTCTTGGAACAGCAGCGCCTGGACTCCGAGCGGCAGCAGCTCGGCCCGCTCGCTCCGCCACCGGTTCCGCAGCTGAGATAGAGGCGCGGTTGTTGCCGCGCCCGGGCTTATCTGGCAAGAAGCCGCGGGCATTCGGGAAGCGGGGCGTAGCGCAGTCTGGTAGCGCATCTGCTTTGGGAGCAGAGGGTCGCAGGTTCAAATCCTGCCGCCCCGACCAGCCCCGGATAGCCGCCGGCCCGGCCGGCGGCGACGCGTGTTCGGCGAGGGAACGATGACCGCTCGGATTTTCAGGCCTGCCCGCACGGCGATGCAGTCCGGCCAGGCGAAGACGGAACGCTGGCTCCTGGTCTACGAGCCGGAGGTGCCGCAATCGACCGAGCCGCTGATGGGCTACACCGCCTCCTCGGACATGAAGCGGCAGATCCGGCTCGGCTTCGACACCAGCGAGGCGGCGATCGCCTATGCCGAGCGGAACGGCATCCCGTATGAAGTGCAGGAGCCGCACGAAACGGCCCCGAAGCGGCTCTCCTATTCCGACAATTTCCGCTTCGGCCGCCCCACCCCCTGGACGCACTGACGACCGCCCCGACGACGGCCGCTATAGTCCTGGGACGACGACGGGACCCCGTAGCTCAGCTGGATAGAGCAGCAGCCTTCTAAGCTGTTGGTCGCAGGTTCAAGTCCTGCCGGGGTCGCCAGCATTTGTGCCGTTGGGTGACTGGCGTCCCCCGCTCCGGTCATCTCCCAGGTCACCACAGTCGACCATCTGAGGTGTTGACGGCGGCGCTTTGCCGGTTCGCGTGACGCACTCGTATCGGTCTGCCGTGCTAGCCTGACCCCGCGCCCGTTTCGCCGGGTCGCACGTCCATACTTCGTGAGGATTCAAAATGCGGCTGGCATCCATCGTTCGCGTTGGTGTGATCGTTCTCGCGGCGCTTGTCGGCGCCGGCCTTGCCTCCTCGGCGAATGCCGCCAGCGGGACGATCCAGATTTCGGTGTTGAAGGGCGGCTGGATCATTGGGGCCAGCGGCGGCAGCGGGACGCTGACCTTCCAGGGACGGCGGTATCGACTGTCGATCGGCGGATTGAGCGCGGGCTTCACCTTCGGTGCGTCGAAGGCCTATCTCGTCGGCAGGGTCAGCAACATCCGCCGGCCGTCGGACGTCGCGGGCGTCTATGGCGCCGCAGGCGTCGGCGTCGCCGCGGTCAAGGGCGTACGGTCGATCGTACTGCGCAACCAGAAGGGCGCGGTTCTGGAGCTGAGCGGCCGGCAGACGGGATTGATGATTAACGCCGACCTCGACGGGTTGGCCATCTCGCTCCGGTAGTCGGCGGTCCATTCGGTGGCCGAGGCGTTGCCGCCTCGGCTGCCGCTTCACGCTAGGAAGCCGGCGGCCAGATGCGGGTCGCGAGCGTCGACGAGCCGGGGGCGTGGGTCAGGCGGCCGGTGACCTTGTCGCCCCAGGCCTTCATGTCCGGGTGGCCGTCCTCGTGGCCGATGAAATGCTGGTTCCGCGCCTCGAGCGACGTGAACTCGTAGAGGACGCCGTGCTTCGCCCAGCCGGCGACCGAGGCGAGCTTGCGGATGCGCACGCAGCCCGGCGTCCGCCCCATCGCCGGCATCCGCCATTCCGCGTAGAAGGCGAGCATCTCCGCCTCGTCCTGCCACGGCGTGTTGTAGTTGCCGACCTGGACGCAGGGCGCGAGCTTCACCCCGTCCTTGTAGGCCTTCGCCTCCGGCCCCTCGACGCGCCCGGCCTCGGCCATGATGTTGATGCGCTCGCCGATCCGCATCGCCAGCATCCGGCAGCTTTCGGCGGGAAGACTCTCATGCAGCTTGGCGGGAACCGGCTTGCCGAAGATGTCGGCATATTCAGCGCCGACGATCATCATGTAGCGGGAGCCGCGCGGCACCGACGGGTCGTCGACCGTATTGCGGGTATCGCGCGCATTGGTGCGCCGGGCGCTGCTGTCGACCGTTGCATAGTGCGCGGCGCTGAGCACCCCCGGCAGCGCCAGAAGCATCGGCATGTAGACCTGATGCGCCCAGGCGAAATAGTCGTCGCGCCCCGCCTCGGGCAGGTCGTACCATGTGATCCACAGTCCCGAATCCAATGCTTCTTCCTCCGTCCTTCCGGCCGCCGACCCGCTGCTACTCCGCCTTGATGCCGGCCGATTTCACCACCTTCTCCCAGATGGCCGCCTCCGTATACCAGAGGTCGCGGAGCTGTTCCGGTGTGCCCGGCAGCACCGAGCGGCCGGACTTCCGGAACGCCTCGACCGCGGCGGGCGAGCGGAGATAGTTGCTGATCGCGCGGTTGAGCTTGTCGACGATCGGGCGCGGCACGCCGGCCGGCGCGAAGATGCCGTTCCACTGGTCATAGGCACCGAATTCCGGAACCGTATCCTTCACCAGCGGCAGGCCGTTGAGCCGGTCCTCGCCGTCCGTCCCGGCGCTCGCGATTGCGATGATCCGCACCTTGCCGCCGGCAAGCAGCGGATAGTAAGTCGGCGCAGTATCGAACGCGAGATCGACCTGGCCCGCGATCATCGCGGCGCCGACCTCCGGGCTGCTCTTGTACGGGACATGCGTCATCTTCGTCCCGGTCATCATCTGGAACAATTCGCCCATTAGGTGGTTCGGCTGGCCGACGCCGGCGGAGCCGAAGTTCAGCTTGTTCGGGTTCTTCTTGAGATAGTCGATCAGCTCGGCGACCGACTTGACCGGCAGGTCGGACCGCACCACCAGGATGTTGGCGTTCGTCGCAACGAGCCCGATGGCGATCAGGTCCTTCTTCGGCTCATAGGGCAGCGTCTGCATGTACGGGTTGATGCCGACCGCCGAGATGTTCGACGTCCCGATCGTGTAGCCGTCGGGTGCCGATTTCGCGAGCGCGGTCACACCGGCCACGCTGCCGGCCCCGGCGACGTTCTCCACGATGATCTTCTGGCCGAGTTCCGGTTCGATGCCGGTGGCGAGCAGTCGCCCGACGAAGTCAGACCCGCCTCCCGCCGGCGCCGCGACGATCAGCCGGATCGGCTTGCTCGGATAGCCCGCGGCCGCATCCTGTGCGTTCGCGCTGCCGGAGATCCCGGCGACAACGACAACCGCAGCCAGAGCCTTCGCAATCGCGTAGCGCATGGGTTCCTCCCTCGACTTGCAGCATGCCGTTGCGGCGGGCCCGGCCGGCACGCCCTCCCCGGCGCTACCGTCCTGGACCGCGTTCCCTCAAGCGCCGGTCGCAAACACGCGCGATCGACCGGAATGGCACGAAGCTCACAGAACTTCCGAGCACATGCAATGCGCCTTCGGAACCAGCACCGGCCGAACCCAAGTTGAGCGCACCTGAAGATACGCACACCCACAGACGGTGCCCATCTAATCTATGGGCGGTAATTCCAAAAATTCTTCGCGGCGTCGATCGGCTGCAAGTTCTTGACGCGTTGCCGTCGCGCTCTACTGGCGGCGGGCCCTGCAAAGCCGTCAGGTGGAACGGCGGCTGCCCAGGCCCGCCATCCATCCCGCCGCCGCATCGAGGAGTTCCGCCAGCACGGCCGCGTCCTTCCGTCCCGTCCGAGCCGGGACGTGGAAGCTGTGGTCGGCATCCGCCGCGAGAACGAGGGACGCGCGGGCGCCGAGACGCTCGACGACCGGCTGCAGCAGATCGAGACCGGCGAGCGCATCGTTCGTCCCCTGCAGGAAGAGCATCGGGATAGCCACATCCGCGAGGTGGTCGGCGCGCTCGGTGCCCGGTTTGCCGGCGGGGTGCAGCGGAAAGGCGAAGAAGGCGAGCCCCCGAACGCCTTCGAGCGGCGCGATCGCTTGCGCCTGCGACGTCATCCTCCCGCCGAACGAGCGCCCGCCGGCGAAGAGCGGCAAGTCAGCAGCGCGACGGCGCGCTTCGGTGGCTGCCGCCCGGACGGCAGCATGGGCGATCCGCGGTGGATCGGGCCGGCCCGAGCCCTTCTCCATATAGGGGAACTGGTAGCGGAGGGTCGCGACCCCACGGGCCGCCAGCCCGTCGGCGAGCGCCGCCATCGACCGATGCGCCATCCCTGCCCCTGCGCCATGGGCGAGCACAAGGCACGCCGAAGCTTCGGGCGGACGGAGCCACAGGCCGGACACCTGTCCGGTCCCGATGGCGATGGTAATCGGATCTGCGGTCATCTCGGGGCGCACGTCCTCATCGCTCGAGGCCGTCGGCGGGCTCGGCCACCGCCCAATGGTCGGCGATGGCGCCCGCCGTCGTGAACCAGATCGCCTCCCGTCGTTCCGCAATATGGCGGAGCGCCCGGCGGAGGTGAACGAGGCGGAAGGGCTGGCCGACGATATAGGGGTGGAGCGCGATCCCCATGACCAGCGGCCCGCTTTCGCTCTGGCGAAGCATCTCGTCGAACTGGTCGACGATCATGTCGGCGAATTCCGACGCCGGCACCCGCCGTACCACGATCGCGGGAATGTCGTTCAACTCCTGGGGATAGGGCACGCTGAGGATCGGGCCGCTCCGGGTCGCCATCCAGGTCGGCCGGTCGTCATGGCACCAGTCGAGGAGGTAGCGGTAGCCCGCCTCCTTGAGGAGGTCGGGCGTCGTCCGGCTCTCGGCGATCCAGGGGCCAAGCCAGCCCTCGGGGCGGCGGCCGAAGTGCCGCTCGATCCGCGCGCTCGCCTCCGCGATCAGGGCGCGCTCGTCGGACTCCGCGAGCAGCGACTGCCGCTCCGAATTGGTCCGCCCATGGCCCGCGATCTCGTCCCCGCGGGCCGCATGAGCGTCGGCGAGTTCCGGGCAGTAGTCGAGGATCGCGGAATTGAGGAGCGCGGTCGAGGGCAGCGACAACTCGTCGAGGAGATCGAGAAGCCGCCACGCGCCGACCCGGTTGCCATAGTCGCGCCAGGCATAGTTGAGGACGTCCGGCTGAACGCTCGCCGGCACGAGTTCCGCGCCGAGGCCTTCGCCGAAGGCGAAATGCTCGTGGTTGATGCCGAGATAGACGGCAAGGCGCTTGCCCCCGGGCCAGGGCGCGCCGCGCCGCTCCCGTATCGAGCGATAGGGAAATCGGCCGTGCTCCGCGAGGCCGCGGCGGTGGCTCTGCTCGTCGGGGGCGTCCACGTTCGGAACGGTCTCGCGCTGGTACTCGCTCGCCAGTAGCAAGAATCCAGCCGGCCCGCACGCAGGCCGCAAGCCTCAAGGCACCTTCCGCTCGAACGGAACCGGTGAAAGCCGGCCGCTCAGGCCGCGGCCGCCACCGCGCGCTTCGCCATCACCTTCACGAGATGGGCGCGATATTGCGCGGAGCCGTGGACGTCCGAGGTCATCCCGTTCGCGTCGACGGCGACCCCGTCGAGGGAGGCCGGCGTGAAGCTTCGCGCCAGCGCCTGCTCTGCCGCTGCCAGCCGGAACACGCCCGACTGCGACGCCCCGGTGACCGCGACCCGGACCGACCCGTCGGCGAGGCGCGCAACCATGACGCCGGCCATCGCGAAGCGCGAGGCGGGGCTCGGAAACTTCTGATAGGCGGCCGCCTTCGGCACCGGGAAGCTGACCTTCGTGATGATCTCGCCCGGCTGGAGCACGGTCGAGAAAAGGCCGGTGAAGAAGGCATCCGCCGCGATCTGCCGGCGGTCGGTGTGGACGGTGGCGTTGAGGCCGAGCACGCCGGCCGGATAGTCGGCCCCGGGATCGTTGTTGGCGAGCGACCCGCCGATCGTGCCGCGGTGGCGCACCGCCGGGTCGCCGATCTCGCCGGCGAGCACTGCGAGCGCCGGGATCGCGCGCTTGACCTCCGCCGAATCCGCTACCTCGGCATGGGTGACTCCGGCCCCGATCGTTACCGCGCCACCGGCGGCGGTGATGCCGCGGAGTTCGCCGAGCCGCCCGAGATCGATCACGGCGCCCGGAGCCGCGAGGCGGAGCTTCATGACCGGGATCAGCGTCTGCCCGCCGGCGAGATAGCGCGCTTCGCCGGTAGCGGAAAACATGGTCGCGGCCTCGGCGAGCGTGCCCGGGCGACGATAGGCGACCTCATACATCGCATTCCCTCCAATTCGCGAGCGCGCAAGACCCGACGGCGGCTTCAGGCCGCCGCGGCTCCCCTCCCCCGCTGCAGAGCGGCCCACACCTTCTCCGGCGTCGCCGGCATGCTGAGATCGTTCGTCCCGATCGCGTCGGTGATCGCGTTGATCACCGCCGGCGGCGAGCCGATCGTGCCGAGCTCGCCGCAGCCCTTCACGCCCAGCGGGTTCTGCGGACAGGGCGTCACCGTGAAGTCCGACGAGATCAGCGGCACGTCGGAGGCTCGCGGCATGCAGTAGTCCATCAGCGAGCCGGTCATCAGCTGGCCGTTGCCGTCGTAGATGCACTGCTCGGTGAGCGCCTGGCCGATGCCCTGCACGACCCCGCCCTCGACCTGGCCATGGACCACCAGCGGGTTGATGATCGTGCCGACATCGTCGACCGCCGTGAACTTCACGATCTCGGTCCGACCGGTGTCGGGGTCGACCTCGACCTCGCAGACATAGGCGCCGAACGGAAAGTTGAAGTTCGACGGGTCGAAGAAGGCCTGCTCGTTGAGACCCGGCTCCAGGGTCTGGAGCGGGTAGTTGTGCGGCACATAGGCAGCGAAGGCGATCTCCTGGATGGTCTTCGTGCGGTTGGTGCCACGGACGCGGAAGATGCCTTCCTCGAAGTCGATGTCGCCCTCCGGCGCCTCCAGGAGATGCGCGGCGATCTTCTTACCCTTGGCGACGATCTTGTCGCAGGCCTTGACGATCGCCGACCCGCCGACCGAAGCCGAGCGCGACCCGTAGCTCCCCATGCCGAACTGGCTGTTGGCGGTGTCGCCTTCGACGATCTCGACGCTCTCATAGGGCACGCCGAGCTTCGTCGCGATCACCTGGGCAAAGGTCGTCGCGTGGCCCTGGCCGTGGCTGTGCGAGCCTGAGAATACCGTGACCGAGCCGGTCGGGTTGAAGCGCACTTCGGCCGATTCGTAGAGGCCGGCCCGGGCGCCGAGCGCCCCGGCGATCGCTGACGGCGCGGCCCCGGTCGCCTCGATCGGCGTCGAGAGGCCGATGCCGCGGAGCTTGCCGCGCCGCTTCGCCTCCTCGCGCCGCGCCGGAAAGCCGCGGTAATCGGCCATCGTCAGCGCCTTGTCGAGCGAGCCCGCATAGTTGCCGGAATCGTATTGGAGGGCGACCGGCGTCTGATACGGGAACGCGTTCGCGGGCACGAAATTACGCCGGCGAAGCTCCGCCGGGTCGAGCTTCAGCTCGCGCGCCGCCGTCTCGACCAGCCGCTCGAGCAGGAACGTCGCCTCCGGCCGCCCGGCGCCGCGATAGGCGTCGACCGGCACGGTGTTGGTGAACACCGCCTGCACCTCGGCATAGATCACCGGCGTCGTGTACTGCCCGGCGAACAGCGTCGCGTAGAGATAGGTCGGGATCAGCGGCGCGAAGGCCGAGAGATAGGCCCCCATATTGGCGACCGTCGAGACGCGGAGCGCCGTGAACTTGCCCGCCGCGTCGAGCCCGAGCTCGGCGACGGTCACATGATCCCGCCTTTCCAGCACAGTGGGATCCGAAGCTTGGAATTCACGTGACTTGAAGTCGCGGC
>JADMIO010841949.1_pt1 | contig 66044 bp, 56 predicted proteins | sample 8958161 | NCBI WGS metagenome assembly JADMIO01 (sample SAMN16585339, study PRJNA669376) | soil metagenome | isolation source: Crop rotation soil | place: USA: Cullars Rotation, Alabama | collected 2011 | reverse complement strand
CGCGACAACTTGTCCACGTGGAATTCTAAGCTTAGGATCCCAATGTGCTGGAAAGATTGTGTTGCAGGAAAGTTGATCAGGCTGGGAAAGGATGTAGCTGCATGTTGTGCTGCATCCGTTCACATCCGTAACAGTTACGGTATAAGATCCTGCACCAAGTCCTGACGCTACCGAAGTGGTCTGAACAGGAACCGTATTCCAGCTGTAGCTGTAAGGTGGTGAGCCCCCGTTAACTGTTGTCTCCAGCGCTCCGTTGTGGTCACCATAGCATTTTATTGTATCACAGCAGGTATGAACCGAACAGGTCAGGGATGAAGGCTGCGTAATATTTGCATTACATACCGAGGTGCAGCCATGGTTGTCTGTAATGGTAACGGAATACGCTCCGGCTGAAAGTCCTGTAGCTGAGGAGGTGGTGTTGCCGTTTGACCAGAGGTACTGGTATGGGGCTGTACCGCCGCTTACAGAAACGCTTGCAGATCCATTCGAACCCCCGAAGCAGCTAACATTTGAAACAGAAGTATTGCAGGATAGAGCAGGAGGCTGTGTTAAGGTAACCGTTGCGCTGATATGACATCCTTTATGGTCGGTTACAGTAACTGTATAGATACCCGCTGTTACTCCCGAAAGGTCCTGGGTGGTTGCCCCATTGGACCATGAATAGGTGTAGGGTGCTGTACCTCCGGTGACCGTGAGGTCGATGGCCCCGGTGGAGCCTCCATTACACTGGATGTTTGTTGGGACATACAGCGCCACAAGCGTGGAAGGTTGTGAAATAGTTGCCTGGCAGGTTTTGGTACAGCCCTGTGCATCCGTAATTGTAACAGTGTATGTGCCCACCCCAAGTCCTATAACCGTGGTAGTGGTTTTTGCAGGAGTTGTGTTCCAGAGATAGGAATATGGCGGAGCACCGCCTGATGCAGTCACTGTGGCTGTTCCATTGGATGAGCCATTGCAGGTTACATTGGTTGAAGATGTTGAACATCCCAGGCTTGATGGCTGGGTTATCGTTACGGTTGAAACTGCTGTACAGTTTTTTGAATCAGTAACGGTGATAGTATACGTTCCTGGTGTAAGGCCTGTGGCAGACTGGTTGGTTTGAACCGGCACCGTATTCCATGAATAGGAATATGGCGGGGTTCCACCGGAAGCAGTTGCATTGGCTGATCCATTTCCTGCACCGGAGCAGTTTACATTCGAAGATGTTGCAAAAACAAACAGCGGTTGTGGCTGCGTGATCGTGATAACACCAACCGCCTGGCAGCCGTTAGCATCTGTAATGGTCACTGTATAAGTTCCGGCAGAAAGGCCGTTTGCAGTTTGGGTCATCTGTCCGTTCGACCACAGGTAAGAATAAGGTGGTGTTCCGCCCATAGGTGTAGCCGTTATTGAACCGTTGCTCCCGCCTGCGCAGGAAACATTCGTAACGCTTGAATGGCAGAGACAGGAGAATGCCGGAGGTTGATTTACCGTGAAAGAAGCAGTCTTGGTGCATCCCGATGCATCCGTAACAGTAACATCAAATGTACCGGCCGCCAGTCCAGAAAGCTGAGATGAAGTAGCACCATTTGACCAGCTATAAGTATACCCGGGGACACCACCACCTGCCGAAACCTGGATCGTGCCGTTTGAACCTCCGTTGCATGAGACATGGGTAACAATTCCGCTGATCTGAATCTGTGATGGCTGTGTCACCACAATCGCTTTGGTTGCTGTGCATCCGGAGGCGTCAGTAACAGTAATGGTATATGTCCCGGCAGAGAGGCCGCTTGCTGAAGATGTTGTGTTGCCGATTGACCAGAAATAAGAATATGGCGGAACGCCACCGCTTGCATTCAGGCTGATGCTTCCGTTACCTGCTCCAAAACAGCTGACATTCGTTACCACCTCATTGAACAGAATAGCCTGCGGCTGAGTTATAGTAAACATACCAGAAGCCGTACAGCCATTCTGGTCGGTAACGATCACAGTGTAGGTCCCTGCAGTGAGACCAGATATATTAGCAACGGTTTGTGTCGGGTTTGTATTCCAGAAATAGGAGTAAGGTCCGGTGCCTCCGCTTACATTCAGGATCACATATCCGTCATTACCATTATTACACGTCACATCACCTTTGGTTCCCGGAACCAGGATAGGCTGAGGTTGTGTAATCAGTACATTCACGGATGCCGAACAGCCATTGTTGTCGGTGACTGTAACGGTATAAACTCCTGCTGCAAGACCCGTGGCTGTCAAATTAGTTTGAACAGGAACCGTATTCCAGGAATAATTGTAAGGGGGAGTTCCTCCGGTAACAATAGCAGTAGAAGAGCCATTGTTGCCTCCATTGCAGGTTACGTTGATATCGGTGGTTGCCACCAGCATCTGGTTTGGCTCATTGATGGTTATTACCGCAACCACAACACAACCTGTAGAGTCTGTTACGGTAGCCGTATATGAACCTGCTGCCAGCCCGGTAGCAGTCTGTGTTGATTGTGCCGGTATCGTATTCCATGAATAGTTATAGGCATTTCCAACCAGGTAAGGAGTACCACCTGAAGGAACTACTGTTGCGCTGCCATCGGCAAATCCGTAGCAGGTTAAATCTACCGTTGATGAGCTGGTTGTGAGCTGAGCCGGTTCCGATATCAGGAATGTAGAAACCAAAACGCAACCGTTCATATCCGTAATGGTAACGGTATGAATCCCCGCATCCAGGTTGAATGCCACGAAATCGGTCTGAACGGGATTGGTGTCCCAGGAATATGAATAACCGGGTGTGCCGCCGGAAACAAATACAATGGCTGTTCCGTCAGAACCACCAAAGCATGAAATGTTGGTAAAGTCCTGCCCTGCTACCAGCTGCGTTGGTTCAAAAATATCGATTGCGAATAACAGGCTGCAACCATTGGCATCTGTAACAGTTACTGTATATATGCCTGCAACAAGCCCTGACTGGTCCTCATCGGTTGAGGCATTGCTCCATTCATAGGAATACGGCTGCGTGCCTCCCGAAACGGTCAGATCGATCTCACCCGTTGCATCACCATAACACAGAACGTCCGTGGTAAGATAGCTTGCTGAAAGGTAGTCGACTGGTTCGGTAATAAAATACTGGGTCATGGATGAACATCCGTTTGCATCCATTACAGTGACATCATAGATGCCCGGAGCAAGGCCGGTAAACAAGGCGGTTGATGAAAAACCACCGCCATTCAGATCATACTGATAAGGGGATATACCCGAATTTCCTGTTACTTCCAGGATTCCATTGGCATCGTCTTTACAGGTAACATTTACCTGCTGGATAAGGCTGAGCCCCGGTGTCGTATAAACAGTAACAGCCTGGCTGGCTGTGGCTGTACATCCGTTCCCGTCGGTAACGGTTACTATATATGTTCCATCTGCTGTTGCAGAAATATTTTCGGTTGATTCACCTGATGACCAGCTGTACGATGCAAAGCCTGTGGTTGCGGAAAGGTTTACTGATCCACCGTTGCAGAATGCAAGAGAACCTCCTGCAGTAATAGATACCGAAGGCGAAGGAAACGCAGTCACAGCATATGATGCCGATACGGCTGAACATCCATTTCCGTTTGTAACGGTAACAGTATATGACCCGACACCTGCATTTATCGTTTGCGTTGTGGATCCTTCCGACCATAGATAGGATGCATATCCGGCACCCGCATCAAGCGAAACCACTGCTCCCGCGCAAACCTGGGCAGGTCCTGTGATTACCGGTGGAGTAAGTCCCGCACCACCATTCACTGTAAAGCTTGCGGACACAGAACAGCCGTTCTGGTCCTCCACAGTTACTGTATAAGTACCGGCTGCCAGTCCTGCCAGATCTTCATTTGTTGAACCACCGGTCCAGTTATAAGTATAGCCTCCGGCGCCACCTGTTGCGGTTATATCAATTGCTCCATCGTTGCCCGTGCATGATTCAGGGGTAACGTTCCCATTCACATTGATAACTGAAGGCTCGCTGATTTCAAAAGATGCAACTGCTGTACAGCCATTGGCATCGGTTACCGTTACTGTATAAGCTCCGGAACCAAGACCCGAAATATCTTCATTTGTATCATTATTGCTCCATAAATAGGTATAAGGGAATGTACCACCGATAACCGTTACATCTACCGACCCGTCACCTGCTCCATTACAGCTTATATTGGATGCAACGCCTCCCGCCAGCAGGGAATCCGGCTGGTTGATAAAGAACTGGGTTACTGAAACACATCCGTTGCTGTCCTGGACTGTAATGATGTAGCTACCTGCGAGAAGACCGGTAAATAATGAGTTGGAGAAAAATCCACCTCCATTGACATCGAAAAGATACGGTGCTGTTCCACCGGATCCTGATACTTCAATTTCACCGTTTGCCTGGCCATTGCAAAGAACATCTGCAATGTTAATGAGGTCGAGGTTTGGATTTGAATTAACGAAAACGGAAGCTGAAGCTGAACCTGAACATCCATTGGCATCTGTAACTGACACAGTATAACTGCCTGCTGACAGCACATAAACCGATTCAGTAGTTTCACCCGTTGACCAGGAATATGAACTGAAGCCGGCTGTAGCAGTCAGAAGCGTTGAATCCCCGTCACAAAATGATGAAGCTCCTGCAGTTATTGAAACTACCGGAGCCGGATATGCTGTAATTGTAAAAGGTGCTGATTGGCCGGTGCAGCCATTTCCATCCGAAACAGTAACGGTGTAAGTTCCGGTTCCTGCAGTTATCGTTTGGCCGGTTGATGCATCTGACCACAGGTAGGATGCAAATCCGGCCCCGGCATCCAACGTCGTAACTGCACCTGAACATACCTGGGAATTTCCGGTTATTGAAACTGCGACCGGAGTTCCATTGAGTACAGTAAAGTCTTCTGTTGCTGCACAGCCATTGAGGTCAGTCACTGTAACCGTATAGGTTCCGGAGCTTAATCCTGATAAGTCTTCCGTTGTTTCACTCCCGGACCATTCAAAAACAAAATCTCCGCCCCCGCCAGATGGGGTAATATCAATGCTGCCATCAGATCCTCCCTGGCATGATACATTGGTAACTATCCCGGAAATGGTAACAGGTGCCGGTTCATTTACCGGGAAAGAAACCGATCCGGTACATCCGTTGTCGTCTGTTATTGTAACCGTATATAAACCCCCGGATAAGCCTGTAATGTCCTCATCGGTTGATGTATTGCTCCAGAGAAAGGTATAGGGCCCGGTGCCGCCTAAAACGGTGATATCGATTTCTCCATCCTGGTCCCCGTTACAAATAAGATCCGTAATGGATGCTGATGCTGTAATGGATACCACATCGATGGTGATTGTATCTGAATCGAATGTATTGTTCTGATTATCAGTTACTGTGACATAATATTCGCCAGCCAGTGTTACTGTGATTGAAGCGGTTGTTTCTCCTGTCGACCACAAATAATCGACAAATGCAGGATTGGTGGAAAGCGTTGTACTATCCCCCTCACAAAGGATAGACGATCCTGAATTTACAAGCACCACCTGGGCATTGCCGGAATTGTGCAACAGCAGCAGGAAGAGCGGATAAAGAAACAGCTGTGAGTAGAATTTTCTGTTCATTTGAAATATTTTTTGTGGTTTTTTGAGGGCAAAATCCCTGATAGCCCTAATAATTGCATTAGGGCAGGCAGAAATGTGTACTGATTTAAACTTACAGGGGCTTTTGGAAAGCTTAAGGGTACGGTTTCACCGCAATTTACATTTAATCAACAACCATTGCAAATACCTTGAATGCTGAGCAATGGCCGTAGAAGGATGTATCATGCTGGAATTTACTGAAATCAAATATATTCCTGCATTGATCGGGTTACGGGTTAGTTTTTTGTGAAAGATCGGTTTAAGGTGGTTAATGAACGGGAATGACGCATGAAAACTTAATTTGCCCGGGTTGGGCCGATTGGCAGGGAAAGACGGTAACAGAGTGCTTTTCAAGGGATTCGGGGTTTATGAAAAGAGTCGTTGTTTCCGGTTTTCTCAAAGATCAAGCCAAACAGGCAGTTTCATGCGAATTCATGCAGATGTAAGAACACCGATGAATTCATACGGTTTCTGCTGTAAGAAAAAGTTTTCAACAATTTGAGGCCGGAGACCAATAAACAGCGGAAATCAGAAGGTATGGCCGATTTGGGCAAGGTTCAATAATTTTTTACCCGAATTGTTTTGCAAAGTTTGTTGATTACTAAAATAGTTCTAATTTTGCAACCCCATTTATAGAAATCAAAAAAGACCGTGAATACATTAACTTACAGAACGATTTCGGCGAACAGCGACACTGTCAACAAAGAGTGGCTGATCATTGATGCTGAAAACCAGGTCCTGGGTCGCCTTTCAGCCAGGATTGCAAGCATTCTCCGGGGCAAGCACAAAACCAATTTCACCCCGCATGTTGATTGTGGCGATAATGTGATCGTAATCAATGCGGATAAGGTGAGGCTCACCGGGAATAAAATGACGGAGAAAGAATACATTTCCCATACAGGATACCCGGGAGGTCAGCGATTTACAACCCCAAAAAAGCTGATGGCCACCCATCCTGAAAGGATCATCGAAAATGCTGTTTACGGGATGATTCCAAAAAACAAGCTTGGTGCAGCGGTTCTGCGAAACCTGTATGTTTATGCAGGCAGCAGCCATCCCCATGAAGCACAGAAACCGAAATCAATTACCTTATAAAACAATATTTTCTTAATGGAAACCACTCATACCATTGGAAGGAGAAAAACTTCAATAGCCCGTGTATACCTGACCAGGGGAAATGGCAGCATTAAAATCAACAACAGGGATTATAAAGAGTATTTCACAACACTTCCATTACAGTACAAGATCAACCAGGTGTTCCAGGTATCAAACACCCTGGAGCAATATGATGCTCATATCAATGTTGAAGGCGGCGGAATGACCGGACAGGCTGAAGCCATCCGTATGGCAATTGCCCGCGCTATGATCAAGATTGAACCAACGCACCGCCCAGCCCTGAAAGGCGAAGGTTTTTTAACCCGTGATCCCAGGATGGTGGAAAGAAAGAAATCAGGTCAGAAAAAAGCCAGGAAGAGATTCCAGTTCAGTAAACGATAAAAAATCAGAAAAACTTTCACAACTCATATTCCTACATGTCAATTGTAAACCAACAGGATTTATTAGATGCCGGTGTTCATTTTGGCCACCTGAAACGCAAATGGAATCCAAAAATGGCTCCTTATATTTTTATGGAGCGGAATGGTATCCATATCATCGACCTCAATAAAACAGTAGTAAAGCTGGAAGAGGCCGCAGCTGCAATCAAGCAGATTGCCAAATCAGGAAAGAAGGTCCTGTTTGTAGCCACCAAAAAGCAGGCAAAAGACATTGTGGCCAATGCTGCAAAATCAGTCAACATGCCATATATCTCTGAAAGGTGGCCGGGCGGAATGCTTACCAATTTCGCAACACAGCGCAAATCCGTCAAGAAGATGAGCGCATTTGAAAAAATGGAACATGACGGAACTTTTCAGAATATTTCAAAAAAAGAAAGACTCCAGATCACACGCCAGAAAGATAAAATGGGAAAGCTCCTGGGCAGTATTACCGACCTTACCAGGCTGCCGGCTGCGTTGTTCATCGTAGACATCATGAAGGAGCATATTGCGGTTTCAGAAGCTCAGAAGCTCAATATTCCAACCATCGCCATTTGCGATACCAATACTGACCCTACCCGCGTGGATTTTGCAATCCCCGCAAATGATGATGCAACCAAATCGGTTTCCATTATAATGAATGTGATGGTAAAGGCGATTGAAGAAGGGCTTGCTGAACGCAAGGTTGACAAAGAATCGGACCGTGAGCGTGAAGTGGCTTCCGATGAGGAATCAACAGGAGAAAAAGGGTTTGCAATGGCTGAAGTAGATTCTGAAGATAAAGAAGCCGTTTCGGACGAGAAGCCAAAAAGCAATCTCAGGCCAAGGAAAACAGGGCCGGCTGCAAAAAAAGCAAAAAACTAACCCGTATATTTTAAGGAACACTAAGAAAAGATGGAAACTGTATCAATTACAGCAGCAGACGTTAATAAATTAAGGCTCCAGACCGGTGCAGGTATGATGGATTGCAAGAAAGCACTGATGGAAGCCAACGGTGACTTCGAAAAAGCAATCGATTTCCTGCGCAAGAAAGGCCAGAAAGTAGCTGCCAACCGCGTCGACCGCGATGCAAAGGAAGGCATCATCATCGCCAGGACCACGGCTGACGGAAAAAGAGGTGCAATGATAGCGCTTAACTGCGAAACCGACTTTGTTGCAAAGAACAATGATTTCGTACAATATGCAGAGAACCTGCTGAACCTGGCCATTGAGAAAAATCCAAAGACCATAGATGAATTCAAGCAGCTGCAGCTGAACGGCATAACTGTGAATGACAGCCTTTTTGACCAGATCGGTAAAATCGGTGAGAAGATCGACCTGTCACGTTTTGAAGTGGTTGAAGCTGAAAAGGTGATTGTTTACAACCACCCGGGAAACAAGCTGGCATCCATGGTAGGATTCAGCAGCAATGCCCCGAAGCTGGATGAAGTTGGAAAAGATGTGGCCATGCAGATTGCTGCCATGAACCCGGTTTCCATTGATAAGGAAGATGTGGATCCTTCCATGCTGGAGCGTGAGATTGAGATCGGCAAGGACCAGGCCCGCCAGGAAGGCAAGCCGGAAGATATGATTGAGAAGATCGCCATGGGCAAGCTGAATAAATTCTACAAGGAATGCACGCTGAACAACCAGTCCTTTATCAAGGATGAAAAGAAAACCATTTCACAGCTACTGAACGAAACAGAAAAAGGGCTCAAAGTCACGGCCTTCAAACGCATCCAGCTGGGTGCATAAAGAAAATTTAAATCCTCCGGCATTCCGGGGGATTTTTTTTGCACTTTTAGCGGCCGATCGCGCATCCTGAACCTCTATGAAATACAGAAGAATCTTACTGAAGCTTAGCGGCGAATCCCTGATGGGTGACAAGCAGTTCGGCATTGACAACACAAGGCTTTCCCAATATGCTGATGACATTAAGAGCATTGTTGACCTGGGTGTTGAAGTGGCCATCGTGATAGGAGGAGGTAATATCTTCAGGGGACTGCAGGCGGCAGAAGGCGGTATGGACCGCGTACAGGGCGACTACATGGGCATGCTGGCAACAGTGATCAACAGCATGGCCTTGCAGGCTGCGCTGGAAGGCAAAGGAGTAAATACAAGGTTACAATCGGCTATTAAAATGGAAGCTATCTGCGAACCGTTTATCAGGAGAAGGGCTGTTAGGCACCTGGAAAAAGGTAGGGTTGTTATTTTCGGAGCAGGTACTGGTAATCCCTATTTTACTACTGACACCGCCGCCTCTCTTCGGGCAGTGGAAGTAGAAGCCGATGTGATCCTGAAAGGCACACGGGTTGACGGCATCTATACCAGCGATCCCGAAAAAGATAAAAACGCCGTACGGTATGAAACCATTACATTCGGACAGGTGTTCGACCAGAATATAAAAGTGATGGACATGACAGCTTTTACACTCTGCCATGAAAATAAATTACCCATCATTGTTTTTGATATGAACCTGAAGGGCAACCTGCTCAAGATTGCCAAGGGTGAACATGTCGGTACACTGGTTGAGGTTTAAAAATTTGCAATTTGATTTCCGGGTTTACAGGGTGTTGCTCCTGTTTGCATTTATTCATTAAAAAAGTATCTTTCAGAGTATAAAACTTCCACTCATGAAAAAGATATTATTTGCTGTATGGCCGGCCATTGCTATTGCAACCGGAATCCAGGCACAATCCATTATGCTGACATCTCCCTGCAGCGGAACTTTTTCACGCAACTCCGTTTTTTTTGACCTCCAGGTTTCTAATAATATTGTACTCGACAGCCTCGCCATCCTTTGCCAGAATTGCGGTACAAGAGATCTGGCGGTGTACTACAAAGCCGGAACCTATCTTGGTTTTAATTCCAATCCTGCAGCATGGACGCTTATCGATACGGCAATAAATTTCACCCCGGCCTGTGCCGGTGCATGCCCGATCCCGCCAACTGTTATACCTGTTCCAATAAATCTTTGCCTGGATTCTGGTCAGACTTACGGATTCTACCTGGCGATGACCAGTGGAACCGGCACGCTGGAAACACATAACACGCTGCCTTCGGGAAGCATTGCTGTCCAGGATGCCAACCTGAAGCTGATCACCGGGGAAGGACACAATGGTACACCACCTTTCAATGTAGCCGGAACACTGGTTACCGGATTAACCATGCAGGGAGAATTCCACTACCACCTTTCCTCTTTTTCATCATTCACGCTGGGGAATGATACCACCTTTTGCACAGGCGATTCCGTTTTGCTGAATGCAGGTACGGGATACACTTCTTACCTCTGGAGTACCGGGGACACAACACAAACTATTTATGTAAATACTTCCGGCAGCTATGCCGTGCAGGTTGCCGGTGGTGGATGCATCTCCACCGACACTATCCTGGCGACGGTGATTTCATGCAGCGGAATTAATGCGAATTTTTTCAGCAGCGATACTTCATTCTGTGAAAAGCAATGCATTGATTTCTTTGATCTCAGCACTAATAACCCTACTTCGTGGCAGTGGTTTTTTCCCGGTTCCGACAGCCTCACAAGCACAGAACAAAATCCATCAGGTATCTGCTACAGCAGCTATGGAAGCTTTGATGTTACCCTGGTGGCATGCAATGCATCTGGCTGCGATACTATTTTTCTTCCCGGATTTATTAATGAATTCCAGGCACCTCCCGTTCCGGTGATCACTGTGAATGCTGATACGTTGTTTTCATCTGCTGCTTTTTCCTATCAATGGTATGATTCCAACGGACTTATTCCAGGGGCAACAGGAAATTACTATGTCTATACGGGTGCAGGAAATTACTATGTAGTTATAACCGACAGCAATGGTTGTGCAGCCTCCAGCATAGTAATCCCTGTGGGGGTTCATGAATTGAGTTTGCAGGAAATAAAAATAACGCCTAATCCATCCGATGGCGTAATCACCATTCATTTCAGTGGCGTTCCATTTCAGAATGCTTTTGTCGAGGTTCATGATGGAACAGGCAGGCTGATTAAAAGGGAGAAATTAAGTAGCCTTTCGACGACAATCGACCTTGATATGTCACCGGGAATTTACTTTGTCACTGTGCAGGAAGGTCTGAAAATTTTCAGGCATCTGGTGGTTATTCACAGATGATCAGTGAGCCATTGATTTTTTATTTGAATCCTTCAGGAATGAAATCAGGCCGTTCATGTAGGTTTCCTGGTCATCATACATACACATATGACTTCCGTTCGGGCACAGTAAAAAGGTTGAGCCCGGGATCTGTGATGACATCCATTTCATGTACTCTGGGTCCATGGTATCAAATGTTGCACCTACCACAAGCGTAGGAACGCGGATGTTTTTCAGGTCCTGGCTTCTATCCCATTTTGCAAGACGACCGGAAATTCCAAATTCGCTGGGACCCTGCATGATGATATAGACCTGCTGGTTCATTTTGCTGAAAGAACGCGTTACAGGTTCCGGCCATTTATCCAAAGGAATACGCATGATATGTTGCGTATAAAAGTTAGGCAACAACAGCTCCATGTATTTTGGATTGTTGAAATCACCTTTTTCTTCCAGCATCCTGATCGTATCCAAAACGGACGGATCCATCTGTTTTGCAAGAACTTCATCAGCATATTTTCCATACGCAGGACCGCTGGCCATCATGTTTGAAATGATCAACCCTTTCAGGTTATCCTGGTATTTCATGACATATTCGATTGCCAGGATCCCGCCCCATGAATGACCCAGTAAATAGAAATTATTTTTATCGAGGAATAACGCCTGGCGCACCTGTTCAACCTCTTCAACAAAACGGTCGGTCATCCATAAGCTGCTGTCGGTAGGCTGATCCGATGAAGGCGACCCGAGCTGATCATAGTATATGAACTCAATTCCTTCAGCTGGCAGAAAGCTCTCCATGCATTCAAAATACTCATGCGTTGCACCCGGACCTCCGTGAAGTAGCAATACTTTTATTTTCGGGTTGTTCCCGAAACGCTTGGTCCAAACCCTGAAATCTCCTGCCGGCGTATGGACAGGAATCATTTTAACACCGCCGATTTCCACATCCCTTGACGATGACGCAAAGTACTCACGCAAAGAAATATCTTCGCCCGGGTTTTTTTTATCAAGGCTGCATGAAAAACTGATTACAAGAAATAATGAAATAAGGATTGTAGTACGCATGCTGAAATGAATTTGAGGTTGCAATGGTAAAGCTACTCTTTTATATTTTCATGATTAACATTCGTTACATGCATTTCAACTTTTCTAAAATCACCGGTTAGCATAAATCGTGTATCAAAAACCGTAAATCGCAATTCTAAAAAGGTATCTTTCGGACATGAATTTTGATCTTAAAATTATTGCCACTGTTACGATGATCCTGTTTGCCGTAATTGATATCATCGGCAGCATTCCGGCCATCCTTGAAATTCGAAGGAAAGCCGGGAGCATCCACCCTGAAAAAGCTTCAGGGACAGCCCTGCTTATCATGATATTTTTTTTATTCCTCGGCGAAAGCTTCCTGAGTTTTATCGGTATCGATATTAATTCATTTGCCATTGCAGGATCCCTGGTTTTGTTTTTCCTTTCACTGGAGATGATCCTCGGCATTAAGCTATACAAAGATGAGCTTCCCGCAACAGCATCCATCGTGCCTATTGCTTTTCCCCTGATCGCAGGAGCCGGAACCATGACAACCCTTCTCTCGCTCAGGTCGCAATACAGCGTTGAAAACATAATTGTCGGGATCATTCTCAATATTGCACTCGTATACCTTTGCCTTAAAAACCTTGGGTTCCTTGAAAGGCTTCTTGGCCCTACAGGCATTGGCGTGCTCAGGAAGGTTTTCGGCTTTATCCTTCTGGCTATTGCAGTGAAGCTGTTCAGGTCGAACATCCATTTTTAATCACAGGAAATGGTTACGATGTATACAGATGGGGCTTCATCCGGCAATCCTGGACCGGGAGGATATGGTGTTGTGCTGCTGAGCGGACCACACAGGAAAGAGATCTCCCAGGGTTACCGGAAAACTACCAACAACAGGATGGAGCTGCTGGCTGTTATTGCCGGGCTGGAAGCGCTGAAAAACCCCGGCGAACAGGTGCTGATCTATTCCGATTCAAAATACGTTGTGGATGCCGTTGAAAAACGATGGGTCTTTGGCTGGGAACTAAAAGGATTCAGTGGAAAAAAGAACCCAGACCTGTGGAGGCGCTTTTTAACTGTTTACCGGAAGCACAAAGTTAAGTTCCAATGGATCAGGGGACACAATGAAAATGTGGAGAATGAACGGTGTGATGAAATGGCGGTCGCAGCATCAATGCAACCAGGGCTACCGCCGGATCACGGGTATGAAAGGCAAATGTGACTACTGCATTTTAATACAGCGAAATGCTTTCTGGTCGCTGCTGCTTTTAATTATCAGCAGGTAGAAGCCGGGCCGGATCCCAGCACTGCTGATTTTAATATTTCCTGCAGGGGATGCTAACGCTTGTTCCTGCTGATAAATCAGCTTACCTGAAGCGTCTGTCATAATCGCAAGATATTTATCCGCGTTGTTTGCGTTTATTGTGACTGTTAGCTCATCAGAGAAAATGGTTGGAGAAACAGCAATTGATCTTATTCCGTTCTCATTGTCATGAATTGATGCAAAAACCGGCGGGAATGGAGTGCAGATTGTTAGTCCTGTTCCTGCCAGGTAGCGTTCACGGGCTGGTATGGTCTGGCCGCTGAGCGTGTATTGTGTTCCGATGGAAGGCCATGATGGTGTGATATTCCAGAAGGCAGGATAGAAGCCAAGGTAATAGGTTGAATCAGGCAGCGTGTCGGTGGCGGCCGGTGTCATAACTCCTTTTACGCGGTTTCCCCATTCAAAATTAACACCGGTTAAAATATAATTTCCCTGGAAAGGACCTGTACCGGTAATATCATTGCCTGCAAAATTCTGCAACTCGGTATTAATTGTTCCGGGTGACTCTACGATTCCATACAGCTCGATCCGGTTACGGAAAAAAGTATTAAAGGGCCCGGATGGTCCCCATGTCTGATCAATGCCCACATTTTGAACAATGTTCCCTTCAAACAGATTCGCAAACGGGTAATGGCCATGAAGCGAAACATCTGCGCCTGCATCGGCCGGGAATTCTGTGCGTGTAGGCTCAATGGAATAATTATATCCGAAAACATTTCCATTGGCGCCCTGCTTCACCATCATGGAATGCCGAAGGTGCCTGAAAATATTGTTTTCAATTTTGCATTCCCCGGTATGCACTGCCATCACAACCCCATACCCTTTTGTATTGCTGCCGTCATATATATAGGAGTGATGAAAATAGCTCCCGGATATCTCGAGTGAAGTTGAGGCTTCTGCCCATACATGTGCTCCAATGCTATGATCACTTTCAACTCCGCGGATATGGCAGTCAGCAGCAAACCAGTAAAAAATTCCATAGTTCACGCTTGCGGCCGTGCTGTCTTCACGAACCATCTTAAAGCATTCCAGTCCCACGTTTGTTCGCGGAACAATGGGACGTATTTCAACATGGAGCGCTGAATCATATTCAAACCTCAAAGGATGCTGAAAATATAAAGTGTCTCCTGAAACCGAATCTATGCGTACGATCTGTCCGACAGAATTATCCGCCCAGAATACAGGGTTTGTATCCCAGCTGCCATTTTGCTGGCGTATTTCTGCATAATCTCCGGCGGTAAAAGCAGAACCGCTGTCAACCACTACCGTGTTAGATCCCCTGGAATAACCACTGTCGATCGTCATATACGATGCAACCTGCGTTTTCTGAATGTTAATGCAGTTGCCGGTTACGCCGTTCAGGTTAAAAAGCATCGTGGTAACATCGGAGCCTGCTCCACGGAGCGTTACGCTGTCAGGGAGGTTCAATGTTGAATTGATCAGGTAGGTTCCTGCAGGAAAGAAAACGATTCCGCTGTTACCTGACAATGAAGCAATCGCTGCAGAAATTGCCGGGAAATCATTCGTTGTTCCGTTACCGGTTGCACCAAACGTGGTAACGTCAGCGACATTGGAGGTATCAAGGTAGCTGCCGGAGAGTCCTGCATACGTCCAGTCCGTGGTAACTGAATCCGGGATGGTCTGAGCCTGCATGAAAGGTATTCTCAACAGCATCATAATGAAGCAAAATCCATTTAATTTCATTGGTTTTATTTAAAGTGGGAAGCGAAAGATAATTATTTTATTTTCTTTCGGGGAGAAAGCGCACGAAGACCAGGAAGTCTTAGGGAAAAAGGAGATAGAGAATGTGGTTTGCACAGTCATCCGGTTCAAGGATGAATTCGTCAGGATCTTCCGTTATAACAACCAGTCCAATCCTGCATAAGCATTGATTCTTCAATTACCTGTTGTGAAAATACGGCCTCTGTTTCCTCTTCAGGTTCTACCGGTCCTCAGCCTTCTGCGCACGCAGCATTTCACCATACCCCTGCTTTTTCGACATGGCTGTAACAGTCATGGCTATACGCTTTGCATAGGTCTCACGGGTTTTGGCGCTTTCGATCCACTTTGAAAAATATTTCTGATGGCTGCCGGCCAGGCTCCTGAAAAACTCGAGGGCTGCCGGCTCATCTTCCAGGCATTCCATCATATCCGTGTTGAGCACAAACGGAGCTTTGTCTTCTTCCAGGGTCACCGAAACCATGGCACCGTGCCTTTTCCCGATGGCCTTGCGCATAGCTGCATTCAGGGGCATGATAAAAGCCCCTTGACCCATGGGTAGGAGGGCCACTCCTTTCAGCTGATAGGCATCGATCATACCTTTTACCCTGAATGATTTTTTGTTCCCCGGCTTCAATTGAGCAGCTATGTCGGCCGGGACATCAATATAGGTCCAGCCTGTTTTTTCCCCCTTTTTATCGAATTTCAGAATGGTGGTCTGGTAGGAGGTTGCCTTCGTGCGGGGTTTTGATGCGCTCATGGGTTTGTATTCCATACAAAAATAAAAATTGCTGCATTATAAATCTGCAAACACTTTCTCACTGGCACCTGTTATTGAACAGGTGTACTGTATCATGGCCTGATTGGCAGGGAATTCCTACCTTTGCCGTATGGAAAGCATAGCAGAGGCTGAAAGGCAGATAACGGAAGATTTTGCCCTGTTCGACAGCTGGGAGGAACGATACCAGTATATTATTGAGCTTGGTCAAAAATTGCCTCCGATGAATGAATCCTATAAAACGGATGAGAATAAGATCAAAGGTTGCCAGTCATCAGTTTGGCTTCACGCCGCAGAAGACCAGGGCAGAATTACATATGTTGCTGACAGCGACTCAACGTTTGTGAAAGGTGAGATTGCCCTGCTTATCCAGGTCCTCAACAACCGGACTCCCGGAGAGATCATCGATGCGCGGCTTGAATTTATTGATGCCATTGGACTCCGTCAGCATATTGCGCAAACCCGGGCAAACGGGCTGGCATCTATGATTAAACAAATAAAACTCTATGCAGTAGGCTACCATAAAATTAAAAGCTGATCACAGAATTAAAATGACAGAAGAAACAAAGCCTGCTGATACCAGCGCATCACAGGAAGAAGTAAAGCCATTACGGGAGCGGGTGATAGCAACCTTAAAGACATGCTATGATCCGGAAATCCCTGTTGATATCTATGAGCTCGGCCTGATTTATGAAATCAACCTGCTGGAAGGAAACGACGTGCACATTAAAATGACCCTGACTTCACCAGCGTGCCCTGTGGCCGAAACCCTTCCCCCAGAGGTGGAGCAAAAGGTGCGTGATATGCCCGATGTTAACAATGCAAAGGTGGAGGTAACTTTTGACCCTCCCTGGGAAAAAGAAATGATGAGTGATGAAGCCAAGCTGGAGCTTGGCATGTGGTGATTCAGGCGTACTCCTCGTACATTGAATTTTTAAAAGCGATCAGCCTTTCCCTTACCGGTTCACTCAGCTCTTCCAGGCTGTCTTCGGATATCACCCCATCAACCAGCTGCACACCAATAGTTAAAAGATAACGCGATCCCCGGAGGTCATCATACCTGCGACTGATATGCTTGTCAAAGCTCACTGTGGTATGATACAGCTGATGCCATCGCACTTGCGGACTCTGATCGCCATCCCTTCCTTCAGAAAGTTTTTTTTCAACTTCGGCAAGCCCGTTCATGAATTCATTCATCATGCCCTGCTCGATGATCTGCCTTGCGATTTTTTTATCACGCTTGGTAAGTTCTGCCAACATGTTCAATTTAGTTTAGGGGTTAAACTGTTAATTGGAAAGACCAGACAGAAAAAATGATCTGCTTACGAAATAAGCAAATTTTTCCGAACAATAAAAATAAATTGCTGTATGATTAAATTTTTCCCGATTTAATACCGGCTAAAAAACCGGCAGTGTCCGGCACGGAACTGAATCAGTAGGCTAAAATCCTGAAACTACACCTGCAGACCGTTCATCCAGTCTGTATCACCATCGGCTTTGCGGCCATTGGTAAAAAACCAGCCAAATTGCTTTTCAAACAAGACGTTGAGCTGATCGTAAATTTTTTGAATCCTGTTGATCATGATCATGTATTCTTTACTGCAATAACCTGAATTATTGATTAAAAGTACATGCTGGTTGCCTGAAATGACGCAGTGGGGCGAAAATAGTTTTCAACAGGTTTTCCACCCGGGCACTCTACAGGTTTTTCCAGCCTGCCTTATTGCCGTTTGTAAAGAACCATGCCATGTGAAGGTCGAACCAACGGTTGAACCGGACCACAGGCTTTGCGATTTTGAGAAGTAGTTTCATGGGGAGTTTTAAGTTTGTGACTTTAACGGCTTAAGCCATTGAAAGGTTACTCCCTAAAAGTCACCGGGTATATATAATGGTTTTATGGACAGGCGCATGGATGATCTTCCCCTGTATCGATACAGGTGATCACTGTTGTTATCCTGCTGCAGGCGCCAAATACAATCCGCACCTTCTGGCCATCGCCGGTAAGACCCTCAACTGCATAAGTGCCGCAGGGTTTATCATGAAGATTGCTTTTATGATAATTGATGGCTCCCGAACGCTGGATTTCTTCCACCTCTGCAGTGGTAATGTTCCGGCATTTCATCCTGCAGCGGGCATGCTTTGTATAGCTGAGTGAACGGTATCTCCACGCTGATGCGGAATTAATACTTTTTTCCTTCGCGGCAGCCACTTCCGGTATTTCGCGCTTCCCCGGATTGCAGGATCGGATTCCCCTGACAACCAGTATAGAAACAGCCAGGAATAAAATGATAAAAAGTGAAGATTTTGCACTGCGCTTAATCATTGGTTTTATATTTACTTTTGCACCTCAAAATGGGCATTATCTCAAAACAAAACAAGCGGCCCGGACGTAGTACTGACTACGTATTAACGGACCATCCATATTTTATGAAAAACACAGCAGTTATATCTGATTACGGCATTGCCGAAGCTCTTGAAGCACTTGGAATAAAAGGCATCAGCAATGGGGCCTGCACGGGCGTGAACTGGCTCGACACAAGAGGTGAGCTTATTTCATCCTATTCTTCCGCTGACGGAAGTCTCATCGGTGAGCTCAGGCAGGGGACAGCGGAGGATTATGAAAAGATAATAGCCACTGCCCAGGAAGCATTTAAAGCCTGGCGGATGGTTCCCGCTCCCAAGCGTGGAGAGGTGGTACGCCAGATCGGCAATGCTTTGCGCGAATACAAGGAGCCGCTCGGCAAGCTGGTGAGCTATGAAATGGGAAAAATTTACCAGGAAGGGCTTGGCGAGGTACAGGAAATGATCGACATCTGCGATTTTGCAGTCGGGCTCTCCCGCCAGCTGCATGGATTTACCATGCACAGCGAACGGCCGAAACACAGGATGTATGAGCAATACCACCCGCTGGGCATTGTGGGTGTGATCTCTGCTTTTAATTTCCCTGTTGCGGTGTGGTCGTGGAATGCCATGCTGGCCATGGTTTGTGGCGACTGCGTGGTATGGAAGCCAAGCTCTAAAACAATGCTGTGTGCTGTTGCTGTACACAACATCATTGCAAAAGTCCTGAAAGAAAACGAAGTGCCGGAAGGCGTGCTTTGCCTGATTGCTGCAGGATCAAAATATGTCGGTGATAATTTCCTTGCCGACACACGCGTACCGTTGATCTCTGCCACCGGCTCAACACGCGTTGGAAAAAGAGTTGGAAAAATTGTTGGAGAGCGTCTTGGAAGAAGCCTGCTGGAGCTGGGCGGGAACAACGCCATCATCATTTCAGGCGAAGCTGACCTTGACATGGCCCTGATGGCCGTTGTTTTCGGATCGGTTGGAACGGCCGGTCAGCGCTGCACCTCCACACGCCGCCTCATCATCCATGAAAGCGTTTACGACCAGTTCCGCGACAAGCTGGTGAATGCCTACAAAAGTATACGTATAGGTCACCCGTTAGACTCCTCAACACTGGTAGGGCCGCTGATCGACAAGGGTGCTGTAAATGATTTCCTGAATGCGATTGAAAAGGTAAAGCAGGAAGGCGGAAAAATCCTCTACGGAGGAACTGTTTGCGAAGGGGAAGGATTTGAATCAGGATGCTATGTAGTGCCCTGCATTGCAGAAGCAAAAAACAGTTATCACATTGTGCAGGAAGAAACCTTTGCGCCGCTGCTCTATATCATGAAATACAAAACGATGGATGAGGCACTGGCCCTTCACAATGATGTTCCCCAGGGACTTTCTTCTTCCATCTTTTCAAGAAACATGCTTGAAACAGAACGTTTCCTTTCACATGAAGGTTCTGACTGCGGCATTGCAAATGTCAATATCGGCACATCGGGTGCAGAGATTGGAGGTGCCTTTGGAGGTGAAAAGGAAACAGGCGGAGGACGGGAATCAGGATCAGATGCATGGAAGATCTACATGCGCCGTCAGACCAACACGATTAATTACGGAACCGATCTGCCGCTTGCGCAGGGAATCCGTTTCGACCTTTAATCAGGATATCCTCAACCGTATTTTCGTTGGTCAAAACCGGCTGACAACCCATCAGTCAATTTTTACGAACTTTCCTGTAAACACTCCTTCCGTTGTTTTCACTGAAACAAAAAAGGTGGATTGAGCTGTAACGCCACATCGTTTCAGGTCAATTATTTCTTCTGCCTTCTTATGATCAACTACATAGCTGCAAACCACGGCTCCATTTGAACGCGTAATTGTTACGTGGTCTCCCTTCCTGATCTGCCTTCCTTCTATCCTGAATGTAACATTGCCTTTGCCGGGGTTTGGAAACAGCTGCAGCCGGTTTTGAGCTAAAGTCTTTGGCTCAACGATGCTATTCATTCCCTGTCCTTCAACAATATCCACGAACAGGTCAGCCTGAACGGATGTGAAATGCTCAACATTGCCGCTGAGCCATTCCACCCTGATGCTGTCAATCACCGTTGCATTCCCAAGCCCGAAATGAGCCCGCAGGTCATTTTGCCCGCAATACGAAGTCTGTGCAGAAATTTCTCTCATCTGCCAGACTGCGTTTCCATTTATAACTGCCTTTATCCTTATTTTGGTTCCGATGGCTGCAGCATTGGTCGGCGTTCCTTTGAGCCTGATGGTGATCCAGTGGTTGCTGTTTCCGTCGTTGTGATACAGCAGGTCGTTCTGATCCACGTTGTTAAACCGCACTGTTGCAACCGCAAGGTCTTCAAAGCCGTCGTTATCATAATCACCGAAAGCACAGCCGTAAGCCCATGTTGAATCCGTTGCCGGCGAAGTATTGTTGATACGTGTAAAAGCACCACCATTGTTAAGGTAAAGGAAGTTCACGTGTTTTACAAACCCATGGAAGGCATTGGTGACAAACAGGTCCAAATCACCGTCATTATCAATATCCGACCATGCCGATGAAAAAGAATAGCCGTTGCTGTTCCCAACTGTATCATTAAGGATCTTGGAAAAGGTCATGCTCCCGTCGTTCCTGAAAAGTGCATTATCCCCCTGGTCGTTAGCCAGGAAAATATCAAGATCGCCATCGTTGTCATAGTCACCTACGCTGCTGCTCATGGTATTTCCTCCATTTGTTACAATGGCTCCTGAAGTGATTTTTGTAAATACACCGGCTCCGTCATTCCGGTAAATATTCTCATGCTGGCCAGATTCATTCGTAACAAAAAGATCCAGGTCGTTGTCATTGTCGAGATCCGTCCAGTTCACACTACGTGATTCAAACTGGTCCAGCACCACCGATCCCGTTGTAATTTTAGTGAAGGCCTGGTTGCCATCGTTGTGATACAGGAAATTCCTTTTAACCCCTGAACTGTTTGTTACATACAGGTCATTGAGCCCGTCTTTATCATAGTCACCCCAGGATGCAGTTTCTGAAAACCCTGCATCGTTGGCAATGTTGATTGTGGTATTTTGGGTAAAGGATCCGTTGCCATTATTCAGGTAATACAGGTTATCCACATCATACCAGTTTACAACAAATGCATCGAGATCTCCATCGTTGTCGCTGTCAGAAAAAGTTGCACCATCCGATGGCGCATTGTCCATTACGATCGGATCCAGCGTAACAGCTGTAAAATTTCCGCCACCATTATTAATGTATAAAAAATTATTCTGTCCGCCCGACGGACCATTGCTGATGAACAGGTCAACCAGGTTGTCGTTGTTCACATCAACCCAGTTCACACTGCGCGAATCAGCGGTGCCTGAAACGGGCGGACCAGTAGTGATCCTGGTGAAGGTCTGTGAAAAGAGAACAAGCGGTATGGCCAGTTGCATGGCTATTAAAACAACTGTAAAAGGGCCGGCTAAAAATGGTTTTGTCATTGTCTTCATATTATTTGATTATTTCGAGTTTGGTGAATCTATTCTGATCCGATTTTAAAAAGTATATCCCCTGCTTAAGTGTTGAAACGTCCAGATTGAATTCTTGCAGATGAGTATGGTTTGATATTAATAGCCTACCTGCCAGGTCATAAATTTCATACTGACCAATAGCATTTCCTGATGAACAGATCTGAACACGATCCATGGCCGGGTTAGGGAAAACCCTCAGCATTCCCGGTGACGAAAGGATTTCAATCCCGCTCATAAGCTGGCATAGCGGTACAATTGCTGCCAGCTGTCCGCCGTAAGCACCCATATCATTCCTCTCAGTACCCTGCGAAGGGTAAGCAGCTGCATTGGGCGCAGAGATTAGGTCCTGGAATATTACAGATGAATCGCCGGCATCAATGCATGGCGATGTTGCAGCGAGCATAAATACTGCACTGTCAGCAAAAAGCGGGTCGATATTCATGTTGCCCTGCCCGGTGAGGACCATGTCGACATCGGAGTAGCTGATATCGCATACGCCCCCGGAATACGCTGCGATGGTATTTCCAGAAACCTGTGAATTACCCCAGATGATATTGTTTTTTATCAGCATGGTCACCGAAAAAACAAAAATGCCACCTCCCTTTCCCCCATAAGCCCCTGCACCACTTACATGGTTTTGTGCGATGGTATTATTGGTTATATAAACCAGCGGTGATGTCCCGCTGCCGGTGGCCCAGACCCCGCCTCCGCCAAAAGACTGACCACCGGAATTATGTACTATAACATTGTTGTCAAGCACAGGCTGGTCACAATAATTAAAAACAACGCCTCCGCCATAACGTCCCTGGTTATACGCAATCAGGTTTCCTGTTATATGTGGCGATCCGTCCCCGCAACGAATTCCGCCACCACCGGTTGACAAAACACCAATCACATTGGTCACAATATTGCCGGTAATAAAGTTGTGTCGTATCACCGGAGATGAAAATTCTACAAGTATTCCTCCTCCTTCCCGGTAGGTTCCCGCGCCATGCACATCAAGCCATTTGGTGCCTGCACCTCCGGTGATTGTAAAACCCTGGAGAATGGCCGTGCTGTCTTCACCGGAATTAATGATCACACAGCTGGCTGTATCGGCAAACTGGGGCTGGCTTCCGTTAATGATGGTTGAACAGATAAAAGAAGTATCACCGGTAAGATAGTACCGGCTGGTAAGCAAAATATTATGTCCCCGGAAATTGATGTTTTCAAAATAGGTACCCGGGTCAACTAAAATCGTATCACCATTTGTTGAGTTGTCAATAGCCGACTGAATAGTCGGCTGTACCGAGGGAACCGGTATTACTGTAGAAAATGAAAAGAAAGGAATGGGCAAGAACAGAAGTGAAAGGAGGTTGCGGAATACGTAGCGTCTATCCATACAAATAATTTTGTTAAACAACGAGTAATGTTACATACCTGCTTTGAAGTATTCGAGTTAAATAGACCGGCCATGCAATGAAACGGTCATAAAGCCATCCGTATCACACAACTGCCGTTGGTCATGTTTTTCGGCCGTTTGGTCATGCGCAAATTCAGGTTGGTTGTTTTTTTCAATCAGCCGTTATAAATGATGTATTTTGCAGCACCTGAACCCATGAGCCGCACCGATTTCCGCAAAAGGATCTTCTACCATATCGCATTCTGGCTTACCTACCTTTTGTGGGGAGGCTATGTCCTTGGATCGTATGACGGAAATTATAACCGTTCGTTCCTGAATGACCTGGTACATCTTCCGCTCAAGATTTCCGTTACCTACTTCATCATGTATTTCCTGTTGCCGCGATACATGAAAGAAGGCAGCTCGCCCAGGCTTGCCTTATTGTTTGCATTACTTGTACTTGTTGGAGGTTTGATATTCCGTTTCACGATCTATACCGTTACCCAGCCCTATTTTTATCCTGAGAGTGAAATACATTTCTGGAATCCTCCCAAATTCCTCTGGGGAGTGTTCGAGGTTTTTTCAATTTCTGCAATTGCCGTCAGCATCAAGCTTTTCATATCGAAGTATGAAGGAATGCGGCGTGAACAGGAACTGGAAAAGGAAAAGCTAAAAACGGAGCTGAGTTTCCTGAAGGCGCAGATCAACCCGCATTTTCTTTTCAATACGCTGAATAATATTTATGGGCTATCGCTGAAAAATTCTCCCATGACCTCGGAGTCGATCCTCAAGCTGAGCGGGCTGCTTCATTTCATGATCCATGACGGCGCTGCCGACCGAATCCGTATTTCCGATGAGATCAGCACGCTGCGGGATTATATCGAGCTGGAGAAGCTTCGCTATGGCAACCGCCTTACCTGCACGTTTGAAACCAATGTCGATAATGAAAACGAGCAGATCGCACCGCTCATCCTGTTGTCGTTCGTGGAGAACAGCTTCAAGCATGGGGCCAGTGAATCGAGGAACCAGTCAGCAATTCATATATCCCTGACGTTACAAAACGGCATCCTTCGTTTCCAGGTTTCCAATACCATGGAGGAAATTGCCAGCCCGGGTGAAGGTATCGGTTTGAAAAATACGTCCCGGCAGCTTGAACTGATCTATGGAAGAAACCATGAGCTTGCCGTTGAGATAAAAAATTCTCTTTTTACCGTGAGTCTTACGATCAACCTGAAAAAGCATGCAGAAACTGAATTGCCTGATCATTGAAGACGAGCCGCTGGCTGCTGAAATTGTGCAGTCGTATATTGAGCAGGTTTCTTTCCTTTCACTGGCAGGCATCTGCACCGATGCCATCGCCGCCATTGATGTGCTGAAGAAAAAAAAGATCGATGTTATTTTTCTCGATATCCATCTTCCAAAACTCAAAGGTTTTGATTTCCTAAGAACATTAATGCATCCTCCGGCCATCATCATCACCAGCGCATACAAGCAGTATGCACTGGAAGGATTTGAATACGAGATCACCGATTACCTTTTAAAGCCTTTTTCATTTGCCCGTTTTCTGAAGGCTGTCAACAGGCTTCACCTTCCTGAGCCCCAGGCTTCGGCTGCCACACCGACTGAACGCGAAAGGCCTTACCGGTTTTTCAACGTCAATAAAAAACGAATCAAGGTTTACCTCGATGAGATACTTTACATTGAAAGCCTGAAGGACTATGTAAAAATATTTGCAACCGACCGCCACCTGGTTACCAAATTCCAGATGGCCGAGCTGCAGGATTTCCTGGCTGATAAAAATTTCCTCCGGATCCACCGTTCTTTTATCGTTTCCAAAAACAGGATCGATTCCGTTTCTTCCGAAGAAATTGAGATCGGGGGAAAAACGATTCCAATCGGCAGGAGCTACCTGGAAGTGATCAGGAAAGAGCTTGGGATGAACTAAACAATTGATAGTTGACAGTTGATAGTTGACAGTTAGTGCAATCCTAAATAGCCTTGACCGTTTTTTGTGGATGCTGTTCCAACTATAAACATTAAACTAATCACTTCAGTACCACCTGCCAACTTCTTAATTATCTTTACATTTCCATCCTGCAGTTAAAAATGTAAAAATTGCTTTCATGAAAAAGCGTGAATTTATCAGGTCCATGGCATTCGGCGGAATTTCATTGCCACTGTTGGGGAACAATACTGATTTACTGTTCGAAAAATATAAAGAACATTCCGCAGCGCTTTTATCTGCAGATGAGGATTTCTGGAATGGCATCCGCAAGAGCTACGACCTCAAAGCTGATTACATCAACCTTGAAAACGGATATTACTCCATCATGCCCAGGGAAACCCTGGAGGCATTCATCTCGGAAACCAGGGAATTGAACCTGCAGGGATCCCGGTATATGAGAACAAAGCAGGAAGAAGACAAGCTTGCAGTTCGCACATTGCTGGCTGATTTCGCAGGATGCCCGGTGAATGAGCTCATCGTTACAAGAAATACAACGGAGTCGATGGATACCGTGATCAGCGGGATCGACTGGAAACCGGGCGATGAGGCAATCATGGCCGAGCAGGATTACGGTGCCATGCTGGATATGTTCCGCCAGCAGTCACACCGGTATGGCATGGTCAATATCATGATCTCCATTCCAAACCATCCTGCATCTGACGAAGAAATTGTAACCCTTTACGAAAAAGCCATCACACCAAAAACAAAGCTTATCATGGTTTGTCACATGATCAATATTACAGGCCAGGTTCTTCCTGTAAAAAAGATCTGTGATATGGCACATACACATGGTGTGAGGGTGATCGTGGATGGAGCACACGCATTCGGCCACCTGGATTTCAGGATCCCGGAGCTGGGCTGTGACTTTTATGCAAGCAGCCTGCACAAGTGGCTTGGTGTGCCTTTGGGCGCAGGACTGCTTTATGTGAAGCAGGAACATATTGAATCATTGTGGCCCTTATTTGCCGATAGTACCATCCCTGCAGATGATATCCGCAAGCTGAACCATACAGGTACTCATCCGGTACAGACACAGCTTTCCATACGCCATGCCATAACGTTCCATAAAAAAATCGGCAGCAAACGTAAAGAAGCGCGTTTGCGTTACCTGCAAAACTACTGGACGGATAAAGTTCGAAACAGGGATGGGATCATACTCAACACACCTTCCGAACCTTCACGTAACTGTGGCATCGCCAATGTGGGCATTGAGAAATTAAAGCCTGCTGATATGGCACTAAAGCTCTTTGAATCATTTCATATCTGGACAGTTGGAATCGATTCGGCCAATGTACATGGCTGCCGAATAACACCTCATGTTTTCACAACCACCGCTGAGCTGGATCAGCTGGTTGCTGCATTAACCCAAATGTCGAAGGCCTGATAGCCATGATGCCGCTTTCTTTTTCTCCTTTCCCTGACCTATCAACCGGACGGCTGAACCTGAGAAGAATAATGTCATCAGATATCCCGGCTCTTTTCCACCTGCGTTCCGATAAAAAAGTGATGGCCTATATCGACAGGCCTATTGCAGTTTCTGAAGCGGATGCAAAAGAGCTTATCCGCAAAATTGATGAATCGCTGAAGAACAATGATGGCATAACCTGGGGAATATTCCTTCGCGGTGATGAACAGCTGATCGGCACCATTGGGTACTGGCGCATCGACCGGGAAAATTACAGGGCCGAGATTGGTTATCTTCTTGATCCCATACACCAGGGAAAAGGCCTGATGCAGGAAGCGCTGGACGAAGTGATCCGTTTCGGCTTTCACGAAATGAAGCTGCATTCCGTTGAGGCTCATGTAAACCCTGAAAATGCGGCGTCCATTCGTTTGCTTGAAAAAAATAAATTTGTCAGGGAGGCCTGTTTCAGGGAAAACTATTTTTTTAACGGGCTTTTCAAAGACTCATTTATTTATTCCAGGCTGGTCCACTGGCAATAACCGGTCAGGGCCGATCTATTTTGTAGCTTTGCGGCTTCAAAAAATGGCAAGCAAGGCATTCATGAACCTGCGATCTTTATTCCGCGTTGATTTGGGCAGCAACCGCATATTCGGCCTTGATATCCTGCGGGCACTGGCTATCCTTTTTGTACTCATCGGTCACAGCAGCGTTTATCTTCCTCCACATTTACAAAAGCTTTGTCCTTATATCATGCTCGATGGCGTTTCCATTTTTTTTGTACTCAGCGGATACCTCATTGGTACCATCCTGATCCGCATCCTGGAAAAGGATGAGCCAACCATTAAAAATCTTTATACCTTCTGGACGCGCCGCTGGCTTCGCACCCTGCCCAACTATTATTTTGTACTTACCCTGCTCACGGTTGCAGCCTGGTTTTCCAGCTCTCATTTCAAACAGCTGCATGTGCTTGACAACTATCTTTTCATACAGAACCTGGCTCACCCGACGCTGCCTTTTTTTTCTGAGTCGTGGAGCCTGAGCGTTGAAGAATGGTTCTACCTGCTGATCCCTGCGCTGCTTTTTTTGATGGTTGGCTTGATGCGTGTTCCTGTTTTTACCTCAACACTCCTGATCGCCTTGCTGGTAATCCTGGTTGTGCCAGCTTACCGTTACTATAAATACCAGCATTTCGACAGTACCCAAAATGACCTTTGGCAATGGGGACTCATCTTTAATTTTCCGGTGGCAACCCGGATCGACAGCATCATGTATGGAATGCTGGCAGCACTTGTACATTACTACCATCACACCTTCTGGGTAAAAAGCAAAAATATTTTTTTTGCTGCAGGGATCTTCGTGCTGATGTACCAGAAATTCGTGATCCAGGCCACCCCCGGCTATGGCCTGACATCAGTTTACACCAGTGTTTTTTCATTCAGCGTGACCACCTTTGGGACCATGCTGCTGCTGCCTTTCCTGTCGGAAGTAAAAACAGGCAAAGGAGTTTTTTTCAGGTTCTTTACGCTGGTAAGCCTGATCTCTTACTCGCTGTACCTTTCGAACCTGGGTATTGTGAAAATTGCAATGATCGATATCCTGCTGATCAAAAACCTGAACTATTTTGGGCTTCCGCTGGGTGAGCCTGTAAAGGTATTTGTCAACTATTCCCTGTATTGGTTATTTACCTTCGGCATATCTATCCTGCTTTATAAATTCATCGAGATTCCTTTTATGAACCTCCGTAACAGGAAAAAGCATATCGATGTGGATGTTGACAAATCAAGCCGATCCACCAACCCTGACGAAGCCCGAACAGTGTAAATTCTTGAAAGAATTAGCGTTGGTTCACAGTTTTTCGCTTATATTTGATGCTCAGGACCTGGTTTCATCACAGGTTAATTTCAGATACAGAACCTTTAAATCAATTCACATGAAAAAACTTTTACTTGCATTTATTGGCCTCACTTCATGCATAGCCACACAGGCGCAAACCGCTCCTGATTTTACTGCAACCGACTGCAACGGCAATAGTGTTAACCTCTATTCACAGCTGAATGCCGGAAAAGTGGTAGTGCTCAACTGGGTAATGCCATGCGGCGCCTGTGTTGGTCCGTCACTAACAGCCTATAACGTAGTTCAGAGCTTTGCCTCACCGGATGTGGTTTACTACCTGATTGATGATATGTCCAATACAAACTGTACCCAGCTTGGTACATGGGCTGACAATAGCAATATCGGCAGCAACAGGACTGAATTTTCAACTTCAGCCATTGTGGAAACCAACTATGGCGGAACGGGCATGCCTCATGTGGCCGTGGTTGGTCCTAACCACACCTTCTATTTCAATGGCCTTAATGCTGCAGCAGGAAATGCCACTGCCATTCAGAATGCCATCAGCTCTGCCCTTGCGACCGGCATCAACCAGCCCGTAGCAACCAGCCCGGCGATGAAAGCTTCATGGTCTGCCGGGATAAAAGCGGTGATGATCCAGTACAACGTATCAGAAACCGGGAGCGTAACGCTTGATATCATGAATGAGCTGGGACAATCGGTTTCAAAAAAAGAGATCACGAGCCAGTCAAAAGGCAACTATTCCGTCAGCATGGACCTGGGGAAACCGGGCAAAGGACTTTATTTTGTCAGGATGACAAACGGTTCGCATTCGGAAACTGTTAAGTTCAGCATCTCCAACTAAGCAGTACGATTTTTCTTTTTGGAAGTTTCTGATGCACCTGCATTAGCAGGCAGGTGATTGGCCAAATAATTTTTTTTCGTTTCAACTATTCTTCTATCTTGCTGTATTAATGCAGGTGACTTCTTTCACCTCTCATGCATTTTTATGGATCAGCTTTTACCACCGGCTGATCCGTTGTACTTATCCAAAACCACATCCCATGAAAAGAAACCATTTTCGTGTGGAATTCATCCTGTTGCTTTTGCAACTTTTTCCCTTCAGGGTTTTTTCCCAGTTGCAAAGCAACGAACCTTCACTCCAGGTGCAGGATATGCTCCATGTAAAAAATTATGCAGTACGGGTTGCGCGAAATCCGATGGACAATGCACTGTATTACTGTACTTTTTTTGGGGGACAGATTTACAAGGTAGTTGAATCATCCGGGAATTGTTCCGATACCCTGGTTGCATCCGAATCAAACCATTACATCAACTTCCTGCAGGGGATGCTGTTTAACGGGAACAAAATATACCTGGCGGGAAACAGGAAAATTTCAGGGCAGCCCGGTTATGGTTTGCTGATGAGAGGAACCTGGCAACCCGCAGGAAACTGGACCTGGGATACACTCATGCGCACCGTACCCTATCCAAGCAGCGCAACGCTGTATGATCACGCTTTCAGCAGCCTGTGCTTATCGGATGATGGGAACTACATATACATAGGCAGTGGTGCCCGCACCGATCATGGTGAAGCACACTCCTGGGATGCAGCATACCCCACTACGCGGGAGGTTGCGCTTACATCGGCCATTTTCAGGATCCCGCTGTCGGCCCCACAGATGATCACCTTACCCAACGACAGTGCTTCGCTCCAGGCATCCGGTTATGTATTTGCACGCGGGGTGAGGAATTCGTTTGACCTGGCGCTGGCTCCCAATGGTGATCTTTTAGGCACGGAAAACTCCGGTGACCGCGATGATGCCGATGAGTTGAACTGGCTGAGACAGGGTTACCACTATGGCTTCCCCTGGAAGATGGGAGGTAATATGACCGGGCAGCAATATTCAAATTACAATCCCAACAACGACAAGCTGATCAATCACAATTGCCTTGGCTGGACCCATAATCCGAAATACTTTTTCAATGATCCTTCATATCCCCCGCTTCCCGGGAATGTAACATTTGCAGAACCGGTTAAAAATTTCGGACCTGATGCTGACCGATACAGGAGCGCTGCAAACGGAAGCGTGCATGATGCCAGCAATGAACAAAGCTATATCTCGTCATTCACACCACACCGTGCGCCTCTCGGACTGGTGTTCGACCGACAGGGCTTGCTTGCAGCGCCTTATGGTTACAGCGGGTTCGTCCTGGGTTATACACAGGGTAGCGCCGACACAACGGGTGTTGTGAATGGAAACAATGGTCCATTCAGCGACACGGGTGAAGACCTGCTCCAGCTCTGCCTTAAGAAAGATACGGGCACCAGTGAATACACCATGCAGGTGTACAGGCTACTATGGGATTTCGACAAGCCAGTGGATGCATGGCTTGAAGGAAACCAGATGTATGTGATTGAAAGCAATGAGCCAAACCAGGATCCTGCTCATCTCTACCGCATCACGTTTCCCGCCGACACACTGACTAACGGTATTGTATTTCTTCCTGCGGACACCAGCATTTGCCAGGGCTCATCAGTAACCATTGTACCCAAACTGAAAGGTTCGTTTGATTACCTGTGGTCGAACGGGAAAACAACCTCCCAGCTAACGGTTACACCAACTGGTACAAAAAAATTCTGGCTCCGGATCTCCAACGGCATCATAACCATTACCGATACCATCAAGGTTATTGTGCTCCCTTTACCTGATGCAACGATCACAGCAGGCGGAACTACTACGTTTTGCAGCGGGAGCAACGTGCAGCTTAATGCGGTTGCAGCAACCAACAGGAGCTACCAATGGAGGAAAAACGGTGTTGATATTCCCGGGGCAACACTGACTACCTGGAACGCCAATGCAACAGGAACGTATAAGGTACGTGTTACAAACACCAACACCGGTTGCAACAGGCTGAGTCCGGCCGGGATCGTGGTCACCGTTCATTCAAACCCCCAGGCATCAGTAACGGCAGGCGGCCCGGTTTCATTTTGCCAGGGCGACAGTGTAAAGCTGACAGCCAACAGCGGAACATCATTGACCTATAAATGGAAACGCAACGGCTTATTTATTTCAGGAGCAACAGCCATTCATTACACTGTGAAGATACAGGGCACATACAAAGTGGAAGTCACCAACTCCAATAACTGCAAGACGCTTTCACCCGGGCTTGCTGTTACAGTCAACTGCCGTGATGAGAATCAACAGCCGGTGGCTGGAATCAGCGTATCTCCAAACCCCTCGCAAGGAAAATTTCTGCTGGAAAATAATACAAGGACCTCATTAACAATCAGGATATACGATCTGACCGGCCGGGAACTACCAACCAATGCCCGAAACAGGAATAACGGGAGCATCGAATTCAGTGTTGATCAAAACGGGATCTTTCAGCTGGTGGCCACAGGAGATGATGGAAGCATGTTTTTTGAAAAGATTGTTGTTACAGGGGATTGATTTTTTGGTAAACAACCTGTACTGCTATTAATTTCTTCAGGCCCGCTGTTCCCGTGAAGGACACGCGATTAAATCTGCTTATTATTTTGAATCTGTTGTCGCTTTCCTTCACGGTTCCATCGGGTTTGGGTTATTTACGCCTGTGCGTTTTATTAAAATTCCATTCACTTCACACTCAATTCAAGACGGGATCCACCTGATTCAAGTTTCCGGTTGCTTCCGCCCGGGGTGTGAATGTATGTTTGCTTCATGTTTAACAGTTCAATACCAGAAACCATGAAAGCAGCAGGAAACAAAAACAGGTCATCACTCAGGAATTCCCTGATGTGGATAAAAATAGAAGGATACCAGCCAAAAAGAAATGAGCTGAAAAGGCATCTGATCTCTCCCCAGGCCCTTTTTTCGAAATCCGTTTCAACCGGTGAATCGCTGATCACTTTCCTTCAATATACCCTTCTTAATAACATGAGGCTAAGGATAGAATCGAACTTATAATGGAACAGTAAGCTGGTAACCCTTAACCCCCGGAGAACCCGCCAGAGTAACGGCGGGTTTTTTGATTAAAAGCACACGGCAAAGGGCACACAGAGGAGAGGGAGGGGAAGGAGAAAAATTGTGGGAGAGTACGGAAAAGTGAATAAGGTTGATAGACTTTGCAAAATTTTAAAATCAAAGCTCATCATTTAATCATATAAATCAACGTTCAGACAGGTGGGCGTACGGAGGAGCAGAATCTAAAAAATCAAAGTCCATCATTTGTTTTTTCTTGGAAATCCAATTAGCACGTTTTACTTTTGAATAAACATTAAACCTTTTTATCATGGAAAACAATCAAAAAAAATCAAAAGAAGAAATTCAGTTCGAAAACGAATTTCTGAAATTAAAGCTCCAGGGGATCACCGGAGCTAAAATGATGGAGACCTCAGACAAAAAACTGCCTGAGGAGCTTGAAAACGCATTTCTCAAAAATGTGCTGGCATTCGAGGAGGCCTACACCAGGAATGAAGAAATACGGATTTACGAAATCCTGGGGAAGCCGGCTTTCAAGCCTTATGCGGAAGCCTGCAAAGGTGACCTGGCACTGGAAACGGAGGCCGTGCTGGAGATTTACGAATCCAAAAATATAAATGTCGATCACGTTTATGATGTGAACGAAAAGGACTATTATATTTTTCTCACCGAGGAGCTTCCGGAACATATGACCAATGATCTAAAAATTCCCGGGTGGACAAACAATTTTATTTACGAGGAGTTTCATCCCAATGACAGGGAAGACATACAGAAAATTCCATCGCATTTTTTATTTGAACTTTTCACACTTGAAGAGGAATGGTTTACTTCCAACCTGGGTGATACGATGAATGGATTGAACGAAGAGAAAATTATAAAGGAGGCGGCGATAAAAAAGCTGAACAATTTCCGCCATTCATACCAAAAATTCTCAAAGCCCAAAGTGAAAATCCTGGAGGCAGCAGTTGACGGGAAAACGGGTTCATTGACCGCCGAAATATCATACAAGGCTTACCTTGACGGAAAACCGGTTTTAATGAAAGGGCCTTCTTCGTTCAGCTTCACAAAAAACAAAAATGATTACTGGCAGATCACCCGGCTCCGGTTTCCCGGATTTAATCTTTAAGTATGAATATCAAAAAGACAAGCCTGTAAAATACAGGCTTTTCTTTTTTATAACAACCGGGTCATGATTCACTTGCAATATTTCCCGAGCATCTCCTCTGCCTGTTTATCACCCAGACCGGCAGCGGCTTTAAAGTCAGCACAAGCCTCCTCATTTTTTCCAAGTTTGATATAACAAACAGCGCGGTTAAAAAGTACATTGATGTTGATGCTGTCTTTATTCAATGACCTATCATATACGGATAAAGCTGCTTCATACTGCCCATCTTTATATAAACGGTTTCCTTTTTCATAAAGTTCTGCAGCCGTTTCATCCCGGTTTCCCTTTAACGAAAACCTTATAGGGAGATTATATTGCACCTTTACCGCGTTTCCATCCTGGCTTCCGGGAGTCCATTGAGGCATCTGTGATACTACCCGTAAAGCCTCGTTGGCAAGATCATTCCTGATATCTTCAGCTACGCCTTTCAGTATTTTCATTTCTGTGATCGTTCCATCGATATCTACAACAAATGTTAGAAAAACAGTGCCGGTTATATTGTTTTCGCGGGCAAAAGCCGGGTACCTTATATTCTTTTGAAGAAACCTGATTAGTTCAACTTCACCACCCGGAAATGAAGGCATTTTATCGACGATGCTGTAAACAGGTGGAGGTGGTGGCTGCGCGTAAACAGAAAGAAAGCAGGATAGGAAAACGAAGGTTAGGATAAATTTTGGCATGTTGGCAGTTTTAGGGAGGTACCCTTTTAATTTGAATCTGATTCCAAGATAAATAATATACCGGACAACCCAGGATTTGCCACGACTATTATGAAAGTGGCTCCGGTCCTGGTGCAGCTTCTGATGTGTGAGACTTTTTTTCAGGTAGCGGGATAAATTCCCTGTTATCGGTTGGAGGCAGGATAATACGGCCATGCTTCCAGTCATCCTTTGCCTGTTCAATGCGTTCCCTGCGAGATGAAACAAAATTCCACCAGATAAATCTTTCACCCAGCGGCTCACCTCCCAAAAGCATGAGGGTGGTTTGTTCTTTTGCAAGGATTAGCGGGTCATCACCCTTGTTAAATACAAGCATTTTGCCTTCATGGTAAACGATACCGGAAACTTCAACACTACCTTTTACAATATAGAAGCCGCGTTCGGAATGTTCTTCCGGCAGACCAAAAGTAGCGCCCTGCTGCAAAAGCACATGCAGGTAAAAAAGGGATGAGTTTGTTTTCACTGTATTTCTCAGTCCATAGGCAGATCCAGCTATGAGTCTCATCCAAACACCGCTATCCGTAAATACGGGAAGCTGTTCGGGAGTATAGTTATTAAATGCAGGAGCTGTTTCTTCGTCCTTTTCAGGGAGCGCCACCCAGGTTTGTATCATTTCAAGCTTTCCACCTTTAAGGGTTTCGGGGCTTTCAAACCTTTCAGAATGTGCAATACCGCTACCGGCCGTCATCCAGTTTACCTCCCCAGGCCGGATTATTTGTTCAACCCCCAGGCTATCCCGGTGTGTTACCTGGCCTCCAAAAAGATAGCTAACGGTTGACAGGCCTATGTGCGGATGTGGCAATACATCCAGGGAAGACGAATCTGCCGGCAATTCCGTAACCGGCCCGGCATGATCCATAAAAATAAACGGGCCTACCATCCGCTTCAGCCGGAAGGGAAGGATCCGCTTAACCTTCATGGATTCACTGATGGCTGCATTCCGGGCTTCAATGACTATTTCAGGCATGGAATTATTGATTTGTGAAAGAGGGAACCCGAAGATACTGCTTAAAGGCTGAAATTCAAGCCAGATCAGACCTGAGCCAGCTGTCACTTACCTGAAGATTATTATGTTGGTGGCGTTTTGCGTCAAACCGGATGGAAATTCGGAGTTTGCCGGCATCTAAAAAATGTCACCAGTCCCTTGCATTATTCCGGCAAAAAGCTATTTTTGCACTCCCTTTTAATATTACGCTTGATTACACGTGCTTTAGTCCCTGCTGTTGCCGGGATGGCATGAGAAAAGGAGAAAAAGGTACCGGTTAAACCGTGGTCTATTCTCACGATTTAACCGGAAGGTTTAATCCTCCTTAGCTCAGCTGGTTAGAGCACATGACTGTTAATCATGGGGTCCGTGGTTCGAGCCCACGAGGGGGAGCAGTGAAGTAGATTGGCCGGAAAAGGCCAATCACTTCACTGCCACAAAGGCAAGCGAAGAGTGTCCTTTGTGGCGGTACATTTAAAGAGGTTGTCATGCGACAACCTCTTTTTTTTAAAATTAAGATTGGTCGGAAAAAACACTTTCGATCTCATTGCACCACCATTTTCCTCATCAAAGCGGTCTTTTTACCAGAAATAACAGACACGAAGTACATCCCCGCTTCAAGCCCGTTCCTCTCAAACGAAAATTGAATTCCTGAAAAGCTTTCTGATAAAATTTCTTTTCCTGTAACATCCGTAATCGTGATTGATACTGACTCCTGGTGTTCACTAAATGAAATGGTTGCTGCCGAATGAAACGGATTGGGATAAATAGTAATAACAATTTCGTCAACTTCAGAAGAAATGCCTGAGGTTACCGGTGACCGTTTTCTTATCTCACCACAATACTGGCTGAATAAAAAGCAGCTGCCTGCTGGCGTAATTTTTACTATATATGATTCCGGTGCAATTAGGTTGATACCTGTTGTTTCGGTTTGCCAGGTCAATCCGGCATTAGTGGTGTAAGTCACGTTTCCCGTATTGTTTGCTGCCATGCAGAAATTTCCTTTTGCTGCAAAAGAAGAAACATCAGGAAAATTATACTGTTGCGGGAAGGAAACGCCGCCATCGTATGTTTGGTAAATCATGCTGCCGTCGCTGAAATAGCCCTGCACCGAATCAGCAAAACGGAAAACCACGCAGTAAAATCCGAGATTAGCATTTGCATAGTTCCAGGTGTTGCCTGTATCATTTGTTTTCAACAAACGGTCGCCATTATCCAGGTATCCAGTGCCTGCGTTTACAAACTGCAGGTTCTGTCCATCGAACAACGTGTCAAATACATAAGAGAATGAAGATCCGTAGTGTTCAAACTTGCGAAGCCTTGTAGCATTGTTAAGATAGAAACCGGTGGAATCATTTACCAACTCCAACGCCTGAACTACAAAGGAAGAATCAAGAGTACGGACAGCGTATGTGTTAAAGCCATCGTTCGTTCTCAGAATTTTAACAGGAACTCCACCTTTAATCAGGTATCCTTTGAGGCTGTCGGCCATCACAACCTTATTTATAAAACTCCAACCGAAAATGTACTTTTTATTCCAAGTGACACCGCCGTCGTTTGTGCGTAAAACCATACTGCCTCCTGAATCGGATGCGGCAACATACCCGGTATTGTCGGTAGGAAATGCTGCATCATAGAAGAGTGCATTGGGGTCCTGGTAAACAGGAAGCCATTGAGCTGAACAGGGATGGAATGCTTTACCAAACAGAAAAATAATTGCAGTTGCAGCTAAAAGTTTCTTCATTGTTAATCAATCTGAAAAATAAAATCAGTTCTTTAATATTTTCTCAGTTAATATATTTTCACCCGCTCGATTAGTGATCCGGAGCAGGTAAATTTCATTGGATAGATTCAAAGTGTTGACCTTAATTTCGCCTTTCCCCAAAAGTACCTGCTGTTCCGAATAAACCTTTCTCCCTTTAATATCAAATAAGGCTACTTGAATTTCTCCAGTACTGTTTTTCAGCTGAATGTTCAGCTCATCTGAAAACGGAGAAGGAAAAACAACTGGCTGCTCATTATTCGCTGTTGAAATTGACGCTGAAAGCGAAGTAAATTCCCACCAGTCGTTGCGTACGCCAAGCCCGCTGTTATAGCCGGTACCGGCAAACACACGCCCTGCGGCATTTTGCGCAACCGGGGCAATGATCACACCCCCGTTAAATCCGGGAGCGGCACTCCAGGTATCCGTTAGCACATCGTACATCCTGATGGAAGAATAGCCGCTGAAGGAAGGAAAGTTGATGCCGCCGATCACGTAGATATTATTTCCGTTTGCCACAATGCCTGCATCCGCTCTTCCTGTTCCACCCATGGGTGCTTTGGCCGTCCACTGGTCGGCTATCGGATCGTATTCATAAAAATCGGTATAGGATGCCGACTGGTCGTCGTTGCCTCCCAGGCCCAGGTATCCCTTATTGCCGATTACTGCACCAACGGCATAAGCCCTTGTCGGTCCCGGCAGGCTGTCCTTTGGCGACCATGAATCTGTTGCAGGGTCGTATTCAAAAAAATCATTGAACGTTTCGGTAAATGAGAAGTTGGGTGTTATCACGAACACCTGGCCCGTTCCCATGTATCCTTTGCTGCCAATGCTGAAACCGACAGCTTCTTCCCGTTCATAGCCGGGGAAATCGGCCTTCTGCATCCAGGTATCCGTAGCAGGCTCATATTCCCAGAAATCTTTCAGGTAATCATTTCCGTCAGTACCTGTACCCATATACGCTTTGCTGCCAATGGTAAATGCGGAGGAGGCAGTCCTGTTTCCCCCGGGGAAATTGCCCTTTTGTGTCCATGTATCTGTCAAGGGGTCGTAAGCCCAAACATCATTGAATAAATTCTGGTTTCCGTCATAGCCGCCCATGACATAAATGGTGCTGTCAACCGTAAAGCCCGTGGCGAATGTCCGTGATACACCGGTAAGACTTTGGCGTTGTGTCCATTGAGTAAAAGCAGGAAGTGAAAAAAAGCCAAGCAGGAGAGTTGCTGCCAGCATCTGTAAATGTTTAGTCATGTCGTTTAGTTTTGATTTGATTTTAGTCTCCACAAAGCTATTTCACGACAATAGCACATGCCAAATTTTTAAGGTAGACAGGAGGTAGACATCCCCCATAAAACAGTATTCCGCAGGTGAACAAAGCCTGTTCAGGCGAGGTTTAAGATAAAATCAGTGAGGTTGTCTTCTGAATTCAGCTGAAGCTTTTTGCGAAGACGATAGCGTGCCGTTTTAACACTGTCGGGCGAAATATTTAAAATTCCTGCCATTTCCTTGATGGATAAATTCATTTTGATCAGTGCACAGATCTTGAGGTCATTCGGACTTATTTCGGGATAAGCCTGCTTTAGCCGGCTGTAAAAATTTTTATTGATGCTTTCAAAAGATGCATTGAACTGGGTCCATTCTTTGTCGAGGATCAGTCCTTTGCTGATTAGCCTGTTCACCAATGCGTCTTTAGACTCACCGGTTTCCTGGTCCAGCTGTTCCTTGAGCTCCATAAACAACTCATTTTTCTGAACCATCTGGATGGCTGCTGCACTTAGCTGGCTCTCCTTAAATTCCAGCTCATTCTGCATCTGCTGATCCTTCAGCTTTTTTTGTTCTTCCATCACCAGCACAAGATCTTCCTTTGTTTTCAGGAGCATTTTGTCACGCCTGTTTATTTTTCTTAAAAACAGGACAAGCCCGGCGCTCATCAACACCAGGAAGCCTATGGTCCCCCACAACAAATAATTGGTGAGCAGGGCAATGTCCTTTTCATTCTGCATGATGGTGAGGCGGCGGTCTTTTTCAGCCACTTCAAACCGTATCTCGAGACCCCTCGTAATCCTTTCCTTTTCCCACGTGGCAAGCGTGTCTTTCAATTTCTGAATCTCTTCTCCGTACGCCAGCGCTTCACTGAATTTCCCCTGCAGCTTTTTTAAGTCAAGAAGCTGCTGGATCACCTTCAGGTAAAAGGACCGGTCGGAAATGCCGGCCGCAATTCCCTTAGCTTCCAGGAAAATTTCTTCCGCTTTGTTCTCATTCTTTTCAAAGGTAAGTGTCCATTTTCCCATACCGAGCAGAGAAGATACCTGCGATTGGCGGTTACCCATGCTGTCGGCAATAAACAGCGCCCGCTGATAGCACGCGAGACTTTGTTCTTTATTTCCCTTCTTTAATTCTATCGCTGCAACCTGTATATACGAGCCCGGCAGGTAAATAAAATTTTTTGTTGCCAGCCTTTCCTTCAGGGCCATGCGGTGATAATAGTCAGAGGAGTCGGGCATATTCAAATGGCTGTACGCTTCCCCCAGGCTGTTGTAAATCAGCCCCAGGTATCCGGTGGTATCGTTCTCCGCCGCAAAACCCTGCATGGCTTCCCTGCTCAACAAAACAGATTCGCCGTATTTTCCCTGCCGGCTTTTTATTGTGCTGATGAGCTGCAGGCATTTACTCCGGCCGGTAAGGGCTTTTTGCGGATACGATTTTCCCAGCCTGCTGAATTCATCCATGGCACGCAGGCAATAGTGCAGGCCTTCACTGTAGCTCACACCATAAGAGCAAATGCCGATATTCAGCAGGGCGGTAGCGCTATTCTCCAGGTCGTTTTCACTTTTTGCTTTTTCATAGGCCAGCCCGAAATACTTCAAAGCTGCCGTGTCATTATCCCTGACAAGCTCGTCCCACCCTTTTTGCAACAAGCCGGATGACTCACCGGCAAATGAAATCCGGCATTCAAGGGAAAATAAAAGAAGGGTGAAGAAAAAGTATTTCAATGAAGCTTATTTAATGTACAAAGAAACGAAATGAAAAGAGAGGTTTCGTTCCGAAACGGATAAAGCTGAGCCTTTTGTAAATCTCCACGGGATGCGTATCTTTGAAGCATTGCTGAGAAGGGGTTCCAATCTCCTTCTCATTTTTATGTAAAACTAAAATTTACTGTAACCCTTCCTTAAAAACTTCTGAAAAAATGAGTCTTCTTGTTGTTGGTACTGTTGCCTTTGATGCCATTGAAACGCCCTTTGGAAAAACCGATAAGATCATCGGCGGGGCAGCCACGTATATTTCACTGGCAGCATCTTATTTTACCGGCGCCATTAATCTTATATCCGTTGTGGGCGACGACTTCCCGGAAGCCACCATTAAGGATCTCAACCGCCATGGAATCAATACCGACGGGTTGCAGATCAAAAAAGGGCAAAAATCATTTTTCTGGTCGGGACGATACCATAACGATATGAATACACGTGATACGCTGGACACCCAGCTGAACGTGCTTCTTGATTTTGATCCCGTGGTGCCTGAATCGTACAGGAATTGCGAAATGCTGATGCTTGGCAACCTGATGCCACAGATCCAGCGACAGGTGATTGAAAGGCTCCCCACACGGCCCAAGCTGATCGTAATGGATACCATGAATTTCTGGATGGATACGCAGATGGATTCGTTGAAGGAAACGCTTAAGATGGTGGATGTGCTTACTATTAATGATGCTGAAGCGCGACAGCTTTCAGGGGAATTCTCACTTGTGAAAGCCGCTCAAAAAATTATCGGAATGGGACCTGAGATGCTGATCATAAAAAAGGGGGAGCATGGTGCATTGCTGTTCAACAAAGACCAGGTATTTTTTGCTCCTGCCCTTCCGCTTGAAGATGTATTTGACCCGACCGGTGCAGGCGATACGTTTGCCGGTGGATTCATCGGTCACCTTGCACGTTCACGCGACATTTCTTTTGAGAACATGAAACGCGCCATCATTTTCGGTTCGGCCATGGCGTCGTTCTGCGTCGAAAAATTCGGAACGGAACGAATCATGAACCTGGGACAGGAAGAGCTGGATGATCGCGTCCAGGAGTTTGTTGACCTGGTGCAGTTTGACATTACGCTGGTATAAATCCTTTATTCATGCACAGGTGCTGAAGAGCTTTGCTTTTTCCGCAACAGGCATCAACCGGTAGCCGTTTTTTTGGTGTATCTTCATCTGCCTTTTCAAATTCTATATAATTGGTGCAACATGAAAAGATTAATCTTCTTCTTCTTATTGATTTCTGTTTTGGGTGTTCCTGTGCAGGGCCAGGACCACAAAATTGATTCACTGGTAAAAGCCCTGCATGGTTCCATGCTGGATACTTCAAGGGTAATCACGCTGAATACCCTAAGCTGGGAATCGCTTAACATGAACCGTTTTGATACGGCCCACTATTATGCCATGCAGGCTTTGTCGGCAGCGCAAAAGCTCAGCTTTAAAACAGGAGAGATCCGTGCATACAACAACCTGGGAGGGATTTACTGGAACTGGGGTAAGTATGACGAAGCGCTTAAAAATTACTCAACTGCACTTGACCTTTCAACCCGAGCCGGAGAAAAAAATTTAATGGCTATTGCCAGCAACAACATCGGGCTTGTTTACTGGAACCAGGGAAAATATTCGGAAGCGCTGAAGACTTTTTTCGAATCCCTTAAAATCAGCAAGCAGACAGGCGACAAGAAAGCTCTCGTTCTCGCATACAACAACATTGGCATCATTTATTTTCAGCAGGGAAATTATGAAGAAGCTTTAAAGCATTATTTAACTTCCATTTCCATCAGCCGCGAAACGGGTGATAAGAAAGGGCTTGTGCTTGCGAATAACAACGTCGGCCTTATTTATATGGAGCAGCAGAAATTTGACCAGGCGCTGGCTGCATATGAATCATCGCTGAAAATCAGCACGGAGATGCAGGACAAAAAAATAATGGCCATGGCGTACTGCAACATTGCGCTGGTGCAATACCGGCAGGAAAAGTTTGAGGAATCAGCTGTTAACCATTACAAGTCCCTGGAGCTAATGGATGAAATAGGTACAGTTTATGGCAAAGGCATCAACTACAACAGCCTGGGAAGGATATGCCTTAACCAGAATAAAAACAGGGAGGCCAGGATGTGGCTGGAGAAGGCTTATGCGATTTCAAAAGAAGCCGGCGACTACGATGGGATCAAGAACTGCTGCCAGTCGATGTTTACACTCGACAGCATCACCGGCAACTGGAAGGATGCATTTGATCACTACAAGGAATATATTGCCACACGCGACAGCCTGATCAATGAAGAGAATACCAAGAAATCGCTGGAGGCACAAATGGAATATGAATACGGCATCAAGGAAGCAAAAAATAAGGCTGAGCATGATAAAAAGGAGGCGCTGGCCCGTGCGGAAATAGGAAAGCAAAAGGTTATCCGCAATTCGATAGCAGGCGGCACCGGCATTCTTGTGTTTTCATCCGTGATCAGCTTTGTTTTCTATAAGCGCAGGCGCGACGAAGCATTCCGCAAAAAAGAAGCGGAGCTCAGGCAGCAGGAAGCAGAATTGAAGCAACAGGTGAGCGAGGTGGAAATGAAAGCCCTGCGCTCGCAAATGAACCCGCATTTTATATTTAATTCGCTGAACTCCATTTATCGTTACATGGAGAACCATGATATTGAACGGGCGGGCTCCTACCTCGTGCAATTTTCCAAGCTGATCAGGATGATCCTGGAAAATTCCATGCACCCGGAAGTTACGCTGCAGGAAGACATCCAGGGGCTGGAGTTATATATGAAGATGGAATCGATGAGGCTGAACGACAAGTTTGACTTTTCATTTGAGATCAATGAAGCACTTGATCCGAATGAGATCCTGGTGCCGCCGCTGCTGCTTCAGCCATTTGTTGAGAATGCCATCTGGCACGGATTGTCGCCAAAAGAAGAGCGGGGACACATCTCCATTCGGATTCATCCGGAAGGTGATAGCATGATCCGGTGTGAAGTGGAAGACAACGGGGTTGGGCGTGATTTCAAAAAGACAACCGAATCAAATAAATTGAACGGCCATAAAAAATCGCTGGGTATGGCCATTACCAAGGAACGCATTGAGCTGATCAACAGGAAGAAAGGTACCAATGGGTATTTTAAAATTATTGATCTGAAGGATGGTGACAATAAAGGGATTGGTTCGAAAGTGGAAGTTTTTCTGCCGCTGCTGACAGATAATTAACCTCTTTCAAAAAGTATAATTTAAAGGCCACAAAGGCACAAAGAAAAAAAAAGGATAGAACAAAGAATTTAGAAGCAGGGAATTTTTAGAGGGGCCGCAAAAGCGCCAAGACGCAAAAAGAATGATTATAAAATTACAAGATATGCGTGATAACAAAATATACATTGAACCTTAAACATTGAACTTTGAACCTGTTTTTTACTTTCCAACATTAGCCAGCAACCGGTTCACCTCATCCCAGTTCACAACATTCCAGAAGGCATTGACATAGTCTGCGCGTTTGTTCTGGTATTTTAAATAATAGGCATGTTCCCACACGTCTATACCCAGCAAAGGAATTCCACGAAAATCTACGATGTCCATTAAAGGGTTATCCTGGTTTGGTGTTGATCCTATTTCCAGCTTGCCGGTTCCATTTTCCACCAGCCAGGCCCATCCGGAACCAAAACGCGAAATGGCTGCTGCATTCATTTTCGTTTTGAAATTCTCAAATGTTTCAAAAGATGCAGTTATGGCTTCGGCAATTTTACCGTTAGGTGGCCCGCCGCCTTTCGGCTTCATCATTTTCCAGAACATACTGTGATTGAGATGACCTCCACCATTGTTTCGTATGGTTACCTGGTATGGAGAGGGATTTTTGGGGTCGGGGTTCTCATCGGTGATGCTCGACAGGCTTTGGAACAAAAGGTCGAGCGGTGGCTCTTCCTTAAGACCCTGCGCACCTTTGAATGCTTCATTCAGCTTCGCAACATAGGCTGCATGGTGCTTGCCGTGGTGGATCTCCATGGTCACCTTATCGATGTGTGGCTCCAGTGCATCCAATGCATAGGGCAATGGAGGAAGCTTGAAGATATTCTCATCAGCTGCAAAAAATTCAGGCATTACCGCTTTAAGGGTAGAGGATTTCAGCGTGAGTCCGGCAGCAAGCAATGCTGCTCCCGTAAGGAATTCCCGCCTTGAATTTGATTTTTCCATTGTCCAGATTATTATTGAAGGGTAACAAGCACTTCGTTCTTCTCCACCTTCGCTCCTTTTTTAATGATCACCGCTTTTACCGTTGCATCCGCTGTCGCTTTCAGGATGTTTTCCATTTTCATGGCTTCCAGCACCACAACACCATCGCCTTTCTTGATCTGCTGCCCGCTTTGAACACGCACATCCACAACCAGTCCCGGCATTGGCGCCTTGATATCATGCACTTTGCCTGCCTGCAGGTTGTCCATGCCAAGCTCATGAAGGAGCTCGTCGAAACGGTCGCGCACCTTTACATGGCATGACTGGTTATTCACCCGCAACTCAAATGTTTTTTCCGTGCTGTCGGCGCTGATAACGTCTATCGTATATGATTTTTTATTATGGATGACATGGAAACGGTTTGCATCCACCTTTACTATATCCCAGGGAATCTCTTTCCCATCAACAAAAAGAGCATTTTTCCTGACCTCTCCTTTAAATTCCGATGAACCGTTTACAATTGCCGTTATCATTCCCGCTAAAAATCAATACAGCAAATGTACGGTAAATACCTATTCCTTGCCTTTGGTATTTAAAAGCTGCTGCTTCTGCATGTTGAACTCATCATCCGTGATCAGTCCTTTTTCCCGCAGCTTGCCAAGCATCTCGATTTTCTCAAGCTTGTTGTCATACGCATCAAAAGCGACCTTGGCTACCTGTGTATTGAAGCCGGTAACAGGCCGTGGCTTGTGAATGTAGGTTTCCTGGTACTCCCTGGCAGCTTTTGGCTTGCGGCGGCGCAATGAAATGATCATGTAAATAAGGCTGATGGTCAGCAGCACGGCAACACCAACGTTGAAATAAAGCAGGATCCAGTTACGGCGGGCGAGGATGAATTTATCGGTGCGGATGGAATCGAGGTCTTTCTGCAGCTGGGCGTTTTCCGTGGCAATGCTCTTCAGCTCATTCTGCAACGACTGCTGGTATGTATTGTTGGATTGGGAGCCGGCAAGCAGCGAAACTTTTTCAGCCTGGAGGGCGGTTACAAGAAGAGAGAGACTGTCGATGAGCAGGTGTTGCGCTTTGTCGCTCCGGTAAACCGGCTTTACAACCTCTTTGGTTGATTTCCTGGCAAGCTCCAGCTCTTTGGCAACGACTGATTCTGTTTTGCTGATCTCATTGATGATTTCTGCGTCTTTCAGGATAAGCCGGTCAAGAGCGGCCTGCAGGTCCATGGATGGCTTCTTGCTCTTGGAAGCTTTAACTTCTGCATTGATTTTATCATACGCTGCTTTTAATGCGTCCCTTTCTTTGATCAACCCGTGAAGCTGGTCGAATTGCTGGGCGCCGGACCATGTCCAGGAAAGAAAAAACAACAGTAAAAATAAGGCGTAACGACGCAGCATGAAACCGTTTAATAAAATGCCAGGGATAACCTGTACAGCAAATTTATATTTTTTCTGCTGATGTTGAGGCATGGGGGCAAAATAATTTTTGAATAAATAAAGCATGGATTTAAGGTTATGGTTTCCGCGGCTTAAAGGAGCCTTGCCGCAATTCGGATTTGATTTAGAATCTTTTAAGTAATTTCGCCCCACTAAAAAGTCAAACCCTTTAAACTCTAAAACATGTCATTTATTAAAGAATTCAGGGAATTTGCCATGAAAGGCAACGTGATGGACCTTGCCATCGGTGTAATAATCGGAGCTGCTTTTGGTAAGATCGTATCAGCGCTGGTGGATAACATCCTTATGCCGCTGATTGGCATCGTGATGCAGGGCAAAAATTTTGCCAGTCTTCAAATTAAGGTTGGCGATGCGGAAGTTAAGTATGGCCTGTTTATTCAGAATGTAATTGATTTCATCATTGTGGCTATCGTGCTGTTCATGATCATCAAGGCGCTCAACAGGATGAAGGCAAAGGAAGTGGCCCCTCCCCCGCCTCCACCGGGACCTACCACCGAGCAGCGTCTGCTGATGGAAATACGGGACGCCCTGAAAAAATAATGCACCTTGATTAACCATGCATCATGCCCCGCAGTATGATGCATGCTTGTATGTGACAACACCTATCATCAAAATTATTCCTATGAAGAAAATTCTTTTAATCAGCGGTTTGCTTCTGACAGCGGTATCATTAATAGCACAGGACAGTGCACCAGCTGTAAGTGAAAAGGACACGGCCTGGCGTGCAAACGGATTCTTTAATATCAATTTCAGCCAGGTGAGCCTGAGCAACTGGGCGGCCGGAGGGGAAAATTCCATATCAGGAGTAGGGCTGGCCAGCGTTTCCATGAATTACATCACCACCAAAACAACATGGGAAAATGCACTGAACCTTGGCTATGGACTGACAAAATCAGGCGATAACCCGGTTCGGAAATTTGAAGACAAAATCGATTTTCTCTCCAAATATGCGCGGAGGATCAAAGGCAAATGGTCTTTTGCAGCACTGGTGAATTTCCAGAGCCAATTCTCACCAGGCTATAAATATTATCCCAACGATTCCAATGTGCTTCTTTCAGAGTTTTTTGCACCGGCTGTGCTGCTGGTTTCAGTAGGTTTTGAATGGAAACCTGTTGATTATTTCTCTGTTTACATATCGCCCGCAACAGGAAAATTCACCTTTGTTAACAACCAGGCCCTGGCCGACCAGGGTGCGTTTGGGGTAGATCCTCTAACGGTAGATCCGGTAACAGGTGAAACAACGCGTGGAAAAAACCTGCGGTCCGAATTCGGCGCCTATGCCTCCCTCCGGTTTAAGAAAGAAGTGATGCATAATGTATCCATTGAGAGCAAGCTCGACCTGTTTGACAATTATACCGACAAAGTCTCTTCCAATAAAAAGAATGTGGATGTAAACTGGGCGACTCTCATCAGCATGAAGATCAACAAATTTATTGTGGCCAGCATAGGTACTGAATTGATCTATGACCACAATACACCGGTGCCTCTTTATTCAAAAGATGCAACAGGTGAAAAAGTACTCAGCGGAACTGGTCCGAGGACACAGTTCAAGGAAGTGCTGGCTATCGGGTTTTCTTACAAATTCTGATCTCTCCAGGTTCCGATTACCAAAGAAGGAGTCCTTATTTTTTATAATTTCGACGTTCTGATTTTTTCATCATGCTGCGAACACACACCTGCGGAGAGCTGAACCTGTCCTTTACCGGTCAGCAGGTAACCCTGTGCGGCTGGGTTCAGCGTTCACGCGACCTTGGCGGTATGACCTTTATCGATTTGCGCGACCGCTACGGCATCACCCAGCTTGTTTTCAATATGGAGTCGGATGCCATCACCTGCAGGAATGCACGTGAACTTGGCCGTGAATACGTGATCATGGTTACAGGCATGGTGATGGAACGCAGCAATAAAAATCCGAAGATCCCAACGGGCGACATCGAAGTGATCGTTGAACAGATCAACCTGCTGAATAGCGCGAGCACACCTCCTTTTACCATTGAAGACCACACCGACGGCGGTGATGACCTGCGCATGAAATACAGGTACCTCGACCTCAGGCGCAGCCAGGTTCGGGCCAATATGGAGCTCAGGCACCGCATGGCCCAGGAAACCCGCAAGTACCTCGACGGGCAGAAATTCATGGAAGTGGAAACACCGGTACTGATCAAGTCAACACCAGAAGGCGCCAGGGATTTCGTTGTTCCATCCAGGATGAATGCAGGTGAATTTTATGCCCTGCCCCAGTCGCCGCAAACATTCAAGCAGCTGTTGATGGTTGCAGGCATCGACCGTTATTTCCAGATCGTGAAATGTTTCCGTGACGAGGACCTCCGTGCCGATCGTCAGCCGGAATTCACACAGATTGATTGTGAAATGAGTTTTGTTGAGCAGGAAGATATCCTTGAAATGTTTGAAGGCCTGGTAAAGCATCTATTCCGTGCTGTTCGGGAGATTGAAATACCTGTACTCCCCAGGATGACCTACGATGATGCCATGAAAAACTATGGCAACGACAAGCCTGATATCCGCTTCGGGATGGAATTCATTTACCCTGGCGATGCAGTAAAAGGAAAGGGCTTTAAGGTTTTTGACGAGGCCGAAGTAGTTGTGGGGATCAATGTGAAAGGCGCTGCAGGATATACGAGGAAGCAGCTGGATGAGCTGACTGAGTTCGTAAAGAAACCGCAGATAGGAGCCACAGGACTTGTCTACTGCAGGTATAACGAAGACGGAAGCCTGAAGTCGTCCGTCGATAAATTTTTTCAGGAAGAGGATCTGAAAAAATGGTCTGCTGAATTTGGAAGTCATAGCGGTGACCTGATGCTGCTGCTGGCCGGGGAGAGAACAAAAACACTCAGGGCATTATCGGAGCTCCGGCTTGAAATGGGAAACAGGCTTGGCCTTCGTGATAAAAATGTCTTTGCCCCATTGTGGGTCATTGATTTTCCGCTGGTGGAATGGAATGCAGAACACAACCGCTGGTTTGCCATGCATCATCCATTCACTTCCCCACGTCCTGATGACACTGCTCTGCTTGATTCAGATCCGGGCAGCATACGGGCCAATGCATACGACATGGTGATCAATGGCGTAGAGGTTGGTGGCGGCTCTATAAGGATCTCAGATCGCAAGCTGCAACAAAAAATGTTTTCCATCCTAGGCTTTTCTGAAGAAGAAGCCCAGGAGCAGTTTGGATTTTTACTGAATGCTTTTGAATACGGAGCTCCTCCACACGGGGGCATTGCCTTTGGGTTCGACCGTCTTTGCTCGCTTTTCGGGGGATCTGAATCCATCCGGGACTTTATTGCTTTTCCAAAAAATAATGCAGGAAGGGATGTGATGATCGATTCTCCTTCAGCCATCAGCCCGGAGCAGTTGCACGAGCTGAATCTCAGCTTAAAAAAATAACGGCCAACTGTTGATAAAATGCGGGAAAAAAACTCCCGGACATTTGCATTATCCCCTATTTTACCTATTTTTACTTGGCAAACCAAGACCTTTACCTGCCGATGATTTTACTTTACCGGAGATCAGCATGTTTTTATTTTGTCATTTTCCTGGCAGGAATTTTCTCGCCAGCGTCCGGGCAATCTCATGTTTCTTCTTACCGTGAATTGCTTATTGAAGTGCCTCAAATGAATGCAGAAAAAAGCCTTCCTGGAACAGTTACAAACCTTGTGGCCCTCGGGGGGATCCATTACATCGGGTATTGTGACCAGATGAAATGCCTGTTGCTCAAAGCGGATGAAAGCGTGCATGCCAATAATGTTCAGATCATGAACAAGCTAAAGGACCTGAATATTCCTTTCCTCATCAAACCTACCGGCAAGATCAGCCAGGTACTTGCTGCCTGCAAAGACCCTGTACAGGAATCATCAGGCAATGAATTAACATATCCCGATAAATAGCAGTGATCATGGACCTGGAGTTTATTCAACGGAGGCTTTATCTTTCAGGGATCCTTATTTGCTGTACGTGTTATTTCGCTTTTTCACAGTGCACCGGTGGCAGCCTGGCAGGTTCAATAACCCCCGGTCCTGCATGGTCATCAGTTGGAACGGTGAATGTAAACGGAGGAACTTATTATACTTTTAATGCAACAGCCGGAAGCAATTATTCATTTTCTTTTTGTCCGGCCGATGGTGGGAATTCATTCTATGATACCCAGATCACCATCCTGAACAATGCAGGGGTTTACGCAGGCGGAGGAGGCTACAATGATGATTATTGCGGGCTGCAATCGTTTGTTTCCTGGCCCTGTACAGCAACCGGCATTTACAGGGTGCTTGTAAATAAATACAATTGCAATGTGCAGGTTGGAATGGGCACGATGGTCTACCGGGTACAGGCACCTCTTTCCTGTCCTGCCAACCTGGGTGCAGGTGTTGTAAACGTTGCTTCCCTTCCCTATGCTTCAGGTGCTGGAACCACTTGCGGAGCAGGCAATGACCTCACTGCATCAAACACCAACAGCTGTGGCAGCACTCTTTATATGGGCGGAGAAGACAATGTATGGATCTTTACTCCCGCTATAACCGGTACAGTTTCTATCAATCTTACTTCATCTGGTTCCTATACAGGCCTGGTACTTTACAGGGGTTGTCCCTTGCTGGGTCAGGCAGGCAGCTGTGTGGATTTTTCACAGAGTTCAACTGGAAACAAAACCCTTACCGTATGCCTAACAGGTGGTGTGACCTATTACCTGATCCTGGATTCATGGCCAGCCCCTGCCTGCAATGCTTACTCCAACCTTTCCATATCCGCTCCGGTTCCTGCAGGCGCCTGTGCATTGGGAACAGGGCAGGTAAATGTTCCGGGCCTCCCTTACAGCAGCATCAACCGCACCACCTGCGGAAAGGTGGATGATATCACCTCCACCAATTCGGTTAATTGTGGAAGTGTTTCCTACTTTACAGCAGAAGATGAAGTATTTGTGTTTACACCAACGGCATCAGGAACTTCCACTATTTCCGTTACAAGCTCCAGTTCCTGGGTTGGGATTACATTGTACAATGGTTGCCCGCTGGTAACAAGTTGCAGCGGAATACCGGGCAACTGCCTGGCATTTGAGCAAAGCGCATCCGGAAGCCAGAGCATGTGTACCAGCCTGCAGGCAGGAACAACCTACTACCTGGTTGTAGACCAGTTTGCAGCCCCCTACTGCATTCCCAATTACAGCATCAGTATTTCTGCACCGGCAGGAGTGCTGGCCGGATCAACCTGTGCAAATGCATATGCCATTCCATCATTACCTTTTTCACTGCTCAGTGAAAGCACTACGTGCATGGGAAATGATTACAACAATGCCAGCGCCGGATCCTGCGGAACTTTGTATGAGTCAGGGGAAGATAAGGTATATGTTTACACTTCAACAAATTCACAATGCATCGGTATCACGTTGTCAGGTGTTAGCGACAACAACATAGGCTACCAGGTATACCAGGGTTGTCCCGGTGTTGGCGGTACCAGCTGCATTGCCGGAAATGGCGGTGCCAATTCAGGCGTGCTGACCGGTAGCGCCGTGCTTCCTGCCGCAGGAACTTACTATATCGTTGTTGATAACTGGGCACCACCGGGGAGTGTAACTTATGATATTGCCATTTCCTCTTATGGCAGCGGACCTTCCAATGACCTGCCCTGCAATGCAACACCGTTGCCTCTGGGAATTAATCTTACGGGCAACAATAACTGCTCGGGTGCATCAGGGGAACCCGGAGCACCTGCATGCTGGATCACTCCCAATGTCAGAAATACGATATGGTATTCTATAGTGGCTCCAGCCTCGGGACAGATAAGGATCAGGACTTCTCCGGGAAGCCTGCTCAATACACAAATTGCACTCTATTCCGGTACGTGTGGTGCAGGCATGTCACTTTCAGGATGTAATGATGACGCACCCCCGTGCGGCAGCACCTATACTTCGCTATCAGAAATTTATGTTACCGGGCTTACACCACTCACTACTTACTATCTGGCAGTGGACGGCTACAGCTCCCTCACTGGCTCATTCGGCGTGATGGCTATTGATGGTCTCCAGACTTTTCCACCTGCAGCAGGACAGGAATGTCTGGTTCCAAACCCTGTATGCAATTCCACGATCATCGTGGGTGATCCCGGGTACCAGATGTTCGGAAACAAATGCGATTTCCCGGGAGCTGGTGGTAACTGCCTGCTGTCAGGAGAAAGGGGCTCAGCGTGGTATGAGATACAGATCTCCAATAGCGGAGTGCTTGAATTCAACATCATACCAAATGACTGGCCTGGCGCACCCAGCCTTACAAGCACGGACTATGATTTTGCCGTTTGGAAAATGGCAGGTGTGGGTGCAGTGACCTGTACAGGAATAGCTGCAGGAGCTCCCCCACTCCGCTGCAATTACAGCTACCTGGGCGTAACCGGTTGTTTCAGTGCATCAACAAACAACTCACCGGCAGCATACCCGGGTTATGGACCGGCCTATGATGCCAATATACCTGTCACAGCGGGTGATGTTTATTACCTTGTTGTAAGTAATTTTTCAAACAGCACTTCGGGCTTTACGCTGAATTTCAGCACAGGCTCACCTATTAATTATACACCATCGCCAGGAACTGTGGTTTGGTCAGGCGGTATAGATAACGACTGGTTCAAGCCGCCCAACTGGGGGGGATGTGCCATTCCAGACTGCAACATCAACGCCATCATATCGCCATCAGCTGCAAACCAGCCTATCATCAACGCTGCAAATGCGGCCTGTAAAACGATTACGATCAATCCATCTGCAACTCTTGCCATCAATGCAGGTTATTCTCTTTCTGTTTGCGGTGATTACCTGAATAATGGAACACTCACTGCTGCACCAACCTCAACAGTGACCTTTGCTAATTCGGCACCGGCACAAAGCATTGATGGAAACCTGGTGGGTGCAAGCGCATTTGGAAATGTAACAGTGAATAAATTAGCCGGAATTGTTACCCTGCAACAGGATGTGGATATGCGCGGCAGCTTTACCTTAACAAACCTCACCAGCAATTTCAATGCAAACGGAAAATACCACAAGGTTGGTGGAGATTTTATCAATTCAGGAACATATACACCTGGAAATGGAACACTTGAATTCTACGGGAATGCAGCACAAACCTACATTGGCGGACAGTCCCTGAACCATGTAAGAATGCAGCATACCGGGCCTGGTGTTTCGCTCATTACCAATATGACACTGGGAGCATCCGGTAACCTGATCCTTAATGCAGGAAAGATAATAACAACACCCTCGCATGAAGTGATAGTCAACAACCGGGCTACAACATCCGTTACAGCGGGTAGCGCTACAAGCTATGTAGAAGGTTTCCTGCGACGGTACATTAATGCAACCGGCGGCTACGATTTTCCGGTAGGAGAAACAACAAAAGGATACCAGCGGGCCAATGTAAATTTTATAACCCCCACGCTCATTGACAACCTGCTTGCAAACTTTTCAACCTATGGCGCATTGCCTCCTGGCATTGGCGGGAATGAATGCGGAGTATCCTATACATCCAATGCCCTTGATAACGGGAAATGGACCATCACGGCATCCAACAATCCCAGCACGGGAACCTACAACATGACCCTTTACAACAGGACCGGGTCATTCACCAATGCAGCCAGCGGATGGACTGTGATGAAAGATGCCGGAGCAGGATGGGGATTGTGGAATGGCAACTGTGTTGTTTCACCTGTGACTGCTGTTGTAAGAAACAACATGAATGGTTTTTCAGATTTTGGAACTGCGCAGGCACCCACACCTTTGCCTGTAGAGCTGCTTACTTTTTCAGGGCAGCCACTTTCGCAGTCCATCATGCTGAACTGGGCAACCGCTTCTGAAACAAACAACAAAGGATTTGAATTGCAGCGAAGCCTTGACGCTAAAAGCTACAGCACCATCCGGTGGGTCGAAGGGCATGGCAATTCTTCATCGCTGAATGAATATGGTTCTGAAGACAAAAATGTGGTTAAGAATGTACGTTATTACTACCGTCTGAAACAGCTGGACTTTAACAATGAATTCCGTTTTTCACCCGTCATCACGGCCATTCTTCAAAACAGTACAACCTTTGAATACCAGGTCCTGCCAAACCCATACCGCGGCCAGGCGAACATAACCTATTCCCTAAACGAAGAAAAGATCGTACTGGTTGAAGTCCTGAATTCGGGCGGACAGGTGATTGCAACCCTTGCCAAAGGTCTGCAGAAGCCAGGAAGTTACAGCCTGCCGTTCAGTGCAAAGAAAACAGGTTATTCTGCCGGGGTTTATACGCTCAGGATGGTGATTGGAGAAGAGATTTTTACCAGCAAGCTGGTGGAAACCGAATAGCTGGTTCCGCTGAAAAATCAACATCCATAAAGCACAGCCGCGTCAGGCTAACCTGAAAGTTTTTTGCACCTAAAAAGTCACTTTAAAATTTTGATTGCATTCCGCACACCTTCAACCAGGCTGTCGATTTCTTCCTTTGTATTATAAAACATAAATGACGCCCTGATGGTCCCGGGAATGCAGTAACGGTCCATCACCGGTTCGGTGCAGTGCTGGCCGGTCCTTACACCGATGCCCTGCGTATCGAGATACATGCCGGCATCCATGGCGTTGATACCTTCCAGGGTAAATGAAATAACACCTGCTTTATTTTTAGAAGTGCCATACAATTTCACTTCCCTAATTTTTGAGAGCTGCTCTTCTGCATAATGAAGCAGATCGTTTTCATAACGGATGACAGCATTCCGGTCCAATGAATTCCAGTAATCGATGGCGGCTCCCAGCCCGATCACACCTTCAATATGCGGCGTCCCTGCTTCGAATTTAAAAGGCACTTCGTTGTAGGTTGTTTTTTCAAATGTAACCCGGCTTATCATTTCTCCCCCACCCATATACGGCGGCATGTTCTCCAGGAGATCCAGCTTTCCATACAGCACACCAATGCCGGTTGGTCCCAGCATTTTGTGCCCGCTAAATGCAAAAAAATCACAACCGAGCTCCATAACGTTTACCGGTATGTGTGCAACAGACTGGGCTCCATCCAGCAGGACAGGAATGTTTCTTTTATGCGCTAATTCAATGATCTTTTCAACCGGGTTTATGGTTCCAAGCGAGTTGGAAATATAAACCACTGAAACAATTTTTGTCCTTGGACTCAGCAGCTTTTCAAAATCTTCGAGGATTAATTCGCCGTCATCATTGATCGGGATCACTTTCATGACGGCATTTTTCTCCTCGCAAAGCAGCTGCCACGGAACAATGTTGCTGTGGTGCTCCATGCCGGAAACAATGACTTCATCACCGGCTGAAATATTTTTCCTGCCCCAGCTTGCCGCTACCAGGTTGATGGATTCGGTTGTGCCTTTTGTAAACACGATCTCTTTTTCGGAGGCTGCGCCGATAAAGTCCTTTACCTTTACCCGTGCTTTGTCGTATGCATCCGAAGCTTTCTGGCTCAGGAAGTGCACCCCGCGGTGAACATTCGCATTGTAAGAAGAATAATATTCAGAAATTGCATCGATCACGGCCTGCGGCTTCTGTGAGCTGGCCGCATTGTCAAAATAAATGAGCTGCTTGTTGTTGTAAATGCGCTGGTGAAGGATTGGAAAATCAGACCTGGCTGCACTCACATCAAAAGCAGCCTTTTGCTTGTCCTTTATGGCACCGGTATTCAAGTTAAATCAAATTCAACCTGTGAATGCAGTTTGGTAGCCAGCAGCTTCAGCAGGTTTTGTTTCAGTGAATCGTTGTTTATCTTTTCAATCACGTCGCTGGCGAAGGCGAAGTTAAGGAGAGCGCGTGCATCCTTTTCACCTATACCCCTTGACCTGAAATAGAAAAGTGCATTTTCATCGAGCTGGCCGGTTGTGGCGCCATGGGAACATTTCACATCATCGGCAAAAATCTCCAGCTGAGGCTTGGCATTCATGACGGCATCGGGGCTCAGCAGGATGTTTTTGTTGCTCTGGTATGCATTGGTTTTTTGTGCATCTTTCCTCACCAGTATTTTTCCGTTAAACACACCCTGTGCATGGCCATCCAGGATTCCTTTGTAAAGCTGGTTGCTGAAGCAATGGGGACTTGCATGATCTACTACGGTATGATGGTCTACAACCTGTGTTCCTCCTCCCAGCGTCAGACCGAAGAGGTGCGCTGTGCAACCCTGCTCTGTTAAACGTATAGTGAGGTTGTTACGAACCAGTCCTCCACCCATGGTGACCGTGCAGATGTCGAAAGTGCTGTTCCTTTTCTGTGTGGCATATACATGGCTGAAATGGTAAGCCCTGTCCTGCTCGTTCTGTTTTATATCGAACTCTACAAAAGCATTTTCCCCGACAAATACTTCCGTCACCGAATTGCAGAGGGAAGGATTATCATTGTTGAGGGAATGGTATGTAGCAATGATCTGTGCTTTTGAATTGCTTCCTGCAATCACCAGGTTGCGCGGGAATGAGCTTACCGCCTCAGGCTGTGAATCATTCAGGTGGAGCAGGTGCACAGGCTTTGAAAGCACGGCACCGTCGGCTATCTCCACACAGGCCCCATCGGCAAAGAACCCGGTATTTAAAGCATTGAATGGATTCTCGTGAACTGAAACGGATTTACCAAACAGGCTGGTATTGCTGCTAGTGAGAATTGAGCCGCAGGTGAGCCCGGGCATTTCATTCAGGTCGGAAAGGGCTGGCTGGAAAATTCCATTGATAAACACCAAAACAACGGCGCCTTCACCGGCTACCTTGTACCGGGCCATTTCACCGCGTGTAATACGGGAATGCATGGAAGGGTTTGCAATAGAGAAAGGATGTGAGATAACCGGCTGAAGGTTCAGGTATTTCCATTCTTCACTTTTGCGGCCGGGAAAACCTTCCCTGGAAAATGCATCCATTGCACTTTTGCGCAGTTCCTTAAAGTTATTTCCATACAATGATGAAAAGGTTTCAAAATCGTTCAGGAATAACTCTTTTGTATCAGCGGGTAATGTCACAGCTTTCATCCGGTATAATTCATCAACATACTATCAGGCGGTTTGAAGGTCTTTGATCCAGTCATAACCTTTTTCTTCCAGCTCCAGGGCCAGCTCTTTCGTGCCGCTTTTTACAATACGTCCCTTATAAAGTACATGTACGAAATCCGGGACAATATAATCCAGCAGCCGCTGGTAGTGGGTAATCACAACAAAAGAGCGGTCGTTGCTCCTTAATGCATTCACGCCATTTGCAACAATACGCAGGGCGTCAATATCAAGACCTGAATCGGTTTCATCCAGGATGCACAGGGTAGGTTCCAGCATGGCCATCTGGAATATCTCATTCCTTTTTTTCTCTCCACCGCTGAAGCCTTCATTCACCGAACGCTGTGTCATGGTCTTGTCCATTTCTACAAGCGCCATTTTTTCCTTCATCAGCTTAAGGAATTCCTTTGAATCGAGGGAGACAAGTCCTTTGTGCTTTCTCACTTCATTCAGCGCGGTCTTTAAAAAGTTCGCATTGCTTACACCCGGAATTTCAATCGGGTACTGGAATGCGAGGAACAGCCCTTCACGTGCCCGGTCTTCGGGTGAAAGTTCCAGCAGGTCTTTGCCCTGGTACGTTACCTCCCCTTCAGTAACTTCATACTGATCTCTTCCGGCAAGCACAGAAGCAAGGGTGCTTTTTCCTGATCCGTTCGGACCCATGATTGCATGGATTTCTCCCCTGTTCACCGAAAGCGAAAGTCCGTTGAGGATTTGCTTATTGTCGATTGTGACGTGGAGGTTATTTATGTTGAGCATTTTCAAAAAGTTCAAGGTTCAATGTTTAATGTTCAAAGAAATGAGATTCGCTTAAATGTTCAGATCAGCATATTAATTGATATGGTATTCTGAAATGTCTTCCATGAATTTGCTTCCTTTCATTTCAGAATTTTTTATGTACTCCATTAATCCGCTTATTATTTTTGAACAGGTTATTGCTAGTTTATATAGTTCATCAAATTGTTCCTGGGTGATGTACTCAAGGTCTAGGGCTACATATAAATGTGATCTGACCTCTCCTGCTGAGGATTTTGAAACTGAAAGAAATTGGCTGAACTCTTTGTTTCCATTTCTTTCAAATCCCTCTGCAATATTGGCCATCACTGATATTGATGCACGGGTAATCTGATCCCTTAAAGTAAAATCAGTTGCAAATTTTTTTCCCAGGGTAGCTTTATAAATTTCCTTATTTAAAACTCTTGATTTTTGCCAGGCGATCAAATCTTCAAACCTGTCTATTGTTGCCATTAAATTAGCTTATTACTTTTGCTTCTATTATAATTACACTAAACTGATTTTCTTAATCAAATTTCCTTTGGTACACTTCTTTGAACTTTGAACCTTAAACTTTGAACTGCGTTACCCTACCGATCCTTCCAGTGAAATCGCCAATAGCTTCTGCGCTTCTACTGCAAATTCCATCGGGAGCTGATTGAATACTTCTTTACAATATCCATTCACAATCAGTCCAACCGCATCTTCGGTTGAAATGCCACGCTGGTTGCAATAGAATATCTGGTCCTCGCCGACTTTCGATGTTGTTGCTTCATGCTCAACTTTCGCTGTAGGGTTCGAGCATTCCAGGTATGGGAATGTGTGAGCGCCGCACTGGTCGCCGAGCAATAATGAATCACACTGGGAAAAATTCCGTGCATGCTGCGCTTTTTTGCTGATGCGCACCAGTCCACGGTAGCTGTTCTGGCTTTTTCCTCCGCTAATCCCTTTTGAAATGATGGTGCTGGTCGTGTTTTTCCCGAGGTGGATCATCTTGGTCCCGGTGTCAGCCTGCTGGAAATTATTGGTAACAGCAACGGAGTAAAATTCACCGATGGAACTGTCTCCTTTTAATATCACACTTGGATATTTCCATGTGATAGCCGAACCGGTTTCCACCTGGGTCCAGCTGATCCGCGAATGATTACCTGCACAGAGTCCCCGCTTGGTTACGAAATTGTAGATGCCGCCTTTGCCGTTTTTATCACCGGGATACCAGTTTTGAACCGTGCTGTATTTCACCTGGGCCCTTTCATGGGCGTATATTTCTACAACTGCCGCATGCAGCTGGTTCTCATCCCGCATCGGCGCGGTGCAACCTTCGAGGTAGCTGACATAAGAATTTTCTTCCGCCACGATCAGGGTCCTTTCAAACTGGCCTGTGCCGGCAGAGTTGATCCTGAAATAAGTCGAAAGCTCCATGGGGCAGCGTACACCTTTAGGTATATAACAAAATGAACCGTCGCTGAATACTGCGCTGTTCAATGCAGCATAATAGTTGTCGGTCATGGGAACTACTGAACCCAGGTATTTTTTAATGAGCTCGGGGTGTTCATGCACTGCTTCACTGAAAGAGGAGAATATGATACCGAGCTTGGAGAGCTCTTCGCGGAATGTGGTCTTAACCGAAACACTGTCGATCACGGCATCCACTGCCACGCCAGCCAGCCGTTTTTGTTCCAGTAGCGAGATCCCCAGCTTATCAAACGTAGCCTTGATCTCCGGGTCCAGCTCATCCAGGCTGTTAAGCTCTTTTTTGGGTTTGGGTGCGGAATAATAGATGATATCCTGGAAGTCAATTTTCGGGTAGTGGACGTTAGGCCATTTCGGCTCTTCCAGCGTAAGCCAGTGCCTGTAAGCCTTCAGCCGCCATTCGGTAAGCCACTCCGGCTCATTTTTCTTTTTTGAAATAAAGCGTACGATGTCTTCACTCAATCCTTTTGGCGCCATATCGGACTCAAATGAGCTGATAAAACCCCATTTATAGTCTCCTTGCGTGACTTCGTCCAGTATTTTCAAATCTTCAGTCATACCTTGTTTTCAGGTGCTTTCAAATTAAGGAAACATCCGGCAGGATTGATTCGGCGGTTACAGTTACAGGCAGGGGCAAAAAAGGGGATCACACGGCGAAGCTTTCCCCGCATCCGCATGTTCGTGAGGCATTGGGGTTGTTGAATACAAAGCCTTTACCGTTCAAACCGTCAGAAAATTGCAGTTCCGTACCAATCAGGTACAGGAAGCTCTTCTTATCCACCACGATCCTAACGCCTTTATCTTCAAATACTTTGTCTTCAGGCTTGAGCTGGTTGTCAAAATCCAGCTGGTAGGTCAGCCCGCTGCATCCGCCACCGGCCACTCCAACCCGTACAAAGTAATTTTCGTCGTAATTCGATTCTCTTTTAAGACTTTCCAGCCTGCTTTTGGCTGAATCATTCACTGTAATCATTGTTCTTTGTTTCCTGTTGAAAACTTCTGCAAAAGTACGGATTTAAATGCCCTGTTCAAAATGGTACTCCTTCATTTACAGGAATTTTCTGTTTACAGTGTTATTAACAAAAGTGAGCGATAAGAGTTTGAGAAAGGGCGCACGGAAGCACAGAGGGCACGGAGAAGGGGCTCACAGAGGGGAAGGAGGGGAAGGAGAAATATAGAAGAGTTTGGTAATGGCGCACAGACCTGCCTGTGTGATGCATTCGGGGTGGGTCACAGAGGGCACTGGGAAAGGCTCACGGAGGGGAAGGAGGGGACGGAGAAATATAAAAGAAGTGTTTGGTATGGGCGCAACGGACCTGCATGCGTGACGCAGTCAGGCAGGGTCACAGAGGGCACGGGGAAAGGCTTGAAACCATTGACTGCTGCCTCAATTAAATTCTATACTTTTGATCATATGTTTGAAAATAAAGACCACCGGACCGAACTGAGTGAATTGGGTGAGTTTGGCCTCATTGACCAGATAGCCAGGAGCACGGAAATAAGGAATGACACCACCTTAAAAGGTATTGGTGATGACGGAGCTGTTCTTGATTCCAAAGGCAAAAAAGTGGTGGTTTCAACCGATATGCTGGTTGAAGGCGTTCATTTTGACCTTTCCTACACCCCGCTTAAACACCTGGGATACAAGTCAGTAGCGGCAAACCTGTCGGATATTTATTCCATGAATGCCCGGCCGGGACAAATTACCGTAAGCCTGGCCCTGAGCAATAAGTTTTCCCTGGAAGCTGTGGAGGAACTTTATTCAGGCATCCACCTGGCCTGTGAAAATTATGGTGTTGACCTGGTGGGCGGTGACACCACCTCCAGCCGCTCGGGCCTCGTGATCAGCATCACCGCCATTGGCTATGCCGATGAAAAGGAGATTGTTTACCGGAATGGGGCCAAAGACACAGACCTGATCTGCGTTTCAGGCGACCTGGGTGCGGCTTACCTGGGCCTGCAGTTGTTAAACCGTGAGAAGCAGGTGTTCCTTGAAAATCCGCAAATCCAGCCTGACCTCAGTGGTTATGACTACCTGCTGGAACGACAGCTGAAGCCGGAGCCTCGCCGGGATATTTTTGAATCACTCATAAAAGCAGGTATCCAGCCAACGTCCATGATTGATATCTCTGACGGACTTGCTTCCGAGCTTTTGCATATATGCCACGATTCAGGCACCGGCTGCCAGGTATACGAAGAAAAAATTCCTGTCGATGTAAAATCAGCGGAGCTTGCAGAAGAATTCAACATGAACCCGGTGACATGTGCATTAAATGGTGGCGAGGATTATGAATTGCTGTTCACGATTCCGATTTCAGATTTTGAAAAAATAAAATCCATTAAAGATGTTCATCTCATCGGACATATCACGGATAAAAATGCCGGGTGTGTGATGATTGAAAAAGGCGGGCAGGCGATAGAGATTAAGGCGCAGGGGTGGGATGGGTTGAAATGAGTTGATAGTTTATAGTTTATAGTTGATAGTTGATAGTTTATAGTTGAATTGGATTTCCGTATTAGTTTTTTCTCACGCTGTTGATAGGATTAAAATTGTTGATAGCTGAAAGGTGGAGTGGATTTCAGCAATAAGTTTTTTTTAGATCCAAATGGCATCAATAAAAAGAAAGGGGGTCAAGTTTTAAATAAGCAGTTTTTTTCTTGATACAAGTTCCTTGCCCTATTCAATTCTCATCAATCTCCTGAAATACCCGCTCAGCAGCCTTTTCCCGGGATCAGATTCTTCGCGTGCTTTTTTAAAGCGGTCCCATTTATCGCCGAATGCTTTTTCAACCTGGTGAGGCGCCAGTTCCTTGGTCTGGTTAAAGGTGCATTTGCCGCCATACTGAATAGCGAATTCATTGTATGCATAGCAGAAGGCATCCCATTCTTCCATCAGCTTTTTATTTTTGGTAACGGGTCGTACCGGGTCCAGTGTCATTCGTTCCTCATCATAGGATGGAGAAAGGAGTGCATTTTTTTCAGTACGGATCCGGTAACAGGCCATCAGTCCTTTTTCATCGAATGAAGGGTGACTGATTTTATATTCTTTCAGGAATTTTACAAAAGCCGGCATCACCACATTTGGAAAAGTGCTCACCGGGTAAGCCCAGAAATGAAAATCCCAGCGGTAGGGATACTGGTAAGAATAATCAATGGGCTTTAAATTTTTAAAAGTGCGCCTTCCATTTCTGAATGAAAATTTGAAAAAACCAAATCCAACCATGGCAGCTTTCCGGATAAAAGGCGACCACCAGTTGGTTTCAATCGAACCCATGAGCGGGTTGAAATATTTGAAAATATTACGGTCGAGGGCATTATAAATATTTTCGACCGTTCCGGGTTTTTCAGCAGCCGCGCTGAAGTTGCGCGTTTCGAAAATGAACTTTCCTGTAGTTGCGTCAGCAAGTCCGAAAATACCGTCGTTATCTTTCAGTGTTTTCCTGTAAGTTTCTTCCCAGTTTTGATCGTGCACATTAGCGATCACATAATTCTGTATAACCAGGGTCATCGGAATAACATCCAGTGTAACTTCAACCATGATCCCGAACAAGCCATGGCTGCAGGTGATCAGCTCCCAGTTGCTGTCACCGCGTCGGGCAACGATTAAATTCCCGGATGCATCCACATATTTTACCGCCCTGATCATGCCGCTTGCAATACCGGAGCTTTTGCCGATGGAAGCATCTTTAAGGCAACAGCATGCAACGCTGCCCAATGTTGCATTTCCTATTTCAGGAGTGAAGGGCAGCTGCATTTTTCTTTCAGCCAGGAAACGGTGAACCTCGAACAATTGTAATCCTGCACCCACGGTGATTTCACCATTCGAAGGCTCGCTGAAATATTTGAATTTTTTCATGCTTACAGCAGTCCCGCCGTTAACCACATTGCAGCCGCTGTTTGAATGCCCTGATCCGATAGCGACAACAGGTGACGGATATTTCTCTTTATTGCGGATGATCTCCTGGAGCTCTTCCACGGTTGCTGGTGTAACCAGTGCATGAGGCCGGCTTTCGTATTGGCCCGACCAGTTGGTGAATGAAATTGATTGGGGTTCCATATGAATAAATCGTACGGAAAGATAAATGATTAAATTCGTACCTGAATACCAGGCTCCAATTCTATATCCATGAAACCCATCAAGCTTGTACTTGTCATCGTCCTGATCATTTCAGGACTGTTGCCATTGCCTGTTGCACTGGCTTCTTTGTTCTCGCCGGCCAATGCGGCAGCCATCCTGCAAATTCAGGAAATGGATGAAGATGCTCAAAAAGCCCTTCTCCTGAATGGCTGTTACATGCTTTCATTCATGGCGATGTTCTGGCTGTCGGCATGGTGGCTTATCACCGGCAAGGCATCCGGTTATTCCCTGGCCCTGGTGATCGGTACCATTACTTTTTTTCGGGGCCTCCTGATGATCTGTGTATTTAACCGTTATGGATTTCATATCAGCGCCATTGCCAACATCGCTATTGCGGATGGTGCCGCCATTATGCTGCTTTCTGTTGCCGGCAGGCGGTCGCTGAAATCAGTTGCCGGAGTGGAGGCCTGACCTGTTTTCTGGCATGTTATTTTAACCCGAAATCCAAAAATTACAATGGAAAAACGGGTCATTGGAATGCTCCTGACTATTCTTGGAATAGCAGGACTTATTGCTTCTGCGTATTTTTTTATGCGCGGTGGTGAAAATACCTTCGCCTTTAAATCAATCGCCATGTATGGCATACTGGGAATTGTTTTTTTTATTGCAGGCGTTGGCCTCGTGAGGAATACAAAGGATAAGGCCACGTGAAAGTGGCTCCACGTGTAGTGTTCAACTGGCTGCCTTTTATTTTGATTTAATATTTTCCACCGGTTGTGCATGGTCACTGATGCTATTATAAATTAAAAATATTATTTTTTTTTATAAATAATTTGCAATTGAAAAAAATGCATTTGTATATTTGCATCGTTAAAAAAATATAAAACAATACTATGTTATTCTGCCAGCCAATAAAAATTCAGCCTGCAAGCCGCTATGGAAGCGGGGCTCAGGGCGTTGTTGTGTAGAATACTATAAAAATACTTCACGATAAAAGCCCGGCCTGCAAGCCGGGTTTTTTATTGATCAAAAAAAAATGAAACCAAATTATATACGCAAATACATGCATGGAGCTATAAATCCAAGCATACCATTTTATCTGCAAGGAAGGGCCAGGTGCGTTCTGGTGTGATCATCGCATGACACAACTGCATACGCCCGGCCCCGAGTTTAGATCTGAGCCGGGCGCTTTGTTTCCGGCCGGAATCAAAATGAATGCCCTTAAACATTATAAATAATATTAAAATGACAAAGTTAAAACTAAGAGGAAAAGACCTCCGGTCTATCGGTTACCCCGAGAGCCGCGCCATCAGCATTGCCATGGACGTTATGCACCGGATGTACAAGCATACCGGGAAGGAAGATGCATTGCAGATCCTGCAAGAGGTGCTTGCAAAGCCGGAGGAATACCTGGAAGACAACATCCTTTCAAAGATCGCCGATGCCCTTATTGAAAAGCCAAAATCCGGCGGGGCAGAAATAGCATTGAATGATGTGAAGATCGACTACAGCATTTTCGGATCACAGCACATTGAGCAGGGAGCGCTTACGCAGATGGAAACAGCCAGCCGGCTCCCGGTTGCAGTTTCAGGCGCACTGATGCCCGATGCACACCAGGGATATGGTTTGCCTATCGGCGGCGTGCTTGCAACGGACAATGTCGTGATCCCGTATGCTGTAGGTGTGGATATCGGATGCAGGATGTGCCTGACCATCTTTGACATGCCCGGGGATGATTTCAAAAAGCATGAATCAAAATTCCAGCGGGAGCTGATAGCACAAACACTATTTGGTGCAGGAAAAGAATTCAAGAATGCATCGGAGCATGAGGTGATTGAAAGCCGGCTGTTTGATGAAGTGCCCACTTTCCAGCACAGTGGGATCCGAAGCTTGGAATTCACGTGACTTGAAGTCGCGGCCGCACTGACCCTATAGTGAGTCGTATTAATTTAAATCATACCAACATGGTCAAATAAAACGAAAGGCTCAGTCGAAAGACTGGGCCTTTCGTTTTAATCTGATCGGCACGTAAGAGGTTCCAACTTTCACCATAATGAAATAAGATCACTACCGGGCGTATTTTTTGAGTTATCGAGATTTTCAGGAGCTAAGGAAGCTAAAATGGAGAAAAAAATCACTGGATATACCACCGTTGATATATCCCAATGGCATCGTAAAGAACATTTTGAGGCATTTCAGTCAGTTGCTCAATGTACCTATAACCAGACCGTTCAGCTGGATATTACGGCCTTTTTAAAGACCGTAAAGAAAAATAAGCACAAGTTTTATCCGGCCTTTATTCACATTCTTGCCCGCCTGATGAATGCTCATCCGGAATTTCGTATGGCAATGAAAGACGGTGAGCTGGTGATATGGGATAGTGTTCACCCTTGTTACACCGTTTTCCATGAGCAAACTGAAACGTTTTCATCGCTCTGGAGTGAATACCACGACGATTTCCGGCAGTTTCTACACATATATTCGCAAGATGTGGCGTGTTACGGTGAAAACCTGGCCTATTTCCCTAAAGGGTTTATTGAGAATATGTTTTTCGTCTCAGCCAATCCCTGGGTGAGTTTCACCAGTTTTGATTTAAACGTGGCCAATATGGACAACTTCTTCGCCCCCGTTTTCACCATGGGCAAATATTATACGCAAGGCGACAAGGTGCTGATGCCGCTGGCGATTCAGGTTCATCATGCCGTTTGTGATGGCTTCCATGTCGGCAGAATGCTTAATGAATTACAACAGTACTGCGATGAGTGGCAGGGCGGGGCGTAACCTAGGTGACAGAAGTTAAAAGCCTCCGGTCGGAGGCTTTTGACTTTCTGCTAGATCGGCCGCATCGAATATAACTTCGTATAATGTATGCTATACGAAGTTATTAGCGATGAGCTCGGACTTCCATTGTTCATTCCACGGACAAAAACAGAGGGGAAAG
>JADMIO011011087.1_pt1 | contig 66045 bp, 47 predicted proteins | sample 8958161 | NCBI WGS metagenome assembly JADMIO01 (sample SAMN16585339, study PRJNA669376) | soil metagenome | isolation source: Crop rotation soil | place: USA: Cullars Rotation, Alabama | collected 2011 | reverse complement strand
ACAGCCCCTTCCCGACCCTGAGCTCTGATTGGGAGCAGCCCAGCCAGAGTTTCGCCGTAAAGCTGGCGACTACCTTATCCACGACGGCTGTAAATGAGTTCCAGTTCTCGCGTGCGGGTAATGATATTCTGATCAATACGAGCCCTGCGGGCCAGGCGCTCAACGATGAAATCGCCGCTAAGTTCCCGACCGTCTTCCCGCGCGGAGAAGGCGTCGGGCTGCCCACGCTGTGGGCGGCTGATGGCTATGCGGCTTTGTGGCATCAGGCCCCGTGGGCCAATCACGAAGACCTCTTCATCTGGAAGGATGACTTCTCTAAAGTTAAGGGCTCTCACAGCCTGAAATTCGGTGCGCTCTTCAGCCATAATATCAAGAATGAGCAAAACGTCGGGGCTAATGAAGTCGCACAGTTCGGCGGGACCAACAACCGCACGGGCAATGCGATTGCCGACCTGTTGGTTCGGGACCTGCCTCTCTCAGGTTACGTCGAGCGTGACCACCGCGAGAACGTGCTGGGCCGCTGGCATGACCTGGAGTTTTATGGGAATGACACCTGGAAGATGCGCCCGAATGTCACGCTCACCCTGGGTATGCGGTGGTCGAGATACGCTCCGGGCTACTCGGATAATGATCGTTTCAGCAACTACTATCCGAGACTCTTCGACGGTGTAAATAACCTTAGCGGTTTGGTCCAGGCTAATACAGACGGCGTCAGCCGGTCAACGATTAAAACCTACAACAAAGGGTTCCAGCCGCGCCTGGGGTTAGCCTGGGACATCTTCGGCGATGGCAGGACCGCGCTTCGCCTCGGCTTCGGGCGCTTCCTGAGCCGCTCACAGGTTATCGAAGACCTTCTGCGCATGGCGGGCAATCCCCCCTGGACGCAAACAGTCAGCACGAATGATATAACAGCCAGCTCCAGGCTTTCCGACAACCCGACTTTCCGTAGCCTGGATACGATCAATCCTGGGTTAAAGAATAACGTGGCAGGGGTCGGGCCTAACACGGGCTTCAACGCTGTAAGCGAAGACTTCCGCCCGCCTGAGAGCTACCAATGGAACGCGACCCTTTCGCGCGAAATCATGAAGGATACCGTGGTGGAAGCTTCTTACATAGGGAACCACGGTCTGCACATCTGGCGGCGAGGTATAAATTTCAACGACGTTATACCGAGCGCGCGAGCCGCAATCGCTCAAACCCGTCGCAACGGCGGGGACGCGTCGGCGCTGGTCGCTGCTAACCGCAGGTTCAGGGGGCTCGGCCCGATTACGATGAGCGAATCGTCGGGCAATTCCACCTATCACGGGCTACAGGTCTGGGCCAACCGCCGCTTCTCGGACCGGCTGGCTTTCCAGGCTTCTTACAGCTGGGGGCATGCTATTACAGATGTCGCGCTGGCGTCGTTCAACAGTGTTACGACCGACCCGTTCAACTACGCGCTCGACCGTGGCGACGCGGACCTTGACCGCAGGCAGATGTTTGTTTTCAACGCCGTGTACGCACTGCCCGGACTCAATGAGTGGGGCGCAATCGCGCATCACGTTCTCGGAGACTGGCAGTTGAACGTTATCGGCTCTTTCCTGGGAGGCCCGCCGATTGAAGTGACATCGGGCGCCAACACAGCCGGTCTGGCCGCAGACGCGCCAGGGGGGTTCCGTCCCGACCTGGTCGAAGGTGTTCCTATTTACATCAAGAGGTCAGGCGATAAGACGCAGTACCTCAACCCTGAGGCATTCGCGTTACCTGCTGCCGGGCAGTTCGGCAACCTCGGTCGCGGGAAAATACGGCAGCCGGCGATTGAAAACGTCGATTTCTCGATAGCAAAGAACTGGAGGATGCGCGAGCGTTACGGCCTACAGTTCCGCGCAGAGATGTTCAACGCCTTCAACCATGTTAATTTCGTCGGGTTCGATACGAACTTGAGCTTTGATAATAATGCCAGGATCACGGACCCATCGAATCCGAGCCGGACGATACCAAACCCGAACTTTGGCAATCCAAACAACGGAAACTTTGGAAGGCTTAATGCTACGCGCGGGCCGCGCGAGATCCAGTTCGGGCTGAAGTTCAGCTTCTGATACAGTTCAGCCGTGATGAATACAAGACGGAGGGCCGAGGCGTTAACTCAGCCCTCCGTCTAGATTTTTGTGACATTGGCAAACAAGCTTGAGTGACGCATTCGTGTTCGACCCTGTCTCCCTTTTTCACTGCTGCTTTTGTCTTCCAATCGCCTCACGGTATGCTTCAACCACTTAATGAAGCATCGGTTTATCTGGATCTTTGCAGCCAGGCCATGAAGCCATGTAAGGAGGTGGCAACTTTTACAATCTTCGTTGACACCTGGTATCCTACGAAAGAAACCAGGCGGAAGGAGGTTGGTTATGAGGGACCAGCGATCCCGATCAGTCACACGTACTGTTTGCTTTCCGGCGGCGGTTATTTTTTTGTTAATCGTGGCGACGAACGCAGCCTCTGCCGGGCAGAGCGGGCGGCCCGCCGGAGCGCCTGATCTCAAGCGCGGCCAGCGAGAGAGGGAAGTGCGCGAGACCATGCTGCGGAAGTCTGAGCTGGGGGCCGCTGTCGAGACCAGGGACCAGAAGCGCATTGACGCCGCCATCAAACAAGTGAAGGAAGATTTCAGGCAAATCCAGGTCGTTCGCAACGAGATGGTGCGCAACCTCCTGGCTGAAAAGCCGCTCGATTATAAGCTCATCTCGGTCGAGGCCGAAGAGATAAACAAGCGCGCAGACAGGCTGAAGATTTATCTGATGCCGCCCATCCCCGATGACAGGGAAAAGGGCGAGAAGAACCATGTGGAGTTTAATGACGACGAGATGAAAGGCGCGCTCATACGGCTCTGTAATCAGATCGCGAGCTTTATCGAAAACCCCGTCCTCAAAAATCCCGGCACGGTTGATGTCGAGCAATCGACGAAGGCAGGGGGCGAGCTTCTGAGCATCATCGAGCTTAGCGGCAACATAAAGAGAAGCGCCGAAAGGCTGAACAAGACGCCGAAATAATTAAGCGGCAAGCACGATTTGTAACTCCTTAGAATTTACGTAGCGGCGTATCGCGCTCCAGGGATTTCGGGCGCGGCCCGAACGAGTAATCAAACAGGGAAGGTCAGTAAATGTATTCTCGCCTGGCTCTCTTTCACCTCTTGTTTCTGACGGTAGCTTTCCAGGCTACGGATGATTCGATTCAGAGGCATTACAAAGCGGCGCAGGATTTTCACAGCGCAGGAAAGCTGGATAAAGCAGAGGCCGAGTATAAGGCCGCCCTTGGCGAAGGCTACCGCAACCTGGGAAAAGTTCTCCTGGCGGAAGGCGAATATCAGAAAGCCGTAAAAGCGTTTGACCGGGCAGTCGCCAATTCGATGACTGCTGCCAACTCGACGGCTCCCGACATCTCGGCATCGTCAGGGGCGGTTCTGATTGATCAAGCCACAGCCTATTTCTACACACAACAATACGAGAAGGCGATAGACCCGCTCAAGAAGGCTCTCGCCGCCGACGCTCAAAGTCCTGCCGCGCATCACCTGATGGGCAAGGTTTATTTCATGCTTCGCCAGTTCGACCGCGCGGCAGCCGAGCTTGAGATTGCTTTGAAGCTTGCGCCCGCAGATTTCGATATCGCCTACACGCTCGCCCTGGCCCGGCTCAAGCAGAAGCAACTTGCGTCAGCGCGGCAAATTCTCAGCCGCCTGCTTCAAAAGCTGGGCAGCAGGCCCGAAGTTCATAACCTTTTCGGTCGAGCTTACCGGGAAACGAACTACCTGGATGAAGCCATAGAAGAGTTCAAAAAGACTATCGCGCTCGATTCGAGCTACCCGCGCGCGCACTATAACCTCGGCCTGTCATACCTGCTAAAAGACGGGGCGCTCAAACTCAAAGAGGCCGCGACGGAGTTCAGGACCGAGCTTGCTGTCTACCCTGACGAGTTCCTTGCTATTTACAATCTCGGCTTAGTCTACGTGGTCGAAAGGAAGTATGAAGAAGCCGTCACATTGTTGGAGAAGGCTGGGCGGCTCAGACCGCAAAACCCGGACGTATGCCTGTTTCTCGGCAACGCTTACCACGGGCTGGGCCAGTTCGAGCGGGCCATAGAGTCTATAAAAAAATCCATGACGCTCAATCCTCTCCTCGATAAAACCAGCGCTCACGCGGCGGAGGCTCACTTCCTGCTGGGACAATCCCTCGTCAGAGTGGGCAGGGGCGAAGAAGGGGAGAAGGAACTGGAAATCGCAGGGGAGCTGAAGGCCAAAGCGTTGGCGAATGACCGCGAAAAGATCGTCGCCTATTTGAACACGGAGGAGTACAGGGGGCAGCAGTTCAAGCCGGGCGACGAAGAGAAGGCGATGTCCGCGATCAACATCCCCGACCCGAAGGTGAAGGAGAAGTTCGAGAAGTCCAAAGCCTTCTATAGCGGTGTCGTCGCGAAGATACACAATCAGACAGGTCTTTTATATGCCGACCGTCAAGATTTTCAGGCGGCGGTCGAGCAGTTTCGTTCTGCCCTTGAATGGGATTCGAGTCTTGCGGGGGCTAATTACAATCTCGGCCTCGCCTACTTCAAGACAGAGCAGTACAAAGAAGCCGTCCACCCGCTTGAATTAGAGATCAAGAATGACCCCTCGAACGCCTCCGCCAAACACCTTCTCGGAATCTGTTATTTCATGGCGGATGACTATGCGAAAGCTTCTCCGCTCTTGAGCGAAGCGTTACAGGCGAGGCCCGACAACGTAGGGCTGTGTTACACGCTCAGCCTGTCGCTCTTGAAGCAGGGCAAGGTGAGCGAGGCGAGCGGGATTATTCAAAAGATGCTTGTGCTCAATGGCGACAGCCCTCAGGTTCACATTCTGCTGGGCCAGGCGCACCACGCACAAAACGAGGACGCGAAGGCCCTGGAAGAACTGAGAAAAGCCTCCGAGATGGACAGCCGTCTGCCGATGGCGCATTACTATTCGGGGATGATTCATATCAAGATGGGCAAGTTTGACGAGGCCGCGCGCGAGTTCGAAGCCGAGCTTGCCATAAACCCTAAAGACAGTCAGGCGAAGTATCACCTGGGGTTCGTGCTGCTGGCGAGCGGGCAGGCAGACCGTGGTATGAATCTGATGAGGGAGGTCATCAATCTGAAGCCGGATTTTGCGGATGCATGGTTTGAGCTTGGGAAGGCTCTGCTCGCGCAGGGCGACGTGAAGGGGGCCATCGAAAGCCTGGAGGCGGCGTTAAAGATGGGGCCCGATAAACCCCATATTCATTACCAGCTTGGGCGTGCTTACACAGCAGCCGGGCGCGACGCGGACGCGCAGAAATGCTTTGAGACGTTCAAACAGCTCAAAGATAAAGACCGGAACCGGACCAACCCTTGAGCGGTAAACGAGGTAGTTAGAATTGCTTTCGAGAAAGTACCTGTTAGCGACATCATTGATCATGCTGTTTTCGCTCGGAGCCTTGCCGTGGGCGCAAGCCTTCAACGGCGAGATACGTTTTGTGGACATCACGAATCAGGCGGGCGTAACTTTCAAGCATGTCTCGTCGCCGGAGAAGCGGTACATAGTCGAGTCGATGAGCGGCGGCGTGGCTTTGTTTGATTACGACAATGACGGCCTGCTCGACATCTACTTCGTCAACTCTCTTACGATGGACCTGCTGAAGTCTGCGACAAAACCGCAAAGTGAGCTGTACCGCAATAACGGCGACGGGACGTTTACGAACGCGACCAGGAAAGCAGGTGTCGGCGACATAGGCTGGGGGATGGGAGTGTGCGTCGGGGATTATAACAACGATGGATGGGAAGACATTTACGTCACCTGCCTTGGGCCGGACCATCTTTTGAAGAACAACGGCGACGGCACGTTCACGGATGTGACGAAGGCAGCCGGCCTGGGCGATCCCCGGTGGTCTACGGGATCGGCCTTCGTAGATTATGATAATGACGGCCACCTCGACCTCTTCGTTTCCAACTACGTAGACTTTGATGTTAACAACTTGCCTTCGCAGGAACGGCCATGCCTTTACCGTGGGATAGAGGTGCAGTGCGGCCCGAGGGGGCTGCGCGGGGCGGGCGACCTGCTCTATCACAATAACGGGGACGGGACTTTCACGGATGTTTCGGTCAAAGCGGGCGTGTCTGACCCTAACGGGTATTATGGGATGGGCGTGGTGTCTAGCGATTTCGACGGCGACGGCTTTGTTGACATATTCGTCGCCAACGACGCGACCCCTAATTTCCTTTACAGAAACAGAGGCGACGGCACGTTCAAAGACATAGGCTTCATATCGGGCGCGGCGGTCAACGGCAACGGCAGCGAGCAGGCATGCATGGGCGTGACAATAGGCGACTACGACCACGACGGGAAGCTTGATATATTCGCTACAAATTTTGCTCAAGAGTACAACGTGCTCTATCGCGGCCAGGGGGCTAATGTATTCGCGGACGTGTCGTACGCGGCAGGCTTTCAGAATCAGCCAAACGTCAGTTGGGGGACCAAGTTCTTCGATTACAATAACGATGGCTGGCTCGACCTGTTCGTGGCTAACGGTCACGTCTATCCGCAGGTTGACAAGGCGGGTTTGGACGCGGGCTACCGCCAGCGCAAGTACCTTCACAAGAACAATCGCAACGGAACGTTTTCGGAAGTGGCCGCGCAGTCGGGCGACGCCCTGATGGAAAAGCGTGTCAGTCGCGGCGTGGCGTTTGGGGACATCGATAATGATGGCGATGTTGATCTCGTCGTTAACGACCTCGACGGCTCGCCGTCCGTCTTACGCAACGACGGGGGGAATGCAGGTAATTCTGTGCTCATCAAAACAGTCGGGGCCCGCAGCAACCGCGACGGCATAGGCGCGCGCGTGAAAATAGTCAGCGGCGATTTGACACAGATCGATGAAGTGCGCAGCGGCGCGAGTTACATCTCGCACAACGACCTCAGGCTGCACTTCGGGCTTGAGAAGCGGACGAAGATAGACCGTATAGAGATCCGCTGGCCGGGCGGCGCGGTTGATAATATCGAAGGCGTCGGCGTCAACAGAATCCTGGTCGTCAAGGAAGGCAAGGGCCTGGTCGAACAGAAGGAATTTAAACGTGCTCCGGCGAAATAGCGGGCCTGTCGCTCAGATCATATGTCTTTAATGCTTGCGGAAATTCAACAGCAGCCCGCCTCGCTTGAGCGCACGATCAAGCGCGAAGGCCCCCGCATCACACGTTTCGCCGGTTCGCTCAAGCGGCGCGGCATACGGTTGATAGTGCTGGTGGCGCGGGGCAGCTCGGACAACGCGGCGCTTTTCGGGCGCTACCTTCTAGAGATCAGCGCGGGCGTCCCTGTTTCGCTTGCCGCCCCCGCTGTACACACGCTCTACCGCGCGAAGCTTGACCTCAGGGACGCGCTCGTCATAGGTATCTCGCAATCGGGTGAGGGGGCTGATGTCAACATAGTTCTGGAAAACTCCCGGCGGAGCGGGGCGACGACGCTCGCGATAACCAACGAAGCAAACTCCGGGATGACTCAGATAGCCGACGAGACTTTCTTGATTCACGCGGGGCGCGAGCGCAGCGTGGCGGCGACAAAGACCTACACGGGCCAGCTTATGATCTTTCATCTGCTCGCTGCTGCTTTGAGCGGCGATAAGCGATTCGCTGAAGTGGAACGGCTGCCCGAACTCGCCGCCCGCTCGCTCGGCCTGGGCCCGCAGGTCGAAGAGATGGTCGAGCGGTACGCTTTCATGGATCATTGCGTGGTCGTGGGGCGGGGGTTGAATTACGCAAACGCATATGAGTTTGCGATCAAGCTGATGGAGACCTGCTACGTCGTGGCCGAGCGATTTTCGTCGGCTGATTTTTTGCACGGGCCGATTGCGATGATCGGGCGTGGGTTCCCTGCGTTCCTGTTCGCCCCGCCGGGGAAGACTCTGCGGGGGATGAAAGACCTGCTCGGCAGGTTGACGAAACTGGGCGCGGAAACAGTCGTCATATCGAGCGAGGATGCGGTCTTGAAACCGGCAACGCGCGCGCTCAAGATTCCAGAGCGCGTAAGCGAGGCGCTGTCGCCGATCCCTTACATCATTCCGGCGCAAATGTTCGCGGCGTTGCTGGCTAAAGCTAAAGGGCTCAGCCCCGACAGCCCGCGCTCGCTGGCAAAGGTAACGAGGACGGTCTGAGTAAAGGCAAATTCAAATCAATCGGGGGACGAATGAAAAACATGAAGCTTGTCATTGCTTTGCTTCTACTGTGCGCGCTCGGAATACTGTCGCAGCAATCCGGGTCGGCTCAAACTGCGTCGCCACAACACCGGCTTATGCCCGTTCCCGCATCCGTTCAGTTTCAAACCGGGCGGCTGAAGATTGACGCCTCTTTTACAGCGGCGGCGCAGGGGCACACGGACGCGAGACTGGAGGCCGCCATTCACCGCGCGGCCCGCAGGCTGGAGGGGCGAACAGGGTTTGAATTCTCGCGGGCCCAGGCCGCCGCTTCTCAGTCCACGACGCTCCTGATCGAGTGCAAAGGGCCGGGCAAGCCTGTGCCTTCAATCGCCGAAGACGAGTCCTATTCGCTGGATGTGTCCGAGCGGCAGGCCGTCTTGAAGGCCGCCACAGTGGTGGGGGCGATGCGCGGGCTTGAGACTTTCTTGCAGCTTCTGGAGGGTGATCGCCAGGGCTATTTCATCCCGTCTGTGAGCATTCAGGATAAGCCGCGCTTCCCCTGGCGCGGGCTGCTTATAGACGTGGCCAGGCATTACGAGCCCGTTGAGGTAATCAAGCGCAACCTTGATGCGATGGCCGCCGTCAAGCTCAACGTGCTGCACTGGCACCTGACCGAAGACCAGGGGTTTCGGGTCGAAACCAAACGCTACCCGAAGCTTCATCAGATGGGGTCGGACGGGCTTTACTACACGCAGGACCAGGTGCGCGACGTGATAGCTTACGCGCGGGATCGTGGCATCAGGGTGATGCCCGAATTCGACCTGCCGGGCCACGCGACTAGTTGGCTCGTCGGGCACCCCGAATTCGGGAGCGCACCGGGGCCGTACAAGATCGAGCGCAAGGCAGGGATATTCGAGCCCGCGCTCGACCCTACGCGCGAGGAACTTTATAAATTCCTCGAAGGCTTTTTCACAGAGATGGCCCAGCTCTTCGCAGACGATTATATTCACATCGGCGGTGACGAAAACGAAGGCCACCAGTGGACCAAGAACGAGCAGATTCAAGCCTTCATGAAAGCGAAAGGCATCAAGGATAATCATGCTCTTCAAGCGTATTTCAACCAGCGCGTGTCGAAGATAATGCAGAAACTCGGCAAGAAGATGATCGGGTGGGACGAGATACTGCACCCCGACCTGCCTAAAGACACGGTCATACATTCGTGGCGCGGGCCCGCCTCACTCGCCGAAGCCGCTCGCAAAGGGTACGACGGCATTCTGTCTTCGGGCTATTACATAGACCTGATTTTCCCAACACGCCAGCACTACAAGGTCGATCCGGTCGCCGCCGACAGTAACCTGACCGCGCAGGAGTTGTCGCACATCCTCGGAGGCGAGGCCACTATGTGGAGCGAGTGGGTCAGCCCTGAAACCATAGACTCGCGCATCTGGCCGCGCACCGCCGCGATTGCGGAGCGGTTATGGTCGCCGCGCGATGTCACGGACGTTGACGATATGTACAGGAGGCTTGACTCGATCAGCATACAGCTCGAAGAGCTCGGACTGACTCATGAGAAGAACGCAGACATGATGCTCAGACGGATGGCGGGGACAAAGGAAATCGGCCCCCTCAAAACGCTCGTGTCGGTAGTCGAGCCGGTCAAAGAATACCGCCGCAATCAAGCCCGCACCGCGACGATGCTCACGCCGCTGACGCGGTTTATCGACGCGGCCCGCCCCGACAGCGAGGCCGGGCGGCGGTTCGCGGCGATGGTCGATGGCCTGCTCTCGGACGTTCCTTACTTTCACAGGAATCAGGACCGCATCAAGGCAGTGCTGACCGAATGGCGCAACGTACGGCCCGCGCTTGACGCTATGATCGACAAGGCCCCGATACTGCGCGAAGCCGAGCAACTTCCCCGCGACCTTTCAGAGATAGGGAGCGCGGGGCTCGAAGCGCTGTCGTATCTTGCAGCCGATGTGGCCCCGCCCGCCGGGTGGCGCGAGGCCAAAATGGCGATGCTCGAACAAGCCGCCAAACCCAAAGCAGAGGTTGAATTCGCAATGATCGTCCCGGTCAGGAAGCTAATCATTCTGGCGGCGGAGATGCCTGGCCTTAAAAGCATTCCGCACTCGCAGTGGAAAGACCGCGTGCACACGCTGACCGTAGACAACAGCCGCTAGAGCGTTTAGAGCGTTGTCGATTCAAGCGTCAATCGCCCTCACATTGATCTGGAAGGAGAAATTGCATGAAGGGATTTAGCGCATTCATTCTCTTAGGGCTTCTATGTATTTCTATGCCGGGGACGCGACCCATAAAGGCGTCGGCAAGCCCCGCGACCCTCAGACCGTTCGCTTCAAAGCCCCTGTCTTCGTACGACAATCAAGTCAACGAGCTGCTTGCGAAAATGACTCTCGAAGAGAAGATCGGGCAAATGACACAGGCCGAGCAGGACGCCCTCAAAGATGTAAATGACGTTGGGAAGTATTTCCTTGGGTCGCTTCTGAGCGGCGGTAACTCAGACCCGAAGGCGGGCAACAGTCTCGATGCCTGGACGGAAATGTACGACCGGTATCAGTCGCTCGCCTTGAAGACCCGCCTAGGCATACCGATCCTTTACGGCGTAGACGCCGTGCATGGGCACAACAACGTTTTGGGCGCGGTCATCTTTCCGCATAACATAGGTTTGGGCTGCACGCGCAATCCCAAGCTGGTCGAGAGGGCCGCCCGCGTCACCGCAGACGAGGTCAGAGCGACCGGCATCAACTGGGCCTTTGCCCCCTGCGTGGCCGTCCCCCTCGACGAGAGGTGGGGGAGAACTTACGAAGGATTCGGAGAGACGGCAGAGTTAGCCCGCACGCTGGGGGAGGCGGCTGTCAGGGGGCTTCAGGGGAACGATCTCAGCAATCCGCTCAGCGTGCTCGCCTGCGCAAAGCATTTCGCAGGTGACGGAGGCACTACTCATGGGACGGGGGTGCTCAAAGGCCCCGACTCAAAGGAGCGCTGGCCGCTCGACCGTGGCGACACGCGGTTGAGTGAGCAGGAGCTGAAAGAGATTCACATGCAGGGCTATGTCACCGCGCTCAAAGCAGGGGTCGGGTCCATAATGCCTTCCTATAACAGCTGGAACGGGGTGAAGTGTTCGGGCAGCAAGAGATTGTTGACAGAGATTCTTAAACAGGAGATGGGCTTCGAGGGATTCCTGATCTCGGATTATAACGCCATCGACGAGCTGCCGGGAGATTACAAAAGCGACATCGAACAGTCTATTAATGCCGGAATGGACATGGTGATGGTGCCGACTAAATACAGGGAATTCTTTGATACACTGCACGCCCTGGTCAAGGAAGGCAGGGTTCCCATGCCTCGCATAGATGATGCGGTGAGGCGAATCCTCAGAGTCAAGTTCGCGCTCGGGCTGATGGATAAAAATAGGAATCACCTGGCTGATAGAAGCTTGCAGAAGAGATTCGGCTCTGCCGAACACCGGCAGGTCGCGCGCGAGTGCGTGCGCGAGTCCCTGGTCCTGCTCAAGAATGAAAACAAGGTTTTGCCCATCTCGAAGAAAGCGGCCCGAATCCATGTCGCAGGAAAGAGCGCGGACGACATCGGAAATCAGTGCGGCGGGTGGACCGTCGCCTGGCAGGGGAAAAGCGGAGACGTGATGCCGGGCGGTACGACCGTTTTGAAAGCAATACAGAATACTGTATCGAAAAGTACAAAGGTTACTTTTTCGAAAGACGGCACGGGGGCTGAGGGAGCTGACGTAGGAGTTGTTGTGGTAGGCGAAACACCCTACGCGGAGATGTTGGGAGACAGGGAAGACCTCTCGCTCGCTAAAGAGGATATCGACGCCATTGAAAACATGAAGAGAGCGGGCATACGGGTCGTGGTTGTACTGATTTCCGGCAGGCCCATGATGATCGAAGACGTGTTAAGCAAATCGAACGCTTTCGTAGCCGCGTGGCTGCCCGGAACGGAAGGGCAGGGCGTGGCAGACGTACTCTTTGGCGATTACAGGCCCACGGGCAAGCTGTCTGTTTCGTGGCCCCGCTCGATGGCTCAAATTCCGATCAACTTCGGCGATTCAAGCTATAGCCCTCTATTTAAATATGGGTTTGGGCTGACTTACTAAATCGGTTGCGGGTTGATCCGGCCTGTCGCCGCCAGGTCAGGAAGGCAGGGAGGAGGAGGACTGCTTTTTGCTTTCGTGACCTGGCGGCTAATCTAACGGGGGCAAGCTCAATCTGATTCTGCTGCGGGCAACTGACAGGTGATATTCATCTCAGAGCCTTCACCGTCTCTGCCGAAGGGGGGCGAAGGTGAAGGCTCTCCATACCGGCGCGCGTTCACAAAACTTTAGCTCACATTTCGCTCAGCTCTCTCAACGCTCTTTTATCCCGCAGGGTTATCCTCTTGCGACCTGTCTCTACGAGCCTGTCCATCTTCATGGCGTCGAGTATGATTGTGACCGTCTCTCGATAGAGCCCGATCTTTTCTCCGATCTCTTCATGGGTGACGCCCAGGACGGTCGAGCCTTCGCCCGCGAGCTCTAGCAACAAGCCCGCTATTCTCGAATCCGCCAACTGGAAGCGTGACCTGTAGTGAGCCGCCTCAATATCGGCGAGCCTGTAGCCTATGCTCTCGATTATCGAGATCGGCGCGGCCTTTATCCATTCCTTCGCGGTATGAAGATTCATCACGGCAATCGTAGCCCCCGATGTCCCTGTGATCGCCTTCGTCCCCAGCATCGACTGGCCGAGCAGAGGTATTTCCCCAAAGAGAGCGCCAGGTTTCAGTTCCTTCACCATGAAATCGTGCTGCGTGTGCCAGATTTCGACCAGACCCTCTTTCAGCAAAAACAGCTCGTCATTGCTGCGTATAATCCTGTGCGCGCTAAGCGTTTGAGTCGGCAGCGTCTCAAAGATGCGCGTGTCGGGCAAATCCTCCGCCCGCAAGTAACCGATTTTTTTTGCGAGCGCTGATGCGGCAAGGGCTTTCATCCGCTGCGTGAGCTCGTGCTTCCTTGTTCCGTTTAGTATTGGTGATCTTTTGCTCATAATAGTCTCAACCTACCCTTATCTCAGATACCATCACGACCGGCGTATGCCTGCGGCGGGGGCGCCCCAGGAGTTTCAGCTCATGCCTGACCGGCTTTTTGTATGGCGACGACATAATGTATAAGTGCTTGACGCCTTAGAGGGATTCAGTCGTGGCTCTATTATCGCTGTACGCAATGTGGCGGATTTTGTAACTTGCTATCGGGTTGTAAAAAAGAGAGGGATCACGCAGGTCGGTTTCCCTGGGTATTTTGACTTTGCTGCGCGCATCCCTCTCCAGCCGCTAAAGGAGGAACCACCATCTGAATACTTCAAGCCTCTATGCCTTTAGCCTCACAAGCCCAGACCTTAAAAACACGGAGAAAGGAGATTGCTTCTGAAATATCAAGCCGTGCTGCCTCAGCACTTAAATTCATACGCCGGGCCGCGCCTGAACCATTTTAAAATGTTATGATATTAAAACACCGTACATAACAAATAAACTTCTTCGTAAAGGCGAAACGTGAAACGTGAATTTTTCACTTTGATAAATTCCAGCATAACGTCTAAGTTGAAACGTATGCAGATTAGGATTAAGTCTACCAGACGCAGGCCATATTACTGCGCTCTAGAAATCATGTCAAGGAAAATCTTCCAATTTGCGGAATATTTGATTATAATAGGAAACCTATGACAGTAGAAAAATTCAGCGAATACCTGGCGCGAGTTATGAAGCAGAAGGGGCTGACCGCGCGCGATGTCGAACGCAACTCCGGCAAGAAGATCGACAACAGCCACGTCAGCAAATTCTTAAGGGGCACAGAGACAAACCCATCGGCCAACGCGATGAAGGCTTTGGCCGCCGGCCTGGGTGTGAACCCGCACGAAGTCTTTACGGCTGTGACGGGATGCCTGTCGGATGAGGGCCGTCGATCTTCACCGGACGTGATGGAGATTTTGAATATGATCGAGAAAGTCGCGATGGACTTTCAATTGATGGAGGCGCTGCGCGAGTTTATACGCCTGTCGCCCGAAGAGCGAGCTTCGCATCTTCAATTGCTGAGATTTTCCAGTGAGATGAGCGAAGAGGTCAAACAGGTTAAGTCACGTAAAAAGACAAAGGGTTAGTCCTTAAAGTGGTAATCCTTACTTGAAGCCTTGCGCGGTTCTTGACGCACCCCTGAAGCGATTTCTTCGATAGATAATCACAAGGCCTCTCTCTCAGCTCCTCTAGAACACGAACGAGACTGAGGCGGTCTAGTGGGCCACCTCAGTCTCGTACGTTTCACGGGTGATCTTATCGCTCATTTCATCACCCTTCGGTCCTTCGCCCATCTTCTTTTCACGCCTGACTTCAGAATATACGCGCTGATTCTCCACGATTATTTAAGAGTCTGCCGCGCGGCGGTCGGGGCGCGAGACATTCCTTACACTCTTCCTGATTTATTAGTACCGCCCGGCTGCGACTGTCAGCCTGTTTCGCGTCTATGTCCCGCGTCAGATTATGTAACTAACTTTACTGATATTCATTGCGAGTTTCCTGATAAGATTTGCTCTAGCTGACCGAGTATCAGCAGCCCGCTTTAAGGAGGGGCAAATTTTGAAAAAAAGATTATTCTTAGCTTCTGCGTCCATATTTGTGATCCCAGTCTGCTTTTCACTTTCTGCGTGTAATGAGCAGACACGTTCTACGCCGTTTGCTGCCATCGCCCTTGCCGGGCACGTCATTGGCAGTAACACACTTTGCAATTGCGGCTTACCCGACTGCGTCTGTAGCCCCGGCGAAATGCGCGTCAGCAGTCACTTCGAATCGGGAGAGCCTGACATAGGCGGGACCGATGCTCAGGCGGTCCCTGTGGCCGCCGATGACTTTGATCCGGGCGTTGCCGCGATGATTTTGCTGCTCGCGCTTATGATCGGTTATAGATTCCGGTTGGCGTAGCGCAGCGCTTCTGGCCCTTTACATCTGGCTTCTCTTATACCGCAGCGTACGCGCTGTCGGAATAGGACTCGTCTTGTCACCCGGCGGATAAAAGCTGCGGCGCTATCTGCGGGCAACTCAGCGGATGCGGGAGGGGCGCTTTGTCTGCGGCACGTTCCACAGCGTCTTATGAGCAACGACCTTCTCGATAAAGCATTGCTACACATCTCATCCGGGAAGACGGGTTGCTTAACGTCGAGTCGCCTTCCGCTGGCGAAAAGAAGGTCATCGCCGCGCCGCCTATCAGCCGACTGTTACCGGATGATCTGTAAGCAATAATCCTTTTTCGAGGTGCTTCTCGTGCGTAGCATAGCTGGCCGCATGCGGGTCGTGCGTCACCATAACGATGGTCTTGTTAAGCTCACGGTTGAGCGTGGTAAGGATGTTCAGGACTTCTTCGCCCGAACGCGCGTCGAGATTGCCGGTCGGCTCGTCCGCTAAAAGCAGGTCGGGGTCCATCACGATGGCGCGCGCAATGGCTACGCGCTGCTCCTGCCCGCCCGAAAGCTGTTTGGGGCGATGGTGCATACGGTCGGTCAGCCCGACCAGCTCAAGCGCCGTTTCGACGTTCTTGCGCCGCTCGGATTTTGACAGGCTCGTCAGCAGCAGGGGCAACTCGATGTTTTCGTAGGCGGTCAGCACGGGGATGAGATTGAACGTTTGGAAGATGTAGCCGACGTGCCTGTTGCGCCAGATGGCGAGCTGGCTTTCGTTGAGACGCGCGAGGTCGGTGCCAAGCACGTCCACTTCGCCGTCCGTGCTGCGGTCTATCCCCGCGATCAGGTTCAGCAGCGTTGATTTGCCGGAGCCGGACGGCCCCATCAGCGCGACGAAATCACCTTGCTCGATATCGAGGCTGACATTGTCGAGCGCGACGACTTCAAATCCGTCCCGCGCGTATCGCTTGCTCACATTTCGAATGCGCACAATCGACTCTGGCATGGTTTCTCCAATTCGGTAATCAAAATCTCCAGTCTGAAAAACGGTCGTACATCGCGGGCAGGCTCGTCTACTGGCCATCGATCTTCACGCGGCTGCCATCGCTCAATTTGTCCGCGCCGCTGATTACAACCACCTCGCCCCCGCTTAGACCTTCGATCACGTAATACGAATCGCCCATCTCGTCGCCGCGACGGATGACTCGCTGCTCAACCCTGTTGCCCTTAACGACGAAGACGAAGTCTGCGTTCTCTTTGCGCACGATGGCTGCCTTCGGCACCAGCACGCGGCTGATCGTCGGCTGCTCGTCGCTCGGCCTTGCGTCGGCTAGAAAATTGACGCGCGCGTTCATCTCAGGGCGCAACTGCTCGTCGGGATTTTCAACTTTTACTTTGACCTGCACCGTAGCCTTAGCGCGATTCGCCTCCGGGGCGATCTCTTCGATGAATCCGAGGTAGCGCAGATTCGGGAACGCTTCCGGGGTGATCTCGGCCCGCTGCCCCATCTTCAGCCGCGCAAAGTCCGCCTGGCTGATGTCCAATTCGATCTGCAAGTCGTTGAGGTCCGCGAGCGCAACCACAGAAGTTCGCGCGCCCGATTCGCCGAACGCCGAAGGCGTGACCATCTCGCCGCGCTCGACTATGCGCTGTAGAACGGTGCCCGACACGGGCGCTTTGATTTCCGTGCTCGCCAGTTGTGTTTCCGCGTAATCGAGCGCCGATTTCATCTGCTGCATCTCGGCCTCTGCGGCACGAATCTCTTCTTCGCGCGGGCCGATGTCCGTCATGCGCGAAGTCTGCCGCGCGGAATCGAGCAACGCGGCGGCGGTGTCACGCCCCGCAGTTACGCGATCAAGGTCTGCCTTCGACGCGACTCCCGATTTGAAGAGCTTCTCTATGCGCTCGTAATCCAGCTGAGCGTTCTTCAAGTTTGCCTCGGCCTGGATTACCCCGGCCTTGTCCTTCAATTTCTCCTGGGGCCGCGAACCGGCGCGCAGCTGATCCAGCCGCGCTTTAGCCGCCGCGAGGTTCGCGCGAGCCTGGCCAACCTGTGCGCGGAATTCGTTGTCTTCGAGCCGGACGAGCACCTGGCCTTCCTCTACCCTGTCGCCTTTCTCGACGCCGATCCATGCGACTCGGCCCATCACCTTCGCGCCGACGGCGATCTTGTGATGCGCAACGACGTAGCCCGAAACCGTTAACACCGTTCCGCCTGCCGACGCGCCGCTCTCCGTTTTCACTTCCGCGACGGAAACCGTTTTCGGCGAGCTGGAAAAGTACGCGTAAGCGACCGCCGCCAGCGCGACAAGCGCCGATATGGCGAGCAGCAGTTTTTTGGGCGTGCGACCGGCAGCGCCCGGCGCGGGCGGTTGCGCGCGGTTTATGCGCAGACTCTTCAGCCGCTCGTTGAGGTCTTGTTTTTCCTGTGTGCTCTTCGCGCTTGTAGACATTCTGTCAATCCTTGAACCTGTAGATCCGAACGGCGCTCGATGCCGCCCCATGCTTTTATGACGAGCTTTCAAGACGCGCGCAAGGCATCGACGATCTGAAAACGCGAGGCGCGAACCGAAGGCAGCACCGAGCCGAATAAACCTATGCCTACGCCGAAAATCAAAGCCGAGACCATCAAATCCGGTGTGACGCGAAAGTTGAAAGCGATCTCGGAAAATGTAGCAAAATTCGACGTGCCGGTGGAGACGAAATTCAGCGGCAGCGCCAGCAGTATGCCGACTCCTACGCCCAGCATCGCTATGGCGATTGATTCTAAAATGAAGGCGATAAGTATGCTGCTGCGGCTGAAGCCCAGCACGCGCAAGGTGCCGATCTCCTTCGTGCGCCGCGACACCGCCGCGTACATTGTATTCATTCCCGCGAAGCCGGAGCCGACCGCCATGATGAAGGCGACGAACGTGCCGAGCCCTTTAAGTATGCCCGACGCCGCGCCCTGCTGGTCTTCGTAAAACTTACGCTCCGACACGGCCTTGAGCTGCAACCGCTGATCGTCAGAGATGCGTTTTTCCAATTCATCCAGCGTTGCGCGGTCCTTCACGCGCAGCAGCACGGACGAGAACGAATCACGCTTCATGGTGCTGCCGAGCGAGTTAACGTCTACCCATAGCTCCGACTCGAATGCCTTGCCCGACGCGTCGAACAGGCCGACGATAGTGTAATCGGTCGCTTGAATGCGAAACTTGTCGCCGATGTCCATTCCCTGAAACCGGTCGGCGATGCGCTTTGAGACGATGGCTTCGGTGAGGCCGTTTTGAAACATCCGGCCTTCGACGATTTTAAAGCCTGAGCGCAGTTTCATTGACATCGGCCCGACGCCGCGAATCGTGATGTTCGAGCCCTGGCTCATGCCTTTGCGTGCGCGATAAATCAGCGTCATGGCTTCGGGCGCGACCAGAGGCTGATCCGCGTCGCTCGCGATGCCGTCTAGGTAGATCAAACTATTCAGCTTTTCACGCGACACATCGCTGTTCAGCTCGGCGGTGCTGCCGTTGCGCAGCACGATCAGGTTAAGCGGCTCGCCGCTGCTTGCGAGCGTCAAATCAATGCCGCGCGCCAGCGCCATCACCATCAGATAGACCGCGACCGTCAGGCCGATTGTGAACGCGGTGGCGAGCGTCGTGCCTTTGCGCACGGTCAGATTGCGCACGTTGTATTTAATCGGCAGGGCCATTATTCGGTACTCCGCAGCGCTTCCGCGATGGTCATCCCGGACACGCGGTAAGCCGAATAGATCACGCTCGACACGCCTATGCTGATCGCGAGAAAGAAGGCTACGATCAGCGTCTCGGTTGTCGGGACGAAAGAGGTGAAATTCGGGATGTAGAGGCTCAAGTCGAAAGAACGGAAAATCATTGTCGCCAGCAGTATGCCCAGCGCCGCGCCGAACAGGGCGATCAACAGCGATTCGCCCACGAACAGCCATGCTATCGTGCGCCGCTGGAAGCCGAGCGCCTTGAGCGTGCCGACTTCCCGTGTGCGCTCGCGCACGCTCATCGCCATAGTGTTTGCCATGACGAGCAGCAGCGAAAAAGTGATCGCCGCCATGATGCCGTACATAAACTGTTTGACGCCGCCCATCATAGTTTCAAAGCTCATGGCAAACTCGCGCTCGCTTTCTGTCTTGGTCGGCGCGTCGGTGTTGATAAAGAGCGAGTCAACGGCCTGTGAGATGCGCGGCACATCGTCGGCGCTGGCGGCCAGAATGCTGAACGTGCCCACCTTGTCTTTGGCCCATGCGGGCACAGACTCATTCAAGTAATCGTGATGAAAGTAGAGCGACTTTTCGTCGCCGCCTGTGTATACGCCGCGCACGATGAATTCGAGGCTGGCGTTGTAGATCGGGCTCTTCAAGGTGATGCGCTGGCCGGGGCTGAACCCATAGAGCGTTGCGAGCTTCTGGCCCACGACGGCACCCTGGCGGTCGGCGATGAACTGCTGCCATTCGCCGTCCGACATCTTCATCTCGCCGATGATTTCGCGCAGCTGGGCGGCATCGCTGGCGAAGTTGGCGAAGAAATTTTTCTCATCCTTGTAGATTCCGCCGAACCAGCTGAACGACATCACGCGCTTGACCCCCGGTATGGAGGCGATGCGCTGCTGGTAAGCGACCGGCAGCGGAAAAGTCAGCGAGACGGAGTGCCGCGTCACGAGCCGCAAGGGGTTTGCCTCTTTGCTGCCGCGCGTGAATTCTGTGATGATCGTTGCCAGCGTTATGATTAGAAACAGCGACACAACCAGGCTTGAAATCGTCAGCAGCGAGCGCCGCTTGTTGCGCATGATATTTTTCAGGATCAGCTTGCCGAATTTCATAATCACCTCTTCAGCTCTTTACGCCTGAGGAGCATAAAAAGTTGTTGGAGAAGCTTATCGCTATTCGCGCTGGAAAGCGAACCCTGACAAGCAGCGAGCGAAGCGGCCATCATAGCGAAGGGTTTGTCTTCTCTGTATTTTCTGCCGCGCAACTGCCCGACACCTGTCTGGTACTGGCAGCGCTTTGTTGTTCAAACCGAGAATCAAAACAGCACCTTTGCTTGAGATCAACGCGTGTGATAGTATGCGCGCCGTTCGTTGCTTCTGATGCAAACGTCTCTCAAAGAGTAATGCGAGCACGTCGCATAATCAGCCAGGACCTCTCATACTAGAGAGGCTACAGGTCCCGAAGGTTTACACACATTTCAAGGCGCTGGCTTGCATGCGTTTGATCTAACTCTCAACCTAGTTTTCGGCTCCTCGGTAAACTGTTATGACGCCAGATGATTTTGCAGCCCTTGATTTGTCGCGATATGAGTTGACGCTTCGCGCTTCGGAAGCAGTCAGCTTACCTGCGTTTCTTGGCTCGACTCTGCGTGGGGCGTTCGGGCATGCATTGAAAGAAGCAGTCTGCGTGATGAACCATCGCGACTGCGCCAGGTGCCTGGTAGCAGACCGTTGCATCTACCCTTATCTGTTCGAGACCCCCGTTCCGCCTGACGTGCCGCAGTTGCGAGGCCAGTCGCAAGCGCCTCATCCGTTCATCCTCACGCCTCCGATGTTGAAAGGGCCTGAAAGAGCAGAGCGAGTGAGCGCGCACAGCCTTGCGGATGGGAAGACAGTAAGGCTGGTGCATTCGCCCGCAACGGACAGTCCTGATGGTCGGCGTCATATATCACGGGGTGGAGGCTTAACGTTCGGCCTGTTGCTGATGGGCCGAGCGGTTGAGTATTTGCCTTATGTCGTTTACGCGGTGAGCGAGATGGCGCGACGCGGGCTTGGGGCTGAGCGCGCGCCGTTCGAGCTTACAGAAGTGGCGATGATCGATGAAGGCGGAGATAGAACGCCGGTTTATTCCGGTGAGTCGCAGCGCATCCGCGTTCACAAGTCCGCAACTATGAAGTTGAGCGACCTGGTCCGCCAGCGTCTCAATCAATTAGCAGCGACGAGCGAGCCCTGCGCGGATAAGCTCAGGTTGAAATTCCTGACGCCGGCGCGGATACGAGTCGAAGGTGATCTGCAAGTGAGAATGAGCTTCGAGCTACTGGCGCGCAACCTGTTGAGGCGAGTATCGATGCTGGCTGCGGTGCATGGCAGCGCGCGTTTAGAGCTGGACTATCGCGGGTTGATTGAACGCGCAGGTAAAGTTGAGACGCGCTCATCGGCGCTGCGATGGTTCGACTGGGAGCGGTATTCGAATCGGCAGCAAACGAAGATGAATCTAGGTGGCTTCATGGGTGAGGTGGAATACTTCGGCAAACCGATTGAGGAATTTCTCCCGTTGATCGCAGCAGGTGAGTTATTGCACGTCGGCGCAGGCACGAGCTTCGGGATGGGCAGGTTTCAGATTGCTTAGTGTGTCGAAGACGGCGGCGTAATTGTTGCCAGGACATCAAGCAATGAGCTATCAACTCCAAACGCGTTTTCTGGCAAAGATTGGTGACAAGACAGGCGTCGGTCACACATCACGTAAGAGGTCTCTCCAATGCATTTGATCCTGATCGAAACTTCTGGAAATCAAGACTACATTTTTGCTACTAACAAGCTAAGAGAAAACGTCGGCGCATCCGAACTGACCTACAGGGTCGGGACGCAGTGGGTGCTCGAAGCGGTGAAGGATGTGGGCGGGCCATCAGGTCTGTGGGCAGAAGACGACGCGACGCAACTTCGGCGGAACCTGCTCGACCCACAGCTCAACCGGCCTATCAATGAGGAGGGCGTGACGGTCGAAGTCATCGTAGCTACGTCCGGCAAGGCTTTTCTATTAGTCAAGGAGCGAGAAATCGGCCAGGAGATTATCCGCCACGTTACGACTAAAGCGATTGAGGAGGCACCAGGGCTGGACGTTTGCGGGGTTATCAGTGATTGCTTCGAATGGGAAGGGAACTTACTTGGCGAGGTGAATCGCGATGTCCACAGGAGGTTTGATGAAGTACACGCTAACCTCCCAGGCCCCGCGACACGGTTTTTGCGGCTGCCGGTTGTCGAGGATTGCGCCACAAGCGGCTTGCCAGCCGTGAAGGTGGACAACAGGGACAGGAACGATGCGGGGCCGAGATCAGCCGTCAGTTGGCAGAAGCGTGCGTACCGCCGAGCTTACGAAAAGCGCATGCAGTCGCTGCTCGACCCGGAGAAAGCGGAGATCAAGTTCGCCAGAAATATTGATAAGCTGGAAGAAGAATCCGAATGGGTCGCGGTGATTCACGCCGATGGAAACGGGCTGGGCGAAATTTTTCGAAACTTTGACGAATACGCAGAATGCACTCATCCCAGTCAGAATAGTAAGTATGTTGATCAGTATCGCCGCTTCTCGCTGGCGTTGGACATCTGCACGGAAAATGCTTTTCTGAAAGCTTTGGGCGAGATGCTCAGGCGTGACAAAGACGCCTGGTTCAAGCTGCCTATTCTCCCAATCGTACTCGGCGGCGATGACCTGACGATCGTATGCGACGGCCAGGCCGCTTTGCAGTTCACACATGATTTCCTCACCGAATTTGAAGCACAGACAGCCCTGAACGATTTAGAGCTGGCAGGCGGTATTATTCCTGCCATCGCGGGCAATGCGTTCAAGCCGGTGCGCCGCTTATCGTCCTGCGCAGGGGTCGCCATCGTCAAACCCCACTTCCCCTTTTCCGCTGCTTATCACCTGGCCGACGATCTGATCAGGTCTGCGAAAGAGGTCAAAAAACTGATCGTTCACCCTGACAAGCAGAGGTACGATAGGCCCGTGCCCTGGCCGTGTTCGGCAATAGATTTTCACGCGCTCTACGATTCAACCGCGACCTCGCTCACAGAGATTCGCCATAAGCTGGAGCCGGACACTGTCACCAGAATTTATGGGCGACCTTATGTAGTGACCGAGCCGGAGAAGCTCAAAGGCGCAGAAGTGGAATCGCTACGGTGGGCGGAGGGTCATGGCTGGCAAAAGCTTCGCGATAGAGTCGAGAAGATACTCGATGAGGATGAAGATGGTCGCCGCAAGATTCCCAACAGTCAATTGCACGATCTGCGCGCAGGGCTGCACCTCGGTAAAGAGGTCGCGAATGCCCGCTTCGATCTCATTCGCCAGCGTTATCAAGCCGAGGGCGATAAGGGGATTGAAGTGCTGGCCGAGAGCAACGGCACGCTCTTCTGGGAAGAGACCGTGAAAGAGGATGGTGAAGAGAAAATAGTATGGGTGACCAAGCTGCTTGATGCGATGGACGCCGCGAACTTCTGGGAGCGGGAGGAGTGAAATGAGCGATCAGCACGAATCACAAACCGATAATTTGGTGCCATTACCTGCAAGCTTTCGCCTCCGGCTGGAGATGAAATCGGATTGGCATATTGGCGCAGGCGCGGGGCGACCGGGCGACGTGGACCGCCTGGTGCGCCGCGATGAAGACACGCTGCCGTTTGTGCCGGGCAAGACGCTGACAGGCATTTGGCGCGACGCCTGCGAACGAGTTGCGCTGGGACTCGATGACGGAGCGCCGGGCGAGTGGAGCAGGTGGATTCCCGTTTTATTCGGTGATCAGGCCGGACAGTTAAACGAAGAGCTTCATCAGACGCATCCTGATCAGTTGCGGCATCCGCTCCCGGCGGCGTTATCGGTGAGCGCCGCCCGCTTCGATGAAGAATTACGCGCAATGCTCAAATCCAAACCCGCCGCGTGTGAGGCCGTCACTTTCGTTAAACCCGGCGTGCGCATCAATCGTAACTCAGGCCGTGCTGCGCCCCGCTGTCTGCGTTTTGAAGAGATGGCTCGCATGGGGGCATTCTTGTATGCCGCCGGCAGTATAGACGCCACGCGCTGGGATGAGGCGCAGAAGCGGGCGGCGATGGCGTTGTTGCTGGCTGGCACAAAGCTGGTCGAACGAATCGGCGCGAAGCGGCGTCGTGGCGCGGGGCGATGTGAGCTGACCGTCTGGGGCGCAGACAATCAGCAGATTGTTCTAAGTGAGAGACTCTTACAGTGGCTTGATAATTTGAACGCCCCGGCTGCCGTTCCGAAACCGCCTGAGCCCTCTTCGCCCGACTCAGCGACGACGACTTTCGCGCCCGCTGCGACAGGCGAGTGGATCATATGTGATCTGCAAATCGAAGTGAAATCCCCTGTTATCATAACCGCACGCACGCTCGGCAATTTTGTTAAAACGACCGATTACATCCCCGGCACTTATCTGCTGCCCATTCTGACGCGGACCCTGGGTTATCACCAGGACGTGCGCGCGGCGATTGCTAATGGAGACCTGGTTGTCACTAACGCGACTCCGATAGTCAGCGGGCGACGAGGCCGCCCCGTGCCCTTCGCGCTCTCTTCTGAAAAGCTTAATGGCGGACTCAAGGACGGCCAGGGGCACGGAAAAGGCTGCTTCGTTTACAATCTTTTCTACGACAAGGTTGACCGGAAGCCGCAACTCAAGGACTACCGCAGGGGCTATATTGGCGAGACAGCCAGGGCGCAATTGCCCATTCATGAAACAGTCGATTTGAGCGTCGCCCCGCACAACGTGGTGCTTGACGAGCTGCAACGACCGGACGAAGCGGTGGGTGGAATCTTCAGTTATCAGGCGATCAAGCCCGGTACGACATTGCGTGCCGAGCTTCGGCTTCGCGCGTCTTTGCTTGAATCATTGCCGTATGGGTGGCAAGAACAATTACAGGGAGAACATCGCCTCGGACGCTCGAAGAAAGACGATTACGGCCTGGTCCATCTCACCATCCGGGAACGGAACGCCGCCGCGCCGCTAAGCGGGCAGCCAGCCGGTAACAGCAAACAGCTAATCGTCTGGCTGCTCTCTGATTTACTCTTGCGAGATGAGCGATTGCGCCTGACTGCTTCCGTAGAGCAACTGCGGAAAGTCCTTGTGGACAAATTGCAGATCGGATTGGAAGCGCGCGAGGCCATCCGGCAGAAGTTACGGTCCAATCTCAGCCGCCAACGTCGCACGGATTCCTGGCAAGTCGGCTGGGGGCTGCCACGTCTTTCGCTAGTCGGATTGGAGGCTGGGAGCTGCATCTACTTTGATGTGACCGAGGGCAGCATAGACGGCAACGTCATTTCCGCGCTTAAGAAGATTGAAGAAGAAGGGCTGGGCGAGCGCAGAGCCGAAGGTTACGGGCAGCTTTGTTTCAACGATCCATTATTGGGGTCGCCGCTCGATGGTATCAGCTATAAGAGGCCAATCCATGAGGTTGCGGAGAAAAGCGAAAATGGAACTCCGCCGGACCTGCTGCCAGAGCAGAGCGATTCGTTTGATTACGCGCGAATTATCGAGCGCGAAGCAGCGCGGCGCGAAATCGAGCGCCAGGTGGTGGCTCTAGCCGCCCAGGAAAGCGAACGAAAAAAAGCGCTGGGCATTGAGATCAGAAGAAAGAATCAATCCTTCATTAGCAAGCCGCGTATGAGCCAGCTCGGCGGTCTGCGCTCAGTCATCAGCAGAATACAGAAGCGGGGCAATGAAGATCAGGCAATCCGGTGGATCAAGCTGCTTGAGCCAAAGGCAAAGGATAAAGACTGGCCCGGTGAAAGCCTGGCGTCAGTCCGCAATCTGATTGCAGAGCCATCCAGCATATGGAAACTGCTTAAGGTCAACTTTGATGAATTGGCCATAACCGCATCCGGCGCTGACAGGCTGAAGGCCGAGCTTTGGGCGGAAACTGTGCGTGCGCTGGTTGACGCCTGCGTGCGCGCGCACAAGCGAGATTTGGAGAAGAAGCTTCAGCCACAAACCGCCACAGGAGGAAAGTAAGCGATGGCGCGACGAATCAGCTCACGTTTGCAGATCACCGGCCATCTCATCGCACGCACGCCGCTGCACGTCGGCGGGACGGGTGGCAACTACGATAGCGACCTGGCTTTGGCCGTGAATGGCAAGGGCGAGTTTTATATTCCGGGCACGAGCCTGGCCGGGCCGCTACGCGCCTGGCTGGAACATAACGCACAAGAGAGTATCAATGACTGGTGGGGGTATCAGATAAAAGACCAGGGTCAAGCCAGTCACGTCTTTATCGAAGACGGCTCGATCACACCGCCGGAAGGCAAACATATCAAGGCTGAGATTCGTGACGGCGTAGGAATTGATCGTGTCACCGGCGCGGCGGCCAATCAGATCAAGTATGACCGCGCCGTCCTGCCGCGCGGCACACGTGTCTGCTTCACGATGACGGTCGAGCTTCCGGCAGACATTCCCGAACAGAGACAGCAAAAACTGCGCGACAAGATCAGGGCGCAGACCGGGGCGGTTTTACAGGCCCTGCAATCCGGCGAGATTCGATTCGGCGCTGCGAAAACGCGTGGGCTGGGGCGCGTTGAAGTGCAGGACCTCAAAATCCGTGAGCAGGGCTTTCTGACAAAAAGAGAGATGCTCGAAACCCTGCGCGGCGAGAGCCAACAGCCAGAGGCCGCAGCGGCGCTGGCGGCAGCGCCGCGCCCGCGCCTGACTATCAGCATCAAGTGGCGACCGCGCGGGCCGCTGATGGTCAAGGCCGAACGCGATGGCCTCGCCGTTGATATGCTGCCGCTTGTCAGCGCGATTGACGAACAGTTTACATTCGTCCTGCCGGGCAGTTCGATCAAAGGCGCATTCCGCAGCCAGGCCGAACGGATTGTGCGCACAGTGCTCGGTCTTTCCGCAGCCAAACCCGTCGTAAACAAACAAGACTTCATTGACCAGGTAGAGGTACGCGGGCCTCGACAAAACGGCTCTGATCGTAGGAAGAACGATGCCTCGTTGATCGGGTGGTTATTCGGCGAAGCCGGAAGGAATGAAGAAGAGTATGAAGATCAATCAACGCCGTTGCCCGGTCTTGGCGTGCTGACTGTTGATGACTGCTACGCTGAATGCCGGATAGATGAAAAAGATTGGGGAGCTATCGAACAGGCCGCCGACGAACAGAAACTACGCGGGGCACTCGATGACGCGCAATTACCCCACGCGCAACAAGCCTTTCACGTCGCCATTGACCGATGGCTCGGCAGCGCCGCAGACGGTTTTCTCTACACCGTGCTCGAACCGCACGGCCTCGCGTGGGAAGAGATCAACCTGACGCTCGATTTATCACGAATCCCCCAGGGGCAGGAAAAGCTGCGTCTCTGCGCGGTGATGTGCCTGTTGCTTGTGCTGCGTGACTTTGCCGCAGGCCGCATCCCGCTCGGCTTCGGCGCAAATCGAGGAATGGGCGCAGTCGAAATTACCGACATCACTATTACACCGCGCGGCCTTGATACTGCTTTGACGCAACTGGAGAACGGCAAAATTCAATCAGGCAAATTGGCCGGCCTGAGTGAAGAGTTGCGAGCCTCACTCAATCGGGCCTGGGCACAATGGACGGAGGAGAATGCTTTATGAGCGAGCCGGTAACACTCTATGGACGTGCGCGCAACGATCTGTCGCTGCAAGAAGCCCTCGAAGCTGCCCGGCCCATGTTTGAAGGCCGACAGGCGATTGGTCTGTTCTACTCTCCGCGAAGCTGCATCTTCGCGCGCCTTGAAGGGGAACATCTCCGCGACCACAAAGGGCGACAGATCAATTTAGCGGAAATATTTGAAGCTCGAATTTTCAGTCGCGATGCAGAGCTACGATGGTTGAATCAGGCAGGCGGCAAGGGGCGTGCCGTGCTGCTTACACAGGCAGAGCTTTCCTCCGCTTGCAAAGCCAACCTGCCAGAGGATGTCTCGTTCGTCGCGCTGAAGACGCTGGATCAAACCTACCTGCTCTGGGGCGAAGGCACGACGATCAAATCTGATAACGGCTGGAGCCTCCTGACCACCGCACGCATTGGTCGGCTGGAAGTTCCTCTTGATGGAGTCGCGGCAAAAGACCGGGTTCACCTGCACGTGCTTGAGTATCTGGCAGAGGTTGATGCTCAAGGCAAGATCATTGATGCCGGGTCTGAGATGGCAACGGAAGAAAGGTCACTTAGACATGGCAATGTCGCGGTCGTGGAAGAACGGCTGCTCTATTTGGAGGTGGCGTGATGAAAGGCAGACTGAAACTGGCCGGAAATAAGAAGACCTGGCTGCTCGTGCGCGAAGACGGCAAAGAGATGCAAATACCCGCCCGCGTGTTGACGCGCACCCTCTTGCATCTCAACCCGCAAAAGCATGACGGCCTCGAAGTAGAATATGAACTCGATAAAGGACTGCCGTCGAAGATTTACGAAGTTGGCGCGGAGTGGCAGCCGCACTCGGCACCGCAATCCGTGCCTGTGCAGCGTGGGCCGCGTCCTCAGTCTGGCGGATCACGTGGCGGTGGAACAGGTAGATCACAATTCCCCAACAGAGGTGAATCGCGCCCGGACGTACGTGCGAGCAAGCCATCATTACCGGGCGATTTCCATAATCCCTATAACTTCGTGCCCGCGCCGCCACGCAAGACACAAGACTCGCAGCTTGGCGACTACGCCCCCGCAGGGCACGACCGATACCGCGATAAGCTCTGGAGCGGACGCATTGCGGTCAAGCTGACCACGCACAGCCCGCTGCTGATCTTTGACGCGGGCCGGGCTAAGCCTTACAGCAATGACAATGAACCGGGTCACAAAATCTTCCCAACCCGTTTAGGCACTGATGGCAAGCCTTATCTGCCGCCCACTTCGATCAAAGGTATGCTGCGTTCGGCTTATGAAGCCGTGACGAACTCGCGCTTCGCCGTCTTTGAAAAACATCAAGACCGCCTGGCTTATCGTATGGCTGCCAAAATCGGCCCGGTGCCGGCGCGGGTCGAAAAGCACGACGGGAAGGATGTACTGCGGGTGATGCAGGCCGAAGTGATCGGCTTCGCGGCAAAGCTGCCGCGCTATGAGGAACGTAGCGACCAGAAAGACAAGGGCGCGCGCAGTCGCAAAATGGCGTTGCCTTACCCGGACGGCAAACTGCCGGAGCATGGCGATGCGGTGTGGGTACAAGTCAACAACAGCCGGGTTAGCAGAATTGAGCGGCGCACGGATGAAAACCCACCTGCCGGTAATTGGACAAAAGGTTGGGCCTGCGTTACTGGCCCGAACATCAGTAAGAAGCGATACGAGCGAGTCTTTCTCGAAGAAGAAAATGATCGCTTCATACCTATCACCGACAAACATCTAAACCTTTGGCGGGAGCTGATTCAAAACTATCGAGAGACGCACGAGCTAGATTTGAAAAAACGCGAGAACGCTAAGGATGGACCTATCCCGCCACAAGACTATCTCGGCGATAAGCCAGGCAAGACTGGCTGGTCGCGTCATATTTACGAAGAGGGCGAACGGGAGCTGCGCGAAGGCATACTCTGTTACGTCGAATTCGTCGCCAACAGCGATAACGAAATTGCCGCATTAATTCCCGTCACCATCTCGCGCCGTTTGTATTCGGCAAGCCCTGATGACCTGCTGCCCGAATCATTGAAACCGGCGCAAAGTCTTGAGGAGCTTTCGCCCGCCGAGCGCGTCTTCGGCTGGGTAAACCAGAACGGACCGGGCGCTTATCGTGGTAGCCTGCGCATTGGCCCGGTGCGCTGCACCTCGCCCGACCCGCTCGTTACTTTTCTGGGAGCCGGGCTTCCGCTAACCATTTTGGGACAGCCCAAACCGCAACAAGCTCGTTTCTACGTCGCGCAATCAAAGCAGGGAGAAGCACAGCCGAATGGAACATTCAAAGAGCAGGCTGGCTACTTGCTGAACAAAGGGCTGCGTGGGCGCAAGGTCTACCCGCATCACGCCGGATTGCCTGAAGGCTACTGGGACAATCCGCTTGAAGACCGCACGCAGCGGAGCCAAAACGGCTTCTTTCAGGAATACCGCCGTCCGCACGAACCAGTTTTGGAACGAGGCGCGGCAAAGCTCAACAGCGAAAAGACAGGCTTCGAGTTGAAGACTGGCGACGATAATGAGCAACGCGACGATCAGAACCGCTCCATCACTAGCTGGGTAAAGCCGCAGACGGTTTTTGAGTTTGATATTGACGTGACCAATCTATCCAGTGTTGAGCTAGGAGCGCTGCTCTGGTTGCTCGAACTGCCCGCCGGTCATTTTCATCGCCTAGGAGGAGCCAAGCCGCTTGGCTTCGGCAGCGTGGGCCTCGCGGTTGATTGGGAGGTGAGCGATCTACGGCGGGGTGCAGATTGGCGTGTGTTCTATAACACGCTTGATGAAGGGGAGAACCCGGACCGTATCGCTGCGCGAGAATGCGTGAGGGAGTTTGAAGAGGCTGTCGCGGCTGCATATGGTAATGGAGATTTAAACCGTGTTTCCTTCATCGCAGCTTTCAAACTATGCGCAAAAGGATTTGAGGACGGCAAGCCGATTCACTATCCGCGCGCATTGCAGCAGGGACAAGCTCGCAACAGCACGATTCCGCCACATCCCGAAGGCAAAGCTTTTGAGTGGTTCGTCGCCAATGAGCGGACCGGCAGGGAGAGCGGGCCGAAACTAGCCTTATCAGATCTGACAAACGATGAAGGGCTGCCAATCTTGGAGACGAAGTAATACCTGACGCAGCTTTCAGGTGACAGATTCAATCAGCCCTTCGCAAAGTTACGTTTGTAGCGCAAGTGCCTGAAAGCCACTGCTTTTGGCCAGCAGCGATTGAGGTAGATAAGGATCAGAAAGCTATGGGCAGGCCGCGAAAGTTCGATACAATTGCCGATAGGCAGGCGCAGCCATTGTCGGGCAAACAATGGCTGCTGGAGTTGGAATCAAGCCAAGCTAAATGGCAGGGAGTAGACTTGGAATTGCAGAAGAAGAAAAAAGTCCAAACCAAATACCCTCGCTACCACGTAGCTTTCACCATGACGACGCACAGGAGTATCACAATATGACCACGAGAATGTATGCGCTCCCGGTGGAGCAGACGCAGTGGAGAGTTCCCTCAAACGAGATCACGACAGTTTTCACCTGGGAATACGACGAAGGGCGCGACAAGCTACTCACGCTGTATGAGAAGGGCAAAAACAAACAGTGGAATGCTAACGAACGCATTGACTGGACGCAGGAGATTGACCTGTCGAACCCTCTCGGCTTCCCCGATTACTTCGTCTCGATTTACGGCTCACCCACATGGGAAAAGCTCGATGAGAAGGGCAGAGCCGAAGTCCGCCATCACCTTGAAGCGTGGCGGTTCTCGCAGTTCCTTCACGGCGAACAGGGGGCGCTCATCTGCACCGCCAAAATCGTGCAGACTGTGCCTGAAATTGACTCGAAGTTTTACGCTGCCACGCAGGTGATTGACGAGGCCCGCCACGTGGAGGTTTATTCGCGCTATCTGCGCGAGAAGATTCAGATGGCGTACCCGATAAATGTCCATCTGCAAACGCTGCTCGAACAGGGCATCAAGGACTCGCGTTGGGACTTTACTTACCTTGCTATGCAGGTAATTATCGAGGGCCTGGCACTGGCGGCGTTCGGAACGATACGTGACCTCGCCACCGAACCACTCGGCAAAGCCATCAATGCTTACGTTATGCAGGATGAAGCTCGACACGTCGCATTCGGTCGTTTAGCTCTGCGCGATTATTATCCTCAGCTTTCCGATAAGGAGCGTGACGAGCGTGAGGAATTTGCCGTTGAAGCCTGCTACCTGATGCGTGACCGCTTTATGGGTGAAGAGATTTGGGAGCGGCTTGGTTTCAACCTGCAAGAGTGTGTCGAGTACGCCCGTAACTCGACCTTCATGGCAGAATACACCAGGCGGTTGTTTACGCGAATTGTTCCGACGATCCGTGATATAGGGCTCTGGGGTGAGCGCATTCAAAAAGCCTTTGCCGACATGGGCATCATCGAGCTTGCTAATGTTGACGTGGAGGCATTGAGCGCGGCGGATGAAGACGTGGCCGCAGAATATGATCGGCTGCGTGTCGCCCGTGACGCGCATGTCAACAGCGTCATCGCCAACGCGGAAACACTCGCCTAGATCGAGCTGGAACGATTGTTTGGATTAATACGCAGGAGTTCGCGGGCAGTGAAATCATTCTCTGCGAATGGCACTGGCGGCTCCGCAGAGGGCAGTCAGAAGAGCGGGCCGCACTTAGTTTTGTTGCGGTCGGGCGGATTTTGCCCGCTCGTCGTTTCGCTTCGTCTGGTCTTCTATCAGTTCTCGTGACGTGCGGAGCAATTCTCTCGATTGAGCTTTGAGGTCATTTGACGTTGATATGAGCTTGGCGGACTCCCTCGCCTGTTTCATTAATCTAAGGATGATTTGCTGTACCTGCTGAATGCTACATGGCTTTACCATGAATTCTTGCGCGCCCTCGCTCATCGCCTCCGCGATTTCTGACTGGAGCGATGTTCCTGAGCAGAATACTATAGGCGTCTCGGAGTCGAAGGTGCGGATTGTCCGGCAGAGTTCTACACCCGTGCCGTCGTCAAACCGTCCGTCGAGAAAAATCAAATCGCTCTGCTCGCTTCGGGCTAAGCGTAAGCCGTCGGTCACATTCGTAGCATATGTAACCTCATGGCCGAATTCCCCAAGCAGAATACACATCATCTCGCAAGTATCTATATCATCATCAACGTACAGTATCCTCGCTTTTGCCTTCATGATCAGACTCCATAGCCCAAGCTACTTAAGAACAGGCCCGTTCTGCTTGCTTTATGTAAACGATTTGTACCTTAAAAAGTAAATGTTGACTTATATTATATAAGTCGACAAAGCCTGTTAGTCGGTACGACTCATGGAATAGTCGGAAATATCTCAAGAACTTGCGGTGGTGATGAGCGTGACTTGATCAGCTACCTACGCGTCAAGTAAACGGGCGTACTCGGTGTTGATAATTCTATAGCACTCGCAGCTAATGTCTTCGAGCGCCTCACGGTCCAGGATGGTAATCTTGCCGCGTCTGTATTTAATCATCCCTGCGGTCTGAAGCGAGCCAGCCGCCACGCTCACGGTCGCGCGACGCACTCCGAGCATCGCGGAAAGGAAGTCTTGTGTGAGGTCGAGGAAGTCGGACTGGGCCCGGTCTTGCGTTTGAAGAAGCCAGCGAGCCAGACGTTCCTCTATCGAGTGTGCGCGGTTGCAGGCGGCGGTCTGCGCAATCTGTATCATCAATGCTTGTGTGTAGCGCAGCAGCAGGTAATTAAGTTTAGGAATTTGCTCCATCTGATTTCTGAAGGCTTCAGCCGACATGCGCAAAGCGCCATCGGGTATCTGCACAATGGCTTGATGCGGACTTGTCTTGCTCGCCAGAACTAAAGGAGTGCCGACCATTCCTTCGCCGCCGACCATGCCTACTTCGACCATAGAACCGTCTTCCAGTATGTTGATCAGTGAGACCGTGCTGCGTTGCTGGAAGTAGACGTGTTCGATGAACTGTTGAGGATGGTAAAGGATGTCGCCGAAAGCCAGCTTGACGGGCTCAAGGTGCGGAGCCAGGCGCGTGAAGTCTTGCTCCGATAAAGCATCGAGCAACCGGTTGCCGGTCGGCGTAGCTACTTGTGTGGTTTTCATAATCCCCTTCCCAGGTCTGTCTCGGTAACCAGAGCCGTTGCCAAAATCGCGGGAATTGGCTGAAACTGACTGTAACGAGTGAGAAGAGGTGAGTAGCCAAATCGCTACTGCCGCCTATTGATCACGGGTTGAAGCCTTACTCAGTGTTCCAGAAGCTACTCTCACATGGTAACACTTTATAGACTTTTTCGATATGAGAGTCGCCCGTTCCATAAATGTTACCGCAGCCGCAAAAGTGACCGCCCTGTCCTGAACAATCCGTTCGCCCGCCGCGCCGCGTATATCAAGTTGTGGAGCTTGGATAACTAATGGAGTGAAAATGAAAAAGAATATTGTCGTTTTATTACTCGCCGTGGCGTCTTTCGCATTCGCGCCATCAACTACTTCCGCAAAAGATAACAACCCGACCGTCGGCGGAGCGCCGATGTACAGGACGAAAGACATCGTTGATAACGCAGTCAACTCTGCCGATCACACTACGCTGGTGGCCGCCGTAAAGGCAGCAGGGCTTGTGCCGACGCTGAAAGGCAAAGGCCCTTTCACAGTGTTTGCGCCGACTAACGCGGCTTTTGATAAGCTCCCGGCGGGGACGGTTGACACGCTTCTAAAGCCTGAGAGCAAAGAGACGTTGACCAAGGTCTTGACTTACCATGTCGTCGCCGGAAGGTACGACGCCAAGAAACTCATGCAGCTAATCAAGAAGGGCGGCGGGTCCGCCACGCTTAAGACGGCCAGCGGCGGCACGCTGATCGGCAGGATGAATGGCATGAACGGCATCAGCATTACCGACGAGAAGGGCGGCACTTCAAACGTCACCATCGCAGACGTGTATCAATCAAACGGCGTGATTCATGTGGTCGATACTGTTCTGATGCCGAACTAGGCGGCGGGAATTTTGGCAGGTCGGAAAGGCGTCTGCGGATAAAAACCGTCCTTCCGACCTTGCATATCTCACCGTCACTCAATATTGTCAGTCGCGGGGTGCTCATTATGAACCGACGTTCTTTTCTATCATCCGGCATGGCGTTGGGAGCGTTTGCCGCTCTCTCGAAAGTACCGCTCGCCTCTGCGTCAGGAATCAACCGGGCGAGCGACGTGAAGAATAATTCAGCCGCTTTGAAAAAAGTCGTCAAGACGGACGCGGAGTGGAAGCGCATTCTCACGCCGGAGCAGTACGCCGTGACGCGTCAAAAAGGGACTGAGGCCCCTTACTCAAGCCCGCTCAATAAGATTCACGAGGGCGGCGTCTTTGAGTGCGTCTGCTGCGAGCTTCCGCTGTTCAGCTCTAAGGCCAAGTTTGATTCGCACACGGGGTGGCCGAGTTTTTGGACGCCGATCCGTAAGCAAAATGTGCGGGAAGAAGTTGATAACAGCCTGGCCGAGGCGCGAACGGAGGTGCTGTGCGCAAGATGCGACGCTCACCTGGGGCATGTCTTTGACGACGGCCCGCCGCCCACGGGGCTGCGCTATTGCATAAACGGCGTGGCCCTGAAGTTCAACAAAACGCGCTGACGGCTGACACAAACCAGAAAGCGAAGCCGCGTGCAGATCGTTCTGACTTGCACGCGGCTTCGCTTTACTTCGGAAGCGAATCTCAACACGGGCGGCGGTAATCAAGTATCAGCGCTTCGGTTTTCAACTCGACAGTTTTCAGCGCTCCGGTTTTCGCAGCCGCTATTTTCGCGCGAGCTTGAGGGCGACTTCCATGTCTTTATCCGTCCCCGCCATTAACTCCGCCACAGAGTAGCGGACGGCGTGATCCGGCATTACGCCATGAGAGGCGGCCTTGTAGCCGCTCACAGACAGGTAGTAAGTCACAAGCGGCACGCGCACTGCCAGCTTCGTGTTCGGCAGAGTCACGAGGGCCGTAGACCCTGAGCTGTTGCCGTAATACCCGCCTCCCGATTCTTCCCCGATAAAAGTCGCGCGTTTATGAAAGTGCGCGTGAGACAGAAACTCTGAAGTCGTCGAAAAACTGCCGCCATTAATCAGTATAAAAACCTTCCCTGTGAAAGTCGGCATGCTCGGCTGGTTGATGCCTGAGTTGGGGTGTCCCAGCCTGTGATACTTGCCGTCCTCCCTGCGCTCCGCCGCCGTGGGCGGCAGCTTGAATTGAGGGTTGTTCGTATACTTCGCGAAGCTGAAAGTGTTGTTGTTGATGATCAGGTCATCGTAATACTTGAAAGGCTTGTCTATCAGGTAAGAGAGCAGCAGCTTGCCCAGCTCGTCCTCGCCGCCCCCGTTGTTTCTGAGGTCGATGATCAGCGACGCGGAGCGTTTTGCCTGCATCTCTTCGAAGGACTCTTTGTAAAACTCCCGCAGCCCCTTCTTCTTTTCCGCATCGACCCACCCGCCGAAGCCGTTGATCTTCATCACGGCGATTTTGCCTTCGTCCAGAAATTTTAGCGACCCCGCTCGGTCAGGAAGTTGATCCTGCGGGTACTGAGCTTTTGAAGCCTCTCGCAATTTTGGGAACTCTATCCCCTCGACGCGGGCTTTCTCTTCGCGATTCGATTGCGCGTCCGTGACCACCAGGTCATAAGGGCTTCTCAAATCCAGTAAGCCGATAAGAAGGCTGTTGAAATTCCATCCGCTTATGCGCATCTGCCGCGAAGTTTCAACATCGCCATCGCCCGGCGCGGCGGCGAGCATCGTCGCGATAACCCGTGTCGAGGGAACGCCGTTGATGGAGCGTATCTCTTTCCCCGCGAGGCTGTGGCCCGCGCTTGAAAAGTCGCGCAGCACGTAGACCCTCTTGTTGAGCACCTTCACCTGAAGCGGCATGAAAGGCGTGCTATTGTTTATCTCCTGCCGCAGCGCCTCAGGCAGCGACACGCCCGTATGACCGCACTTGATCGCGGCGACGGCGGGAGCAAGCACGCGGTAAAACTCCAGCGTGTCCATCGGCCTGTCGAGCGATTTCGCTGCGTTGTCGAATACTCGATCAAGCTCTTGTTTGGCGGTGTAGCGGTAGATGCCGCTATGGCCCTCTTCAAGCGCGTTTCTGGCAATCTGAAAATCTTCGAGCAGCTTTTCACGCTCATGCTTCGGCAGCCCGGTCGCTGCCTGCCTGGGCAGGATGGTCTCTTGCGAAGCGACGGCCTGCCACCGCCCATTGCGCTTCACCCAAACGTCTGTGAATCGACCGCACGAGGTGAACGCGCGGCCATTGAAGTTGCCTTTGAATGTTGTCAAACCTGTCGCGACAGCCGTGTCGCCATACACGCGAACCTTGAGGTCTTCGACGGTGGCGGAATCAAACTTCAGCCCCGTCTTTAACGGCTCTAAGTCCTGCTGCTTTCCTAAGACCGAGCCGTCCGAATTCGTGATGATGTAGTCATCGCCTATGATGCGGTCGAGCGCCTCAAAATCGCCCTTCACCAGGGCGTCGAGCCATTCTTGAACCAACCGCGACACGGCTTTTCCATCCGCGCTGTTTTGCGCAGACTTTGCCGTTTGAGCTAAACCAGGATTTGAAAAAAGAATCACCGACAGCGCGATCACAAAAAGTCGTTTCACCGCGAATACCCCTTTCGATAAATTTACAGGTTAGAGATGAGAGGTTGAAAAGTTGGCCGCCCTCTACAACTACTGACGGGCCCCGCTAAATGTTTCCATATCGGAAGTAGAAACGCGCGGCCACCTGAGCGGGCCGCGCCGGCTGCGTCTTTGCGCAGGGTGAAAACGGGCCTCCTGCAAAGCTTGAAATACGATAGATGAGCCCTAGCCGCCGAGGAAGCTGTCAAATTCCTCTTTAACGATTCGGTAGCATTCGCAGGCGGCTAGCTCTAAGCCTTGCCGGTCAACGATTGTGATGTTTCCGCGCCTGGCGCGAATCAGCCCGGAGGTCTGAAGCGTGCCCGTCACTATACTGACAGCGGGCCGCCGCGCGCCTATCATATTTGCGAGTATCTCTTGCGTAAGCTGGAACTCATCCGACCTCACACGGTCATGAGCTACCAGCAGCCACCGGCAGAGGCGCTCTTCCACCGTGTGATATCGATTGCAAACGACGGATTGGGCGAGTTGCATAAACTGCGTGTGAGTGTATCTCAGCAACAGGCTCTGCAAGGGCTGCGATTCGTCATGCACTTCCTTGAATGCGCGCGCAGACGTTTTCAGCCCGGCTCCGGGCAATTGAACGTCTACGCGGTAGGGGGCAATGTTTCGTCCCGATAACGGCGATGCGCCGCTCATCCCTTCATAGCCGGTGACGCCTGCTTCGATCATCTCGCCATCCTCCGTGGAAGCGACCCAGGACAGCAAGCTTGTGGTCGGGAAATAGACCTGATCAATCGGCTCCCGCGCGTGATAAAGGATTTCGCCCTGCGCCAGTTGCACAGGCTTTAACCTCTCGGAAAGCTTCTCGAAATCTTGTGCGGGGATAGAATCCAGAATGTGGTTGCCGGTCCTTGTGCGGGAGCTTTTTTCTTCAGACATATTACACCTTTAATTCAGAGACTCATTGGTTCGTCAACAACAGCTTTTTGCCATCTCAGCAGCTCCGGGCCGGGCGCTAATTACTCTTTATCTTCCTGGCTTTATGTTCCCCAGCGAACGGAACTCCAATGGTTCTGGAGGTATATTATACACGTCCCTATTGCCCCTATAACAAATAAAACTGGAGGAATGATGGTCCGCTTTAAGCCGAATATCCTGTGTGTTGACAACGATGCAGACACCTGTGAGATGGTCAGTCTTTTTTTAGAGGGATCCGGGTTCAAAGTCACGGTCGCGCAATCTGTTGCTGAGGGGCTGAGGCTGGCGATGAAAGAGAAGTTTGACCTTTACCTGCTTGACCTGCGCTTTTCAGACGGCAATGGCATCGGGTTGTGCGAGCAGATTCGCGCGTTCGATTCAACGACTCCGGTGGTGGTCTGCTCAGGTGACGTTCGCCAGTGCGTTCAAGACCAGGCGTCGCAGGCAGGCGCACAGCATTTCTTGAAGAAGCCTGTCCCTCTCACTAACCTCTATGAAACCGTGGCCCGACTCATAGGCAAAGATGCCAGCTTAAATGGCGCTTGCAATTAGACCGCATCCCCTCGACAGGTTCAATGCTTCACATCGCAGCTACCGCGCCACTGTCGCAGGGGTTGAGCTTTTTACTACGCGGAATCCTACGTAATCAGGCGCGGGCTTGCGCTGTCGCAGCTTCGCATCGACTGGAGTGTCTGCGCTCCCGCCCATGACGCGCCCGCCCCCATCTTTAGCAACTACCCATTCGGCCACGTTGCCTCCGAGATCGAAGATCAATTCATCCGAGCCTGCGCCTTTGAAGCTGCCGACCTCCTTCAGCAGCGGCGCGCGACCGCCAAGCTCGGCTATCTTCTTTTGCAGCAGGGCCGCGTCTTCGGGATTCAGCGCATAGCCCGCCCAGTAATCAAGCGTATTCTCCGCGCCCGCAGGCGTAGCATAGATTCCATCAGCCTCCTCTTCGGTCGCGAGCCTGTAGCCCTGGCCCGTCAGGCGGCTGAGCCATTCGCAGTAGGCGCGCGCCCGCTCGAAGCTTACGTTATTAGCCGGGTAGTTCTCTTTGCCCGGCTCGACCCTGTAGCTCTTGTCAAACTGAGCGTACTGAGCGCGCGTGACTTCAAAGCGCCCGATCTCAATCGCGCCTTGCTTGACTGTTTCGGGAACGAGTCGGCCCTTTTCCGTCACGCCATAATGAATGCCGTCGGCGCGCGCTCTCTTCAATCGGAGCGCGACCGCGAGCGGCGAATCCGGCCTGAGGGCTTCGTGCTCAGGCTTGAGCGATCTAAACAAATACTTGTCAAACCAGGCGAGTTCTTCTTCGAGCTTGCGGCGCTGGTGAACCAGCTTTTGAATGGCATGCTTTTCGCCGGGAAAGAGGATGAATCGCACGTCTGTCTTGCCCAGTTGTTGAAGCGCGCGGTAATGCATCCACCCTTGCTGCGTGGGCACGTTCGTGTCTTCTGTGCCGAAGAAGATGATGGTTGGCGTGCGGACTTTGTCGAGGCGATAAAACGGCGACTTGCGAATGTAAAGCTGTGGGTCTTCGAGCGGCGACTTGCCGAAATAGTAATTATCGTAAGCCGCGCCGAAATGCGCGTTGCCCCAGTCGCTTATCCAGTCAACGTCGCCCGCGCCCGCTGAGGCTACCTTGTACCTGGTCGTCTCGACCGTGAGCGCGATTGTGACGATTGCGCCGTACGACCACCCCGTGGCCCCGAGCCTGTCGGGATCAACCAGCCCCCGCGCGATTAAATAATCAACGCCTTTCTCAACGTCGGGCACTTCCAGGTCGTAAGCCTTCCCGTTGCCGATTGACTCTACCCACTTCAACCCGTAGCTGGAGCTGCCGTGATAGTTGGGCTTGAAGAGGAACGCGCCGCGCTGGCTGAAGAGGTTGTGCGGGTAGCTCATTCTCTCTGACCACTGATCTTTATCCGCGCCGGCGGGCCCGCCGTGAATCATCACCACGAGTGGGTACTTTTTGCCCGGCTCGTAATCGTGCGGGTAATAAAGCAAGCCTTCGACCTCTTCACCCATCGCGCCTTTCCAACGGATCACCTCGGTCCTGGCAAACCTCTTTTTCTTATACCCCGCGTTGAGGTCCGTGAGCTGCGCGATTGATTCCATGCGCGAGCCGTTGAGCTGCGCGCGGTACAATTGCGTGGGCGTGCTCGCTGTCGAGTAATTATAGACAATCGTCTTGTCGTCTTTCCCGAAATCGAACCCGAAGATGTTCCGGGCGTGAGCGCCTTCGACCCACTCGCGCCGCCACGCGTTGCCGTCGCGGCTGTAGCGAGCCGCCTTGTTATAGACGCCGTCGGCAAGCAGCGCGATGAACCCGTCGCCCGTGACTTCGAAATTGTCTTCCAGCCCGTTCTCCCATCCGAGGTCAACTTTCACGGGGGTGCCCGACCGGAGGTCGTAGTAGTACATCACGCTGATCGTCGCGCTGAGATACTGAGGGTGATTGCTCAGAGCGCTTTCGGCATAAAAGCCAAGGCCATCGCGTGCCCACTTGACCTGGCCGAGGTTGAGCTTCGGGTCGTTGAAAATCTGCCTGCGCTCGCCCGTGTTCAAATCGTAGAGGAAGACAGCGGGTTTGATCTTCTCGTCATAGACGTATCGCAAGCTGCGGTTGTGAATGGTCACGGCCTTCGCGCCATCGGGCGAGAGCGCGAACGCCTGTATGCGGTCGCTGTTGTCCGTCAGGCGCGTGAGCTTCTTCGCCTTTACAGAGAATCTGAACAGGCGGACGGGCGGCGCGTGTTCTTCGTCTTCCACGAGCACGGACGTGTCTTTCTTCTCTTTGATGTTGTTCTCGTAAAGTGACGGGTCTTCCTGCGCGGCAAAGATTATCGTATCGGCGTCGGCCCACTCGAAGCCCGTCACGCCGCGCGCAAAGCTGGTGAGCGCCCACGGCTCGCCGCCGAAGGGGTTGATGAGCCAGACTTGCGGCTTCGGCTCGTCGGCAGGCTTGGCGTCGGGCTTTGCTTTAGCGTCAGGCCGCGTTGTGATGAAGGCGATCAACTGGCCGTCAGGCGACCACTTCGGGTTCGAGCTCGACTCGGTCCCGCGCGTGAGATCAATCTCTTTTTTTTCGGTAAGGCTCGATAAAATCAGGTTCGATACGCGCCCGTTCTTCTCCTTATCGGCTACGTTCTTGACCCAGACGGCCCACCGGCTGTCGGGAGAAATCTCCAGCCCGCTCACCTGCTCGGCCATCAAAATATCATCGACCGTCCACCTCGACTCTTGCGACTGAGAGGCGGCGGTCGAAGCCTGTTTTTCCGCACGCGCAAAAACGGCAGACGCAGACAGGACGGCGCTGACGAAAAGAGCAACCAACGATCTTCGCATGTGAATTTCTCCTGAGCTTATTGTTCCGGGTGAAGATTGATTTTATCGAGATGGGGCGACTCTGCAAACGTCAAATCTGCAAAGGTCAAAATCAAACGAAGAGTAAATTCGCGCTGAGTTCGTGCGCCGGCAATGGGCACTTGCGGTCGAGGCCCTGCGATACCTGCCCCCTCTACTTTGGCCTGACAATCTGAATCACCGTCACTGCGAGCGGTAATTCGTGTACTGCATGTCTATGCCGAAGTCTTGCGCCTTCAACCGGGCGATCACGTCTTGAAGCGAATCGCGGTCCTTCCCCGCGACCCGCACGAAATCGCCATTGATCGAAGCCTGAACCCGGAGCTTCGTGTCTTTGATAAACTTTACGATCTCGCGGGCCTTCTCGATAGGGATTCCCTGCTGAAGTGTGACCGTCTGCCGGACGGTGTCTTTAGCGGCGGGCTCGACATTGCCATAAGAGAGCGCCTTGAGCGACACGTTACGCCGCACGAGTTTTTGCTGTAGCACGTCGTTGAGCGACTTGAGCGTGAATTCGCTGGCGGTCGCAAGCACGAGGGTGTGCTCTTTCTCGTTGAGCGTGATGTCGGAGTTAGTCCCTTTGAAATCGTACCGCTGGGTTATCTCCTTGAGCGCCTGGTTGACGGCGTTCTTCACCTCGGCCATATCAACCTTTGAAACTACGTCGAATGTGTTTTGTTGTGCCATATCCTAAACCCCGTCCAAATGCAGAGTTTATACCGGATTAAAACTTACTCTCAAATCAAATCTACACATTCGCCCTCCGAGGCATCCGTTAATTGACACTGGCTTTCGCCTTCACGATCACCGCCGGGATGTCTTGATCGCGCACCAGCTTGTTGAACGCGGGGAGATCGCTTCGCATGATTTCACCGAGCTTCTGCAACTGAGCGTTGATGCGCGCGACCAACTCTTCGTAAACAGCATAAGACTGCTCGGTCGGAGGCGCGTCGGAAGCCGCCACTACCCCCGCCAGCGCGGCAAGCTTGTTGTTGAGCCTTATTGGGTAATTCAGCGGGTCCTGGCTGCTCCGGTTCTTGGTCTGATACAGCTCCTCTTCGACCGAGGCCAGCTTGTCCTTGAGCGATTTTGCGGCGTCGGCAACGCCTCGGCCAGCGGGCTGATTCTTCACGCGGTTCGTTATGTCGTCAACCTGCTTGCGCACGTCCCGAATCTGGAGTATCGCGTCGCTGGTTTCGCTGAACTTATCGCGTATCTTCATCAGCAGGTCGAACTGTTTTGCAAGCTCGGCCCCGGTTGCCTCGACTCGCGGATCCTTCTTAACCTCGAAGCTCTGAGCGCTCGTCTTGCCATCGACTGTCAGCTTCACTTGATAAGCTCCGGGCACGGCGCGCGGGCCGCGCGTCTCGCCCGCCCATAAAATCATCCCGGGAAAGCGCGTCGCGTCAGAGTATCTCAGGTCCCACACGAACCGATTCAACCCGGCTTCCGCAGGAAGGCGGCTCTGCCCGGCAGGCGGTCCCGAATCTTCGTCCTGTTGCTCCATCGTCGGAGGCGTGGGCTGCGGCGGGTCCGCCTGCGAGGCGGGCGCTTTGGCGACGAACTTCTTGATAGATTTCCCCGAAGGGTCAAATATCTCTAACGTCAGATCACTCGACGGCTTGCTCTTCAGGTAATAATAAATCACAGCGCCTGTGGGCGGGTTTTGCCCAACGGTCGCGTTGCGCGACGCAGAGAAGCCGCCGCCGGGCAGACGGTATGTGTCTTCCGGTTTGAACAGGTAGGCGTCGGCCTTCGCGGCATCCGCCATCTGATGGAGCACCGTCAAATCATCGATTATCCAGAAACTGCGCCCCTGTGTCGCGGCGACCAGGTCGCGCTCGCGCTTGTGTATGGCAAGGTCTGTTATGGGCACGACCGGCAGATTGAGCTGGAGCGGCTGCCAGTTCTCGCCCGCGTCAAACGAGATGTAGATTCCCGTCTCCGTTCCCGCGTACAGAAGTCCACGGCGATTTGGGTCTTCGCGAATCACGCGTGTGAAGGCCGAGTCTGGAATTCCGTTGGTGATCTTCTGCCAGCTCTTGCCATAGTCGCTCGTCTTGTAGAGGTAGGGCTTGAAGTCATCCCACTTGTACATCGTCGCCGCGACGTAAGCCGTCCCCGCATCAACCGGAGAGGCTTCAATGGAGTTGATCTGAATCCACTCAGGCATATTCTTAGGGGTGACGTTCTGCCAGTTCTTGCCGCCGTCGCGCGTGACCTGCACCAATCCGTCATCGGACCCGGCCCAGATGACTCCTTTTTCGACAGGCGATTCCATCACAGTGAAGATCACGCCGTAATACTCGACGCTCGTGTTGTCTTTCGTGATCGGCCCGCCCGAAGAGACTTGCTTCGATTTGTCGTTGCGCGTGAGGTCGGGGCTTATGACCTGCCAGCTCTGGCCTTCGTTGGTCGTCCTGAATAGCACGTTCGCGCCCGCGTAGATGGTGTTCTGGTCGTGCGGCGAAAAGACTATGGGGAAGTTCCATTGAAACCTGTACTTCAACTCCGCAGGACCGTAGCCCATGGGGTTATCGGGCCAGGGACTGACGTTGCGCTCCTGTCCCGTGCGGTGGTCCCTGCGCGTGAGCAGCCCCCCGTACGAACCCGCGAACACGATGTTCGAATCTTTAGGCGAAGGCGCGATCCATCCCGATTCGCCGCCGCCAACGTCATACCAGTGAGTTTGATCTATCCCGGAATCGGTCGTGCGGCTCGCGATTCGCACGGTCGAATTGTCCTGCTGCGCGCCATAGATGTTGTAAGGAAAATCCTGGTCGAGCGCGACGCGATAAAACTGCGCGGTCGGTTGATCCTGCTCCGTCCAGCTCCTGCCGCCGTTGTAGGTGACGTTTGCGCCGCCATCATTGCTGTTGATCATCCGAGCCGAATCATTCGGCGCAATCCATAAATCATGATTGTCCCCGTGCGGCACGGAGATGCTCGAATAAGTACGCCCGCCATCATTCGATTTGTAGAACCCAGTGTTCAGCACGTACACCGTGTCGGCGTTCTGAGGGTCGGCGTAGATGCGCGTGTAGTACCACGCCCGCTGGCGCAACCGGCGCTCGTCGTTCACTTTCGTCCAGTTCTTGCCCCCGTCGTCGGAGCGGAACACGCCGCCGTCTTCCGCTTCGATTATCGTCCACACGCGCTCAGGGTTGGCGGGCGAAACGGTCACACCGATCTTGCCGACCGTGCCTTTAGGCAGGCCCGGGTTTCTGGTGATGTCGGTCCAGGTGTCGCCGCCATCGGTCGATTTGTGCAACCCGCCTCCCTGGCCGCCGCTTTCGAGCGTCCACGGCTTGCGGTAGACCTCCCAGAATCCTGCGTAGATGACATTCGGGTTCGTTGGGTCGAGAATCAAATCTATAGCGCCCGCTTTGTCGCCGCGATAGAGAATCTTCTGCCAGCTCTTGCCGCCGTCGGTCGAGCGAAAGACGCCGCGCTCGGCGTTCGGCCCGAAGACGTGACCGAGCGCGGCGACGTATACGATGTCAGGATTTTTCGGGTGGACCCGCACGCGGCCCACCTGGCGCGTGTCCGCGAGGCCGACATGCTTCCACGTCTTTCCGGCGTCCGTCGATTTATACACGCCGTCGCCGTGCGACACGTTGCCACGGATAGGCGATTCGCCCATGCCGACGTAAATAACATTCGGGTCGGATTCGGCGACGCCGATTGCGCCGACCGAGCCTGTCTTGAAGTACGCGTCCGAGATCGGCTCCCAATTGATGCCGCCGTCCGTAGTCTTCCACATGCCGCCGCCCGTAGCGCCGAAATAGAAGACGTTCGGCTGTGAGGTTACGCCCGCGACTGCCGCCGACCGCCCGCCGCGATAGGGGCCGATGCTGCGCCACGTGAGCCCTTTCATCAAGCTCTGGTCGTAGCCGCGCTGCTGCTGCGCGCGAACCGTCATTGGTGGAATAGAGATAAAAGCTGCGAATATCGCTAGCCACACCAGGCCGAAGCGGGGCCGAGGGCTATTGATTCTCATGGCGATTGCTCCTTTTGTTTTTTGAGAGTTCCGGCGAAGAATCATTATTCTTACCATCAAGACGGCGAAAGCGCCAAGCGAGTTACACGTTTCCGTAGGATCAAATAAGAAAACCGCCGCAGACCAGGCGGGGGCTCAGAGATTTTCATCTGCTCTGAGTCCGCCTGGTCTGCGGCGGTCGGTGAGGTTCGATCTATAAGCTTCTAATGCTTAAAAGCGCAGGTTGTATTTCGCGAATAAGCCGCGACCGGGAGCGTCCACGCCCCAGCTAATCCCACGGTAGTTGCGGTCGCCTATGTTCTCTAATTCAAGTAAGATTTCGTGCCGCTCGCCGAACCTGAAACCGCCGCGAACACTGAACGTGATGTAACCGGGAATAGCCCTGTAAAGCGGCGCTGAATTCACGCCCACGCCCAGCACGCGGTTCTGTACTTGAGCCAGAGTCTCGCCCGTAGCGATAAGCCTGTCATCGGTGTTGCCGGCTATGGCGTCCGGCCCCGCGTCAACCAGGCCGCGCGCCCTTGCGCCGTTGGTGAAGAAGCTCGCGATTGAGCCGCGCGAGCGGGCCGCGCCCGTGCGGCGGTCTTCGAGATCGAGGCTTGAGAGGCGATCCTGCCTGTCCGCCGCATGTATGTACGGCTCTATCCAGAATTTCTGGCTCGCGGGCGCGTAACGAATCTTCAAGTAGCCGTCGGGCGCGGGCGTGCCGCCTTCGATATTCGGCGGGAGATCAGTCCTTTTATCCCGCGCGTGAATGTAAGTGAAGATCGTGCCGACCCACCAATCACTCGCTATCTTTGCGTCGAGCGTGTGCTCGAATCCGTATATGCGTGCGTCGTCGAGGTTCGCGCGAACGAGCACGGGGCTCGTAGAGGCCGCGACAAAGACCACGCCGTTCGGACCCTGCGCCGTGATAGGCGTCGTGCCCAGCAGAGTGCCCACAGAGCCTTGAGGAAGTATCAGCGCCTGCTTAACGATGTTGTCGCTGATGTCGTTGACGAAGAAAGTGAAGTCCGTATCGAACCTGCGATTATGAAAACGGGCGCTCGCTTCGTAATTCATGCTCGTCTCGGGCTGAACCTGCGTGACATCAAGGCCCGTCGATACGGCGTCACTGCCGGCGCTCGATCCGATTGTTCCGCCAAGCCCGGCTACATCGGGCGCGGCAACTTCAAAGCCTGAGCCCGTCAGCCCCAGCGTGCCCAGGTCCGTGATGTGCGGCGCGCGAAAGCCCCTGCTTACGTTCCCGGAAAAGCTCAACCCTTCAAAGGGCGTGACGACGACCCCCGTGCGAAACGTTACATCGTCAACCCGCAAAGAGTCGTCCGGGAACAGTATTCTGGTTGCGACGAACAGGCTCTCCTGGGCGCGCGCTCTGTATTTGGCGGCGCTCCAGCGAACGTTGCCGATGAACCGGAGCTTGTCCGGTATGAGCTCGATGACATCCTGCGCGTAGACGCCGCCGCTGTCGAAAGTCGCGTGGTGCGGCACGCGCCCGCGCCTCGGCGTAGCGACGCCCGTCACGGGATTGAAGCCATATGAAGGCGCGTCAACCCATTCGTGATAATACTCGCCGCCCAGCAACAGGTTCTGTCTCGCCCCCCACTGCTTGCTGACGAAGGTCTGAAACCCATTCGCGTTAGTGCGCTCCGGCTCGTGGTTGATCGCCCCGCGCGGATTGCCGTTGCCGCCTTGATTGACGCGCTCTTCGCGCTGAGAGTTGAACGAGTAAACGGCTGTGAAATTATCGAACCATCCGAGCTTAACCTTGTCATACCTGGCGTACGCAAAATCGAGCGTGAAATTCCGCACGTCCGCGATAAGATTGCCGTCGCCGCCGAGCAGCTGGTCATAACGCTTGCCGCCGTCCTGCTGTGTGCGCGCGTAGTTGACTATAAACTGATGCCCGGACGCGGGCGCGTAGCTCATTTTGATAAGCCCGCCGTACTGAGTGAACGCCGTGTCGGGCATACGATCATCAATCACAAGGTCCGAGCTGAGGCCGAAGAACCTCGTGACGGCATTGTGCGAATCCAGCCCGCCGCCCGTGCGGATCGTGTTCGCGCGACGCCCTGCGAAGTTCGTGACCAGCCCGAACTTTCGTGTTGAATAAGAGGTGGCGAGGTTCGACCCGAATCCTGCGTCCGATGTGTTGAAGTAGGTGCCGAGCTTGCCGCGAAGGGCCGGACCATCGGCTGAAAAAGTCGGCGTGAGCGTCAGGAACTGTACGCTGCCGCCGATGGCGTCGCTGCCGTACTGGGCGCTGTTCGGCCCGCGCAGTATCTCTACGCCCTGCAGGTTTGTCTGATCTATCAAATTCAAAAACGAGTTGATGCCGCCTCTCATCGAGGCCGTCGAGTAGCGAACGCCGTCAATAAAGACGTTGACCTTGTTGCCCGTAAGGCCGCGAATGAATATGCCGGAAATCGTGGGGCTTGTGCGCTGGAGGTGTATGCCGACTTCTTCGTTGGCCAACTGCGCGGTGATTGTTTTCGCGCGCTCGTCTATCTGCTTTTCTCCTATCACATTGACCTGCTGTGATACGGTTTCGATGCTTTCGACGAGGCCGGGGTTAGCAGTCACCGTGACCTCTTCGGTGATGGCGCGCGGCTCAACTATGACCTTGATCTCTTCGGCCCCGGACGCCACGACGTTGACCGCCATGCGCCGGTCGGCGAACCCGCGCGAGACGACAAGGAGCAAGTAGTTTCCGGTCGGAACCTCCGCCATAGTGAAGCGCCCCTGCGCGTCAGTCTTCGTGCCGGCGACGACGATTCGCTGCGCGTTTAGCAACGATACGGACGCGTCAGCGACGACAGCCCCCGATGCGTCAAGCACCACGCCGGAAACGGTTGTGGGCTCCGCGCCGTAGGCGAAAGGGGCCAGCAGCAGCAGCAGTAGTAATCCGGCTAACTGATATGAGACCTGTTTTCGTAATCGACTGGATTTGAATATTCCCGACATTTAAATCTCCTTTACATGCTCGAAAATCATTCCTGCGAGATAACTACGCCACACATATGGGGCGGTCCCTCTCATTGATCTGAAAAAAAATGTAGCGTCGCCTTCAACGCGGAACTGCCCCGCTTTGAGAGCGACGCCACTCCAAGGTCAGGAGGTAATCCCCGACACTAACAAAGGAAAGAAACAGACTGTGAATGGTTGACCTGGGTTCCCGCCCGTCAAAAAATCAATCCCTCACGACCTCGATGTTTAAAACGGGATGCACTTCATACCAGTTATGATTTTCCTGGCTGTCGTAACGGCTCACACCGTAGACGCGCACGCGGCTGCCGATAGTCGGCGGCGCGAGCCTGATCGGGTCTATGATTTCGCAAATGATGAATGGCTCTGATTGCTGTAGGCTATCGACCAGCTTGAACCTCATGTCGCCATCCTCGTCGTCGATGCGTATCTCGCTGACGTAGCCTTCGGCCATGACGTGAGGCTTGGTGGTGGTCTCCATATCGCCGATGCTGACGGCATGAAACTCGCGAAGGTTGATAGCCTCCGAAGGGTGCGACGCCGCGCTTTGTTTATCGAAGGGCGCGCGGTTGTTCGACGCGACCAGCAACCCGCAGAGCAGAACCGCCACCGCTGTCATCACAATCACATAACTGGGCCTGAGCCTTCGCAGGCCCGCCACAGGCAGCGCGGGCAAGACCTGTTGCAAAGCGCCCGCGTGCGCACGGTCCTGTTCTTTATCTATCGCCGCCTCAATCGCGGCCCACGGGTCGCGCCGGGGCGTGAAGCGCGGCGCGGCCTGTGCGAGTCGATGTCCGTTGCGTGTGCGCGCAAGCCGCGCGCGGCACGAGCCGCAGTCGAGCAGGTGATCTTCAATCCGCTTGACCCTCTCAGGCGCAAGCTCGCTGTTCAGATAAAGCGCAAATTTACGGTGCAGATTCAAACGCCAGCATCTCATGGGTGTTACTCCGCTGAACTTCTATAGAAGCCGCCTCAGGGGTCTGAGCCGCGCCTCCAACTGTTCGAGCGCGCGACTGAGCCGCGAGGCAACGGTGCCGGGCGCGCACTCTAAAACCGCTGCGATCTCTTCGTACGACAGGCCCTCCAGGTACTTGAGCGCGACGACCGAGCGCAGCTTGGGTGATAGTCCCATCATGGCCTGGTGAATGATCTCGCGCCGCTCCCTGTCTGCGTGCTGAAGGTCGGGCGTCCGGGCGGTGTCAAACTCGTCATCGCTCCCCAGAATGGCCTCGAATGGAACGTATTGCGCCCCGCGCCGCTGCTGCTGATTCAGGCATTCATTGAGCGTGATTCGATAAATCCATGTCGCAAGGCTTGCCTCGAAGCGGAAAGCAGGCAAGCCCCTATAAATTTTTATGAAGATGATTTGCAGGATGTCTTCCGAAGCAAGCTCGTCACCCATCGAGTAGTAGACGAGGTTGTAGACGCGGTCGCGGTAGCGGTCGTAGAGAGTCTTAAACGCGCTGCGATCTCCGCGCTGCGCGCTCAGGATAAGCTCGCGCTCCGGCGAGTGTGATTGTGTCTCCTGGATGTTCATTAAATAAATTAAAGATTAAGGCTACATTAGTATTAGACACAAGCCGCCGGGTTTTCTTCCGTTATCAGCGAAGAAATATCCGCGAAGAAATACGAAGAGCGCGAAGAACGATAGATTGTCAGGGCAAAGATCATATTCTTCGCCCCTTGGTGACTTAAACCTATTATTCAAAGTTATTTGAGATACCTGTCAAAAAAATCTGCCGACGCCCTGTAAGCTCGCAGCCAGTTTTCGTGTCTTAAGAAATCATGCACGTCATCGGGGAAGACTAGCTCTTCAAATTTGACGCCGCGCTCGCGCAGCTTGCGCACCAGCTCCACTGTCTGATTGAAAGCCACGTTGCGGTCGTCGTCCCCATGTATGAGCAGGACAGGCGACTTCCACTTATCTACCGAGCTGATCGGAGAAGACTCGCGGCCAAGCTTGGCCAGGTCGCCAGTCGCCCAGGGGCTTGGGCCGACGCGACGGCTCCAATCGTGAACCCCGTGCATGTCTACGCCTGCGGCGAACATGTCGGAATCGTGCGCCAGCCCCATCGCCGTGAGGTAGCCTCCGTACGATCCGCCCCACAGCCCTATGCGCTTGCCATCGACATCGCCGCGAGACCGAAGGTACTTGCCCGCCGCCACGATGTCTTGGTACTCGGAAGCGCCGCGCGGCCCACGATGCTTTGCTTCGCGAAAGGCTCGCCCATAGCCTATGCCGCTTCGGAAATTGACCGACAACACCACGTAGCCACGGCTCGCCAGGTATTGGTTGAAGGCATAAGCATTGTGATAATAGTAACCGTAATGCCACGCCGGGAGCATCTGGCGAACAGGTCCGCCGTGCATAAAGATCACCGCAGGCATGCGCCCGCCCGCGCCCTTCGGCTTGAACAACTGGCCGTGTATCTCAAGCCCATCGCCCGATTTGAAGATCACTTGCTCAGGCTCCGCCAGTAGATTCGCGGGGAAATCATTTGCGAGCGCCTGTGGCGTTAGCAGCCTCGTCGCCTCAACTGGCCGCGCATCAGACTCAGTGATAGAAGTGATGTAAGGGAGCAGAGGCTGAAGCGCCGTCGAATGCAAAAAGGCGACCTGCTTTCCGCCGCTGAGCATCACAGGATACATCTCAATGCTGTTGTCGCGTGTGAGCTGTCGAGGCTCGCCGCCCGCGACGTTCACTCTCCACAGGTGGCGGCGGTTGATATCACCTGCGTTCGCGGAGACGATGATGAATGAGCGGTCGGGCGACCACGCGGCGTTTTCGACCTCGTAGTTACCCGGAGTGAGCAATACACTCTCGCCGCCCGTAGCTGTGATCGAGTAGAGGTGCGCCCACCCGTCCTTCTCGGAAGCGAAGACGATTCTGTCGCCCGCTCCCCACTGCAAGATGTTTTCATCTAGCGGCAGGCGCGAAAAAGAATCCATCTCTGTGCCGCCGGATTTCCAGATTTCTCTCCCCTTTCCGCTCGCCACGTCCGCGACTCGGATGGCCCACGGCAGGAGTCGCTCCTTGTCTGCGGACAGAGTGTCTACGACATTGAAGAGGCGAATAAAGGCAATACGTTTTCCGTCGGGCGACCACCTGGGCTCTATGTCGCGGTCAACCGAGGGCTCAAGAAAACGTATGCGGGCCGCAGCCGGGTCATAGATGCCGATGAAGCTGTGATCGCCGCGCGAAGAGACAAAGGCGAGAAGTGTCCCATCCGGTGACCATGCGGGAGAATCTACGCTGCCGCGAATCTCGAATAACCGCTTCGGCGGGGTCAATGTTTTCTGCGCGCCCGCAAGCATCGACACGGCGTAGAAGCGATCTTCGAGGCTGAACATGAGGCGGTCGCCGCGAGGAGAAAAGAATGGCTCGCTCCCTTCGCCCGCCTTCATCATGGCTCCCGTGCGAACGTTTGCGAGCCACACCTCCTGGCTCACGCCCGCAGGGTCGCTCGTAGGGTTAGGGATGTCATGATCGTTATTGGGAGGGCCTCCGCGCACATAAGCAATCCAGCTCCCATCAGGAGAAAAGACCGGCTCGGTAATCTCTTGCCCGTCATCTTTGTTGTAGCGGGTCAACTGCCTGCCCTTGAACGCGGGAGCCTCTGCGACCCAGATATTGCGCCTGCCCTGATGATCGAATATCCAGGCCACTTTGTCGCCTTGTTTAGAGGCGATGAGATCGGAAGGGAAAGGCGAGCTCAACACTTGTTCAAGCGTAAATCCATTGGCAAGTGCAAGCTGCGCTGTAAGTAGAGCTAAGGCGAGAGAAAGCAGTATGCTGATGATTTTCTTACGGGAGATCATAAACCCTCCAATAGATATGAAGCTGATGGATGCCGGTTGCTCATTGATCGTTTGCTGAGTGTTTTAACTTGTTGATGCGTCCGTGATTGTATGTCAGAGGCTAATATTTACGCAATTCTGGGACGCGGAAGGACGCTGGATAAACAATAGTTGATGGCTTAGTCTCTGGCCGACTCGCTAAGAGTCCTTAATCGAATACTTCTTGAGCAGGTTGCGCGCTATGACTAATCGCTGTAGCTCGTTCGTGCCGCCGCCGATTATCAATAGCGGCGCGTCGCGGTAATATCGCTCAACGGGGAAATCTTTCGCGTACCCGTTGCCGCCGAATATCCTCATCGCTTCGAGCGAGCACTCTTGCGCCGTCTCGGTCGCGAACAGCTTCGCCATCCCTGCTTCGAGGTCGCACCGCTCGCCGCGATCTTTCTTTTCTGCCGCAGCGTATACCAACAACCGCGATGCTTCGATCTTCGTAGCCATGTCCGCAAGCTTCAACTGGATCGCCTGGTGCTCGCAAATAGGCTTGCCGAACGTCTCGCGCTGCTGCGCGTACCGGATCGCTTCTTCAAATGACGCACGCGCGATTCCTAAGCCTCTCGCCGCGACGTTGATGCGCTCCGACTCTAAGCCTGTCATCACCTGCTTGAACCCTTCGCCTTCGCGTCCGCCGATCAAATTCGCTGCGGGCACGCGGAAGTCTTCGAACAATAGCTCGCAGGTTTCGAGACTCTTATACCCAAGCTTGTCTATGTCGCGGCTCACGGTCAGGCCCGGCTCGCCTTTCTCTGCGATGAACGCGCTCATGCCTGCGTAGACCGGCTGCGCGTCTTTGTCCGTCTTCGCAAGTATCAACATAGCCTCTGCGCGCCGCCCGTTCGTGATCCACATCTTCGATCCGTTTATCACGTAATGATCGCCGCGCCGCGTAGCGGTCGTTCGGATCGCTTGAAGGTCTGTGCCCGCCTGGGGCTCGGACAAACAGATGGCCCCGCGCTTTTCGCCCCGCGCCAGGACCGGCAAGAACCGCTGCTTCTGTTCTTCGGTCCCGAACCGTGCCAGCACGTCGCACAAGACCGTGTGCGTTCCCACGATCCCCGCGAGCCCCATCCACACGCGAGAGACCTCTTCGAATATCATCGCAAAGACGGTGTAGCTGAGGTCCTGCCCGCCGTACTGCTCAGGCACGTTCGCGCCGAACAGCCCAAGCTCTTTCATCTGCTCAACGATCTGTGTCGGGTACTCGTTGCGATGCTCTAACTCCGACGCGACCGGCGCAACTTCGCGCTCAAGAAATCGCTTGACGGTCGCGAGTATTAGTTGTTCCTCTTCGCTCAGCGTATAAGCCATCTACGGCCTCCTGGTGGGACGCTAATATAGCACGACTGCGCGCACGCTCAGAAGCACACGACCATCTTTCCATCGCGGCGAACGTCTTTCGTTACATCGAGTCTGTGTCTTTGACCGGCTTTACAGCCGCAGGAGCCGGTTGACGCGAATTGATCAGCTCCGTCGTGCCTTCTGTGATTGAAGCGGGCCGTGGGGGAAGGGCTGCTCTCTCCTGCACGGAGATGGGCCTGGTTGCCTCCGATTGAATTTCCTGTTGAGGCGGCGGAGGGTTTGAGCTCAGGGCCCGGGCGAGGCGGCGCATCCCCAGCATCAAGTAAAAAATGCCTAAGGCTTCTCCCAACGCTAGCATCGCCCAGCCGAAGGCAGCGCCTTTGGGGCTGCTAAATAGAATAATCGGCAAATCAATCAACAGCGTCACCAGGCAAAGACCGAGGCCGAGTGTGATCTCTATCTGAGATGCGCTCGCGTTCGCCGTCAGCCGTCCTACTTCAAGCTCCGCCGGAAGCTCATTGCGAGCGACAGGCTTTCCGCACACCCTACAGAAGCGGACAGCGCCGGTGTTTTCTGCGCCGCACGAGGGGCAGAACGCTTCGACCGAGGCAGTAGTGGCCACAGCGATGATCGCCTCTGCCTCGCGCTCAAGGGCATACATCTCGCCCTTCGTAAATAATTGCTCGACGGCGTATTCGAATGTGGCGAGGCTTGAGGCGGGGCTGATGGGCTTTAACCCGATAGTGAGCACAGTGTCATAGTCCGTCACCATAGCCACCCAGATGCTCTTTCGCCGGGGGCGCTTTGCCTGTATAGGGTTCTCGTTGACGACTATGTAATTGAAATCTTCCAGGGCCGCGCAAAGCTTTTGGCGCACAGTCTCTATGTCACCGGGTATCACCCTCCTGAAATGATGCTCAGGGTATGCGCCTATGCCGCCTGCCATAATAGCTGCGCGCTCCGTTTCTCAACTAAGCTGTGGCCTTCACACCTGTGACAACGTTGTTTGACTCTGCGCGGTTTCAAGTCTCAGCGCTCATGGGTGGCCGAGCGCGATGATCGAGCAGGTGAACGAGCCAGGGTTGCCCCCAAGGTTGTGCGCAAGCCCCAGCTTCATGTCCTTAACCTGGCGCTCGCCCGCGCGACCGAGCAGTTGATGATAAATCTCGTACAGCATGCGCAAGCCGCTCGCGCCTATCGGATGACCGAATGACTTCAGCCCTCCGTCCGTGTTCACAGGAAGGTCGCCCGTCAAAGAGAACGCGCCCGAATCAATGTCGGCCTTCGCCTTGCCGGGCTCGGAAAACCCCAGGTCTTCGTAGATGATCATCTCCGTTATCGAAAAGCAGTCGTGCACTTCGGCAAGGCTGACTTCCCTGCGCGGCTCCTTTATACCGAGTTGATCGTAGACCTGCCTGGCAGCTGCTTTAGTTTCGGGAAAGCTCGTGAAATCGAAATCCGGGTCCAGCCTTCCCGTGCCCGGCCCGACCGCAAGCCCCATCGCCTTGATCGTCACGTAATCCTTCTTAAAGCGCGGTGCAAGCTCTGCGCTGGTGATGATCGCCGCCGCCGCCCCGTCCGTAGTCGGGCAACAATCCAGCAGCCCCAGGGGCGATGCGATCATCGGGGCCTTCATCGCCTGCTCGACGGTGATCTCTTTTTGAAAGTGAGCCTTCCTGTTGCGCGCGCCGTTGTAGTGGTTCTTGACTGAAATCTTGGCCAGCTCTTCTTTGCCCGTGCCATAACGATGAAAGTAGCGATTCGCCGAAAGGGCGAACGCTCCGGGCGCGGTGTTGCCCGCGCCTATGACCGTAGACGCCGCGCCCGGCAGTCCTGAGTAGCCCGTGTCTTTCAGCTTTTCAAAGCCGACTACGAGCACGATGTCGTAAGCGCCCGCCGCCACCGCAAAGGCCGCGTTGCGTAGCGCGTCCTGCCCCGTAGCGCACATGTTTTCGACGCGAGTTATGGGTATGTATTGAAGCTTGAGCGGGCGCGACAGCGCCTGCCCGCTGATGCCGGAAGTGAGAGTGCCTACCCAGCCCGCTTCGACCTGCTTCGGGTCTATGCTCGCATCCTCGAATGCTTCGTAGGCAGCTTCGACGATTAAATCTTCTTCGCTTTTGTCCCAGTGCTCGCCGAACTTCGTGCAGCCCATGCCGATGATCGCTACCCGGTCGCTGAGGTTCTTCATGGTTTATCTCCTGTTCCGAGCAAGTCATATCAAATCGGCGAAGTGGAGTCAATGTATGAGCCCGGACCTCTCGGCAGCTTGATGTTCCCCGCGTCGTGTCATATATTGGCGGCGCGTTCGGGGATCGTCTGCGCGACAATCAATGCCTGTTGAATCGAGCATGTAAGCTTCACGCGGCTCCCGGCTCGCATTCACGAGCGCGCAGTATCCGGTCATGACCTCACTTACTTTTTTCAAAGCGGAGATGAGTTATGTCAAAGATGAAATTGAACCGCAGGGATTTCGTCAAGTCTGCCGTCGGCGCAGGCGTGGCTCTGAAAACGCTCGGCCACGCGCCGGGCATTATGGGTAACGTGCGCGGCGCGAATGATCATATAAACGTCGCGATGATCGGCGTGGGCGGTCGCGGTCGCGACCTGCTCGGCTGGGTCATGAAGACAGGGGAGCAGCCCAACACGCAGGCACGAGTGGTCGCCGTCTCTGACGTTTACGCCAAGCGGCTGCGCGCGGCCAAAGAGGCCGCCAAGTGCGACGGCCACATGGATTATCGCGAGATTCTCGAACGCAAAGACGTTGACGCGGTAATCATTGCCACACCCGATCACTGGCACGCGCGCATGGCGATAGAGGCGATGGACAAGGGCAAGGACGTGTACCTTGAAAAGCCTATGACGCACACGGTCGAAGAGGCGAAGAGGGTTTACGAGAAGGTCAAGCAGTCGGGTCGCGTGCTCCAGGTGGGGTCGCAGACGACCAGCTCCGACCAATGGTGGAAAGCGCGCAAGGCCATTCAAGACGGGATGATCGGCAAGCTGCTAATGAGCCAGGGCTCTTATCACCGCAACTCGACGCAGGGCGAATGGAACTGGCCGATTGACACGGCGGCGGGGCCGGACGCCAAAGGCGATGATTTTATTGACTGGAAGATGTGGCTGGGGCCTGCGCCCAAACGCGAATACAACGCGGACCGCTTCTTCCGCTTTCGCAAGTACTGGGACTATTCCGGCGGCATAGCGACAGACCTGTTCTACCACGTCATGGCCCCGCTCAACATCTGCTGGGGCACGGCCCAATTCCCCTACCGCGTGATGGCGGGCGGCGGCATTTACGTTTTCAAAGATGAGCGCGAAGTCCCTGACACGTTCTCGCTGACGGCAGATTACCCGCAAGGGCATAGCCTCGTGCTGAGCGCGTCCATGGCTAACGAGACGCACATACCCGGTCTTATACGCGGTCGCGAAGGGACGATAATGATCGTCCCCGAAGGGAGATTCGAGGGCAAGGTCGATTACATCACCGTCGCGCCCCAGCGCATATTCAAGCAGAAGTTTGTCGAAAAATACGGGGCCGATGAGGTGAAGATAACCTGCGAGCCGCGAGAGTCGCACATGGAGAACTTCCTGCGCTGCGTCAGGACGCGCGAGACGCCTGTGCTCGATGCGCTGACGGGCTATAAGGCTATGGTCACAATCGGTATGAGCGTGCAATCTTACCGCGAGGGCCGCGTCCTCTTTTTTGACGAAGCGAAGCAGAAGGTTGTGTATGACCAGCTGCGGCCTTAGCAATACTTCGCGCAAGATTTGCCGGGCGGCTCTTTTGGCGAAGTGGATTTTCCAGAACCAGTTATCACACATCTCTATAGTGAGGCAGTATGAAGAGCCAGGTGAATCGCCGCACAGTCGATCTATCAGCCTTCCCCGATATGATCGTCATCTACCTGGGCATGCGTGTGAACGCGCTCACGGGCATCAAGACGCTGCTGGGGTTCGGACCGAAAATAACCAGGTCGGTTGACGACAGACCCGACGGGCTATTGCTGCATGAAAACTTGCTCTACTCTCTTTTCCCACCGCACGTGGGCATGCGCCAGTACTGGCGCGACTTCGAGTCGCTTGAGAAGTGGACGCGCTCGTCGCCTCACCTCGATTGGTGGAAGCAATTCATGAAAGACACGGGCGGCACAGGGTTCTGGCACGAAGCCTACTTTATGCGCGGCGGCATGGAAGCCATCTATGACGACATCACTTCGCCCATCGGGTTCATGCAATTTGCGCCCGTGCACACCGCGCGCGGAAGCATGTTCTCTGCCAGGCAGCGACTTGGGATCGGCGGAGAGGCAAAGGCCGCTTCGCCTCTGCCCGAAGACGATCTTTATTCCGGCGAAGGCTAGCGGACAACGGCGAAGGCTGGCGGACAGCCCGGTACTGGCAGTTGATAGGCCGTTAAGGCGCATCCCACAGGGGCCCTCAGGAGCCGCCTGTCATTCCTGCGTTATCGAGGCGAACGCGCTCGCCCGTGCGAACGGCCCTGTAGCAGGCGTCAACAAGCTCGACTGACCTGAAGCCGTCAAGCGCGGTGACGGCTGCGGGCGCTTTGTCGATTATAGAGTTGATAAACGCCCTGTCCTCTTGCGCGTATCCCCACTTCTCTTCTTTCGGCAACTGCTGCATGGAGCGCGTCGTGTGATGGCCTTCCAATCCTTCGCTGCAAGTGAGGCTTTCCATCTCGCGCGTCGTAATGGTTGCGTGATGGCAGAAAACTTCTACGCGCTCGAAGGGAAACAGCCAGCTCGCGTCAGCCGACGAGCACATGGTCGCATGACACCCATTTGCGAAACCGAGCAGGCACGAAAAATCATCCGCTTCAGGGTATTCGTGCGACGAGCCCGCCGCGTCGAGGTGTGCGATCTCGCCGAATAGAAATCGCATCATGTCAAACATGTGTATGGTCGTCTCATAAAGAAAGCCGCCCGTGATTTGCGGGTCTCGGACCCAGGCGGGGTTGATCAACTCGCCGCGATTCATCTTTATGTGAGCCGAATGCGGCGCTCGGCCTTCCGAGATCATCTGCTTGAGCATCACGTAAACGGGAGCAAACCGCCTGTTATGTCCTATCTGAAAAACTGCGCTCGTTTGAGACGCGCTTTCGAAAACCGTGCGTGCGTCATCGATGCTTGTCGCCATAGGCTTTTCGCAAAAGACATGTTTGCCCGCCTCGATTGCGGCAAGCGCAAGCGCCGTGTGTTTCGTGTTCGGAGTGGTTATGTAGACCGCATCGCTCGCGCCGATCAAGGCTTCGGCGGTCGGCGCGACCGATGCGCCCGACGAGGCGGCGAGCTGGTCGGCCCGGCCCGCGACCAGATCATGCACGGCTGCGATTTTCACTCGCTCGTCTCGCGCGAGAACGCTCGCGTGAACCCCGCCGATATAGCCCGCCCCGATTATGCCTATCTTCAGCTTATCCATTTAAGCCCTCGCATCTTCTCAGCCCGGACCGAGCACAGCGGCAGCGGCCACCCGCGCCGCGACGGCAAGCTCCTGCGGGTCGCGCTCCCAATACTCTGGCCGGAATATCTCAACGCTCGCGGCGCGGCGATACCCTATCAGGCGGAGCGCGGCGATGATCTCTTTAAGCGGCAGTACGCCGAGCCCCGGCAGCAGCCTGTGGCGGTCTTCGAGTTGCTCGCGCGGGCGGTCTTCCGCGTCGTTGATATGAAAAATAAAGAGCCGCTCCGCATCAAGCGCGGCAATCGATTCGACGCTTGAGCCGCCCGTGTAAAAATGAAAGCTATCTATCACAAGCCCGACGTTTGGCCGCGCCACCTGCCCGACGATCTCATCCGCCAGATCAAGCGTCTGCACGCTGCAACTGGGCTGGCCTAGAAACTCGAATGCCAGCCCTGCGCCAGAGCGTTCTGCTAACACGCTCAGCTCGCGGAGCACGCGGGCGGATTCTTCGACCACGTGAGCGCGGGTCGCGCCTTCGGGCAGCGGGCCGGGAACGACGACTATGTAAGGGCAGTTAATCTCGTATGCTACGCGGCACAGCTCTTCGCACTCGCCCGCGAGCGATTCTTTTCCCGCACGATCTCTGAACGTCACGCGCTCAATTGAATTTATGCTGTACGGCGCGATTCCATGCTCGTCGAACATGCTTTTAAGCTCAGCCGTTGTGTGAGATTTAAGATAATCTCTCAGCTTCGCCGCCCAGATTTCGAGATAGTCGAACCCCGCCGCGCCCGCGACGCGGATGTCGGTCGCGAGATCCGCTTTCATCGTCGTCGCTCCGTTCAGTGATAATTTCATCAAGAACCCCTTATGAATTAATCTGGCATTGGTGCTGAACGTAGTCGAAGATGCCATCTGATACTTAATCAAGCCAAGTTTTGATTTCGTCTCAACGCCTCTCCCGATGCAGCGTCAAAGAAATCAGCCCTCTCCATTTCCAGCCGCACCCAGACGGGTGTTTCCATCTCTGCGCGAAAATCGGCCCCGGCGCGCGCTATCACCTTTCCCCCGCCGAGCCGTAAAAACACAAACGTTTCATTCCCCATCAGCTCTGTCACGTAAACGGTGGCTGCAATCGACCCGTCGCGCACGGCTGTCTCGACTTGAATCTGTTCGGGGCGTATGCCCATCGTAACACGCTCTCGCCCGCTCAACCGCGCAAGCTGTGATTGCGTGAGCCGCAGCGCGATCCCGTCGCCGACAAACATTCGCTCGCGGGCGTCAATGCGCCCCTCGATGAAATTCATGCCGGGACTGCCGACGAACTCCGCGACGAAGCGATTGGCGGGGCGATTGTAGATGCTCATGGGCGTGTCGAATTGCTGGAGCTTTCCGCCACGCATGATTGCCACACGATGCGCCAGCGTCATCGCCTCGGCCTGATCGTGCGTGACGTAGATGGTCGTAGTCCCCAGCGCGTGCTGCAATCGCTTCAGCTCGCCGCGCATCTGAACCCGCAGCTTCGCGTCGAGATTCGAGAGGGGCTCGTCCATAAGGTACAGGCGCGGCTCGCGAACTATGGCGCGGGCGAGCGCAACGCGCTGGCGTTCGCCCCCTGACAGGTCGCGCGGCTTGCGCTTGAGCAGCCCCGCGATCTCAAGCATTCCCGCCACCTGCGTGACGCGCAGCTCTATGTCGCTCTTAATAATTTTTCGCACGCGCAGCGGGTAGGCGATGTTTTCTCCGACCGTCATGTGCGGATAGAGCGCGTAGCTTTGAAACACCATCGCGATATCGCGGTGACGGGTCGGCACGTCGTTGACGCGTTCGCCGCCTATGAGGATGTCGCCCGAAGAGGCGTCTTCTAATCCCGCGAGCATCCTGAGCGTCGTCGTCTTGCCGCAGCCCGAAGGCCCCAGCAACACGACGAACTCGCCCGCTTCAATCGCGAGATTCAAACAGGCTACGGCCACCGACTGGCCGAACAGCTTTGTCACGTTGTCGAACCTTACGTCCATAGCTCAAAATTCGCCCGGTCCTTGTCTCATCCTTTGACCGACCCTAGAGACAATCCGCGCACAAGGTATCGCTGAACGGCGAGCGCAAACACGAGTATCGGCAGCATGGCGACGACACCGGCTGCGCTCATCACGCCCCATTTTATCTCGTACTGGGTGACGCGGCCCGCGATGCCTACGGGCAGCGTCATCGCCGCGTCGGTCTGCGTGAGCACGAGCGCCAGCAGGAACTCGTTCCACGACATTATCAGGCAGAAGACGGCTGTGGCGGCCAGCCCCGGCGTCACCAGCGGCAGTATCACGCGTACCAGCGCTCCGAGCCGCGAGTCGCCATCGATCATCGCCGCTTCTTCAAGCTCGCGCGGCAATTCTTGAAAGAACCCTCGCATCATCCAGACCACGAACGGGAGGTTGAACGCCGTATAGACTATGACGAGCGCCGCCACTGTGTTGAGCAATCTGAGGTCGCGCATCATCAGAAACAGCGGCACCGCGCTTACTATGGGAGGGAACATCCTCGTCGAAAGTATCCATATTGAAAGCCTGCGGTCGAGCCCCGCACGTAACCGAAAGCGCGACAGTCCATATGCTGCAAGCGTCCCTATCACGACGGCGCAGACAGTCGAGAGCCCGGCTACCATCGCGCTCGTTATCAAGTAATGCCCGAACGAGCGCGTTAAGAAAGCGTCCCTGTAATGATCGAGCGTCGGGCTGAAGGCGAACCAACGGGGCGGCGTCGCGAATTGATCTACCTCGTTCTTGAGCGAGATCGTCACCATCCAGTAGACGGGCGCGACCGCCGCAATCACAGCCATTACGAGCAGCGCGTATTTCCCCAACCCTGCAAGCGGAGCCCGCCCGGTGCGGCGCGGTCGGGGGCGTGCTTTCCGAGTCGGCTTTCGCGCTTGAGCCATCACGACGCCTCCTGTCTCTGGAGCAGTCGTATATAGGCGAGGCTGATGATGTTGGTGAGCAGGAGCAGGACGAACGACATCGCGGCGGCATAGCCGAAATCGAAGAAGCGGAAGGCCGCTCGGAATATGTAGAGGCTGACGGTTTCAGTCGCGAATCCCGGCCCGCCTTCCGTCAGTATGAATATCTGGTCGAAGACGCGAAGCAGGTCCATAGTCCTGAGCAGCAGCGCTATCAGTATGGCAGGCTTGACGAGCGGCAGCGTGACGTGACGAAAAGTTTGCCACGCGCTTGCCCCGTCTATCATTGCGGCTTCGTATGGCTCTTGCGGTATGGCTTGCAGACCGGCCAGCAGGACCAGAAACATGAACGGCGTCCACTGCCACACATCAACTGCGATGACTGACGCGAGCGCGAGCGCGGGCGACGCCGTCCACGTAAGCGCGTCCGTGTTGAGGCCCGCGCCTTTCAAGGAGCCGTTAATCGCGCCGAAATCAGGGTTGAGCATCAATCGCCACACTACGCCGACGACGACCGGCGGCAGCATCATAGGGATGAGCAGGGCGGCGCGAAAGATCGAGCGACCGCGCAAGGGACGGTCTAGCAGGACCGCGAGCCCTAGCCCAAGCAGGAACTCGAACGTCAGCGCGACCGCCGCATAAACGACCGTGTGCGCGAGAGCCGCGAGAAAAAAGCCGTCCGACGCGAGCCGCGCAAAATTCGCGAGCGTCCAGCGCACGCTCGACCCCGACCCTGTCTGGAACGCGACCTTCACTGCGAACAACAGCGGGTAGATCGAGAGCGCAACGAGCACGGCCATCGCCGGGGCGATTAACAGGTATGGCAACGACGATTCGCGCCACCGCGAGAAAGTTTTTTCGCGCCCTGTAGGCATAAGGGGTCGTATCGCTTTCAACATAGCTCGGCCTGCTGGTTGCGGTCGAAAGCCCGCTCGCGTGTCGTGTTGATGAAGCTCCGGCTAGCGAGTCGCGGTTGACGGACCCGGTTGCGTCAGCGGTAACGTGACCTGAAATGTAGACCCTTTGCCCACCTGGCTCTCGACGCGGATCGTGCCTTGATGGCCCGAAACAATCTTCTTAACGATTGCCAGCCCAAGCCCCGTGCCTTTCTCCCTGGTGGCGCTTTTCGTGCTCGTCTTTTGAAACGGATTAAACAGCTTGTGAAACTCTTCTTCAGGAATTCCCGGCCCCTGGTCGGTCACGGAAATCGTCACATCGTCTTCGCCCCTGACGAGCCGGACTTCGACCACGCCGCCCGTGGACGAAAACTTAATGGCGTTGACTATCAGATTGTTCAACACCTGCTCGATCTTCGCCGCGTCGAGCATCATGCGGGGAATGTCACCGTCTTGAGAGAGCGAAATCGTGACCTGGCGCGTATTGGCAAGGATGCGGTTCAAAGCTACGTTATCTTCGATGACCGCCCCCAGGTCGGTCGCCTCAAGGTCTAATTGCAGCTTGCCCGCCTCGATCTTAGAAATGTCCAGAAGGTTGTTGACGAGCCTCAGCATGAACTCGCTCGATGACCTTATGCGGCGCACGAACTCTTCTTCCTCGTCGGGCTTCACCCTCACCTTCTCGTCCAGCAGGAACTCGCTTAAAGTCAGTATGACGCTGAGCGGGTTTCGCAGGTCATGCGCGGCCATGCCGAGGAACTGATTCTTCTGATCGTTCAGCCTGCCAAGCTCTACATTCTTCTTCGCAAGCTCGCGCTGCGCGGTGACAAGCTCGTTGTTCAGCCTCGACAACTCATCATAAAGCCCGCCGTCGGCGTCCTCGCGCAGGCGAGCCTGTTCGGCGAGGTCTCTTGCGGCCTGGCGCAGGGCATTCGTCTGCTCGTTGTTTATCCGCACGATCTCTTCGTAGAAGCGAGCCACGCCTGAGCGCGACTTCGCCCCCACGATCAAGAGATTGTTGTCGATTGCGCCGCCCGCGAAGTGCAGCGAGATGACCTCGCCGTTCAAATTCACGTTCATCTGCCAATTGAAGGCCGCCTGTTGGAACCGCAACACGGATAGAAAAGTCTCTGCCTTGGTGATGCTCTCTGCGTCTACAATCGCCGCGAAGGGCTGACCCGCGCGGATGCTCTGCGCGACGCCCAGCTCGTCCCGGACGATTTGCACGACATTGCCTTCCCTGTCACACAGCAGCGCGATGCCTGCCGGTTCGCTTTGAACGTTCATCAGGCATCTCCTGTGGCGACAAGCTGGTTTGCGACTGCTATAGCCTCCTGGGCGTTGGGGGCGCAGGCGTCCGCGCCTACCTGTCGCCACAGGTCAGGCGCGCGGTTGAACAGGTAGCCGCCCACCAGCACCTTCACGTCGCGCGTGATCTGGTTGGCACGGATCGCGCTGATAACGTCGCCGACCCTGCGCGTGTGATAAGCAATCGTCGTAGATATCGCGACCACGTCGGCCCTGCGCTCGGCAAGTGTCTGGATGATCGACGGCAGCGGCACGTCCGCGCCCAGGTAAAAAGTATCCCAGCCATCCATCTCAAAAAAATCGCTCACCATCCTGACGCCGATCTCGTGCAGGTCTCCGCCGACGCAGGTGGCCACGAGCGTGCGCCCGTTCTTTTCTGTGGCGAAAATATGCGGGTAGAGCTGCGACATGATGAGCTGCGTCGCCGCCGTGCAGTAGTGCTCCTGGGCCACGCTCAATTGGTTCATCTGCCACAGCCGCCCTATCTCGTACTGCGAGCGCTGAAACACGTTGAGGTAGATGTCTTTGACGCTTGTGCCCGCGCCCACCGCGTCGAGTATAAGGCGGCTCGCCATATGGCGCTCTCCGCGAAGCAGCGCGTCGAGATACTGTTTGGCAAGCGCCGCATACGGGTCGCCGTCTTCGATGAAGGTCGGCAATTGGGCAGGAAGCTCCGGCAGCTGCAAAAGCCCCGCTTCGATATACCCTGAGGCCAGCGCCCCTGCCTCCTGAGGGAGCGTCTGCCCAATCGCGTGGCGGATACATTCGAGGTTGAGCGCGAGGTCCGTGTCTGAGATGCCGCGCCCCGCGAGCATCACCTTTGCCCACGCGATGTAGTCTGAAAACAGTGACGGCAGAGACGCCGCGACCGATTCCGCCAGGTACGAGAGGTGAAACTCGGCATCCTGTAAACACTTCCCGCGCCCTTTCTCTCCGTATCTTTCAGACAGCTCCGGCATAAGCTCGTACTGCCGCGCGACCGTGGCTTCCGAGAGGCGGCTGCGCTCTGCGTCTATCGCGTGGGCAACAGTTCTGTTGAAATCACCTGTCATGCTTTTGCTTCAATACAAGAACAGATTCGAATAAGAAGACATACGAATAAGGTGGCGTCGGAACGTTCAGCGGCTACGCGCGACTATCCTGGCTATCTCGGCGTTGGCTTGATTCATGGCGTCTTCAGGCGAAAGCTCGCCGCTGTTGGCCCGCGACAGAAATATTCCGAAGACGTTTTCGATCTCGTTCCAGAGCGCGGTGCGCGGGCGCGGCTTTGATGTTTCAAGCGAGCGCAGCTGGGCCGCATATGACGGAAACTTTGCCAGTAGCTCCCGGTCGTTGAACACGGACCGGCGGGTCGGCGGGTTGCCGGCGAGCGCAGATTTTTTCATCTGCTCCGGCTGAGTCGCCCAGAACAAGAAATCGAAAGCGGCGTCTTGATTCTTCGCGCCTCTGGGAATCGCCATTAGCCAGTTGCCTATCTCTGCCCGCCCCTCTGCCGCAGCGCCCGGCATGGTGGCAAACGCCATCTTGCCTATCACTTTTGATTTCGCAGGGTCGCTGAACGCGCTTATCCACGCGGGCCAGTTGATGGACATGGCCGCAGTGCCTTGAAGCAGGTGCGCGGACACCTCCGTCGCGTTGAAACTCGCGTATCCGGGCGGCGCGTACTTGCCCAGCTCGACCATGAATCGCAGCGCGTTTATGCCTTCGGGGCTGTTGACGGCGGGCCGGTTGTTCGCGTCGAACATCTCTGCTCCGAACGCCCAGAAGATGGGCATGAAATCGGCGACAGACGAATTGCCGCGCGCCGCACGCATCACGTAACCGTGAACGCGGCCCCCGCTCGGCGAGCCCGCCTGCTCGCGCGCGTGAATCGTTTTTGCGGCGGTCAAAACATCGTCCCACGTTGCGGGCTCTTTCAAGCCGTGCTTTTCAAACAGGTCCGCGCGGCTTTCCAGCACATTGGGATCCTAAGCTTAGAATTCCACGTGGACAAGTTGTCGC
>JADMIO010921758.1_pt1 | contig 66047 bp, 41 predicted proteins | sample 8958161 | NCBI WGS metagenome assembly JADMIO01 (sample SAMN16585339, study PRJNA669376) | soil metagenome | isolation source: Crop rotation soil | place: USA: Cullars Rotation, Alabama | collected 2011 | reverse complement strand
CGCGACAACTTGTCCACGTGGAATTCTAAGCTTAGGATCCCAATGTGCTGGAAAGACCGTCTGGCGTCCACGAATCGAGAAAGGAGCCTGACGATGACGAGCCAGACGAACGAGACCGCCAAGTCGTACAACATGCCCACCCTGATGCTCGCGCTGGCGATGGTCGTCACCGGCTGCGGCGGCAAGGGCAACAAGCCGGCGCCGGCCGCCCCGCCCCCCGTGAACATTGCGGTCAACGTGCCGAAGGCGACGCCCTCCGCGGCGGCGACCACGACGACCACGACCCCGTCGCTGAACAAGGCGACCAGCACGACGAGCACGGCCACGACCTCCAGCACCAGCAGCACGACGCCGAGCACGGGCTCCTCGACCACGACCAGCAGCACGACGTCGGTGACCACCTCGAAGCCGACGACCGGCGGCGGCAACGTCACCATCAACGTGAACGTCAACGTCAACGCCAACATCAACAACCGGACCTTCATCGGCGGCCACGGCGAGCGCCACACGCAGCTCGACGGCGACGGCAGCGACATCAGCATCACCATCGACGACCCGGTGCCCACGACCGACACCTCCGTGAAGCCCTCTCCCGAGACCAGCTCCACGAAGCCCAGCGAGCCGACCTCGCCTGTCGCGCCGGTCTCCGTGGATTCGACCGACACCACCTCTCCGACTACCACGAAGTAACTCCCGCCAAGGGCTCCTTCGGGGCAGGCACGCCGTGCCTGCCCCGTTTTCATTCCAGTGAGAAGAGTGAGAAACCCCACCGTATCCTCCGAGGTGAGATGAAGATGATGTTGAAGACGATTTCCGCCGCGGCCCTGCTCGCGATGAGCTTCGTCTCCACGGGCTGCGGCCCGGCCGCTTCGGCAGGCCCGGCCGGCGGGGGCGGCCAGATCGCCTCGGTGCCGAACGGCCAGGTGCCGTCCTTCGGCGGCGGCGGGGGCGATCAGTCGCTGCCGCCGCTGATCCAGCCGCCGGTGTCGCTCGACGCCGGAACGGGCGGTTCGGGGCCCGTCCTGGGCGCCGACGACAGCAACCTCGCCTCGGGCCCGGCCGCGCCCGTGACGTCCGGGGCGATGCCCGCGGGCGGCCGCTCGGCCTTCGAGGTCGAGGTCGACAACTGCATGCTCGCGCTGCTCAACGCCGAGAGGAAGAAGGTCGGCGCGCAGCCCCTGAAGTTCGATCCCCGGCTGCACCGGGCCGCGTTCTCCCACGCGCTCGACATGTTCACGCAGGGCTACATCGACCACCAGAACAAGCAGGGCCTGTGGGGCCACGACCGCGCGGCCAGGGCCGGCTTCCCCGTCCAGGGCGGCCTGCAGAACTGCAACGAGAACGTCGCCGACGTCTTCGCCCGCAACAGCCCCGCCGAGCTGGCCAAGATCTGCATGTGGGAATACAGCCAGAGCGACGGCCACTGGAAGAACCTGCTCGACCCCAAGTGGAACGTCTGCGGCCTCGCCACCATCTACCGCCCCGCGACCGCCAAGCGCGATCAATACGGCGAGACGAAGAACCCGAACTGCCAGCTCTTCGGGAAACTGTAGATCGGGGACACACACCTGGCACCGAGCAGTTTCGCTGCTCGGTGCCAGGTGTGTGTCCCCTATCTCTCCGCCGCCGCGATCGCCGTCATCAGCGCCACGCGGGCGATGGCCGCGGCGTAGCGGTAGTCGATATTGTCGGCGGTGTCGTAGGCGTCGTGGTTGCCGCGGGTCGTGAAGTTCTCCATCCGGTTGACGCGCTCGTTGAAGAGCAGCGTGGGAACGCCGAGGTCGGAGAAGATGACGCCGTCCGTGTTGTAGAGATAGCTCTTCGGATCGAAGCGGGAGCGGACGATGGCCGCCGGCGCTCCCTCGATCGCCCCCGCCGCCGACAGCGCCCAGCCGGAGAGACCGCCCGAGGCGGGCACCTCGCCCTCGTTGAGCTGGAACGATCCGCCGTCCAGCTTCCGGCCGATCATATCCATCACGAGGAACGCCGCCACCCGCTCGCCTCGCCGCAGCATCGCCTCCGCGTAGTGGCGCGCGCCCAGGCAGTCGGTCGGGTACTCCTCGCCCGTGAGGTGGAGGAGTCGAATGGTCCTCCGAGGCTTGTACGCGAGCGAGGCCAGCACGCGGCCCGACTCGACCAGGGCCGCCGTCGCCGTGGCGTTGTCGTCGGCGCCCGGGGCCGCCTTGTACTTCGAGCGATCGCCCGACTCGGCGGAGCCCTCGTCGATCGCCGTGTCGTAGTGATCGGCCAGGATGACGACCTCGGTGGTCTCGCCCGCGAGGTCGGCGGAGAGGTTGGTCCACGGCCGGCCCCCGTCCTCGAACCGGTCGAAGCGAGGCTCGAGTCCGAGCTTGCGGTACTCGCCCGCGAGATACTGCGCGACCTCCTCGAGCTGGTGGCCCGGCAGGCCGTTGGCCCGATTGGGATAGGAAGCGACGTGCCGGACCAGCGCTTCGTAGCGCGCCGCGTCGAAGCGCGCCGCCGCCTCGAGGGCGCGCGGCGGAAGCGCGGCTTTCGTCCGGCCCGACGCCGCGGGATCGCGTTCGCGCGCGACGGCGCCCGGCAGCCAGATCGCGCCGCCCGAGTCCGCGATCGCTTGCGCGGCGCCCGGCAGAGGGACGAGCACGTCCTCTCCGTCCGCGAGCACGAAGAAGTGATGGATGAGGTTCCGGTCGCCCATCCGCGAGGGCCGGTGGGCGCGCTGGGCGAGCACGGACGAGGGCGCCTGGCGGATGGAGCGCTCCATCGCGCGAAGCTCCTCCATCGTCGCCGTCAGGCCCCGCAGCAGCAGCGAGCCGGTGACGGATCGGAAATCCGTCGACCGGGCCTGCCACTTGTCGTAGAGGCCCTTGTCGTCCTGCCGGAAGACCGCCGCCAGCCGCGCCTCGTCGAAGGGGGCGATCTCGGGCAGCACCAGCGGCGCCGTGCCCGGCTCCTCCGAGGCGGCCGAGGTCGTGGCGAGGGTCTTCAGCCCCCAGCCGCAGATTGGAAGGATGCGTTGGCTCTCGTGGTACACGACGTCCGCCCGGGGCGCGTCCTTGGCGAAGGGCACGCCGCCGGCCGCTGCCAGCTCCTTCCAGGCCGGATGAGACGGCCCGGACTCCACGTGCAGCGCCACCGTCGCCTTTGGATTGCCGCGGCGCAGCCAGTCCACGAGCCGCCTCGCGGTCAGCTCGCCGGCAGTCGCCGGCAGGCCCGGGAAGTGCTTCGCCAGCGACCGGGACATCAGCCAGGGACGCAGCAGCGCCTCGACCCTGGGCGCGTGGACTCCCTGCACCACCCACGAGCGCGCGACGTCCGGCACCTCGGTGGACAGCGCCACGCCCAGCACGACCGGCCCTTTCGCGCCCGCGCGCTTCGCCAGGTCGCGGAGCCCCGGCTTCACGATCGCGTCGAAATCCGCCTGCCGGATCATCGCGGGCAACGGCTCCGCCGACGGCTCGCCGCAGTCCGCGCGGAAGGCTCTCGAGGCGGCCTGGAAGTCGGGCTGCTTCCTCAAAGCATCCAGCGACTCCGCATACGAGGGGTGCGGCTCGCCCGTCGGGAACACGCCTTCATACATCGGAGCCAGCGACTCCGAATAGGGCTCGATCCGGGCCGGCGACGGCTTCAGCGTATCCAGGAAAGCGTCCTGGCCTCCGGCCGCGCCCGCGAGCAGCAGGAACAGGCAAAGCGTCCTCACGCGCCAAGTCTAAGCTGTATCATGCCGGTATGTCTCTGGAATCAGTCCCCGTCGTGGAATTGGACCGGTATCACTCGGCCGCCCGCGAGTCGTTCATCCGCGAGCTCGGCGATTCGCTGCGCCATTTCGGCTTCGTCCGCGTGAAAGGACACGGCGTCGACCCCGCGCTGGTCCGAGAAGCGTATGCGCTGTTCGAACGGCTCTTCCTGCTTCCGCCCGAGGTGAAGGAGAAGTACGACTGCCGCAACGCGGGGCAGCGCGGCTTCGTCGGCTTCGGAAAGGAGCGAGCGAAGAACCAGCGGGTCGCGGACCTGAAGGAGTTCTGGCACGTCGGCCGAGAGCTGCCGGCCGGCCATCGCTTCGCCGGCCTCTATCCGCCCAACGTCTGGCCCAGCGAGATCCCCGAGCTGAAGACCGTCACGTTGCGGCTCTACGACGCCCTCGAGAAGTGCGCGGGCACCCTGATGAGCGCGCTGGCCCAGTACCTCGGCTCGTCCCCCGACGTCTTCGAGCACGTCTACAAGGACGGGAACAGCATTCTGCGGGCCATCAATTATCCGCCGCTGCTGCCCGGCGACGATCCGAACGCCGTGCGCGCCGCCGCCCACGAGGACGTGAACCTGCTGACGCTGCTCTGCGAGGCGACCTCGTCGGGCCTGGAGATCCTGACGCGAGACGGCCGCTGGCTCGCCATCGACTCGCTCGAGGGCCAGATCGTGGCCGACGCGGGGGACATGATGGCGCTCATCACCAACGAGGTCATCCCCTCCACGACGCACCGCGTCACGAACCCGCCCGGCGAACGGAACAGCCCGCGCTATTCGCTGCCGTTCTTCGTCCACGCCGCCCCCGACGTGCTTCTGGAGCCGCTGCCGAGCTGCATCGACTCCGCCCATCCCCGCCTCCACGAACCCATCCTCGCCCGCGACTTCCTCGAGCAGCGCCTCAGAGAGCTGGGCCTGAAGAAGGGCATGTAATTAAGGTTATTAAGGTTCCTCCTACCAAAACCCAAATTAGTTTGGGTTTTGGTAGGAGGAACCTTTTCTCCTGCTGCCTTACGGCTTTACCTGGACGACGCCCGAGATGCCGATGTCGGCATTGGCGTCGGCGCTCGCATTGGCGCTTCCGCTGGCTTCGGCTCCGGCGTCCGCCGCCGCGTCCACGCTGCCGCTGACGTTGCCGTTCGAAACGCTGGCCGCCGCGTCAGCGGTCGCGTCCGCGTAGCCCGAAACGTTCGCATTCGCGTCAGCGCTCACGTTGGCGGATGTGTTCGCCGTCACCGAGCTTTGCGCGCTGGCGGCCCCGTTCACCGCGGCCTGCGCGCTGCTCGTCACCGAGGCGTTTCCCGTGAAGCTGGTGCTTCCCGAGAGCGTCCCGGCGAATTGCGCCAGGGCCGTCGAATGGAAGAGAACCAGCGCCGCCCCCAGAAGCATGGTCGTGCGAATCATGTGAATCTCCTTTCGTCCGCATCGTCCCCCGCCAGAGATCCAGTTGCCCGAACCGCGCCTTTGGTTGCGGACACCGGACTCAGCGGCGGGCGCCCATTTCCGCGGCGATGCGCTGCAGCGCCTCCACTCGATCCTCCGTGGCCGGATGGGTCGAGAACAGAGACGAGAAGCCGCCGCCGTGGAGCGGATTGACGATGAACATATGGGCCGTCGCCGGATCGGCGTGCATCGGAATGCGGTGCGCCGCCATCTCCAGCTTCTGCAGCGCGCGGGCCAGAGCCAGCGGCCGGCCGCTCACGTGCGCGCCGGACTCGTCCGCCAAGTACTCGCGCGAGCGGCTGACGGCCATCTGCACGATCGCCGCCGCGATGGGAGCGAGCAGAACCATGAGGATCGTGCCGATACCGCTGCCTCCCTCGTCGTCGTCGGACGCGCGGCCGCCGAACATCAGCGAGAACTGGCCCATCTGGGCCAGGTAGCCGATGGCGCCGGCGAGCACGGCCGCGACCGAGCTGACCAGGATGTCGCGGTTCTTCACGTGGCTGAGCTCGTGACCGATGACAGCCGCCAGCTCCTCGCGGTCGAGGATGTTCATGATGCCGGTCGTGACGGCGATCACGGCGTGACTGGGGTTGCGGCCGGTGGCGAACGCGTTGGGCGTCGGCGAGTTGATGACCGCCACGCGCGGCATCGGGATGCCGGCCTTGCCGCACAGGTCCTGCACGATCGCGAAGAGCTCGGGCGCCTCGCCGGGGGCGACCTCGCGGGCCCCGTACATCGTCAGGACGATCCGGTCGGAAAAGAAATAGGCTGTTCCGTTCATGAACAGCGCGAACAGCAGGGCCATCATCATTCCCTGCTGCCCGCCGACGGCATCGCCTGCCGCCATCAGCAAAAATGTCAGCAAACCGAGCCAGAAAACAGTCTTCAGTTGATTCATGTTCGTTACCTCCGACCGCTTAGATACAAAAGGCTTGCCAGCGCTCTCGCAACCTGGCCGGCGCGGCGGACGTAGTGGACGTCATGCGAGCCTCCGTACTCGGCGTTCTCATCTGCTGCCTGGCGGTCCTGTCCGCGCCCGCCCGAGCGGCCGATCCCGATATGGAGCCGTTCTTCCGCCGGCTCGAGTCGGTGGGGCTCGACACCCAGACCATCCGGAAGCTCAACTCGCTGGTGCACGTGCGCTACCGCGATCCAAACGACACGAAGGAAGCGCAGTACTCGTTCATCACGCGCAAGCTCTACCTGCCGACGACGCTCAAGCAGGGCGATTCGGACGCCATCCGCTACGACATCGACTGGAACAGCCTCAACACGGTCGTTCACGAGTACGCCCACGCGTACGACTTCCTGATGTCCGGCTCCGACTCCCCGAAGGGCTCCGACGAGTACCTCCACTGGGAGGCGCGCAACGCGATCAAGGCCGACATCTTCCTGAATCCGGACGAGCACTTCTTCGGCCTCGCGCGCTATCCGGGCGGCAAGTCGATCGAGGTCGTCGGCTACTTCATGGGCGACACCATCCAGGGGGTCTTCGAGGCCTACGATCAACTCGAGACCTACAACGTCCGCTTCGCCAACAAGGTCGTGCTCGCCCCCGGCGACGCCGAGCGGCTGGGCGACAAGATCGTCCTGCCGGGCAAGGACGACGAGCAGAAGTACTTCCGCCAGATCGCCAACCGGACGCTCGGCGCCGCGAAGATGGACCGCAACGCGCTCTTCGAGGGGAAGGCCGTCCGATGGCCGGAGGAGCGCGCCTGGGTCAAGCAGCAGATCTTCGCCCACTGCCTCGGCCTCCATCCCGCCGAGACGATGGAGAAGCTGGTCGAGAAGCTGAACTCGCTGGACAACGAGTCCATCCGCGAGCTCAGGAAGCGCATCGTCGCTGCGCGGATTGCCGCGGAGCAGGCCCTGGACGCGCCGAAGAAGTCGGAGCCTCGGGTCGAGCCCGATTTCGACGAGCTGCGGAACCAGTAAGACGTCGGAGTAAACTGCGCGCATGAAGCTGCGCGTACTACTGATCGTCGCGATCCTCGCCGTCGCCGGCGGCGCGGGATATGCCTACCGGCGCAAGCACGCGCCGACGGGCCCCTACAGGCTGCAGATGATCGCTCAGGGCTTCGAGGAGCCCGTCTGCCTCACGCACGCCGGTGACGGCTCGGGACGCGTCTTTGTCGTCGAGCAGAAGGGCCGCATCCGGGAGATGAAGGACGGCAAGCCCGGCCCCGTCTATCTGGACATCGTCGAGAAGGTGCGATCGGGCGGCGAGATGGGCCTGCTCTCCATCGCCTTCCATCCCAAGTTCGGGACGAACGGCCGCGCCTTCGTCAACTACACGACCGAGGAGAACGACAAGCTCTTCACGATCGTCTCGGAGTTCGTGAACGGCGATCCCAAGTCCGAACGGGTCATCCTGAAGATCGCGCAGCCGTACCAGAACCACAACGGCGGGCAGAACGCCTTCGGGCCGGACGGCTATCTCTACGTCGGGATGGGCGACGGCGGCTCGGGCGGCGATCCGCACGGAAACGGCCAGGACACCCGCGCGCTGCTCGGCAAGATGCTGCGCATCGACGTCGACAAGGAGAAGCCGTACGCCGTCCCGCCCGACAATCCCTTCGTCGGGCTGAAGGGCTACCGGCCCGAGATCTGGGCCTACGGCCTTCGCAACCCCTGGCGATTCGGATTCGATCGCTCCACTGGAGCTCTTTGGTGCGCCGACGTGGGCCAGAACTCTTTCGAGGAGATCGACGTCATCGTGAAGGGCGGCAACTACGGCTGGAACATCATGGAGGGCAATAGCTGCTTCCGCGCCGAGACCTGCGACCGGAAGGGGCTGATCCTGCCCGTCAAGGACTACGGCCGCAAGGAAGGCGTGTGCGTCACGGGAGGCTACGTCTACCGGGGCAAGAAGCGGCCCGAGCTCGCCGGCTGCTACGTCTACGGCGACTTCGGCAGCGGCCGCATCTGGCTGCTGAAGACCGATGGCGGGAAGGTCACGGAGGACAGGCTGCTGGTGGACGCCAAGAGCAAGCCGATCAGCTCCTTCGGCGAGGACGAGGCGGGCGACCTCTACGTCGTCACCTACGAGGGACGCGTCTGGGAGCTCGTCCCGGCGGCCGCGAACTGATGCCGAGGATTCTCTCGTGGATGGCGCTGGCCGCGCTGCTGCTCGCCTGCGGCTGCGGCAGCCTGCACGATCGCGTGAAGCCCGATCCGCCCGTGCCTCCGTTGCCTTCGCTCTCGGCGCCCAGCTCCTCCTCCTCGATGGCGATCGACTCCTTGGGCCACAAGCTCTGGGTCGCCAATCCGGAGGCGGGCACCGTCACGCTGCTGTCGGTGGAGAACGATCAGCTCGTGAAAGGAGCGGAGGTGCGCGTTGAGCAGGAGCCGGAGTGCCTCGCGCTCTCGCCCGACGAGTTCCTGCTCTACGTCACGAACCGCGCTTCGGGCACGGTCAGCGTGCTGAACGCGTTCTCGCTGCAGACGATCAAGGTCATCCCGGTCGGCACCGAGCCGGTCGGATGCGCGCTGACGCCGTTCGGAGACAAGCTCTACGTCGCCTGCTCGATCTCCAACACCGTCGCCGTGATCGACACGGCCTCGCGCTCGGTCGCCTCCGTCATCCCGGTGACGGACGGCTACTTCCCGTTCGCCGTCGCGGTCACTCCGTCGAAGGCGTACGTGACGCAGTTCTTCGCGCAGCTCCCGCCGGGCGTGCGGCCCGCGCTCACGGGCGACACCGATCGCGGCCGCGTCGGCAAGGTGACCGTCATCGACACCGCCTCCGACACGGTGCTGCGCACGGTCGTGCTGAACCCGGCCCCGACCGGCTTCGACTCCAACCGCAGCTCCTTCGGCGGGCCGACGACCAGCCCCACCTTCGCCTTCCCGAACCTGCTGAACACGATCGTCGTGCGCGCCAACAGAGGCTATGTAGTCAATGGAGCCCAATCACCCGATGGACCCGTTAACTTCACGACGAACGAGCAGTCGTTCATCAGCGTCTTCGACACGGTGACCGACAGCGAGGTGCCGTCGCAGACCGTCAACATGAACGCGGCCGTGAAGGGCGAGAGCCCGGCGGGCGTCTTCCTCAACACGCCCTGGGGGCTCGCCTTCTCGCCCAAGGCCCAGACTGGCCTCGCGCTCTCGGCCGCCTCCGACGTCGCGGTCGTCGTCACGCTCTCGGCCAACGGCGCGCCCTCCGTCACGGCGCCCGCCGGCGGCGTCATCCGCATCGCCACCGGCAAGAACCCGCGCGGCGTGGTCGTCAATCCGGCCGGCACCCGCGCCTACGTCCAGAACCGCGTCAGCCGCGACGTCACCGCCATCAACCTGGGCGACAACACGATCGTCGGGACGATCCAGGTCACCGACCTGCCGGCGCCCGGCACGCTCGCCGCCTCGGTCCTGCGAGGGCAGGAGCTGTTCAACACCTCGCGGGGCGTCAGCTCCGTCGCCACCGCGACGCCCGGCCGGATGTCCACGAACGGCTGGGGGAGCTGCTTCTCGTGCCATCCGTTCGGCTGGACCGACACCGTCGTCTGGAACTTCGGCGACGGGCCGCGCAAGACCATCCCGCTCAACTCCACGTTCGGCCGCGATCCGTCCGGCGGCCAGCGCATCCTCAACTACTCGGCCACGCGCGACGAGGTCGAGGACTTCGAGCTCAACATCCGCCTCGTCTCCAGCAACCGCAACGCGGACGGCAGCACGGGGCTCATCATCGGAGTGCCCAGGACCGACATCCCGAACCTCACCCCGAAGGCCAACGCCGGCCGCAGCGCCGACTGGACGGACGTCGTCAACTACGTGCGCAGCATCCGGTCGCCCATCTCGCCGCTGCGAGGGACGAACGTGCAGGCCGGGCGCATCCCGTTCGCGACCGCCGGGTGCGCCGCTTGCCACGCCGGCCCGCGCTGGACTTCCAGCCTGCGCACGTACACGCCTCCGCCCACGAATCCTCCGATCTCGATCGTGAACGGGGAGCTCGCGGCCACGCTTCGCCAGGTCGACACCTTCGTCGCGGGAGAGGTGAACGACGTCAACACCGCCGCCCGAGGCGCCGCCGGCTTCAACCCCCCGTCGCTGCTCGGGTTCTGGGCCTTCCCTCCGTTCTTCCACAACGGCCAGGCGAGCTCGCTCGACGAGGTCCTGACGCGCGTGTTGAACGTGAAGGCTCACAAGGACGCGGGCGTCCCCGGCCGGCTGGAGGACGCGGCCACGCGCGTCTCGCTCGGCCTCTTCCTTCTATCCATCGATGACTCCACCACCCCGGAGATTCAGCAATGAACGGGCTGCTATACTGCCCCGGACGTCAACGGACAGGAGGCTATGGATCATGTCGAGATTAGGCCGCAGTACGTCAGTCCTGTTGCTCTCGGTTTTCGTCGCCGGAACCCTGGCCGCTCAGGACGCGGCTGCTCCGGCGGCCCCGGCGGCGGCCCCCGCGGCCGCTCCCACCACGGCCGCCGCGGCGCCCGATGCGCACGCGTCGAAGTCGTGGGCGTTCAAGACGCCTCACGGCCTCGAGGACGTGATGGCGACCGCGCCCAACGATAATCCCATCACGAAGCCGAAGTGGTCGCTCGGCAAGAAGCTCTTCTGGGACAAGCGGCTCTCGCCGCAGGGCACCCACGCCTGCGTGAGCTGCCATCTCCCCGAGCGCGGATGGACCGACGGCACGCAGTTCTCGGTGAAGGCCGACGGCACCATCAACACGCGCCACTCGCCCTCGCTCTACAACGTCGCCTACAACACCGCCTTCTACTGGGACGGCCGCGCCAAGACGCTCGAGGACCAGATCCTCGCGGCCTGGGAAGGGCAGATGGCCGCCAAGGGCAAGACGGCGGAGCTGGCCACCAAGATCAACGGCATCGAGGGCTACAAGAAGCTCTTCGGCGAAGCGTTCAACACGACCGGCACCGTGACGCCCGAACAGATCGTCAAGGCGCTGGCCACGTACACGCGCACGATCCTCTCCGGCAACTCGCTCTATGACGCGTTCGCCAACGGCCGCAAGGAAGCGCTCAGCGAGGCCGCCCAGCGCGGCTTCAACCTGTACCGCACGAAGGCCCGGTGCAGCATCTGCCATCCGCCCATCCTCTTCACCGACCAGGGGTTCCACAACGTCGGCATCGGTCTCACCGGCGGGCCGAACGACGATCCGGGCTACGGCAAGGTCGCGAACCATCCCAGCTACAACGGCGCCTTCAAGACGCCGACGCTGCGCAACGTGACCTCGCACCCGCCCTTCGCACACAACGGCTCTTTCCGCTCCGTTCACGAGCTGCTGAAGTACTTCGAGTCGCCGTTCGCGGGCCCGAACCTCGACCCCGTGATCAAGGGCGGCATCAAGCTGACCGATCCCGAGAAGGCCGACCTCGACGCCTTCATCCGCTGCCTCGAGAGCGCGGACGATCCCGAAGTCGCCTCCAAGCCCGACCTGCCGTAATGGCGAAACGTTTCCTCTCCGGAGTTCAACCTTCCGGAAAGCTCCATCTCGGGAACTACTTCGGGGCGATCCGGCAGCACATCCAGCTCCAGAACGAGGGCGAGGCGTACTACTTCATCGCCAACTACCACGCCCTCACGACGATCCAGGACGCCAAGACGTTGCGCGCCAACACGCGCGACGTCGCGGCGACCTACCTCGCCCTCGGGCTCGATCCGGCCAAGGCGATCTTCTTTCGCCAGTCGGACGTGCCCGAGGTCACCGAGCTCACCTGGCTGCTGGCGACCGTCACCGGGATGGGGCTGCTGGAGCGCGCGGTCAGCTACAAGGACAAGATCGCGCGGGGCCTGCAAGCGTCGGTCGGCCTCTTCACGTATCCCGTGCTGATGGCCGCCGACATCCTGGCCTACGGATCCGACGTCGTGCCGGTCGGCCAGGATCAGGTCCAGCACGTCGAGATGACGCAGGACATGGCCGAGTACTTCAACAACACGTACCAGTGCCGGGTCTTCCGCCGGCCCGAGTACCGGCTCGACAAGATGGCGAAGGTCCCCGGCACCGACGGCCAGAAGATGAGCAAGTCCTACGGCAACACGATCGGCATCTTCTCGACCGGCTCTGAGCTGAAGAAGTCCGTGATGGGCATCGTCACCGACTCGACGCCCCTGGAGGAGCCGAAGGACCCGTCGAAGGACACGGTCTACGCGCTCTACGGCCTCTTCGCGACGCCCGAGGAGCAGGAGACGATGGCCGAGCGCTACCGCAAGGGCGGCTACGGCTACGGCTCCGCGAAGAAGGAGCTGCTGACCAAGGTGGACAGCTACTTCGCGCCCTTCCGCGAGAAGCGGCAGAAGCTGCTGGACAGCCCCTCGGACGTGGAAGACGTGCTGGCCGACGGCGCGCGCAAGGCGAGAGCCGAAGCGCGAAAGACGCTGGACGCCGCGCGAGAGGCTTGCGGGCTTTAGAGAGTCACTGGCCTTGGCAGGAGGACTCAACGCGGAGACGCGGAGGCGCAAAGGCGCTGGATGCCGCGCGGGATGATTGCGAGCTGTAGGAGTCACTGGCCTTAGCAGGAGGACTCAACGCGGAGAAGGGGAGGAGCGGAGCAGCGGAGAGGGGAGCAATCTATCGAGCTCGCGAGTCTCTGGTGACTCGCGAGCTCGTCCGCTTTCCTCTTCTCCGTTCCTCTGCTCCTCCGCTCCTCCGCGTTGAGTCTTCCAGCTAAGTCCCCCGACTCCCGCCAAATCAGGTGACGCTCGCCTGGCTACGAGTTTTTCGAAATCCGTATCCAGCTGAGCGTCACCGAATTTTTTTCCTGTCCTCTGCGTCTCCGCGCCTCCGCGCCTCCGCGTTGAGTCCTCCAGCTAAGTCCTGCGACTCCCGCCCTTCTTCCCTGCCTCCGTGCTATCCTTCGGCCCCAATGCTCGACTTGATCCGCAGCTTCTTCCAAAACATCTACAACCTCGAAGAGCTCATCCGCTGGGGCGGGATGGCTGTTCTCATCGTCATCGTCTTCGCGGAGACGGGGCTGCTGATCGGCTTCTTCCTGCCCGGCGACTCCTTGCTCGTCGTCGCCGGCACGCTCGCGGCGGCGGGCATCCTCGACATCTTCTGGCTCAACGTCTCGCTGATGCTCGCGGCCATCATCGGCGACGCGCTCGGCTACTACATCGGCCTGAAGACCGGGCCGAAGATCTTCACGCGCGAGGACTCCCTCTTCTTCAGACGATCGCACCTCATCAAGACGCACGAGTTCTACGAGAGGCACGGCGGCAAGACGATCATCCTGGCGCGGTTCATCCCCGTCATCCGGACCTTCGCCCCCGTCGTCGCCGGCGTCGGCACGATGAGCTATCGCCGCTTCGCCGCCTACAACATCATCGGCGGCGTGAGCTGGGTCGCCTCGATGACGCTGGCCGGCTACTCCCTCAAGCACTTCATCCCGAACATCGACAAGCACATCCACTACGTGGTGGCCGTCGTGATCTTCGTCTCCATCCTCCCCGGCATCTTCGCCTTCGTGAAGGAGTACCGGAACCCCACGCCGCCCAAGGCGCCTCCCGTGTAGACGTGCGGCGCAGCCGCACTCCACCCCTTCCGCCTTTCCCTCTCCCCTTTCCCTCGAATGTCCGTAGCTTCGATAACGCTAGCCGCCCTCGCTTGCTTCGCCCTCGGCTACGTCTTCTACGCGCGCTATCTCGAAACCGCGGTCGGCATCGACGACTCGCGCGCCACCCCGGCGCAGGAGCGCGCCGACGGGCAGGACTTCGTCCCCACCCCGCCGTCGATCCTGGTGCCGCAGCACCTGGCGGCGATCGCGGCGGCGGGCCCCATCGTCGGCCCCATCGTCGCCTGCCTGGGCTTCGGCTGGGCGCCCGCGCTCGCGTGGATCGTGCTGGGCAACATCTTCATCGGAGCGCCCCACGACTTCAACGCGCTCTTCGCCTCGGTGCGCCACGGGGCGCAGTCCGTCGCCACGGTCGTGCGCGAGAACATCAGCCCGCGCGGCCAGATGCTGTTCCTCGCGTTCATCTGGATCTCGCTGAACTACGTCACCATCGCGTTCACCGACCTCACCGCGTCGACCTTCTCGACCGTGACGGCGGAGGCGAACGGCCCGGGCGTCGCGTCCAGCTCCGTGATGTACCTGGCGCTCGCGCTCATCCTGGGACTCTTCTTCAGGAAGGGAATGCCGGTCTGGCTCGCCGGGCTGATCTTCCTGCCGCTGCTGGCGGGCGCGATCGTCGCGGGGCCGCTGCTCCCGATGCACGCGCCGGCCGTCTTCGGCGGCGCGGCCCGGTTCTGGGGCATCGCGATCCTGCTCTACTGCTACCTGGCGAGCGTGCTGCCGCTCTGGTTGCTGCTGCAGCCGCGCGGCTTCCTCGGCGGCTGGTTCCTCTACGGCGCGCTCGGGTGCGGGTTCCTCGGGATGCTGGCCGGAGGGTTCTCGGTGAAGTACCCGGCATTCATCGGAATGGCGAGGCAGACGCCGGGCCACCTCGAGCCGCTCTTCCCCATCTTCTTCATCACCGTGGCGTGCGGCGCCTGCTCCGGCTTTCACGGCCTGGTCTGCGGAGGCACGACGTCGCGCCAGATCGCGCGCGAGAGGGACATCCGGCCCGTCGCCTACGGCGGGATGCTGCTGGAGGGCGTGGTCGCGCTCATCTCGCTCTCGACCGTGATGATCCTGGCGAAGGACGATCCGTCGCTCGCGGGCAAGCCGAAGCCGGACCTGCTCTACGCCGGCGGGCTGGCGACCTACTTCAGCGCCCTCACCGGGATGGGCCGTAGCGTGGCGCTCAACTTCGGCCTGCTGGCCTTCGCCACCTTCATATTCGACACGCTGGATGTGACGACTCGTTTGGGGCGCTACATCTTCCAGGAGCTCACCGGACTCGAAGGCTCCACTGGAGTGCACGTGGCCACGACGGCGACGCTGGCGCTGCCCCTCTACGTGGTCCTGGCGACCCCGGGAGGCGTCTGGCAGACGTTCTGGCCGATCTTCGGCGCGTCGAACCAGCTCGTGGCAGCGCTCAGCCTGCTGGGCATCTCCACGTGGCTGCGGCGCAGCGGCCGCAACCACTGGATCGCGACCGTGCCGATGGCCTTCCTGCTCGTGGTGACGCTCTGGTCGCTCGGCCTGCAGGCCTACTGGGCCGCGACGGACCCGACGCCCAGCTACACGGTGGCGGTGCTGGCCTGGATGCTGATGCTGCTCGGTTTCGCGCTGATGGCCGAGACCGCGCTCAGCGTCCGCCGTGGCGCTGCGCTGCCCGGCCCAGCTCTGCCGCCCCCTGGTCCATGATCGCCTTCAGGGTCCGGTAGTCCCTCGCGGGATTGCCGACCAGGCCCGCGCGATCCCAGTTCAGCTTCATCTTGTCGAAGGCCGACATCGCGGCGCGCTCGAACATCTTCGCGTTCTGCGACCAGGTCCGCCGCGACGGCAGATCGCGCTCGGGATCGATGTAGCCCACTTCGGTCTGCAGCGACTGCCGGTACTGCGGCGAGCGCATCACTTCCGGATTCATCGTACGGGTCGGACGATACGAATAGCTGTCGCCCGGGTTGGAGTAGGCCCAGCCGCGGCGGTAGCTCTGCGCGGTCGTCGGAGCGGGGAGCGCCAGCAGCGCGGCGAGCGCGGCGGCGAGGATGCGAAGCGAGCGCATGTGATTTACCTCCGCCCGCTTCGATGTCGCACGAGCCCCTTCGGTTGCGTCGAGAGGTTGTTGTAGTGTGGGGCGACCGATACGACAGGAGGCATTTCGTGCAGACGCGACCAATGTTGCTCGTCCTGGCCCTGGCGCTGTTCACAGCGGCGCTCGCGGGCCCCGCGGCCGCCCAGGCGCTGCTGGAGGGACGGGTCCAGGAGTTCACGCTACCCAATGGAATGAAGTGGTTGTTGCTGGAACGGCATCAGTCGCCCACGGTGGCGATGTACCTGCGCTTCAAGGTCGGCGCCGTCGACGAGTGGACCGGCGTCTGCGGCACCGCTCACCTGCTCGAGCACATGCTCTTCAAGGGCACCACGACGCTCGGCACGAAGGACTACGCCAAGGAGAAGCCGCTGCTGGAGGCGATCCTGGCGGCCGGCGAGGCGCTCGACCTGGAGGACGTTAAGCGCGAAGGCGCCGACCCGAAAAAGATCGAGAAGCTGCGCGGCGAGCTGGTCGTGCTGCAGAAGCAAGCGCACGAGCTGGTCATCAAGGACGAGATCGACGAGATCTACTCCAAGGCCGGCGCGGTCGGGTTCAACGCCACGACGAGCAAGGACCACACGACCTACATCATCTCGCTGCCCGCCAATCGCTTCGAGCTCTGGTGCCGCATCGAGGCCGACCGGATGCTGGCGCCCGTCCTGCGCGAGTACTACTCAGAGCGCGACGTGGTGATGGAAGAGCGGCGCCGCAGCTACGATTCGCGTCCCAGCGGCACGCTCTACGAGCAGTTCCTGGGCGCGGCCTATCTTGCCCATCCGTATCACACGCCGACCATCGGCTGGATGTCGGAGCTCGAGCACCTCTCGCTGGAGAACACCGAGAAGTTCCGGAAGATCTTCTACGCCCCCAACAACACCATCGCGGCCGTCGTCGGCGACATCGACCCGAAGCAGGTGAAGGAGATGGCCGAGAAGTACTTCGGCGTCATCCCGCCGCAGTCGCTGCCGCGACCCTTCGGCATCGTGGAGCCCCCGCAGAAGGGCGAGAAGCGGATCGAGGTGGAGTTCGACGCGAATCCGGAGGTGATGATCGGCTTCCACAAGCCGACCGTCCCGTCGCGTGAGGACTACGTCTTCGACGTGGTGCAGTCGATCCTCTCCAGCGGCCGCACGTCGCGCTTCTACAAGAACCTGGTGGAGGGGAAGCAGCTGGCGCAGTCGGTCTCCGCGAACAACGGCGACCCGGGCGCGCGCTACGCGAACCTCTTCACGATCCACGCCACGCCCCGCCATCCGCACACCGTGGCCGAGCTCGAGGCCGGCATCTACGAGGAGCTCGCCAAGCTGGCCAAGGAACCGGTGCCGGAGCGCGAGCTGCAGAAGGTCATCAACAAGACCGAGGCCGACCTGATCCGCGGGATGGATTCGAACGACGGCCTCGCCAGCAGCCTCTCGTACTTCGAGGCGCTGATGGGCGACTGGCGCTATCTCGCCCGGTACCTGGAAGTCGTCAAGACCATCAAACCCTCGGAGATCTCGCAGATGGTGGGCCAGTACCTCGTCCCAAAGAACCGCACGGTGGCGGTCCTCGTCAGCACGAAGAGCGCGGCCAAGGAGGGAGTCAAGTGATGAATCGAGTCCTGGTTTGCGCATTCCTTGCCGCGGCGTCGATCTGCTCGGCGCAGCAGACGCCGTCCCTCGAGCCCCGGCAGCCGCCGGCGCCGCCCGCCTGGCCGCACCCGTCGAAGATGCCGGTGCCGCCGCTCGAGTTCAAGCCGCCCAAGCCCGAGCGCATCGTGCTCGAGAACGGGATGATCATCCATCTGCTGGAGGATCACGAGCTGCCCATCCTGACGATGAGCGCCGTGATCAAGGTGGGCGGATGGCTCGACCCGGACGACAAGCTCGGCCTGGCCGACATCACGGGCGCCGTGATGCGCACGGGCGGCACGAAGTCGATGACCGGCGACCAGATGAACGAGACGCTCGAGTTCATCGCCGGCAGCGTCGAGACCAGCATCGGCAGCCGCAGCGGCGGCGCGTCGATGAACGTGATGTCGAAGGACACGGATCAGGGTTTGAAGATATTTGCCGACGTCCTGATGAACCCCGCCTTCGCGGAGGACAAGGTGCAGCTCCGCAAGGCGCAGGTGATGGAGGCGATCCGCCGCCGTAACGACGAGCCCGGCCCCATCGGCAGCCGCGAGTTCACGAAGGCGCTCTACAAGGGCCATCCGTTCGGCCGCATCAACAGCCTCGACACCACGGACCGCATCACGCGCGACGACCTGGTCGCCTTCCACAAGAAGTACTTCTTCCCCAACAACATCATCCTGGGCATAGCGGGCGACTTCAAGAAGGACGAGATCCTGACGAAGGTGAAGGCCGCGTTCAGCGACTGGCCGAAGGGCACCCCGCCGGCCGATCCGCCCGAGGTGCCGCTGACTTACCTGCCCGGCGTGTATCACGTCGAGAAGGACGTTCCGCAGACCAGCATCCGCATCGGCCACCTCGGCATCCTGAAGAAGGACCCGGACTACTTCGCCATCGAGGTGCTGAACTTCATCCTGGGCGGCAGCGGGTTCACGAGCCGCCTGATGCGCGAGATCCGCTCGAACCTGGGGCTGGCCTACTCGGTCGGCAGCTTCTTCTCCGCCGGCCAGGAGCGCGGCGCCTTCGGGATGGTCTGCCAGACCAAGACCAAGACGACCGGCCAGAGCATCGCTGCGATGAAGGAGATAGCGGCCGGGATGACGCAGGCCCCCGTCTCGCCCGAGGAGCTCAAGATCGCGCGCGAGTCGATCCTGAACAGCTTCGTCTTCGAGTTCCAGTCCTCCGGCCAGATCGTCGGCCAGGCCGTCTCCCTCGAGTACCAGGGCCTGCCGCCGAACTTCCTGGAAATCTTCAAGGACCAGATCGCGAAAGTGACCGCCGAGGACGTGCTGCGCGTGGCCAAGGCGCACATGTTCCCCGACAAGCTGACGATGGTCATCGTGGGCAAAGCCTCCGACTTCGACAAGCCCCTCTCCACGTTCGGCAACGTCATCGAGCTCCCCCTGGAAGACTTCACCGACTTCGACAAGCGCAAAGCCGCCGGGGGGAAGTAGGGACACACACCTGGCACTTCTCGAAGAGGGACACACACCTGGCACTTTTCATTCTCAATTAGCCAACCGGCGTGTGGCGCGACGAACGAGCAGGGCTAGGCTAGTTCCACGCACGTCCGGGGCGACACGACGTCCCGCGTGCTCAGTCACTTCTGGCTACAGGACGAGATCGAGGATTGGTCGAGCTTCCTGGCCGGCGAGGACGACCAACCGATGCTCCACAAGCTGCGTCGGCACACCCGCAGCGGCAGGCCTATGGCCGATCCGAAGGGCCTCGCGCGAATGGAGAAACAGCTAGGCAGATCCGTCCGGGGTCCTGCACCCAAGAGAGGGACGAAAACGTTCTGCCCGGTAACCGCGCCGCCCGCTTGTTGATAATGAAAGGTGTCAGGTGCGTGTCCCCTTCGGCCACCCGTGCTATCCTCCCGCGGATCGCGCGATGTTAGTCACGTTTGGCCTCCAGCTCGATGGGTCGGTGGCGCCGGACACGTTGGGGGGGCGCTCGGCCAGCCTCGGCGAGACGGTCTGCGGGCCGGAACGCTTGCTCTGCCTGCTCGAGTGCCACCTCGGCCTCGGCGGCGACTGGAAGCCGGAGCCGGTGCGCGTGCTCGAGTATCGGTCGCGGCTCGCGGCGGCGGACAACGGACGGCGCTTCTACACGCAATCCTACCGAAGAGACCCACTGGGTACGGCGACGACTTTGCTACGCTGGCGCGAGGAGCTGATCGCGGGCGGCTGGGACGGCTCGCTCCCTGCAACGCAGGCGGCGCGCCTGGCGGACCTGGCGGCGGTCGAGGCCGGAGGGCCGCTCCTCGCCAGCCCCGCCAGCCGGCTGCGCTCGGTGATGTCGGCGCTCCGGCGGCGCCGCGCGCCCTTCGCCGCCATCCGCCTCATCGATCCGCTCGATCTGCTGCCGCCGCCCTGGCCGGATCTGCTGGAGCTGCTCGAAGGACAGGGCTGCGAGCTCGAGCTCGCGGACGACTTTCCCGCCGGCGGCGACTCCAACCTCGACATCCTCAGGGCGGCCCTCTCCCGCGAGCCGACGCATCCGCCGGTCGAGGCCGACGGGTCCGTGCTGATCCTGCGCGCGGGCTCCGACACCGAGGCCGCCGAGGCGGTCGCGCGCTGGCTCGATGAGAACGGCGCCGGCGCGGCCCTCATCGCGCCCGCCGGCGACGACGCGCTCGACCGGGCCCTCGGACGCCACGGGATGCCCGTCACCGGCGCCCGGCCGATGTCGGCCTGGCGGCCGGCGCTGCAGATCCTGCCGCTGGCCGTGGCCCTGCGCTGGGAGCCGCTCGACCCGAGACGCTTGCTCGAGTTCCTCCTCGTCCCGGCCGGGCCGCTCTCCCGCTTCGTGGCGACCACGCTCGCGCGCGCCGTCGCCCGGCAGCCCGGCATCGGCGGCGTCGAGTGGCGCAAGGCCCTGCACAGGATCGAACAGGCGCACCTCGAAGACTGGAACGAGCAATCGAGTCTCATTCAGAGCTGGCTGCTCGCCCCGCGCGCCGATCCCGTCCAGGGCTTGCCGCGCCGCGAGCTGCTCGACATCTGCGCCCGCGTCGCGGAGTGGGCCCAGGCGCGGCTGGCGCTCGACCGCGAGGACGACGTGGCCGGGGCGTCGCTCGGCCAGGCGCTCACGATGCGCGGCATGCTCGACCTCCTGGAGGAGCAGAACGTCCCCCAGCTCCTCTGGAATGCGCTGCTGGAGCAGGCGACCGGCTCCGGCGTCCCGCTGCCTCGCGCCCACGCCCAGGCCGGCAGCGTGCCGGTCGCGCACCATCCCGGCGCCGTCATCGCGCCCGTCGAGAAGCTCGTCTGGTGGGACTTCACCGGCGAGACGGTCGCGAAGCCCGTGTTCAACCCGTGGACCTTCCAGGAGCGCGCCGCGCTGGAGCGGGCAGGCGTCACGCTCGAGGAGCCCGCCCGCGCCATCGAACGCGAGGCCGAGGCCGCGGCCCGCGCCATCCGTTCGGCGACCGGGCAGCTCGTGCTGGTCATCCCCGCCGTCCGCCGCGGCGAGCCGAGCAGCACGCACCCCGAGCTCGCCCGGATCTCGAGCGCTCTCGGTCCCGTCCTGGCCGCGTGCGCCGTCGACGCGCGCGGCGGCGATCCCGTGCAGGCGGCCGCATTGCCGGCGCGAAGACGCTGGTGGCAGCTCCCCGACGGCCTGCCGCTCGAGGGCCGCGAAGTCGACTCCTACACGAGCCTCTCCGACTTCATCAACCATCCGTTCCACTGGGTGCTCAAGTACCCGGCCGAGCTCTCGGCCGGCGCGCTGCAGCCCATCCTGCCGACTCACCGCCTCCTCGGCGACCTGGCGCACCGGCTGGTGCAGGACTGCCTGCAGCGGCCGGACCTGCGAGGCCTGCACCAGTTCATCGAGGACCGGCTCTCGCGATTGCTCGAGGAGGAGGGCGCGGTACTCCTGTTGCCGGCGCGCCAGCCGGATCGGCGCCGGCTCGCCGCGGCCGTCGAGCGCAGCGTCAGCGTGCTCTGGAGCAAGATGCGCGAGGGCGGCTGGCGACTCGACCCGACGGTCGGGCGGCGCAACCTGCCAGGAGTCGAAATATCCTGCGAGTCGCAATTCCTGGGAGGCTCGCTCATCGGCTACCTCGACGTTCTTCTCGTGAACGAGAACGACGAGCGGCTCGTGCTGGACATGAAATGGCGCCGGCCCTCCTCCGGCCCCGAAGTGCCGATGCAGTTATTGGTCTACGCGCACCTCATCCGGTCCCGCACCGGCCGCTGGCCGCGCATCGCGCACTTCTTCCTCGAGCAAGGCTCGCTCTTCCCCGCCGACGCGCTGGACGCCGGCGGCGGGCGGGCCGAGTGGACCGAGGCCGACTGCGCCGCCCAGTGGCCCGCCGTCGAGGCGGCCTGGCAGTGGCGCCGGCAGCAGCTCGATCGCGGCCTCGTCGAGGTGTCCGCGGACGGCACCGCTCCCGACGAGCGCTCCGCCCCGCCCGCGGGAGCGCGGGAGCCCGAGGAGACCTGCCGGTTCAACGAGTTCGAGACACTCGTCGGGTGGACGCTGCCCGCCGTGGAGGGCGACGAATGACCCGCCGCATCGACGTCATCAACGCGGGAGCCGGGAGTGGAAAGACCTTTCGAGTCGTTCAGGAGCTGCTGCGCCGCCTGTTGCCCGAGGACGGCTCCGAGCCGGTGGCGCCCGGGGCGATCCTGGTCACGACCTTCACCCGGCTGGCGGCCGCGGAGGTCTCGGATCGCGTGCGGGAGGCGCTCATCGGGAAGGGACGCGAGGACCTCGCCCGGCGGCTCGGGGAGGGGCTGCTCGGCACCGTCGACAGCGTGGCGAACGAGCTGGTGCGCCGCTTTGCCTTCGACGCGGGGCTGTCGCCTCAGCCTCTCGTGGTCGACGAGGAAGAGGGCTACCGCGCCTTCTCGGAGGCGCTCGCGCTGGCGCTCGACCCGGAGACGCTGGCCCAGATGCAGCGCTCCGAGGAGCTGCTGGGCCTGGGTGGCGACGACCCGGGCGGGCGCGTCGGCTTCAACCCCTTCCAGGCCCGCGGATGGCGCAAGACGGCGATGGAGATCGCGCAGATGGCCCGCTCCAACGACATCACGGGACAGCCGCTGCTCGACTGCGCCGAGAGCTCGATAGCGGCGTTCGAGGCGCTGCTGCCGGCCGCCGAGAGCGACGGCCCCGCGCTCGATCTCGCGCTGCGCTCCGCCGTCGACGAGGCCATCGAGGCGCTGCCCGGGCCGGGCGACACGACCGACACGACCGCGAAGTACAAGCGCTTCCTGCAGGACATGCGGATCAAGCTCTCGTCCCGCCGGGTGCCCTGGTCCGACTGGGTGAAGCTCTCCAAGGAAAAGCCGGGGACCAAGAGCGCCGTCGCGGCCGAGCCCGTGCGGTCCGCGGCGAGCCGGCACCTGGTGCACCCCGGGATGCGCCAGGACGTGGCGCTCTACGTGCGCACGATCTTCAAGCTGGCCGCGCGCAGCATCGACATCTACCAGCAGTGGAAGGAGGAGCGCGGCCTCCTCGACTTCGTCGACCTCGAGACGCGCGCCCACTGGCTGATGAAGCGCGACGACGTGGCCCGCCGGCTCGCCGAGCGCGTGAAGCTGGTGCTGGTCGACGAGTTCCAGGACACGAACCCGCTGCAGCTCGCGCTCTTCCTGAAGCTGGCCGGAGTCGCCTCGCGTTCCATCTGGGTGGGCGATCCCAAGCAGACCATCTACGAGTTCCGCGGGGCCGATCCCAAGCTGATGAAGTCCGTGCTGAAGCAGCTCGGGAATCCCCGGCCGGAAGACATCCTGCGCCACTCGCACCGCTCCAGGCCCGAGCTCGTCGATCTCGTGTCGGAGCTGTTCGTGCCCGCCTTCGAGGGCCTGCTGCCGCCCGACCAGGTGAGGCTAGAGGCCGTGCGCGAGCCGGTCGAAGGCCTCCTGCCGCCCGTCCACTACTGGAAGATCGAGGAGTCGAAAAACCTGGCCGAGGTCTCCGCCTCGATCGCGAGAGGAATCGCCGGGCTGATCGGCACGGCGGGCGTCTACGACAAGCAGACGCAGCAGGTGCGGCCCGCGCGCCCGTCGGACGTGGCCGTGCTCTGCTTCACCGGCAATCGCTGCCAGCGCATCTCGAACGCGCTCGAGGCGATCGGCATCCGCACCGCGCTGGAGCGCAAGGGGCTGATGGGAACTCCCGAGGCCGTGCTGGTGATCGCCTGCCTGCGGAGGCTGGTCGATCCGGGCGACAGCCTGGCCACGGCGGAGATCGTGAGCCTCGTCTCCGGCGACGCGGAGCCCGAGCAGTGGCTCTCGGAGCGGATCGCCTATCTCAGCACCGGCCAGCCGAAGAGCGAGTGGCGAAAGCTCGATCCGGCCGTGCAGCCTCTGGAGGCGATCCGCGATCGGCTCGACTACCTGTCTCCGACTGAAGTGCTCGATCGAGTCCTGAGCGTGATGGACGTGCACCGGCGGGTCCTCGCCTGGGGGCGCGAGGAGGTCCGTCTAGGCAATCTCGAAGCGCTGCGCCGGCTCGCCGGCCGCTACGAAGACGGCTGCGGCCGCGTCCACTCCGGCGCCTCGGTCGCGGGCTTCGTCCACTGGCTGCAGGAGCTGGCGGAGGTGGAGCGCGATCAGCAGGCGAAGGGCATCGGCCCGCAGGCCGTGCAGGTCCTGACCGTCCACGGCTCCAAGGGGCTCGAGTGGCCCATCGTCGTGCTCGCGCAGCTCGACCGCGAGTTCGAGCCGAACGTCTGGACCCTGCGGCCGATGGAGGCCCCCGAGGAGATGAGCCTGGAGAACCCGCTGAGCGGCCGCTGCCTGCGCTACTGGCCCTGGCCCTACGGTCTGACGCGGCAGGTCCCCGGTCTCGACGAAGCGCTCGATCGCAGCGAGGAGCAGGCGAAGTCCGCGAGCGAGCAGCAGGAAGAGGCCGTGCGGCTCCTGTACGTCGCGATGACGCGCGCCCGGGACGCGCTGGTCATTCCCGAGTGGAAGAAGGTGCGGGGCACCAAGGATTCGCCCAGGCCCTGGCTGGGACTGGTCTTCGGAGAGAACCTCAAGTTCCTGGAAGGGCCCGGCGTGGCGGTCGCGCGCCTGACTCCGTCGGAGCCGGTTCATCCGGTGACACCGGAGGCGGCCTGGTTTCCCGCGCCGTACCTGGGCGCGGAGCATCCGCCCGCCTGCATCTCTCCTTCGTCGCTGCGGATGCCGCCGGGGGAGCGAATCGCGACGGGCGAAGCGATCCGGACGGGCGAGCCGCTGTCGCCGATGCTGGAAATGGCGACGGATCTGCTCGGCACCGCCGTCCACGGATTCCTGGGGGCCGACGCGGACGGATTGACGGAGGAGGATCGGCTGTCGATCGCCGCCGGGCTGCTTCAGCGGTACGGCGTGACCGAGCTCACGCCCCGGTTCCTGGTGACGCGGGGCGACGAGCTGCGCGCTGCCATCGGCGACCGGCACGGCGACGGGACGTGGCTGCGCGAATGGCCGGCCAGGCTGATGCACGACGAGGTGTTGATCCCGGGCACGATCGATCTCGCGGTCGAGACCGCGGAGGGGTGGGTGCTGGTCGATCACAAGTGCTTCGCGGCCGGCCCCGAGCAGTGGTCCGAGCTTGCCGCGGGATGCGCGCCGCAGCTCGGGGCCTACGCTCTCGCGCTCACCGCCGCGACCGGCAAGCCGCTCCTGGCCGCTTACGTGCACCTGCCCCTCTGGGGCGCGCTGGTGCCCGTGGAGCTGCCGCCGCTGGAGGAGTTCCTCTCTCGCGTGGTGGCCGTGTACTCGTGATACGCGCTACCTCCAGCCTCCTGGCCGACAATTTCGGTTCCTCCTACCAAAACCCTAACTAATTAGGGTTTTGGTAGGAGGAACCAAATCTCTTCTCTCACCTGCGCCTCGGCGGCCAGATCGTGCCGGGCACGGTCCCGGCAGGCGGCCCGGACGGCGGGAGGGGGCGGCGCAGGAAGACGCTCGCGGACTTGCCGCGATACACCAGATCGTCCTTGGTCCTCCACTTGCGGTCGGGACCGGCCGAGACCAGGACGTACTCCGACTCCTCCAGCGCCTTGCCCTCGAAGCGGACCGTTTCGATCCAGTAGACCGTGCCCCAGCGGTCCTTGCCGGGCGTGCGGCCGCCCGTCTTCATCCGCTCGGCGCAGAACTGCGCGAACGAGTCCTGGTCCGGCAGCCATCCCCTCTCGGCGTAGGACTGCTCGATCTGCACGCCCAGCTCCTGCAGCTCCATCTTTTGCATAGTCAAGCCGACGGCATCGAGCATGCCAATGCACAGGTCGGCCCCTCCGCTCACCATCATCAACAGGAAGAAGGCCGTGAGCGTCACGTTGACTATGCCTCGCAGGACTACACCCCCCTGGATCGTGAAAGGTCGTCCAGACCCCTTACGGGCGCGAGATAGGCGTCGAGCTCGCGCTGGAAATCGGCGGCCTTGAGCCAGAGCCCCGTGTCCTCCGGCACCGGCCCGGAAGCATTGTCACCCACCAGGCACTCCACATTCCAGACCGTGCCTTCGAGATTGCCTTCGCGAACCAGCAGCATGGCCGGCTCATCGGGCCGTTCCGCCGTCAAGCGGGCGGCCAGGCGCGAGAGGACCGCGGGCGGCAGCGGCGCCAAGAGCGGCACCCGGCGAAGGAACCCGCCGTGGTGGATGACGGACACGATCGCCGACTGGTCGGGCAGCAGCGCCGCGAGCTCGGCTCGCCCCATCGACAGCAGCTCCACCGGAGTCAACGCATCCACCGACGCCGTACGGACGCCGCCGCCCTCGGGGAGCAGTGCCAGCTCGTCGAAGCAGTCGCCCTGGATGAGGCGCGCCACGGGTCGCTCGACTCCCGCCGCGTCCGGAAGCAGCACCTCCAGCTCGCCGGAGCGGACGACGTAGAACTTGTCGCCCTGCTCGCCGCGGGTCGCCACGCGCTGGCGGGGCAGGAAGGGCTCGCGTTTCAGGATGGTCGAGACTCGCCGCAGCTCCTCCTCCGTCAGCCGGGCGAAGAAGGGGATCGCGGCCAGCATCGTGGCCACGTCCTCCTGCGGACCGCGCGAGTAGACGTGGGTCTGGGCGACCGACCACTCGGGCCAGTAGAGCCCCGAGGCCGCGGCGTGCTCGGCGGCCTGGCGGAAGGCGCGGCCGCCGTGGCGCTCGAGGGAGCCCACGAGCTCGCCGTATCTCTCCCGCGGCGAGCCGCCCGCGCGCACGTCCAGCGCGGCGCTGCCCCTCCGCTCGCCGAGCACGCGCCGGGCGACGTCGCCGAGCGTCTCGAACAGCAACTCGGCGACCTCCGCGGCCACGGCGGGGCCCGGTCGCGGCCGCCGCTCCCGTCCCCGGAACGGACCGCCGAGCAGGTACCCGCCGGCGAAGATTCCGGCGGCGATCGGCAGCACCGCGGCTGTCTGGAGCGGCAGCGTCGCGGCGTTCACCTCGCCCGCCGCGCCGCCGAAGATCTGGATCGTGCTGGCCGCCGTGAAGGCCACGAAGCCCGCGTAGATGAGCCACCAGACGCGCACGAACGGCCCGGTGTTGTCGACCAGCAGGAGCTGGATAATCGCGAGCGTCGAGAGCAGGATGCCGGCGTATTCCAGCAGCGCCGTGGCGCTGGCGCCCCGTTGCCAGGCGGGGATCGAGACGGCCAGCACGATGCCGGCCGAGACGAGGGAGAAGGCGATCTCGCCCCGCTTCAGCCGGGCGATGAAGGCGTGGCGGAAGAAGAACGGCGCGGCCAGCGCCAGCGCGGCCCCGAGGCCGTCGAGCGCGTGCTGGTGGCCGGGCGCGATCTCGAAGCCGAGCACCGTCGCGCTCGATTCGAGCAGCGCGGCGGGGAGCAGGAGGACGGAGCGAAAGGCGACGTAGCCGACCAGGAAATCGAAGGCGTAGGTGAGCGACGTGCCCGCAAAGCAATCCCGGTAACGGTGCCAGACGCCGACCAGCAAGGCGGCATACGAAACGTGAAGCAGCACCTGTCCGACCGGCGCGTCCCACAGCAGGCCCGCCGCGCTGGCGAGCACCGCGACGGGCACGGTCAGGCGCGACACGACCTCGCGGCGCGTCTCGTCGCCGAGCAGCACGACCGGGATCCAGAGGACGCGCAGCATCGTGTAGAGCAGCAGCGCGCCGCTCATCATCAGCACGAACAGCAGCAGCGTCTGGACCGGGAACGAGCCCGAGCGAAAGACGGCCATCACCACCGGAACGGCGGAGGCCCGGAACGCGGCGGCGGCCAGCTTCAAGACGCTGGCGGCCCAGACGAGGACCGCGAGGCCGTAGGTCGTGAGGCGCTTCTGCTCCTCCGTCTGCTCGCCTGTCGGGAGGGCGCGCACGAAGAAGCGGCGGGCGAAGAACGCGAGCGCCCGATCGCGAACGAGGTCGGTGTCGAAGGCGGCGCGGTAGAGCCGGTAGCCGTTCCACTCGAACAGCGGGCTCAAGTCCGCCAAGACGAAGAGCAGCCCGATCGCGGCCGCCTGGCGCGCGAACACGGACTGGCCGTCCGCGAGGCAGATCGCGCAGGCGAGAGCCAGAGGACTCCAAAGACCCGAGAGAGCGACCCACACCTGATGCTTTCTGTCCGCCATCTCGAGCCTCGACAGGTCGAGATGAGGCAGAGGCAATCCGATGCGGAGGTCGACGCCGGCGGAGGAGAGCCGGAGGCCGCAGGAGAGCGCGGCCATCGCCTGGCAGGCCGCGCGGAACCAGGCGAAGCCGGCGAGAGTCAGCAGCGCGACGAACGGCGATCCGTCGGGCTGCACGACCGCGAGGCCTCCGTCGCGCAGCGCGCGAAAGAGCGCGGGCAGGCCGAGGACGAGCGGCAGGACGACGAGTGCTCCCGCAGCCGCCGCGCCGAGCGCGCGGGTCGCGCCGGTCGGCTGGGGGAGCGAAATCGAAAGGACTGCAGGGCCCGGGGCCCGTTCTGTCGCGCGGAACTCCGGGCCCAGGAACCCGGCGCGGCCGAAGCGCTGCAGCGCCTGGCCGATGCGGCTCGGACCGATCGGCCGCGGCAGCAGCAAGCCGGCGGTGATCAGCTCCCGGACGGTGCGAGAGCCGTCCAGCAACTGCCAGAGATCGCGCTCCCAGGGCTGCAGCTCGAGCAGGACGCCGGTCGCGGGACTCTTCAGGATCGTGCCAGAGCCCGGGAGGTCGATCTCGTCGACGCCCTTGGCACGGCTGGGGCGTGCTGCGAGCAGGCCCGGCTCCATCAGCCCCCTGCGTTGCCGGTGGACGCCGTCGTCTGCTGCGGGTACTCTCCGCCGGCCCACTCGGGCGGCCGGGCGGCGAGAGGAGGCGACGTGCCCGCGCCCGGCGCCAGCCAGACGTCGTGGAACCAGATGAGCTGATCGCCCAGCGGCGACAGGTTGATGCCCATCACGAACGGCTGCCGCACGATCGCCGTATTGAAGTAGTAGAGGCAGATCCAGACGGCGTCGTCGACGATGACCTGCTCGGCCTTCTGATAGAGCTTGATGCGCAGGAGCGGGTTGGTCTCGCGGCGGGCGCGGGTCAACAGGTCGTCGACTTCCTTGTTGACGTAGCTGGTGCTGTTGGAGCTGCCGATGTTGCCCGAGTAGAACTGGTAGTAGAGGAAGTTGTCGGCGTCCATGTAGTCGGCGACCCAGCCGAGCCGGAAGAAGCCGGCCTTGCCCTGCTTCGTCAGATCGAGGTGGGTCTTCCAGTTGTTGACGACCGGATAGCTGACGATTCCGAGGTCGGCGAGGTTTGCCTGAATCGCGCGCGTGATGCGGAGGTGGTCCTCGCCCTCGGGCAGATGGATCGGGATCTGCGGGAACTTCTCCCGCGCGCCCGCGAGGCCGGACCGTGGGTAGCCGGCCTGCGTGAGCAGGTCGTCGGCGAGCCGGAGGTCGAAGTCTTGAGAGCGAAGGGATGCGTTGTATCCTCTGATACCGGGAGGCAGCGGCCCGCGCGCTTCCTGCACGCGGCCGGTCTTGATGAACTTGACGATCGAGCTCTTATCGACGGCGTGGGCGAAGGCGCGGCGCACCTTGGGATCGTCGAACGGCGGGATCTTCACGTTCATCCCGAAGTAGTAGGTGCCGAGCTGGGAGACCTCGGTGAAGTAGGGGGCCCAGATCGAGTCGCGCCGCTTCACCTGGTTGTAGAGCGGATCGGGGACGGAGGTGTGGTAGATGCGGCCGGCGAGGAACTCGCGGAACATCGACTCCTCCTCGGGAAGGATGTGGTACTCGACCTTCTCGAGGTAGGGCGGGCCGCCGAAGTAGGAGGGATTGCGCGAGAGGACGACGCGCACGTTCGGCTCGAAGGAGTCGAAGCGGAAGGCGCCGGTGCCGACCGGATGGTTGCGGAACTCCTTGCCCCACTTGAAGACGTCTTCCTTCGGCACGATGTAGGCGTTGGACATCGTGAGCGTGGCGAGGAACGGCGCGTAGGGCGCCTTCAGCTTGATGCGCACCGTGCACGGCTGCGCGCAGGTCGTGTGCAGCTTGTCGCCGGGCTTCCTTGGATCGATCGCCTCGATGCCCGTCACCTCGCGCGCCTTGCCCGCGCGGTACTCGTCGGAGCCCTCGATGACCTCGAAGATCTGCGAGCGCGCGGAGTCGGTGAGCGGGTCGAGCACGCGCTCGAAGCTGAACTTCACGTCGGCGGCCGTCACGCGCCGGCCGGCGTTGGCGGTCGGCTTGCCGTTCTCGGTGGCGGCGTGGAAGGCGACCTTCGGCGAGAGATGGAACGTGTAGACGAGGCCGTCGGAGGAGAGGTCCCACGACTCGGCGATGGAGCTCGTGATGGCGCCCTGGGACTGCGACTCCAGCGAGTCGGAGCTGCCGTGCGACGAGAGGTCGAAGCGCACCAGGCCGTCGAACATCTGCAGCAGGCAGAAGACGGAGGTCGTGTCGGTGGCGAGCGCGGGATCGAACGTCGGCGGGTTCGCCTGCAGCGCGGCGTGATACGTGCCGCCGTGCAGCGGCGACCCTGGGCCGCGTCCGAGCCGCACCGGCGGATCGGGCCACCAGTCGCGCCCATACCACGCGGCGCCGGCCAGGAGAATGAGGATCAGAACACGGTTCATGCTTGCAGACGGCTCGGCCTTATCTTACCTTGCTGGCACCAAACTGACACCTATATCCATTCAGCCCGAGCTCGTGGAAGGGCCTACCCAAAGGAGCCGTCATGTCGGTGGAACGAACGCTCGTCCTGGTAAAGCCCGATGGCGTGCAGCGCCAGCTCGTCGGGGACATCATCGGCCGCTTCGAGCGCAAAGGGCTGAAGCTGGTCGCGATGAAGCTGATCCGCATGTCCAACGAGCTCGCCGAACGTCATTACGGTGTCCACAAGGGCAAGCCCTTCTACAATGACCTCGTCGGATTCATCACCTCCGGCCCCGTGGTCGCGATGGTGCTCGAGGGGCGGATGGCCGTCAAGCAGACGCGCCTCCTGATGGGCGCCACTCGTCCCGAGGAGGCCGCGCCTGGCTCCATCCGCGGCGACCTCGCCGTCTACACGGGCCAGAACCTCGTCCACGGCTCCGACGCCGACGAGACCGCGCGCGCGGAGATCGCCAACTTCTTCTCCGCCGACGAGCTGGTCGACTACCAGCTCGCGAACAAAGACTGGATCGGCTAGCTCCCGATGGACGACTCGGGGTCCGCCGGCCAACAGGGCGGCTCGAGCCGAGCAATGGACGACTCGGGATCCGCCGGCGTCCATCGCCGGACCGACCAACAGGGCGGCTCGAGCCGCATGCTGCAGGCCGCCGTGTTCCTCTGCGGCCTCGCGGTGATGGGCATCGAGATGTCCGCCTCGCGCCTCCTGGCGCCGTTCTTCGGCACGTCGCTCTTCATCTGGACGAACCTGATCGGCGCCATCATGGCCGCACTTTCGCTCGGCTACTGGCTCGGAGGCCGCCTGGCCGATCGCCGGCCCGACGCCGCCGTCCTTTACAAGATCATCCTCACCGCGGGACTGATGGTCGCGGTCATTCCCTACATCTCGCATCCGGTCACCTCGATGGCCGTGCCCGGGATCGAGAAGGGCGACGCGGCCGTCGTCATCGGCAGCCTGGTCTCCACCATCCTGCTCTTCGCCGTGCCCATCGTCCTGCTCGGGATGGTCAGCCCCTTCGCGATCCGCCTCGCGTCCACCGGCGAGGAGAAGCTCGGCAAGACCGCGGGAAGCCTCTACGCGCTCTCGACCTTCGGCAGCATCGCGGGGACTTTCCTCCCCGCGCTCGTCACGATCCCGGTGCTCGGCACGCGACGCACGATCCTCGCGTTCGCGGCGATCCTCGTCTCCGTCGGCGCGATCGGTTTGACGCGGCGCGGCATGGCGGTCGTGCCGGTCGCGCTGCTGCTCGTCGCCGTCGCGCCCTTCGGCCCGTTTCGCGACACGGCCTCCCTTCGCGTGGGCGAGCTGCTGGAGGAGACGGAGTCGCCCTACCACTACATCCAGGTGACCGAGAAGGCCGGCCGCCGGATGCTGATCTTGAACGAGGGGCACGCCGTCCACTCGATCTTCGAGACGCGAACGGTGCCTCACCGGCCGCTGGTCGGCTCCGTCTGGGACTCGATGAACACGCTGCCGCTGCTGCTCGGAAAGCCCGAGAAGGCGCCGCTCGACGTGCTGATCGTCGGCCTCGCCGCGGGCACCATCAGCAAGCAGTTCCATTACTTCTTCGGCCCGCACTACGCGCTGCACATCGACGGCGTGGAGCTCGACGGCACCATCGTCGAGATGGGGCGCAAGTACTTCGAGATGAACGAGCCGACGCTCGACGTGCACGTCACCGACGGCCGGCTCTACCTCTCGCGCGCGAAGAAGAAGTGGGACCTGATCATCGGTGACGCCTACCGCCAGCCGTACATCCCGTTCCACCTCGCGACGCGCGAGTACTTCCAGCTCGTGAAGGAGCACCTCAAGCCCGACGGCCTGATGAGCATCAACGTCGGCGCCCAGCGAAAGGACAGCCCCGTCCTGCAGCGGATCGTCGGCACCGTGAACGACGTCTTCGGCAACGTCCACATGATGGACGTGCTCAATCCCGCGGGCAGCAAGTTCAACAACTACGTCGTCATCGCCGGCCGTCCTCGGCTGGATATGATGCTGCTCGACACCACCCAGGCCGGCATCGCCGGAAAGGTGCTCGAGACCACGAAGAACTTCCACTTCGCCGCGCTGATGCAGCAGCGGATGTCCAACATCCATCCCGCCACCGTCGACCCCTCCGTCGGCATCCTGGAAGACGACCGCGCGCCCGTCGAAGTCCTCACCGACTTCATGATCTTCCAGCTCGCCGCGGGGAGTTAGGGGAGGCTTGGGGCTGCAGCCGTGCGCAGCACGTTCAACTCTGGGAGGACGGGCCTCCGTGCCCGTCTAACCGCGGCCGCGGGATAGGATCCGGCATCTTTGGTTGAACGGGCACGGAGGCCCGTCCTCCTATTTTTGGAGGCGCTCCGCGCGGGCCCGCACCTTCCCCGGGCCTACAGACTCCGCTGCCGCAACGCCTCCGGGTCGGCGGCGTGCAGCAGGGCTTCGTCGAAGGCGAGGTCGCCGCTCTTCACGAGGGCGGCGAGGCTCTCGTCCATCAGGCGCATTCCTTGATTGACGCTGGCCAGCATCGCGTTCGGGATCTGGAAGATCTTTCCCTCGCGAATCAGGTTCGCGATGGCGGGCACGCGGAACAGCACCTCGTGCACGGCCACGCGGCCGCCGCCCTTGGCTTTCGGCAGCAGCACCTGGCAGACCACGGCCAGCAACGTCTCGGCCAGCATCGTCCGGACCTGCTCGGTGCGGTTCGCGGGGAACGCGCCGAGGATGCGGTCGATGGTCTTCGGAGCGGTCTGCGTGTGGAGCGTCGAGAGCACCAGGTGGCCCGTCTCCGCGGCGGTCATCGCCAGCTCCATCGTCTCGAGATCGCGCATCTCGCCGACCATGATCACGTCCGGGTCCTGCCGCAGCGCCGAGCGCAGCGCGTCCGAGAAGCTGCGCGTATTCGAGCCGACCTCGCGCTGCGTGATGCGGCACTTCTTCGGCTTGTGCACGAACTCGACCGGGTCCTCGATCGTGATGATGTGCGCCTCGCGATGCTCGTTGATGTAGTCGAGCATCGCCGCGACCGTCGTCGACTTGCCGCTGCCCGTCGGCCCCGTCACCAGTATCAGCCCGCGCCGCGCCTTGCAGAAGCGCTCCAGCACCGAGGGCGTCCCCAGCTCCGAGAGCGTCTTGATCTTGGTGGAGAGCACGCGGATGACGATCCCCGGCCCCTCGATGTCGTGGAAGAGATTGACGCGGAAGCGGCCCAGCCCCGGCTTCTCCGCCGCCAGGTCCTGCTCCTCCCCGTTGTCGAACGCCTCGCGCCGGTTCTCGTCCAGCAGCCGGTAGGCGAGCCATCGCGCCATCGCCGGCTCCGACACCGGAAAGCCCGAGTCGACCAGCTTGCCGTCGACGCGATAGGCCGGCGCTTGCCCCGATCGGATGTGCACGTCCGAGACGCCCTTGGCAACGGCGTCCTGCATCAACTGGCTCATCCGGATCGGGTACTGCTTCACGGGCAGGGCGCCCATCCCCGCGCGGGTGACGATCTGCACCGAGGGCATCGGCCCGCTCTGCTGCGGGGCGGCGGCCGCGGCGCGATTGGCCGAGCTGTGCCCGACCGCCTTCGGCCCGCGGGCCAGCGGCGTCGGTCCGGCGGCCCCGATCGCCTCGACGTTGTAGGTCGCCGTGTTGCCGGACTTCGGCTTCCCGCCGTTCCGGCGGCGCACCGACTCCAACGCCTCCGTCGCGCGGGCCTTCTGCTCCGGCGGCAGCCGGCTCCGGATGCGCTCGATCGCCTGCTGCGCGAGCTGCCGCAGCTCCCCCTGGTTCGACTCCATCCACATCGCCAGCGGCTCGATCGTCCCGACGTCTCCCTCTTCGCCCAGCGAATACAGGATGTCGGAAGCCTCGTCCGACGTCGTGCTCTCGGTGAGGCGGTCGATCAGGCTCGCCATTGCGCTACTAATCTAGCACGGACGAGGCTTCTTCATGCTCCGGCTCCGGCTCGATCAGGGGCCGGATGCGTTCCAGCACGCGCGCGAGGTCCTTCCTCTCGAAGGGCTTCGAGACATAGTCGTCCATCCCGGCGGCGAGGAACTCCTCGCGGTCGCCGCTCATCGCGTGCGAGGTGAGCGCGATCACCGGCAGGTGGCGGCCCGTCGCCAGCTCTCGCTCGCGGATCGCGGCGGTCAGCTCCAGGCCGTCCATCTCGGGCATCTGCACGTCGGCGAAGACGACGTCGAACCGTTCCTGCTCCAGCAGGCGCAGCGCCTCGAGGCCGTCGGCGGCGCTGCGGACCGTGTGGCCCAGCTTCTCGAACTGGTAGACGGCCAGCTTGCGATTCACGGCGTTGTCCTCGGCCAGCAGCACGCGCAACGGCCGGCCGGTCGGCGCGGGTGCCTCGCCGAGCTTCGCCGCCTCGGCGACCTCGGGGGCCTCGCACCGATCGAAGGCGACGGTGAAGCGGAAGACGCTTCCCTTGCCTGGCTCGCTCGTCACGTCGATGCGGCTGTCCATCAGCTCCACCAGGTGCGCCGCGATGGCGAGGCCGAGACCGGTGCCGCCGTGGCGGCGGGTGGTGCTCGCGTCGCCCTGCTCGAACGATTCGAAGATGAGGCCCAGCTTCTCCGGCGCGATGCCGACGCCGGTGTCCCGTACCGAGAAGGCGATCGAGACCTCCGTGTCGCGCAACGCATCCACCTCGGCCCGGACCTCGACGCTGCCGCGGCGCGTGAACTTGAGCGCGTTTCCAATCAGGTTGATCAGCACCTGGCGCACGCGGCCGGGATCGCCCGCGACCCAGCGCGGCAGATCGGGCGCGACGTGCATCTCCAGCTTCAGGCTGCACTGCTGCGCCTGCAGCACGAACGCCTTCGTGACGCCGGAGACGAGGTGCGCGGGCGAGAACGGGATCTTCTCCAGTTCGAGCTTCCCGGCCTCGGCCTTGGAGAAGTCGAGCACGTCGTTCAGGATCTTGAGCAGCGCCTCCGCCGAGTGGCGCGCGATCTGGAGCTGCTCGCGCTGCTCGTGCTGCAGGTCGCTCTCGAGCACGAGGCGCGTCATCCCGAGGATGGCGTTCATCGGCGTCCGGATCTCGTGGCTCATGTTGGCCAGGAAGCGGCCCTTGGCGAGGCTGGCGGCCTGGGCGCCCTGCATCGCGATCCGAAGCTGCTCGCCGACGGCAATCAGCTCGGCCGTCCTCGTGCGGACCGTGTCCTCGATGACGACGTTGTTCATCTCCAGGCGAGCGCGGTGCCGCGCGGTGGCCCGCATCTCGTCGATGCCGCGCAGACAGGCGCGGATGAGGAACAGGTCCTCGAAGACGACCCAGCCGGAGTGTTCGAGCCACCGCCACTGGGACGCGAGCGCGTAGCCGTAGACCGACTCGGGCCAGTAGATGCCGCGCAGCAGGTGATCGAGCGCGACGATGGTCGAGGCGCTCATCAGTACCCGCCAGTCGCGATAGAAGGCGAGGAAGGCGAGCGAGCCGAAGACGTGGAAGTGGGTCTCGATGCGGCCGCCGGTCAGGTGAATCAGCAACGCCGACCAGAGCATCTGCGCGACGGCCGTGATGTGCCGCGCCTCGAGCCGGCCCGGATGGCGCAGCGTCAGGTAGATGGGCAGCACCGAGAGCGCGCCTCCGAGCAGGATCGCGGCCCAGACGTGGATGTGGACTTCGCTGGCGGGACCTTCCCAGGCGCGCGGAGAGACCCAGAGCGCGAGGGCGATGCCGAAAAACCATTGGAGGATCATCAGCCCCGCGAAGACGCGGTCGGTGTCGCGGCGGACGACGTCGAGCTGCTCGTGGAAAATCTCCTCGCTTCGGCGGCTGAGCGTCTCCGAGAAGGCCTCGGGGGTCGGAGGCGCGGCCTGGAGCGGTTCCATCATCGGAGATCCACCGCCGCCAGGCGGCAGCCGTAGACCGGCGCCTCGGAGAGGCCGCGCGACCGTCCCAGCAGCGCCGCCAGCAGGTTGTCGCGACCGTCGTTTTGACCGCGATGGCCGCGGGAGCCGGTGATGCCGCCGGTGAACACGAGCCGGCCGGAGGGGGCGTACGCGAGCACGTGTCCGGAAGTCTTCAGCCCGAGCCTGGCGGATTCGCGGCCTTCCGGATCGGACTCGAGCACGGCGCCCGGGACGCGCGACGCGGTGTCCCAGAGCTCGCCGCGCTCGAAGCCCGGCTCGACTCCGGCGGGCCGGACGAAGAGCAGCTTCGCGCGGGCGACCTTCGACGCGCGAGTCATGACGTAGGCGAGCTCGTCGAGCGTGGCCCGGCTGCACGGGCAGCGCGGGTGCAAGGAGACGACGACGCTGAAGGCGTCGGGCGTCGCGGCCAACCGCGTGGGCGGGCGTCCTGCCGCTCCCGGGGTGAACTCGTGCAGCGCCAGGGCCCGAAAGCCGAAGCCGACGGTCAGAAGCCAGGCGCCAACGAATAGTGTCAGGCGATTGCGCATGCCCGCCTTCATCATCAGGAACCGAGCTGGAGCGCATTCCCGAAATGGCGAACGTCCCGCTCGTGAAGTCTAACCTACTACGGCCTGCTACACTCCCGCCGTTGCGCTCTGCGTCCGCTAGCGCGCGCGAAAACATGGATGGCCCATCATCCGTAGTGAGTCATGCCGATGCGTGAAAAAGTCTTTGCAGCCAACTGGAAGATGAACAAGACCGTCGCCGAGACGGAGGCTTTCTTTCAGGAATTCGTCAACTATCCCGGCGTCGGCCGCGGGCACCAGGTGATCGTCTTTCCGCCCTTCACCGCGCTGGCAGCGGTCCGCGGGCTGGTCGGCGGATTGCCGATCCACTGGGGCGGCCAGAACATGTACTCCAAGGACAACGGCGCCTTCACCGGCGAGGTGGCGCCCGGGATGCTGAAGGAGCTCGGCTGCGCGTTCGTGCTGCTGGGCCACAGCGAGCGGCGCGAGATCTTCAAGGAGTCCGACGCCGACGTCCGGGAGAAGATCGGCGCCGCGCACAAGCACGGCCTGAAGCCGATGGTCTGCGTCGGCGAGACGCTCGACGAGCGCAAGGGCGGCCAGGCGCGCGAGAAGGTCGTGCGACAGATGGCCGCGGCGCTGGACGGGCTGACCGACACGCAGGTCGCCTCCACGAGCTTCGCCTACGAGCCGATCTGGGCGATCGGCACGGGGCTGAACGCCTCCACCGGCGACGCGCAGGAGATGTGCGCGCTGGTCCGCGAGCGGATCGAGATGAAGTTCGGCGGCGCCGTCGCGGGCAAGGTGCCCGTGCTCTACGGAGGCAGCGTCAAACCGGAAAACATCGCGGACTACCTGAAGCAGGCGGACATCGACGGGGCGTTGATTGGAGGGGCGAGTCTGAAGGCGGACTCGTTCCTGCAAATCATCAAGAACGCGCTGGGGGGGAAGTTCGCGTAAGCAATGACGAAAAGGCCAACCACAAAGGCACGGAACGGCTTCGCCCTCGCGATCGTGATGGGCGTCGGCGTGCTCGTGCTCTTCATCGCGTTCTTCATCCACTCGCTCTCGCGCGCGGAGATCCGCCTCACGAGCGGGTTCGTCGATCATCAGGTCGCGTTTCACCTGGCGGAGGCGGGGCTCGAGCAGGCGCTCTACGCGCTGAAGACCGACCTCGGCACCAACCGCGGGCTGCTCGCGGCGATCGAGGGCGAGACGCCCACCGAGATCGACTTCGGCCGCGGCATCTCGGCGGAGCTCGAGAGCCTGGTCGAATCGCCGGCGCTGGGCGACGTCTTCCTCTGGGCCCGTTACGACCCCGAGCCGAACAACGGCGCGACGATCGGCGACTACCGAATCGGCCGGCTCACCGTCCGGTCGCAGGGCATCTACACCAACGCGCAGGGCTACCAGGCCCGCCGCCAGGTGAAGATGGTCACGAAGGTGACCGGCATCAACCTCGGCATCGTCGCCCCGGACCACGGGCTGATGGTGCGCGACCAGGTCCCGACGCTCTTCCGCGTCGGCAACGACCGCTTCGACATCCGCGACCTCAAGGTCCTCGGCGGCAACATCTACTTCGAGAACGGCCTCGACGCCGAGGTGCCGGAGCACCTGCTGAACGAGTTCCGCACCCGCAAGCTCGCCGGCTTCTTCGATCTCGGCTACGGCGATCTGCTGCACATCGGCACCTGGTTCAACGGCGGCCTCGAGCTCGTCGCCGCGCGCGAGCAGCACCCGGGCGATCCCGACTGGTCGCTGGTCGACCGCTACAACATCTACAAGCGGCAGGTCGAGTACAAGAACAACGGCATCATCCAGCGGTTCAAGAAGTTCCAAGGCATCCGGAACATCCTCCGAGGTGGAAAGGCCTACCGGGAGGAGTCGATCGCGATGCCCAACACGCGCCCCCGGCCGCAGGGCTACACGAACCAGGACATCAACCTGTTCCGCGCCGAGGAGTACCGCAAGGTCGCCGACCTGGTGATCAACCCGGTCGGCACCTACGAGCGCGACGGCGACCCCGACGACAACAGGTACTTCCAGGACGTCTTCTTCCGCGGGCCGCTCGACACGCGCAATACGTTCTACCGCAACGTCCTGCCGCTCTACGGCTGGGGCGACTGGCGCAAGGTGCCCGCCCGCTGGACGGCCAACCCCAACCGCAAGCAGGACATCTCCAACGCCATCCACCTCGACGGCGTCACCTACGTCCACGGCGACGTCTACCTCGAAGGTTGGTACGAGGGCATCGGCACGCTGGTCGTCGAGGGCAACGTCTACGTCGGCGGCGACGTCGTCTCGCTGCCGGCCCAGACCACCGGCTACAACTCGCTCGCCAACCTGGTCGTGCTCGAGGACCGGGCCCGCGAGCCGTACGGGACGGCCGATCCGTTCGCCGATCGCGTCTCCGGCCGCGTCATCTACAAGCCGCACCACGACATGGATTTCGATCGCCGCCGCTCGCAGATCCTTCGCGACACCGACCCGCAGCTCGATCTCGCGATCTATGCCCAGAACGGCATGATCGTCGACAAGACCTCGATCTTCGACGACTTCTTCGACATGACGCTCGAGTACAACTTCTCCACGGAGCGGTTCAACGTGAAGGACATGCCTCACGACCTCGAGATCTATGGCTCCGATCCGAAGCTGATCTTGCAGGGAATGGCCGGCAGGCGCGGGAATGCGGTCTTCTACAACCCGCAGATTTCGAGCGAGATTTTGAGCTGGGAAGAGGAGACTCCCTCGACATAGGGACTGAATCCTGCTATTTTTCTGCCTCCCCAAAAACCTATGAAAGAAGGCAGAGAAATCATGAAGAAGAGTCTGATCGCCGCCGCCGGCCTCTTGCTGGCCGCCGCGACCGCCCAGGCCGCGCAAGAGACCGGGATCAACGTCCGGCTGCCGGCCGCCTCCAAGGTGAAGAACATCGAGGTCTGGCTGGACGTCGAGGGCAGCTCCGCGCGCGAGGAGCAGGTCGCCGAGAACTCCGACAGCCTCCTCTCCATCGGCCGGGTCCGCACGCTGGTCGTCGACGTCCAGGGCGGCCAGATGGCCAAGGCCAAGAACATCGTCGACCAGCCGGTGCTCTTCTACCTCTACTCCCCCAGCACCAAGATCTCGGCCTTCGAGATCAACGTCCAGAGCGCCAAGACCGCCGAGGGCTTCGTGACCGAGGGGATGACGCCCAAGGGTTTCGTGGTGGAGGCGATGCAGCTCAACTCCGTGGGCGAGGCGCGCGGCAAGACGCTCAAGCGCTTCGACGACGTCTCGTTCAAGATCGGCGAGCCGACCGTGTTCCCGCTGAACCTCGAGATCCCGGACGGCAAGACGCTCGGCGTCCGGGTCTGGACCCAGAAGGGCTCCGACGAGCTCTCCATCCAGATCAAGGCGAGCAAGAAGGGCAAGTTCCCCGCCCACATCCTGGCGCGCAACGCCGACGGCGAGGCGGTTCCGGGCGAGGGCTGCTTCAACCCGGATGTCACCTTCAGCTATCGCGGCGCCCCCGCGGGCGGCAAGTTCGTCACCGGCAACCCGCTCGAGCGGCTCGTCGACCAGATCAACAACTACGTGAAGGGCCAGGAAGGGAAGTCCGAGGTGACCGTCCCGCTCAAGCTGCGCGTCCAGACGACCGGAGAATGAGCCGGGGCCGATGGCGCAGGCGTCGCGGCGGGTCTGGCACGAGCAGGTCTGGTTCCGCCACGGCGTCCTCCTGGTCGTCATCTCCCTGGGGTCTTTCGGGCTGGCCCGCACGAACCTGCTGATGCGGTTCGAAGCGGTCACCTACGATCGCCGGATGGCCGGCCGCCATCCGCACCCGCTGAAGGCGCCGGCCGTCGTCTGCGCGATCGACGACGAGGCGCTGCGACAGTTCGGCCGCTGGCCCTGGCCCCGCGACCGGATGGCGGAGGTCGTGCGCATGCTCGTGCGCTCCGGGGCGAAGGGAGTGCTGCTCGACATCGAGTACTCCGAACGCTCGACGCCAGAGGCCGACGCGGCGCTGGCGCTCGCCCTGCGCGAGAGCCGCCGCGGGCAGGGCGTCGCCCATCTGCAGGTGCCCAACTCCGAGACCGAACGGCTGATCGATCGCATCCGCGAGCGGCTCGCGCGCTGGATGGAGAGTCATCCCGACGGCAATCCCTCGGACCTGACACCCGAGCTCGCGGCCGTCCCCGGCATCGACGAGTTCATCGGCGAGGCCCGGCTTCGGAGCTACGTCGTGCGCAACTTCGGCGCGACGGCCGAGCAGGTCGCGAAGGAGCTGAAGCTCGATTACGCTGTCGTCAATCGCTCCATCGAGTCGATTCGAACGGCGGTCCTGCGCAAGGAGGTCGACCGCTCGGTCCGGGCCAATCCGGAGGCGCCTCTCGCCGTCCACGAGGAGGCGGTCTGCCGGGCGCTCTCGATCGCCGAGCCGGACGCCTACCGCGAGAAGATCGAGACCCACGTGCGGGACACCCTCAGCGGCCGCGAGGTGCTGCGCCGCTGGGGGCTGCCGGCCGAGCGCTTCGCGAGCCTGTCCGAGCCGTGGACCGCGCCCGGGATGTCCGCGCCCGTAGCCGAGCTCACGACCGCCTTCGACTCCGTCAGCTTCAGCAACTTCATGTCCGACGGCGACGGCGTCTCGCGCCACGTGCCGCTCGTCTGGTCGGTCGACGGACGCTTCCTGCGCCACCCGGGCCTGACGCTGGCGATGCAGCTCCGCGGCGCCGACCCGGCCTCGCTGCGCGCCGTGCCCGGTCCCGCCCTGGAGTTCACGGATGCATCCAGTCGTCATTGGACGATCCCGGTCGACGACCGCGGCCAGATCCTCATCAACTGGTGCGGCGACTGGAACGCCGTGCCGCGCTTCTCGATCAGCGGCGTCATCGACACGCTGAGGCTCGAGAAGGCGTTCCTCGAATCGCTCGAGAAGCTCGACCGCGACCTGCTGCTGCCGGAGCTGCAGAGCCTCTCTCTCTCGGTCCGCACCACCGAGGCCCTCCGCGAGACGGTGCTGGAGGACTCGATCCTGAAGGGCGCCGAAAGCGGACTCGAGAACCTGCGCCGGGCCGCCGATCGCGTCTTCGATCCTTCGGACCCCGACGCCGTCCGGAAGCAGCAGAAGCGCCTGCAGGCGTTCGCCGCGACCTGGCTGCGGCTCGCCAAGGCGCGCTACATCCACGGCGAGCGGACGAAGCGCAGGGCGGAGCTCGCGTCCTACGCGCGGGACAAGTTCTGCTTCGTCGGCTCCTCCGCCACGGCGCTCACGGACTTCCTGGTCACTCCCTACCAGACCGGTCTCCCGGGCGTCGGCATCCACGTCAACGCGCTCGACACCATCGTCCAGGAGCGCTACCTGCACAAGCTGGACTCCGCCTCCGAGCTCGCGCTGATCGTCTTCCTCGTCGTCCTCAGCGGCATCCTCTTCGCCCAGTCCAGCCTGCAGCTCGCGGGCATCCTAGGCATCGCGCTGCTGGGCGCCGACTGGGTCGTCTCGGCCGCGCTGCTCGCCACCCACGGACTCTGGGTGCCGGTCGTCGGGCCGTGGATCGCCATCACCGTCAACTGCGCGCTGCTGCTGGCGCTGCGCTACTTCACCGAGGTGCGGCAGAAGCACGAGGTCGAGAAGATGTTCGGCTACTACCTCTCCCCCGAGGTCATCGAACAGCTCCGCGACGACCCGTCGAAGCTGCGGCGCGGCGGCGAGGAGGTCGAGATCACCGCGCTCTTCACCGATCTCGCCGGCTTTTCCACCGTGGCCGAGCAGATGAAGCCGGCCCAGGTCGTCGACATGATCAACGACTACCTCGGCGAGTGCACGGACGTGCTGGTCGCGCACCACGGCACGCTCGAGCGGTACGAGGGCGACGCCATCCGCGCGATGTTCGGCGCGCCGATCCATCACCCCGACCACGCCGTCCGCGCCTGCCTGGCCGGGCTCGAAATGCAACACGTGGTGGCCCGCCTGCGCGACCGCTATCACGAGACGCACCGGCCCGAGTTCAAGATGCGGCTCGGCCTCAACAGCGGCCAGGCCATCGTCGGCAACATCGGCGCCCGCAACCGCTTCAACTTCACGATGCAGGGCGACTCCGTGAACCTCGCATCACGACTCGAAGGAGCCAACAAGGTCTATGGCACCGGGATGATCCTGGGCGAGAAGACCTACGCCGCCGCGAAGGACGCGATCGAAGCCCGCGAGCTCGACTTCGTCCGGGTGGCGGGGCGCGCTTCGACGCTGCACATCTACGAGCTGCTGGGCAAGAAGGGGGAGGTCGCCGCCGAGGTGCTGGAGAAGGCCGCGCTGTTCGACAGGGCGCTCGGGCTCTACCGGACGCGCCGCTGGGAAGAGGCCGCGGAGCTGTTCCTGAAGCTGCGGCCCGACCCGGTTTGCGACGTCTACCTGGCCCGCTGCAGCCAGTTCGCCGCCGCGCCCCCGCCGGCATCCTGGGACTGCGTCTTCGACGTTCCGAAGAAGTAGCGTCCACGAGCCCTATCCATCTCGAAGGATTGGAAGTAAGGTGCTCCCGGACGAACGCAGATGACAAACTCCTTCTCCAAGCCTCCGGGGTCGCCCTTCATCTTCCTGATTCCCTTCGCGCAGGACACGGAATTCACGCTGCTGCCGTTCGCGCTGTCTCTCGTGGAATCCGGGCTGTACGACGGAAGCTCGATGGTGTCGAACAACGGCGCGCCCGGCACGCTGGGCGATACGATCGTCGTCTCCGGGCCGAGGTCGCGGTGCGAAGTCTCGGTGAACGGCACGAGTCTCAGCGCCGGCACCCTGCACGTCTCGACGACGGATTGCTGGAACCGCATCTACGACGAGACCGAGAAGGAAGACCTCTTCTCGCACCGCAGCTACGGGGTGCTCCGGCTCGAGCTGTCCACCAGCTCGTCGCTCACGCGCGGGGCCCTCATCTCCAAGCACATCGAGGCGGTGCTGGACCTCGAAGGCGCTCTGGGAGTGCTGAACCCGTATTCCCAGTGTTACACGACCGAGCGCGACGTCAATCGAGTCCTGGCCGATCCGGCCGGAGGAGAAGCGGGCCGGCTGCTCAGACTTCTCATCAATGTCCACGCGGTCCCGAGGGCCGGAAACATCTCGGCGCACACGCACGGGATGGAGCAGTTTCTGCTTCCCGAACTGGAGACGGTCGAGCTGCCGGATCACTCCGATCCGTCGGAGCTGCAGATCGTGCTGGAGGCCGTCGAGTACCAGATCGGAGACGATCTGCAGGCCCGAACGGAGAAACAACTGGGGGTCGTTCCCGGAACGCTGCGTGGCGCGCTGAAAACTCAGCGCGGGACTCAAATCAACCCGTTGGAGCTGGCTCCTCTCCTGGAGCGGTGCCGCGGGCTGGTTGGCTAGGACGCGCTCGAGGGAGGGCGTCCGAGGCCGTTCAAGATTTGCGCGCCGGAAGGCAGAGCCGGAAGATCGCGCCGCCGCCCGGGTTGTCGTGCACCGAGACGCTGCCGTTGTGCGACGTGGCGACGAGGTTCGCCAGGTGCAGCCCGAGACCGTAGCCGCGGCGGTCGGAGTTGGAGCCGGTCTCGAGGGTGCCGAACTTCCGGAATACGGCTTCGCGCATCGAGGGGGGCACCCCCGGTCCGTGGTCGGCCACCTCGGCGCAGCACCACTCGGGGCCCGATTCGAACGAGACCTCCACGGTGGAGTTCGCGGGCGAGTAGCGCAGGGCGTTCGCGATGAAGTTCTCGAGCACTCGGCGCACGAGCCCGTGGTCCGCGGTGGCGTGGACCGGCTGGCCTTCGGCGACCTTCAGATCGACGCCGCGCAGGGCCGCGACGCCCGTGAAGTTGAGCGCCGCCTCGCGGCCCACGTCGCGCAGATCGATGCAGGTGAGGTCGACCGTCAGGCCGTTCTGTTCGAGCCGGCTCACCTCGAGCACTTCCTCCAGCAGACGCTGCATGTAGCGCCCCGAGCAGGTCGCCGCTTCCAAAAGCCGGAGCAGCGACGGCTCCAGGTTCCGGGACTGCATCACGCTCATCGTGCCGACCATGTTGCCGAGCGGATTGCGCAGGTCGTGAAGGATGAGCTGGACCAGATCGTCCTTCAGTCTCGCGAGCTTGTTGAGCTGTTCCCAGGCGCCGCGCAAGGCCACGTCGCCCTCGCGGACCTTGCCGGACAGGGCGAGCAGGAGGCTGGTGACGAAGACCGGCTTGGCGAGAAGATGCTCGAACTGGGCGCGTCGAAGCACGAGCGCGCGGACCGGGTCGACGGCCGTGACGGTCGCGCTGCGGGGGGAGGAGTCGAGGAGGGAGATCTCGCCCAGGCAGTCGCCGGGCCCGCGCCGGACGACGTCGGTGCCGCAGCGCTCGACCTTGACGTGGCCGGAGAGGATCGCGAAGGCCTCGTTGCCAGCTTCGCCCTCGCGCATCAGTGTCGCGCCCGGCGGAAACTGGACGATGCTGCCCGTGCTGGCGATGCTGGCGATGTCGTCGTCGCTCAGCAGGGCGAACATCGCGATGCCGCGCAGGGTCTCCGCGAGGAAGCCAGGGTCGAGCTTGGCGTCGAGATCGGGGGCCGGCGAGAGACAGGTGTTTGCAGTCATGGAACCTCCCACGCCGTCGTTAATGCAAACCTCGGGCCACGGCAAATTCATGAGCCCACGTCATGGAATTGTCCAACTCGGACCTCGCACCGGGCAAACGAACCTCGGGCGTCGACCCCCGATCGGGGGTGGGGGCCCGAAGCTAAATGGTCGTGTGTCCTGATTTTTCCGAGGTAAGCTGATTGCCGGAGGAAAACCGATGGCTGTGCCACGCCGAAAACTGGTCACTTATGCCGAGTACGCGGCCGCGCCCGACGACGGCCGCCGTTACGAGCTTCTGGAGGGGAGGCTGGACGTGGTCCCATCACCCGGTCAGGAACACCAGCGAGTTGCCTTCCGGTTGGCCAGGCTCTTGGCCGACCACGTCGAGAAAAACAACCTCGGCGAGGTCTACATCGCGCCCTTCGACGTCCTCCTCGGCGACCACGATGCGCCGCAGCCCGACGTGCTTTTCGTCAGCCGGGCGAACGCGGGCCGGGCGTCTTCGCGAGGCGTGGAAGGTCCGCCCGATCTCGCCGTCGAGGTGCTCTCGCCGAGCTCGAGGAGCCGGGACTGGGTCCGCAAACAACGAGTCTACGCAAAGAACGAGGTCCCCGAGTACTGGGTCGTGGACCCGTCGCTGGGCACCGTCGACGTCCTCGTGCTGGAAGCGTCGGACTACGAACCTCGCGAGGCGGCCAGCGGCGACACGCCGATCCCGTCGCGCCTCTTTCCCGAGCTGCCGTTTCTGCCGCGCGACATCTTTCCCGCGAAGTAGCCTCGAGAGAGCGGTTAAGCTTACGGACGCTTGAATCTGCAGTTGCTGACCGAGTCCCTTCGCACCATCCACGCGCGGTGGTGGTTCCGCCACGGCGTGCTCGTCGTGCTGGTGGCGACCCTGTCGCACGCGGCGGCGCAGTACGTCCCGATCCTGAACCGGTTCGAGTCGGCCTCGTTCGACCGGCGGATGGCGTCCCGTCCGCCGCCGGTCTCGGTGGCGCCGATCGTGGTCTACGAGATCGACGACAAGTCGCTCGCCGACTTCGGACGCTGGCCCTGGCCGCGCGCCAAGCTCGCGCCCGTGGTGCGCAAGCTGAGCGCCACGAAGCCGAAGCAGCTCCTGGTGGACATCGAGTTCTCCGAGCCGACGCCGATCCCGAAGCTCGGCCCGGGATGCGACCTCTCGGCGTTGCCCGATCACGACCGGATGCTCGCGGACGCCGTGCGCGAGTCGGGCATCGTCGTCGGGATGGGACACGTCGAGACCGAGACGGGCGACAGCAGCGTGCGCGTCGAGGGCATCCTGACCCGCCTGAGCGACGTGCTGCAGACCTCGGGCATCGAGCGGGTGGAGCAACTGCCGCCGGCGCTGCAGCGGCTGCCCCGCATCCACTGGCTGCTGGAGGAGGCGCGGCTGACGAAGCTGCTGACGCAGTCCGTCGAGGCGAATGCCGACGACGCGGTGAAGCGGCTGAACATCCCGCTGGCGCGCGTGCTCGAGTCGATCGAGACGATCCGCGCGAAGGTGCTGCGCCGCGCGATGGCGGAGTCGGTCGCCGCCTCTCCCGAGGCCAGCGCGCCGGAGCACGTCGAGGCGGTGCTCTCGCGCCTCGCGGTGAAGCGGCCGGAGTCGCTGCGCTACCGATTGCTGCTCGAAGAGGCGGCCGCGTCGTCCGAGCGGGCGGCCATCGAGAAGTGCGACGTGCTGGCGCGCGACCCCGAGTGCACCGCCGAGCCTCCGACCGGACCGCTGCTCGTGGCGCCGATCCTGCCGCTCGTGCAGTCGTTCAAGCGCGTGGCGCTCAGCAACGCGCCGCGCGACGCGATCGACAGCATCGCCCGCCGGGTGCCGCTCATCTGGCTCGTGCAGGGCAAGGTCGTGCCGCAGGCCGGCTTCTCGCTGGCCCTCGACTCGCTGGGCGCCAAGCCAGGCACGCTGAAGCTGGAGAAGGGGCCCAAGATCACCGTGGATCTGGAGAGCGGGAAGAAGCTCGAGGTCCCGATCGACGAGGACTGCCGGATGCTGATCAACTGGGTCGGCGACTGGAGCGTGACCGAGCACTACTCGATCTCGGGGGTGCTCGACGCGGTCGGGCTCGAAGAGGCCTATATGGACGCGCTCAAGGGCCTGGATCTGACCGGCCTGCCCGACGAGCTCGAGAAGGACGCGGCCCGCCAGCAGCTCGCCTGGCGATGGCCCGCGAAGCCCGGCAGCACGCCTCGCAAGGAGCCGGGCGCCACCGATCTCGAGAACCAGATCCTCACGACGGAAGGCGAGCTGCTCGAAGCGTCGCAGGGGTTCCTCACCAACCTGAAGGCCAGCATCGACCAGCACGCGGCCGAGACCGCGCCGGACGCCGTGGCCAAGCAAGCCAAGCGCAACGAGCGGTACAAGAAGATGAAGTCGACGTGGGAGACGGCGCAACGGCTGCGCGGCGAGCTGCAGCGCCGTTGCGAGTCGCTGGTGAATCTGACCAAGGACAAGATCTGCATGGTCGGCAGCTCCGCGACGTCGATGTCGGACCTGCTCGCGATGCCCTACTCGCAGCTCTATCCGGGCGTCGGCCTCCACGCGAACGTCGTCGACACGATCCTCTCCGGCCGCTACTTGGCCCGCACGCCGCCGCTGTACGACTTCCTCATAACGCTCTGCGTCACGCTCCTCGGCAGCTTCCTCTTCGCGCTCGCCAGCCTCGAGGCGGGCCTGCTGCTGGCCATCGCGGTGCTCAGCTCTCTCTTCTTCCTGGCCTACGCCGCGCTCGCCACCTACGGTCTCTGGGTGCCCGCGGTGGAGCCGGCGATCGCGCTCGTGACGATCTCCATCCTGCTGACCGCCTCCCGCTACTTCGTCGAGAGCCGGCTGAGGTCCGAGGCCGAGAGGATGTTCGGCTATTACCTCTCGACTGAAGTCATCCAGCAACTCCGGGAGGACCCGACGCGCCTGAAGCGCGGCGGCGAGGACACCGAGATCACCGCGTTCTTCACCGACCTCGCGGGCTTTTCCACGGCCTGCGAGGCGATGACTCCGCCCGACGTCGTCGAGCTCGTGAACGACTATCTCGGAGAATGCACCGAGGTGCTGGTCGAGTACCAGGGCACGCTCGAGCGGTACGAGGGCGACGCGATCCGCGCGATGTTCGGCGCGCCCATCCACCATTCCGACCACGCCGTGCGCGCGTGCCACGCCGCGCTCGACATGCAGAAGGTCGTCACCCGGCTGGGCGAGGAATACAAGGTCAAGGGGCTGCCCTCGCTCGCGATGCGCATCGGCCTGAACACGGGGCGCGCGGTCGTCGGCAACATCGGCGCGCGCAACCGCTTCAACTTCACGATGATGGGCGACTCGGTGAACCTCGCGGCCCGCCTCGAGGGGGCCAACAAGTTTTTCGGTACGCGAGCGTGCATTGGCGGCCTGACCTACACGCGCGCGGCGGACGCCATCGACGCGCGCGAGCTGGACGCCATCCGCGTCGTCGGCCGCAGCACCGTGGTGAAGGTCTACGAGCTGCTGGCCAGGAAAGGCCAGGCGCCGCCCGACGTGATGCGAAGCTGCGAGCGGTACGCCGAGGCGCTCGAGCGCTACCGGGCCCGGGACTTCGACAAGGCGGTCGCGCTGCTCGAGGCCTCGCTCTCCGAGAGGAACGATCCGCCCTCGAAGCTGCTGCTGGCCCGCGCCCGCGAGATGCAGGCCAACCCGCCGGACAGCCACTGGGACGGCGTGCTCGAGCTGAAGAGCAAGTGACGAACAGTCACCGCTGAGATACATTCCCAGCGTGAAGAAGAGCTCGAAGCTGACGGCCAAGCTTCGCGCGGGCCTGCGGCTGGTGCCGGCCTTCGGGAAGCTGAGCGAGGAGAAGCTCGACGACCTGCTGGCCGCCGGGGTGGTCGTCCGGTTCGAGCCCGGCGAGACGATCGTCAAGGAAGGCGATCCGGCCGACTGCTCCTACATCCTGCTCGAGGGCACGGCCAGCATCCGGCGCAACGAGGTCGAGGTGATCCGCCGAGGGGCGGGCGAGTGGCTGGGAGAGGTCGCGCTGCTCGACTCGCCGGTGCGCAGCGCGACGGCGCGGGCCGAGACGCCCGTCACCGCGCTGATGGTCCTGCGCGAGGCCTTCGAGATGGAGCTGGGAGAGGCGGAGTTCGCGCGCAGCCTGCTCCGCACGATGGCGGCGAAGGTCCGCGAGGGCGACGTCCTGATCCAGCAGGCGATGCGCCAGATGCGCCAGCTCCAGGCGCTCAAGGAGGACCTGATCTCGCTGATCGTGCACGACCTGCGCGCGCCGCTCGCCAGCCTCAAGCTCGCGGCGGGCCTCGTGCGCAAGGGCGAAGGCACGCCCGACATCCTCGATGGAGTCGCTCGCTCCACTGACTACATGGCCACGATGCTCGCCGACGTGCTCGACGTGAACCTGCTGGAAGGCGACGAGATGCCGCTCGTCCTCGAGCGGGTGCAGCTCCCCGCCGTCGTTCGGGAGGCGGCCGAGACGCTCGACGCGGCGGCGCGGGTGAGACGGCTGAAGCTCGCCTTCAAGCTGCCCAGGAGCCTGAGCACGAAGGCCGATCGCAAGCTGGTCCGGCGGGCCGTCGAGAACCTGCTCTCCAACGCGATCAAGCACGCGCCGGAGGGTTCCTCGATCTCCGTGACGTTGAAGAAGGACGGCGAGAGCGCGATCATCGAGGTCGCCGATTGCGGGCAGGGCATCCCTCCGGAGTTCAAGGGGCTGCTCTTCAAGAAGTACGGCTCGCTCGAGCTGAAGCGCGGCTCGACGCGCCGCGGTTACGGCCTCGGCCTGCACCTCGTGAGCCTCGTCGCGACCGCTCACGGAGGCTCCGTCGCCGTCCAGGACAACCCGGGCGGCGGCTCGATCTTCCGGCTGACGCTACCGGCCGGCCGGTAGGAACGGGAAGCGCAGCACGCGGTTGTTCGCCGTGTCGGCGACGAACAGCGACGTCCAGACGACGGCCATCACCTGCGGCTCCGTGAGCTTCGGAAACGCCTTCGCGTCGAGCACGGCCGTCGGCTCTCCGCCCGCCGCGGGCAGCGCCGCGACGTCGTCGTAGACCAGCACCCGGTTGTTGCCCGTGTCGGCCACCAGAAGACGCCGGCCCTCGAAGGCGAGCCCCATCGGCGCGTCCATCTCCCGCCGCCCGCCGCCCGGCGACGAGGACGAGAAGCCGGGCTGTCCGAGGACTGCCAGAGGAGCGGAAGGATGATTCGCGTCGTAGATGAGCACGCGGTTGTTGCCCGTGTCGCTGACCGCCAGTCGCGCGCCGTCGGAAGCGACCGACGCGGGAGAGTTGAGGCCGTTGCACGACACCGCGCCGCCCGCGTTGGGAGAGGTGGAGACGTAGTCGAGCTGGCCCAGGACCAGGTCGGCGGAGGACTGCGCGTCGCTCGTGTCGCGCGAAGTGGCGCGCACCGTCAGGCTGGTCGGCGCCGTGGCCGCCACGGAGGTGTCCGGAATGCCCGGGCCGTTGGCGATGACCGTGCCTCGGATGCTGGAGACGCCGATGGCCGCCGTGTTCGAGACGGCGACGGCGAAGGTGAGCGTCGCGACGTCGCTGGGATTCAGCGAGAGCGGCAGCGCGGTCGAGAGGAGGCTCGATATGCCCGCGCCCGTGAACGCGAGGAAGGCCGTGTTGACGGACGCGACGACCGTGCCCGTGTTGCGCACCCGCATCTGGTACGGCAGTCCCGACTGGCCTCGCGCGGCGCTGACCGGGCCGGTGATGCTCGCGATCTCGACGGAGAAGGCGGGCGCCGGCAGCGGATTGCCGCCAGGGCAGATGCCCGTCCCGTCGCCCAGCTTGATGCCGGTCGAGTTGACGACGACGGAGAGGTCGGTCGCCGGGCCGGGCGCCAGCGGGAAGACGCAGCCCGTCTCGGCGAGGACGACGTTCAGGTCGCCCAGCACGCGAGCGACGATGAGGTACGAGCCGGCGCCCAGGCCGGGCAGCTCGGCGTCCGAGCTCTGCGTGCCGCCCGTGAGGTCGACGCGGACCTCCCGCGCGACCGGCGCCGACGGGCCCGTCCCGTCGTGGATCCGCAGGAGGATCGCCCGCGCCCGGTTGACGTCCAGCGCGACCGGACCAGGCAAAGGAGTGAGAAACACCTTTGCGTCCACCGCCAGGCCGACGGCCTGCGCCGACGGCTGCTGAGACGTCCCCGTGCCGCCGGAGGAGCCGCCGCCCCCGCCCCCGCCTCCGCAGCCCGGGAGGGCGAAGAGGGCGGCCGCCAGAACCAGCAGGAGAACGACTCGCTGTTGCATCTCAGTAGCTGTAGGTGAGACCCGCATAGACGACCGTCCCGTCGTCGCGGTTGCCCGCCGCGAAAGCGTCCCCAGGCGAGAAGCGTCCCGCCTGCAGAGTCATCACGAGGTCGTGCCAGGGCTTGTAGGTGATCGACGCGTCGAAGCCGTGTCCCACGTCGTCGGAGAGGTTCACGGCCGCCGGGTGCGAGATCGGACCGGCCGGATCGGACTTGCGGTAGATCGAGGCCGCGGCCGCGAGGATCAGCAGGTCCTCGTCCCGAGGCGCCTCGCGCAGCTTCCAGCTCGCGCCCGCGCGCGTGATGGCGATGTTGGTCAGGCGGGGCGAGAGACCGAGGCCGCCGTCGAAGCGGCCGAAGCCGATGAAGGCGGTGTCGGGCGTGCCGACGCGATTGCCGCCCGCGCTCGTCACGGCGCTGCCGCGATCCGGATCGCCGCTGCCGCGCGAGAAGCTGACCCAGTACGTCGGATGCCCTTCGACGTCCGGCCGGAAGGCGAGCTCGCCCAGGAAGGCGTCAGCCTCCACGGGCGCGCGATTGGCGGCCGTGCCTCGGTTGATGCTCTCGCCGTCCTCGCGGATCGCCTCGACGTAGTACGAGAGGTGGTCGAGGTCGAAGACCGGGCCTTCCGCGCCCAGCGCGTGGTAGCGCGAGTCGTAGGCCAGGCCCTGGCCGGCAGCCACCAGCGAGGTGCCGTCCTCCTGATCGAGGTAGTAGCCGAAGAGGCTGTGGCCGTCGGTCGTGTGGTAGGCCGCGGTGAAGCCGAGGAAGTCGCGGTCGCTGCGGCCGACGGCGGGATCGATGTCGGTGATCTGATCGGGCGTCGTCGCCGCGAAGGCCGAGAGGTCCCACGGCCCGTGCGAGTAACCGGCGCGCACGCCGTCCAGGTTCTGGCTGAGCGTCACGGAGCGGCCGAGCGCCAGGAACTGCCGGCCGAGCCGGAAGCTGAAATCGCCCTCGGGCAGGTCGACGTAGCCGAGGTCGAGGGCCATCCCTTCCTCGTAGACCACGGGGTAGGTGGCCCCCGGACTCAAATCATATTGCAGGTTCAGATAGCGACCGCGGATGAAGACCGTCTGGCCGCCCTTCGTGTCCCACCGCGCCCAGGCCCGCTGGTCGAGGATGGCGATCGAGTTGACGGCGTCGTTGGCCCGCGAGTTGAAATCGGTGTCGCCGAAGTGCAGGTAGGCCGGCGCCGTCCAGGCCCCGACCGTGATGCCCGCCTGCGCGGGAGCGGGCGCGAAGAAGTCCTTCCCGTCGTCCAGGTCGAGGCGCTCGCCGCCCGTGACGCGCTGCACGCGGTCGATGATCGGCTGCGCCGCTGCGGATGCCGGGAGGAGCATCAGGAGGGCGAGAGCTATGAGACGGAGGAGGTTCATGGGATCGTTTGCAGACGGATGCGGAGCTTGATGGGGGATGAGCTCTGGGCCTGGTCGCCCGAGACGGAGGAGGGATAGGCCGCCTCGCCGGGCACGCGATCGGTGAACCGGCCGGCCGGAGCGGAGACCGACTTCTCGGAGTTGTCGCGTCCCGCGGGCAGCAGGTCGGGCGAGGCGGAGCGCCGGTCGATGCCGCCGGCGTCGGTGAGCGAGCCGTCGGTCTCGATCGCGTTCTCGTCGCCGGCCGTGACGTCGGTGGCGCGGCCGCTGTTGGACTGCGTCGAGCCGTGGCCCTCGAGGAACTGCACGGTTGTCCCCTGGCTGACGGCGTGAGCGACGATCTCGCGCGAGCCGCGGATGGAGGCGGTGGCGACCGGCGTCTTCACCGAGAAGTCCGTCCGGATGAGCGACTTCTCCGGGATGGCCGTCTCGACGCGGCCCGAGCGCAGCAGGAGCTGCAGCTTGCTCGCGTCGGGAGAGACGAACATCTTGTTGATCTTGATCTGCGAGAGCTCGTAGACCGTGACCTCCGCCTTGGCGGGCAGGCCCAGCACCGCCTGGGAGTCGATGTCGGTCGCGATGGCGTCCCCCAGCGCGAGAGTCATCCCGGGCGCCGCGGGCGCAAACGCCTTCTGCCCGGCCTTCTGGACGCTGACGTCGCCTTTCACCGAGCGGACCGTCGCGAGCTCCTGGGCGGTTGCGGCGCTCGCGAGCAGCGCGGCGCAGACGCAGAGCGCGGCGGCCTTCACGGCTTCACCTCACGCAGGGCGAGGTGCTGGCGGGCGCGATCGAGGACGCCGATCAGCTCCGCCCCCGACATATAGAATGAAGGCGGCCCGTCGGGCATGATCCCCTTGGCAACCAGCTCTTGATGGGCGTTGCGCCGGCCGAGCCCGAAGAGGCGGCCGCTCAATCCGCCTTGCAGCTCGAGGTAGCGGGCGAAGGGAAGCGCCGCGTCCTGCCGGGTGATGGGCCGCTTCGGCGAGGCGCGGAACCCGTTGTCGAGGACGCGCCTGTACTTCAGCTCCGCGAGGCACGCGGCGAAGTCGCCGGGCTGGGTGCGGCACGCGGCGCGAGTGAGGAGCCGAAGGAACTGCTCCTGCGTGACGCGCCGCGCCAGCGAGAGCTCGGCGATCGCGGCCGCGCCGGACCCGACGGATGAATCGAGTCTGGCAGACTCGAGTCGATCGGATGCCCCGGCGGCCGCGCGCAGTGGCAGCAGCAGGGCCAGCAGCAGTATGGCGTTAGTCCGCACGGAATCCTCCCTGTGACTGGGGGTGACCAATCGACGGGCCGCGCAGTCTAGTCGGCCTCCGTACGTTTGTCAACCTGCGGGCTCAGCAGCAACCCTCGGGCCAACACCGCTACGGCGCGCGTTTCCGGGTGGCGCTCTTCACGCCGAGCTCGAGCATCTTGTCGCTCAGGACCTTGTAGTCGAGACCCAGGCAGCGGGCGAGCTCGGCCTTGCTGTAGCCTTCGCGCTCGAGGATTCCGGCGATGATGCGAGTCTCCATCTGCCGCTTGGCGGCGCGGGTGAACTGCTTCAGATCGAAGCGCTCGCCGGCGGCGGGCCACTTGAAGGGGAACTGGAAGATCTCGTCGGCGCCCGTCATCGCCGCGGGGCGCGCGTGGCTGGCCCGGGAGCTGCCTCGGATGCGCTCCGGCAGGTGCTGCACGTCGATGCGGTCGTCGCACATCAGCAGCGCCGAGCGGACGACGCTCTGCAGCTCGCGGACGTTGCCGGGCCAGGAGTACTTGTCGAGCAGCGCCTGCGCTCGGGGCGTGAGGCCCTGGACGGACTTCACGTACCGGGCGTTGAACTCCACGAGGAAATGCCCGACCAGCGCCTCGACGTCGCCCGTGCGCTCTCGCAGGGGCGGCAGGTGCAGAGTCAGCTCCGCGAGCCGGAAGTAGAGGTCCTGCCGGAAGGCTCCCCGGGCGACGGCCTCCTCCAGATCGAGGTTGGTGGCGGCGAGCACGCGCACGTCGCAGGGGATCAGCCGATCGCCGCCGACGCGCCGGAAGCTGCGCTCCTGCAGGACGCGCAACAGCTTGGCCTGCGCCTCGAGGCTGAGGTTGCCAATCTCGTCCAGGAAGAGCGTGCCGCGCTGCGCCAGCTCGAAGCGGCCGAGCCGCTTGTCGCGAGCGTCGGTGAAGGCGCCTTTCTCGTGGCCGAAGAGCTCGGATTCCAGCAGGGTCGAGGGCACCGCGGCGCAGTCGAGATCGACGAAGGGCCCGTCGGCGCGCCTGGAGAGCGCGTGAATCGCGCGGGCGGCGACCTCCTTGCCGGTGCCGCTCTCGCCCAGGATGAGGAGCGTGACGTCGGTCGGCGCGAACCGTTCGATCGTCGACACGACGGTGGTCATTGCCTCGCTGCGCCCCACGATCGAGCTGGCGCCGCGATTCTGGGCGCCGGAAGGGCCGAGGACCAGGTCGACGAGACGGGCCAGGGTCTGGCCGTTGAACGGCTTCGCCAGGAAGTCGGAGGCCCCGGCCTTCATCGCCTCGACGGCCCGGTCGACCGTGCCGGAGCCGGAGATGATGATGACCTTGGTCGCGGGGCTGTCCTTGCGCACCTTGGCGAGCAGATCGATGCCGTTCCCGTCCGGGAAGTCGAGGTCGAGCAGGAGGACGTCGAACGACTCGGCGGCGATCAGCTTGCGGGCGGCCGCGACGGAGCCGGCCGTGGCCATCTCGAAGCGGCGGCGGTCGAACTGCGCGGCCACCAGGGCGCAGAAGTCCGGCTCGTCGTCGGCGATGAGCATTCGGACCTTGGGAGACGTGTCGTCGGCGGCGCTTCTGGAGGGCTTGGAAGTCATGGCCGAAATCGTACCAAACGGGGCGGTGCAAAACACAGGGGAAACTCCCCGATGGTGCGGGGTAAACCCCTGAGGTCCGAGGACGGAATCCAGCTCGACGGCAATTCGTGCGGTGGCAGCGGTTTTGCGTACATACGTGGTGGCTTTTTCCAACCATCGGGGCATCCGTTCGGGGGGCTGGCGCACTCCCGCTACCTTTGGTACTATTTCGCGCACTTGATTCAAGAGAAGTCGATCTTGACTGAGCTACAAAACAGGGCTCACCCGGCGGCGGACCGAGGGGCCCGAGACCGAGAAGCCAAGGTGGGTGTGCCTGGGCGGCATGCCCCGCTGGCCCGAAGGAATTGCCGAATGACCTGCCGGATTCGGTTCTGGTTCGTCCTGCTCGCGTGTCTTGCTCTTCGCGTCATGCCCCTCCGGGCCGACGTGAACTCCAACCTGGCGGACCGGGTGTTCGGGCAGACCAATTTCACGAACGGCACCACGGGACTGACCGATTCGCGGTTCAACGCACCCGAAGACGTCCAGACGGACGGTACGAGGCTGATCGTCGCCGACGGCGCCAACAACCGAGTTCTGATCTGGCCGACATTTCCGACGACGGACGGGGCCGCCGCGACGCTGGTCCTGGGACAGACGTCCTTCACCGTCGGCACTCAAGGGACCAGCGCCACGAAGTTCGTTTCGCCGCGCGGCCTCTTCACCGACGGCACCCGCCTGATCGTCACCGAGAACGCCAACAACCGCGCGGTGTTGTGGACGTCGTTTCCGACCTCCAACGGGCAGGCGGCCGACCTCGTCATCGGCGAATCGAACTTCACCAACAGCACCGGTACCACGGCGGCGAACAGCACCATCACTCCGCACGGCGCCCTCGTCGTCGGGGGCAAGCTCATCATCGGAGACTCGGGCAACAACCGCGTCCTCATTTTCAACAGCGTCCCGAGCACCAACGGCGCCAACGCCGACATCGTCCTGGGTCAGCCGAACTTCACGACCGCCACCTCCGGCACGACGGCGGCGAAGATGAGCCGGCCGACCCAGTGCGCCACCGACGGGACACGCTTGCTGGTCTGCGACTCGACCAACAATCGCGTGTTGATCTACAACACGATCCCCACGAGCAACTCCGCTAGCGCGAACCTGGTGCTGGGGCAGACCAGCTTCACGGTCGCCACGGCGGGCACGACCGCCTCGAAGCTCTCGGGTCCGCGCGGCGTCGCCACGGACGGCACGCGCGTCTTCGTCGCGGACGAAACCAACAATCGCGTGCTGGTCTGGAATACCTTCCCGACGACCAACGGGCAGGCTGCCGACCAGGTGATCGGCCAGGCGAGCTTCACGACGGCCACGGCGGCCGCGTCTCAATCCGGAATGAACGCGCCGCGCGGCCTCTGCTTGAAGGGCGGGCGGTTGCTGGTGACGGACGGCAACAACGACCGCGTCCTCTATTACAACCTCGGACTCTCCTTTGGGTCGTTATCGGCGCCCGCGGCCGTGAAGGGTCTGTCCTATACGGCCACGGTGCCGGTGATCAACAACGGCTTCGACGCGGTGAACATCACGTCGACGTCCCTCACGTTCAGCGACCCGGGCGTGACGGCGACGCCCTCCGGCGGCAACCCGACGACCGTCGCCGCGGGGACGACGCAGACGTTCACGTACACGATCACCGCCGGCGCTTCCGCGATACCCGGCTCCATCACTCCGACGCTCACGGTCAACGCGAAGAACTCGGTGAGCACGGCGGACGCCACCAAGACGGCGGCGCTCTCGCCTCTCCTGACGGTGGTGCAGTCGACCTCGGTCGCGACGGCCGACGCGATGTTGCGGCAAGAAAAGGGGCTGAGCACGCAGGCCTCGACGCCCGTCACGGTGACCGTCGCGAATCCGAGCGGCACGAATCAGCTCCGGGTCGATTCGGTCTCGCTGGTCTTCAGCGTCGGCGCCTCGACGCGGACCAGCCAGTACACGGTCGTGAATCCGTCCGTGCCCGTCAGCATCCCGGCGAACGGCAGCGCGACGCTGACCTTCCAGGTCACGCCCAGCCGGCGCACGACGCCGTTCGAAACGGTGAACATCACGGCGACGCTGGCGCTGACGGACCTGGGGACGTCCTCGACAGGGACGACGGCGGTCGCGACGTCGTTCAGCGTGTCGTCGGTGCCGCTCAACTACGTCGGGCAGGTCGACGGAAACACGGTCGGGGTTCTTCGGAACGGATTCGACACTCCGGAGCGGTCCTGGTCGAACGGGACGAAGCTGGCCGTCGTGGACAGCGACAACAACCGGGTGCTGATCTGGAACACGTTTCCCACGACGACAGGCCAGCCGCCGGACCTGGTGCTGGGACAGCCGGATTTCAGGGCGAACACGGCGAACAACGGCGGAGTTTCTGCCAGCAGTCTGTTCGACCCTGTCGGTGTCACATCGGACGGCACGAAGCTCGCGGTCGTCGACAACAACAACCATCGAGTGCTCGTCTGGACGACCTTTCCAGCGTCGAACTTCCAGGCCGCCAATATCGTCCTCGGTCAAGCCAATTTCACGTCCAACCTGCCCAACCGCGGATTGGGCTCAGCCCTGGCCAACCGCCTGAACAATCCCATCGCGGCCGCGATGACGAGCACGAAGCTGCTCGTGGCCGATGTGGACAACAACCGGGTGCTGATCTGGACGGCCTTTCCGACGACGAATGGCGAGAACGCCGACCTGGTGCTCGGCCAGAGCTCATTCGCGGGATCGGCGGCGAACAACGGTGGTGTCGGCGCCAACACCCTGAGCTCGCCCCGCGGCGTCAGCGTGTCGCCGAGCGGAAGAGTCGCGGTCGCCGACACGAACAACAACCGCGTGTTGCTCTGGACGACCTTCCCGACCAGCATCGGCCAGAGCGCGACCCGCGTGCTGGGGCAGGAGAGCTTCACTGCCGTGGCGGTGGGCGACAACTCGTACCAGATGAACAGTCCCATCGACGTCTGGACGGACGGGACGAAGTTCGCCGTCGCCGATCACGACAACCACCGGGTGCTGCTCTGGGATTCGCTGCCGTCCACGGGTGCGCAAGCGACAAGGGTCGTCGGCCAGTCGGCCACGACCGCGACCGTGGGGCCGAACCGCGGCGCCGACGTGCCCGCCGCAAACAGCCTCGCCGGCCCGGATGGCGTGTTCTACGACGGCACGCACCTGATCGTAGCCGACTCGCTCAACGAGCGCGTCCTCGTCTATGACTCCTATCCCTCGGCCAACCTCCAGTCAGCCGATATCGTGCTCGGCCAGAACGTCTTCACGTCGGCCGTGCGGGGCGGCATCGACGCGGCGAAGCTGAGGCCCGTCTGGGGCGTCGCAACCGATGGAACTCACCTTGCCGTCGCCGACTCGAGCAACAACCGGGTCCTCCTCTGGAATAGCCTGCCGACCTCGAGCAATCAGGCCGCGGATCTGGTTCTGGGACAATCCAACTTCATTTCCTACGGCGCCAATCGCTTCAGTGGAACCGTCGCTGCCGCCAACAGGCTGAGTGCGCCTCGAGGGGTCTGTATCGATTCTAGCGGCCGCCTCATCGTCGCCGACGAAGACAACAATCGCGTCCTGGTCTGGACGACGTTCCCGATTTCCAACGGGCAGAGCGCGAACCTGGTGCTGGGTCAGACGACCTTTTCCGGCAGTGCCAGCGGTCTCACCAATGCGACGTTGAACGCTCCCACCGGCGTATTCTCCGACGGCACACGGCTGGTCGTGGGGGACTCCTTGAATCACCGCGTCCTGATCTGGCCGAGCTTCCCCACGTCCAACGGCCAGGCGGCGACCCGTGTCGTCGGTCAAACCAACTTCACGAGCGGCAGCGCCAACCAGGGCGGCACGGCAGCCGCCAACAAGCTGCACAACCCGCGCGGTGTCTGGACCGACGGCACGAAGTTCGTGGTAGCGGATGCGGGGAACCACCGTGTTCTGATCTGGACGACGTTCCCCACCGCTAACAATGTTTCGGCGGACCTCGTCCTGGGACAGCCGAATTTCATCGCCAGTTCCTCGAACCAAGGCGGCACGCCCGGAGCCGGCACGTTCGCCAGCCCCGCCGTGCCTTTCGTGTCCGGTGGCAGGCTCTACGTGGCGGACTCGCTGAACGACCGCGTGCTGATCTGGAACACGTTTCCGTCGGCAAACGGGCAGCCGGCGACAGGAATACTGGGCAAGACCAGCTTCACGGACGGGATCGACAACCCGGATGTGTCGCCCACCAATACCGATGCTCCGATCGGACTGGCCGCTTCGGGCACGACGCTCTGGATGGTCGACAACAACTTCTGCCGCGTCCAGCGGCTCACCACCCTCGCGGCGACGGCCGGCCCGACGGTCGCGCTCACGTTCAGCAAGGGCACGAACGTCAACGCGGGCCCGCTCACCATCACCGCGACCTTCGCGCAGTCGATCGCGACGACTCCCACTATTGCCGTCGCCGCGCCCGGCACCGCCAACGACGTCGCGACGGCCTCGCTGACGGCGACCGCCGATCCGAAGATCTGGACCTACGTGAAGACGATCGCCTCAGGCGACGACGGGACGGTGACGGTCACGATCGCCAACGGCGAGAACGCCGACGGCGAGACGAATCAGACGGCGACGAACAACACGTTCGTCATCGACACGATCTCGCCGAGCTCTGCGCTCTCCTACAGCAAGAGCACCGCGGGCGTGCCGATCGGGCCACTCACGGTCACGGCAACCTTCAGCGAGGCCATCGCGACGACGCCCAAGATCTCCTTCGCGGCGCCCGGCACCGCCAACGACGTCTCCAACGCGAACATGACCGCGACGGCCGATCCGAAGATCTGGACCTACGCGGCGACCATCGCCAACGACACTGATGGCTCCGTCACCGTCACCGTCACCAACGCGAGCGACGCGGCGGGCAACGCCGGCGCGGCGGCCACGAACGACACATTCACGATCGACGCCTCCTCGCCGACGGTGAGCCTCGCTTACAGCAAGAACCAGGCGCGCGTGACCGAAGGGGATCTCCGGATCTACGCCACTTTCAACGAGGCGGTCGTTTCGACGCCCAAACTCGCGCTCGATGCGCCGGACGTCGACAACGACATCCCTGCCACGGACATGTCGCCGACGCTCGATCCGCTGGTCTGGGTCTTCACCGCGGTCCTCTCCGACGGCGGTCCCTACAACGGCATCGCGACGGTCACCATCACCAACGCGCGCGACGCCGCCGGCAACTCGAACCTCGCGGCGTCGAACAACAGCTTCAACATCGACGGCACCGGATCGGTCCAGCCGACCTGCGACCTGACGTACAGCAAGGACGCAACGGCCGTCGGCATCGGCTCGCTCCGCATCACGGCGACATTCGCCGAGGACATCGTCAGCACGCCCCAGCTCGCCATCTTTGCGCCGGGCGCCGACAACGACGTCACTGCGCAGGACATGTCGCCCACCGCGGACGCCAGCGTCTGGTACTTCGACACGACCATCCTGGCCGGCGCGGGAAATGCCGGGACGGCGACCGTCTTCGTCACGAACGCGCAGAACGGCGCCGGCACGCTCGCCGAGCGCGCGTCCAACGAGTTCTTCGTCATCGACGTGACGCGCCCCTCGGTCGCGCTCTCCTACAGCAAGCCTCCCAGCTCGCTCGGCATCGGCACGGTCGTCGTCACGGCGACCTTCACCGAGGACATCGTCACGACGCCGGTGCTGGCGGTATTGGCTACCGGGACGGACAACGACCTCGCGGGCGCAAACATGAGCGCCACGGCCGACCCGAAGATCTGGACCTACACCTACACGATCGTGGCCGACTCGAGCGGCGACGGCCCTGCGACCGTCAGCATCACCAACGGCAAGGACTCCGCGCAGAACGAGAACGACACGGCGACCAATGCATCGCTCACGATCGACTCTTTGCGACCGACCGTCGCGCTCACCTACGACCAGAGCGTCTCGGCTGTAGGCCTCGGCGCTCTCGCCATCACCGCCACGTTCAGCGAGTCGATCGTGACCACCCCGAAGATCGCGATCGCGGCTCCGGCCTCCGTCAACGACGTGGCCGCGACCAGCCTGACGGCCAGCGCCGATCCTAAGGTCTGGCTCTACGTCGCCACGATCGCCGGCGGCGCCGGGACGTCGGGCTCGGCCAGCGTCGCGATTTCCGAGGGCGAGGACGCCGTCGGCAACACGAACCAGGCCGCGACCAACGCGTCGTTCACCATCGACTCGGTCGCGCCCGCGGTCGCGCTCACGTACAGCAAGAACCAGCCGGGCGTGTCGGCCGGCTCGCTGACCGTCACGGCCACATTCGACGAGAGCGTCGTCACCACGCCGAAGATCACGATCGCCGCGTCGGGAACGTCCAACGACGTCAACGCCGTATCGATGACGTCCACCGCCGATCCAGAGGTCTGGACTTACGCGGCCACGATCGTCGGGGGCGACGACGGCCCGGCCACGATCGCCATCACCAATGGTCGCGACGCCGCGGACAACGAGAACCAGGCGGCCACGAACAACACCTTCACGATCGACACCACGGGCCCCGCGGTCGACCTGACCTACAGCAAGCCGTCCGCATCGGTCGGACCGGGCGCGCTGACGATCACCGCCACCTTCGACGAGATCGTCACGACCACGCCGACGATCGCCATCGCCGCGCCGAACGCGGCCAACGACGTCGCCGCGACGAATATGTCGCCCACCGCGACGTCGCAGGTCTGGATCTACACCACGACGATCGTCTCCACCGTCGCCAACGACGGGCTGGCCACGGTGACGATCGCCGGCGCCGACGACACGGCCGGCAACCCGAACCAGCCCGCCAGCGGCGACACGTTCACGGTCGACGTCGCGGGCAACACCGCGACGCCCTCCAACACCCCGAGCGCTCCGCGGGTCGCCCTTCGCCAGGAGAAAGGCAACCCGACGGTGGAACCGACTCCTTTGACTGTGACCGTCGCGAATCCCAGCTCGACGTCGCAGTTGCGCGTGGACCAGATCGCGCTCGCATTCGCAGTGGGAGGGGCCTCGACGACCAGCCAGTACACGGTGACGGCACCGGCCGTGCCGGTGACGATCTCGCCCAGCGCCAGCCAGAACCTCGTGTTCCAGGTGACGCCCAGCCGGCGCGCGGCGGTCTTCGGCTCGGTCGACATCACCGCCACGGTCACGGCGACGGACCTGGGCAACTCCGTCGCGACGGCCACGCAGGTGACGACGTCGTTGACGGTGTCGCCGGTGCCCCTCAGCTATCTCGGACAGTACGACGGGACCTCCCTCCGAAACCTGCGCCGGGGCTTCGGTTCCCCGGATCGATGCTGGACGGACGGAACGCGACTCGCGATCACCGACAGCGGAAACGACAGGGTGCTCATCTGGAACACGTATCCGACCTCCAACTACCAGGCCCCGGACATCGTGCTCGGCCAGCCCGACTTCCTGTCGACGGGCGACAACAACGGCGGCATCTCGGCGTCGACTCTCAGCAATCCTCGAGGCGTGGCCTCGAACGGCACTGCCTTTGCCGTCTCGGACTCGGGCAACAACCGCGTTCTCGTGTGGAACACCTTCCCGACCGCGAACGGGCAGGCCGCCGACGTCGTCGTCGGACAGACGACCTTCACCGGCAACCTGACGAACCAGGGCAACGCCTCGGCCAGCAGCAACCGGCTCGACAATCCGTTCGGTCTCGCCATCATCGGTACGAAGCTCGTCGTCGCGGACGACGACAACGATCGCGTCCTCGTCTTCAACTCGATACCCACGTCGAACGGCGCGGCGGCCGATCTCGTCCTCGGTCAGACGGGATTTACCGGCAACTCGCCCAATCAGGGCGGAACGGCCGGTGCCGCCACGATGGCGGGCCCGGTGAGTGTCTCCGGCACGTCGGCGATGCTGGCGGTCGCCGACCGTGGCAACAACCGCGTCCTGGTCTGGACTACGTTTCCCACGAACAACGGTGCGAGCGCCAACCGCGTGCTTGGCCAGAGCACGACGAGCGGCACCAGTCCGGGCACAGGCTCGGCCGGTCTGAGCGACCCGATGGACGTCGCCACCGACGGCACGGCCGTGGCCGTGGTAGACGGCGGCAACTGCAGAGTGATGCTCTGGCTCAGCATTCCGGCGACCAACGGCGCCGCCGCGGATCGAGTGGTCGGGCAATCGACTTTCACGTCGGGGACCGCCTGCAACCGGGGCGCTACCGTGCCGACGGCCGCCACGCTCTGCGATCCGATCGGCGTCGTGTTCGATTCGTCTCACTTCGTCATCGCTGACGCGAACAATTCTCGGGTCCTGCTCTTCAGCGGCTTCCCTGCCGCCAATGGCGCCTCCGCGGACCTCGCGCTCGGCCAGCCGAGCCTAGTTACGAGGGGAATCGGCGGAGGAGTCGACGCATCACTCGTGTCCGGGCCGCGCTGTCTGGCCACCGACGGAACGCATTTCGCCGCCGCCGACCGCGATGCCAGCCGAGTCTTGATCTGGAACTCGATTCCGACCAGCACGAACCAGCCGGCCGATGTCGTCTTGGGCCAGGCCGACTTCAGCGGCGACCTGCCGAACCGCGGTCTCGCAGCGCCGACGTCCGGCACACTCCACTCTCCGAAGGACGTCTTCTTCGCCGGCAGCAAGCTCGTCGTCGCCGACACCGGGAACCACCGCGTCCTGATCTGGAACAGCATCCCGACGTCCAACGGACAGGCCGCGAGTAACGTCCTGGGCCAGGCCGGATTCACGACCGCGGCCACGGGTCTCTCGTCCACCGCGATGAACGGCCCCCAAGGAATCGGCTCCGACGGAACGAAGCTGCTCATCGCGGACAAGGACAACAACCGCGTGATGATCTGGACGACGTTCCCGACCTCGAACAACACGGCGGCCAACCGGGTGATCGGCCAGGCCAACCTGTCCACCGGCACCGCCAACACCGGCGGCATCTCGCTGGCCACGGTGGACGGGCCCGAGAACGCCTGGACCGACGGTACCCGTGTCGTCGTCGGCGACACGGACAACAACCGCGTGCTCCTCTTCAACACGTTCCCCGCGTCCAGTGGAACAGCCGCGGACCTCGTCCTGGGCCAGGCCAGCGGCACGAGTCGGCTTGCCAACCGAGGCGGTGGCATCGCCGCCAACACCCTGTTCAGCCCCCGGCAGGTCCAGCTCCTCGGATCGCGGCTCTACGTCTCCGATACGAGCAACGATCGCGTGCTCGTCTGGAACACGATCCCGACGAGCAACGGCCAGGCCGCCACGGGCATCCTCGGCTTCACCAACTTCAACTCGGGCACCACCACGTTGCCGACGGCGATCTCGATGGAGTCGGACTTTGGAGTCGTCGCGACCGGCAATCACCTCTTCGTCTCCAACTCCGGCTTCCGGCGCATCCAGCGGCTGACGACGATCGCCGCGACGGCCGGCCCGACGGTCGCGCTCACTTACAGCAAGGGCACCAGCGTCAACCTCGGCCCGCTGACGATCACGGCGACCTTCTCGCAGAACGTCGCGACGGTCCCGACGATCGCGATCGCGGCGCCCGGCACGACGAACGACGTGACGGCCACCGCGATGACGGCGACGGGAGATCCGAAGATCTGGATCTATCCGGCGACAATTGTCGCGGGCACCGACGGCTCTTCGACGGTCACCATTGCCAACGGCGAGAACGCCGATGGAGAGGCGAACGCCGCGGCCACCAACGCGACGTTCACGATCGACGCGACGCAGCCGGCGGTCGCGCTGACCTACAGCCAGAATGCAAACGCGGGCAGCCCGGGCGCCCTGACGATCACGGCCACGTTCAACGAGACGCCGGTGGGCACGCCGCGGATCCGGATCGACGCGGCCGGCACGGACAACGACGCAGGTCCCGTGAACATGACGGCCACGGGCGATCCGAAGGTCTGGATCTACACCACGACGGTCGTGGGCGGCGCCGGTACGGGCGGAGACGCAACGATCACGATCGACAACGTCACCGATGCCGCGGGCAACGGCAACGACGACGCGACGAACGCGATCTTCACGATCCAGCGGACCGGCCTCGAGATCCTCTCGGTGCAGGCGCCTCCGTTCGTGCGGCGGTTGCAACCTCGCATCCCAGTCAATCTCCTCATCGAGAACCCCGGCTTTCCAGCACAGTGGGATCCGAAGCTTGGAATTCACGTGACTTGAAGTCGCGGCCGCACTGACCCTATAGTGAGTCGTATTAATTTAAATCATACCAACATGGTCAAATAAAACGAAAGGCTCAGTCGAAAGACTGGGCCTTTCGTT
>JADMIO011475761.1_pt1 | contig 66056 bp, 70 predicted proteins | sample 8958161 | NCBI WGS metagenome assembly JADMIO01 (sample SAMN16585339, study PRJNA669376) | soil metagenome | isolation source: Crop rotation soil | place: USA: Cullars Rotation, Alabama | collected 2011 | reverse complement strand
AGGGATGACGGGTGACACCCCGACCCGTTCGGCCTGAGCTTGTCGAAGGCCAGGCCTGAGCACCACGGAACCTTCGACAGGCTCAGGGTGAACGGGGAGAGGGATGACGGGTGACACCCCGACCCGTTCGGCCTGAGCTTGTCGAAGGCCAGGCCTGAGCACCACGGAACCTTCGACAGGCTCAGGGTGAACGGGGAGAGGGATGACGGGTGACACCCCGACCCGTTCGGCCTGAGCTTGTCGAAGGCCAGGCCTGAGCACCACGGAACCTTCGACAGGCTCAGGGTGAACGGGGAGAGGGATGACAGGTGACACCACAACCCGTTCGGCCTGAGCTTGTCGAAGGATCGGGCTGCACGAAGCCTTCCCTTCGACAGGCCCGGGACGAACGGGGTGATGACCTTTCACGGCACTCAGGAGGCCAGGATCAGTGCGATCGCTTCCTTCAGGTCGCCGTCGCTGATCTTCTCCGGCGGATTCGGCGCCATCGGGATCGGGCCGAAGCTGCCGGAGCCGCCCTTGCGGACCTTCTCAGCCAGCTTGGCCGCCACGTCCTGGCCCTTGTATTTGGCGGCGATGTCCTTGAACGACGGGCCGACGATCTTCTTGTCTTTCGCATGGCAGGCCATGCAGCCGGCCTTGTTCATCGCTTCTTCAGGGGCGGCCTGTGCGACGCCATACAACGTAAGAGAGGCCAGCACGATCAATGCGGTTCTCATGGATGCTCTCCTCAGTAGATGTCGTGCTGGGTGTTGTAGACGTTGAAGTGTCCGGTCGGCGTGATCAGGCGCGGGTCCTTGATCACCGTCTTGAGCTTCAGCGTCTTGTCGTCGACGACCACGATCGCGCTCTGCTTGTTCTTGGCCGACCAGACCGAGAACCAGACTTCGTCGCCGGCCTTGTTGTATTCGGGCTGCACGACGCGCTTGGCGCCGTCGTCATTCAGGCCCGCCCACACGGCGATGGGCAACACCGTGAAGCCCTTGTCGAGGTTCTTGATGTCGTAGACCGCGACCGACTGCGAGATCTTCGGATCCGGGTTCAGCGGCGTGTCGGAGTACAGGTGGCCGGACTTCGGGTGGCTCTTGATGAACAGCGCCCCGCCACCCTGGCCCTTGAGCTCGGCGACCTTCTTGAAGGCGTAGTCCTTGTGGCCCTTCGGGTCGGTGCCGATCAACGAGATCGATTCGTCGCCGAGGTGGCCGGTGGCCCAGACGGGACCGTACTTCGGGTGGATGAAGTTCGCGCCGCGGCCCGGGTGCGGGATCTTGCCGACTTCGATCAACTTGGCCAGCTTGCCTTCCTTCAGGTCGACGGCCGCGATCTTGTTGCTCTGGTTGGCGGCCACCATGAAGTAGCGGCCGGTCGAGTCCATGCCGCCGTCGTGCAGGAAGCGCGCGGTGCCGATCTCGGTGGTCTTCAGCGCCTCGATGTCGGAGTAGTCGACCAGCAGCGTCTTGCCGGTCTCCTTCACGTTGACGACGAACTCGGGCTTGTAGTGCGAGGAGACGATGGAGGCGACGCGCGGTTCGGGGTGGTACTCCTGCTTGTCGACGGTCATGCCGCGCGTGGCGACGATCTTCAGCGGCTCGAGCGTGTCGCCCTTCATGATCACGTACTGCGGCGGCCAGTACGAACCGGCGATCGCGTACTTGTCCTCGTAGCCCTTGTACTTGCTGGTGTCGACCGAGCGCGCTTCGAGGCCGATGCGGATCTCGGCCACGTTGTCGGGCTTGGCCATCCACAGGTCGATCATGTTGATCTTCGCATCGCGGCCGATCACGAACAGGTAGCGACCCGAAGCCGACATGCGCGAGATGTGCACCGCGTAGCCGGTCTTCACCACGTTGATGATCTGCTTGGTGTCGCCGTCGATCAGGGCGACCTCGCCGGTGTCGCGCAGCGTGGTGGAGAAGATGTTGTCGAGGTTGTAGGCGTTCATCTTCTTCGTCGGCCGTTGCGACGGAGGAACGATGACCTTCCAGGTCGACTTCATCTGGTCCATGCCGAACTCGGGCGGTGTCGGAGGATCCTGCTGGATGTAGCGGGCCATCGCGTCGACGGTCTTCTCGTCCATCTCGCCAGAGGTCAGCCAGTTCGGCATGCCGGCGGCCGAGCCGTAGGCGATGAAGATCTTCAGGTAATCGGTGCCCTTGTCGAGCGTGATGTCGGGCGTCAGCGGCTTGCCGGTGGCGCCTTTGCGCAGCACGCCGTGGCAACCCGCGCAGCGTTCGAAGTAGGTCTTGCGTGCCAGGTCGAACTCGGCCTGCGTCATCGCCGGTGCCTTCGGATTCGTGCTCTGGTACATCGGCTCCGACGCCAGCGGCGAGCCGCCGGCCTGGTAGTTCACCTCGGGTTGGGTGATGGCCTTCTTGTCTTCGGCATACGCACTGCCGAAGGCACAAAGCAAGGCGGTGGCGACGATGGTCGCCCGGGGGGACACGAGGGTCTTCATGGGGTTCCTCTTTCCTTTTCGCGTGCAGCGCCGCCATCGTCCGCGCCGCGCGCGGTCCCGGCCTTGTTCCAGATCAAGGACGCACACGGACACCGGACGGACGATTCAGCCGTCTGCCGGAGGACCTCTTCCATGCGATTGATCGACGACCCGACGCTGGGTCTGCCCACCCATCACGCGCGCCAAGCCGCTGTCGGCCACGTCACCCTGGTCGGTGCCGGCCCCGGTGATCCGGACCTGCTGACGGTGAAGGCCGCGCGTGCGCTGCGCGAAGCTTCTCTCGTGCTGCACGATCACCTCGTCGGCGAACACGTGCTCGACCTGCTGCCCGCGACGGCCACGCGCATCTACGTGGGCAAGGAGTCGGCGCACCACACGATGTCGCAGGACTCGATCATCGAGCTGATGCTGCGGCTTGCGCGCGAAGGCCGATCGCTGGTCCGGCTGAAGGGCGGCGATGGCTACATCTTCGGACGGGGCGGCGAGGAAGCGCAGGCACTGGCCGAAGCGGGTATCCCGTTCGATGTCATTCCTGGCATCACGGCCGCGCAAGGGGCCGCGGCCAGCGTCGGCATTCCGCTGACGCACCGCGAGCATGCGGGGACGCTGGTCTTCGCCACCGGCCACGGCAAGCGCGACGACCCGGCCGAGCTCGACTGGGAATTGCTGGCACGGCCGCGGCAGACCGTCGTGATCTACATGGGGGTCGCTTCGCTGCCGCTGATCTGCGAGCGCCTGGTCGCGCACGGGCTGGATCCGAGCACGCCGGCTGCGCTGGTGGAGCGCGCGACCTTGGCCGATGAGCGCTGCGTGTGCGGCAGCGTCGCCTCGCTGCCCGCGCTGGCCAAGCTGCATCGCGTGAAGCCGCCGGCGCTGATCATGATCGGCTCGGTGGTCTCGCTTCAGCCGGTGCTGTCTTCGACGGTTCGGGCCGAGGCGGCATAACTAATCAGTTGATTGACATTCCCCGCTCGCTGGCGTAGACCGCGGCCTGCACGCGCGAGCTGAGGTTCAGCTTGCGCAGGATGTGCTGCACGTGGATCTTCACCGTGGTCTCGGCGATGTCGAGCTGGCGGGCGATCTCCTTGTTGCTCGACCCGCGCACGAGCTCGCGCAGCGTGTCGCGCTCGCGCGGCGACAGGGCTTCGATCGGGTCGGGCGCGCTCGTCACGGCAGCGCCGGGCGCGTTGGCGCTCTGGAAGGCCGCCACCAGCTTGGCCGTCATGTCCGGGCTGACGACCGATTCGCCGGCAACGCAGCGCTCGATCGCGGCGAGCAGCGCGTCGCTCTCGATCGTCTTGAGCAGGTAGCCGTGGGCGCCCTGGCGCAGGGCGCTGGCGAGGTCGGACTCGTCTTCGCTCACGGTCAACATGATCACGCGCGCCATCGGCGCGGCCTCCTTCAGGCCCGGCAGCGCGTCCACGCCGCGGACGCCGGGCAGGTGGTTGTCCAGCAGGATCAGGTCGGGCTGCAGCTCGGCCGCGCGGCGCTGCGCCTCGCCGGCGTCGCCTGCCTCGCCGACCACGTCCAGACGTTCGAGTTGCGACAGCAGGGCGATCAAGCCGCGGCGGAACAGGGTGTGGTCGTCAACCACCAGCAGTCGAATACGCGACATCGTCGATCTCCAGGTCTTCGTGTTCTTTGGGCGTCGGGGCCAGCGTCAGCGATACGGCGGTGCCGTGGCCGGGTGTCGAATGCACCTCCAGCTGCGCACCGATGCGGCAGGCCCGCTCGGCCATGATGCGCAGGCCCACGTGGTCTTCGCCGACCTGGGTGTCGGTGTCAAACCCGGCGCCGTCGTCGGCCACCGTGAAGCTCCACTGCGGAGCCTGGCGGACCGTGAGCTTGACCGAGCGCGCGCGGGCATGCTTGCGCACGTTCGACAGCGCTTCCTGCACGATGTGCAGCACCTGGATCTGCACGTCGTTGGGCAATGCAACGCCGTGGCCGACGACCTCGAAGTCAGTGACCAGGCCGGTCTGCAGCTGGAACTTGCGCAGCGTGGTGCGCAGGGCCGGCTCGATGTCCTCTTCGTCGGCCCGCGTGCGGAAGTGCATCAGCAGCTCGCGCACATCGCCATAGCTTTCGAGCACGCCGGTCTCGATTTCGCCGACGCTGCGATGAACGCCGACCTCGTCGTGACGCGACAGCGCGGTGCGCAGCAACTGCACCTGGATCTTCAGGAAGGCCAGCGACTGGGCGATGCTGTCGTGCAGCTCTTGCGCGAGCAGCCCGCGTTCGGTCGAGACAGCCGCCTCCTTCTCGACCGCGGCGGCACGCAGGCCTTCCATGCCGCCTGCGAGGTGGCTGGCCAGCAGTTCGATCAGCGAGCGGTCGATCTCGACGTCGGACGGCGGCGTGCGGAAGAACAGATCGATCTCGCCGTGGATGCGGTGATGCAGGCTGACGGGCACGGTCAACAGGGTCTCGAAACCGGCCTTGCTGCAGTGATCGCGTGCCGAGGCCACGCTGCGGATCGGGATGACGCGGGACGCCGTGGTGCCCACCACCTGGCCGCAATGGCAGTCGCCGGCCTGCAGGCATTGCTCCTCGGCGGCGAAGGTCGGCGGCAGGCCCTCTTGCGCCAGCATCAGGTAGCGGTGGTTGTCCGAATCGGACCAGCGCAGTGCGATCGCATCGGCCCGCGCGATGCGACGCACCATCTGCACGAAGCCCTTGGCCATGTCTTCGAGCGTGTCGGCCCGGGCGATGAAGGCGCTGACTTCGTACAGCGCCGCGAGACGTTCGCGTTGCGCCTGCAGGTCGGCCGTCTTCAACTGCACGGTCTCTTCCAGCGTCGCATAGTGGGCTTCGAGCCGATCGGCCATCGCGTTGAAGCCCTCGGCGAGTTCCTGGAACTCGGTGCCAGGCAAGTCGCCGACGCGGGCGCCCAGGTGGCCGCCGCGCAGCGACGCGATCGCCGTGCCGAGGCGGCGCAAGGGTTCGAGCACGAAGACGTGGCTGGTGTAGAGCAGCAGCAGCGCGCCGATCACGGCGAGCGCCACCATGGTCAGCTCGAAAGCCCGCAGGGCGGCGGTCCAGTAGGCCAGTCGCTGCTCGATCGCGTTGACCAGCTTGTCGATGCCGTTGACGAGTGCGGCGGCCTGGTCGGGCTCGATCGTCGCCCCGCCCGAAACCAGGCCGTGGAACGTGGCCCAGGCCTCTCGCACCTTGGCCAGTTCCTGCCGGGTCTCGTCGGCGGCCGGCACGAACAGCGGCCGCGAAGGATCCCCGTCCCGCAGCAACGCCAGCGTTCGATCGAAGCTTTCGATCTGACTCGCCAAGGTGTCGCGCCGGTCTTGCGAGACGTCGTAAGCCAGGCGGTAGCTCATCATCCGCAGGCGGCCCGCCTCGTTGACGGCGGCGGCGCCGCCTTCGAGCTGCCAGGTCACCCACAGGCTCACCGTGATCGACGCGAGCGCGACCACGAGGAAGCTCAAGCCCATCAGGACCAGGCGCAGGGCGAGCGGGCGGGGCGAGGCCATGTCGGCACTCTAGGAGAGTGCGCGGGCGTCTGGCTTGCGCTGCGTCAAGCAGTCGGCTGCGTCGGCGGGCCAGCCACTGCCGGGCGACCGGCGAGCCGGCACAGGCCATCGACGTTCAACACGTCGACCGCATAACCTTTCACCGAGATGCACCCGAGCAGCCGCAGCCGCGCCAGCGCGCGCGAAAAGGTCTCGGGCGAGGTGCCGAGCTCGGAGGCGAGCACGCGCTTGTGCTGGCTCAGCCTGACCCGGGTGCTGCCCGACGGCTCCGGCGACATGTGGTCCAGCAGCCAGCTGGCCAGGCGGCTGGGAACATCCTTGACGGCGAGGTCGCGCGCGGTGTCGGTGGTCTGCCGGATGCGCAGCGCCATCGCCTGGATCAGCAGCCGTGCCAGCGAGGGGCGTTCGTCGCACAGGGCCTGCACTTCGTCGAGTGGCAGTTCGTAGACGATCGCTTCGGTGGCGGCCACGGCCTCTTCGAAGAAGGAGCCGCCGAGCCAGGCGCTGGCCACGTCGAGCCATTCGCCGCCGTTGGCGGCGCGGGCTTGCCGCCAGTGGCCCTGGGCGTCCGGCATGCCGACGGAAACGCGCCCGCGGCCGACGAGCCACAGCGCGGTGTTGGGCGAATCGGGCCGCAGCACCGGGGAGTGGGCGCCGAAGTGATGGCGAACCGCGATCTGCGCGAGGCGCAATGCATCGGCCGGATCGATCTCGGCGGGGTGGAAGGCCTGCGTCAGCGCTTCGCAGACGGCGGCGCTGTGCGCGGTGTCGACGGCGGCCGATCTCGGCAGGTGGTTGCGCGGCAACGGGGCAGTCGGTCGTTCCAGCGTCGCGGTGGCGTTGTCAAGTCTCATGGCCGGCTCCTTAGGCGTGTCCAGACTCTCTCAAGCGCGGCCGCCTGGCGATTTGCTTCGGCTCAACCAAGTGGATGGGTCGGGTTTGATCCCGGTCAATGAATCGTTCGCCGGCTGTGTTCGTGTTGACCGCCGTCAGCCGTCTGTTGTCCAGGTGGCCGGACACTGGCGGCATCTCGCGAAATAACCGAGCAAAGATGAGCACCGCTTCTTCGAGTTCACCCGTGGCCCCTTCGAAACCCGCTGCCGCACCCGGACACAGCACGATCGACGATCTGCAGGCCGGCGCCACCGCCGTGATCCTGGTGTCGCTCGGGTTGTCGCTGTTCCACAGCGCGGGGCTGATGACTGGCGGAACGCCGGGGTTGGCTTTCCTCATCAGCTATTCGAGCGGCCTGCCGCTCGGCGTCGCGCTGTTCATCGTCAACCTGCCGTTCTACCTGCTGGGCTGGCGCGGGATGGGCGCGCGCTTCACGCTGAAGACCTTGGCTGCAGTGGCAGGGCTGTCGGTGGGCGTGGAGCTGGTGCGCCACCTGGTGGTGGTGAATGCGCAGGCACCTTACGCGGCCGTGGCCGGAGGGGTGCTGGTCGGGGCGGGGCTGCTGGTGATGTTCCGCCACCAGGCGAGCTTCGGCGGCGTCAACATCCTGGCGCTGGTCCTGCAGCGTCGCTTCAAGTGGCCGGCGGGCAAGGTGCAGATGGTGATCGACCTGGCCATCCTGGCCGCGGCGTTCGGCGTGATGGATGCGCGCCGCGTGGCCTGGTCCGTGGTGGGCGCGTTGGCGGTGAATGCCGTGCTGATCTGGAACCACCGCCCGGGCCGCTACTTCACGCCGACTCGCTGAGCGTCTGCGAAGAAGACACGGCACGGTCGATCCAGTCGGCGATCGCAGGCGGATCGGGCGGCAGCAACAGACCGCCGCCGGTGAAGTCCTGCCAGGCGCGCGCGTTGCGCGTCGCCACCGTGGTCAGCAGCGGCAGGCCTTCGGCCATCACCGACAGGAGTTCGGCGACGAAGCCGCTGCGCTTGACTTCGAGGTCACCGAAGCGGTTGCTGACGACCAGGTCGGGCCGTTGCAGCAACGCATCTCGAAAGACCTGGCTGGCACGGGCGAAGCCCTGCGGGTCGGCGCGGCACGAGTTCGATCCGCTGCCCATCGGCTGCGAGACGAGGTAGTGCTCGCCGGTGACGATGTCCTCCAGCACCATGGTCGCCGCGCAGCCGGATTCACGCGGCGGGCGCTTCATCAGGCAGCCGTGGATGCGGCGTCCCTTCCCGAGCTGGCCGTGAACGATGGCGGCCAGCAGGTCGTCCATGTCGAAGGTCTTGTCGTCAACGATCGCGGCGGCCCAAGGGGAGGGTGTCGAGGGGTCGTGATGGCGGCTCATGCCGGCAGCCTATGCCGATGGTTGGCGTGGCGCATGACGGTGCGCAAGCTTTGGCCTGCCTGCGGCCCGTTGCGGGAGGATTCCACGCCGGCTCGATGGCCCGGATTCGTATCTCTTTGTACGTTGACATGGCGCAAGCTGCGCCAGGCCCTGGCTTGCGCCAATCGAGGCATGAAGCTGCTCGACTTCTTCGATCAGGTGCCCAGGCTTCGCGTGCGCGATCCGCTCGCCGAACTGCTGGGATGCGCCGAGCACGGCGAGCTCGAATATGGCTATGCCGACGTGGTGCGGCTGACCGGGCACTCGTGCCCGACGGTGGCTGCCGCGTACTGGTTGACCTGTCTTTCGCTCTGGCGTCTGTACCGTGACCGGCTGCCCGAACGCGGCGGCATCCAGGTGGAGTTCCAGGAGAGCGCACGCTCGGGTTCGACCGGCGTGGTGGCGGCCGTCGTGCAACTGCTGACCGGGGCCGCCGGCAGTTCGGGCTTCAAGGGTCTGGGGGGGCGATTCAACCGCGCCGGCCTGATCCGCTTCTCGCCCGACCTGCTGCTGTCCATTCGGTTCACCCGCATCGACACCGGGCAGGTGGTCGACGCGGCCGCCGACCTGTCGCTGGTGCCCTGCGATCCGAGACTGGAATCTTTGCTGACCCGATGCCTGCACGGCACCGGTTCGCCCGACGAGCAGCGCCTGCTGGGCGAGTTGTGGCAGGCCCGCGTGCGCGCGATGCTGCTGGATCTCGCCCACGACCCCGGCGTCTTCATCGTGCGTCCGCACGAGCGGCGGCAATCGCGTTCGACGGCGCCGGCGGTGCGTGAGCGCCGCGGCGTCGTGAAGGACGCCTACCTGATGGCGCCGTTCCCTTCGCAGTGACTCAGGCCAGCAGTGCGAGGAAGCCGGCGGGCTGCTTGGTGATCGCCACCGACACGATCCAGGCGGCGGTGGCCACGGCGCCGATCCACGCGAGCGCTCGCGTGCGCCGAGGCAGCGTGGCGCGCATGGCGACCACGCCGAGGCCTATGTAGGCCAGCAGGCCGATGATCTTGGCCATCAGCCAGGGAGCCTGCAGAGGGTTCAACTGCAGCATCCAGGCCAGCGTGATCGCCGAGGCGAGCAGCACGGTGTCGACGAGGTGAGGCAGCGTCTTCGCGGGCCGCGACGTGATCCACTTCGCGCCAGCGAGCGAGCCGGCGCCGCGGACGAAGAAGCCGGTGAGCGAAAGGGTGACGGCAGTCTGGTGGATGAGCTTGATCGTCGAATAGTCCATGTTCAACCGGGGCGGCCGTCCAGACGCGGACGGGTGAGTATCGGCCAGTAGACGACCGCGTACAGGCCGAAGGCAGTCGACCACAGCGTTGCCGAGGCGAGGATCGCCATCACGGTGTACGCGGGCGCGGCCCACGGCAGCACCACCCGCACGACAGCAGCCAGTGCGACGAGCACGTAGCACCCGACCTCGGTCGGGCTCGCACGCAGCGGACGGCCGGTATGGCCCCGCGCGGTGCGCGTCATCATGCCGATGATCAGTCCACCGATCGCGCCGACGGTGAGTGCATGCGCGGCGACCGAAGGCACGACCAGACCCGCGGCGGCGAACGCACGCAGTGCCAGGTGCACGCAGATCCACAGGTAGGCCAGGTGCAGCACCCACACGATCGGCACGCGCCAGGTGCGCCAGGGTTGCCACAAGGCCCATCGGGCGACATGCGCCAGGGCTGCGGCCGCCGCCAGCGCGGCGAGCCAGCCGCCTTGCAGCCCTGCCGCGTCGGCGGCCAGCAGCGCCAGCACGAGCCCGAGGGCCGCCTTTTCCAGCGACGGAACGCGGCGCGCTGAAGTGCCCGGAACGCCGTTGTTGGTGAACATCGGGATGACGCGCCCGCCCATCACCACGACGATGAACAGCACGATGTCCAGCGCGAGCTGGATGCCCGCCCACGCGGGCAGCCTTGCCAGCCCGAGATGTTCGGCGTGGACCAGCGCGGCAGCGGCCGACAACAACACCAGCAGGCCGACGAAGAAGTAGTTGCGCCGGCTGCGGGCCTTGAAGAACGGGATCGCCAGTGCGATCGCTGCGGTCAATGGAAATGCAACGTTAGCGGCTGCAGCGAGCCAGCCGTACGGCGTCAACACGAGCACCCGCGCGGCGAGCCACAGGGCAGCCAGGGCGGCGAGCGGAACGCCCGTGGGCGTGGGCAGGTTCGTCCAGTTTCGGCCCGCGGTGAACAGGAAGCCGACGATCACCGCCAGCGTGAAGCCGAAGACCATCTCGTGCGCATGCCACAGCGGGCCGGCGAGGTAGGGGTGGGTGAGCCAGCCGCCGGACTGCAGGGCCCACAGCGCGATCGACAGCGCCGCGAAGCTGCTGGCCAGCAGGTAGAACGGGCGGAAGCCCAGCGCCCAGAGGGCGAAGCCTTGCGGCGGTGTGCGGCGTGGCTCTTCAATGACGAGCAAGGGTTTCATGTGCGTTGTGTGCAACGGCGTGCTGGATCCGCCAGGCCACCGCCGAGGCGATGACGGTGATGGCGAACAACACGATCGCGGCGACGTTGCCGAGCGAGCCGAAGGCCCGCCACGAGGGGTCGACGAGGGGCAGCACCAGCCGCGCGGCCAGCGAGGCGTGCAGCAGCACCAGCGGGAGGTAGAAGGCCCACGACCAGCTCAGCTTGACCCTCGCCACCGCCGGCAGGATGACCGGTGCGTGGCCGAAGATCATGCTGAAGACGAAGCCCAGCGCGAGCGCGTGCAGGGCTGCATCGCGGCCCGGCAGCCCCAGCGTGCTGGCGATCCAGGCCAGGCCCGCGACCGCCAGCCAGCCGTAGCCCAGGAGCAGGCAGACAGCCATGTAGCGGCTCAGGCCCTGCGTGGTGACGGTGCGCTGGGCGATGTCGAAAGCCAGCAGCCAGCCGGCCAGGGCGAACAGCGATGCGCCGTAGGCGAGGCCGCCCCATGTGTAGAAGACGGACGCCGCGCAGCCGGCCAGCAAGAGCGCGACGATCGCGTACAGCGTGTTCGAAGCGGCGGGCCGGCGCCGCATCAGGCGGGTCATTTCGAGCCGCTCGGCGCCGATCGTCAGCACCAGGAAGGCGAACCACCACGGCACGACGGCCTGTGCGCAAGCGCCGGATGCATGAAGCAGGTTGCCGACGAGCCAGGCGGCGGCCGCGATGAGCAGCAGGATCGTGTGGTCCGCGTGCTGCCGGCGCACCACCAGCATGTTCACGGCGAGGAAAACGCTGGCGCCCGCCACGGCCAGCCGGGCCGCCACGGTGGCGTGGCCCGCCAGCATCGCCAGGCCTGCAGCACCGCTCACGCCGGGAGCCAGCCAGGCGAACACCTTCTTCGTGGCGACGGCCCGCTCGATGCCGATGACGGTGCCGAGGAAGCTGCAGATCATCAGGAAGGCATGGGCGAGGACCGCCTGGCCCAGCCATGTCGCGCCCGCGAAGGGGCCGACGGAAGCACCGGCACGCACCAGCCCGCCGGTGATGCCGGCAGCCAGCGAGGCCACCACCAGCGGAATGAACACGGTCCGTGCAAGTGGGCGCAAGGTCGATCCGGTGCGGCGGGATGAAGTCATCGCGGCCTCCCTTGGCTCACCACCCCATGAACGCCTTGGCCCGCGGGCTCATGCGGTCGGTGGTCCAGGCCGGCTCCCAGACGAGCTCGACCTCGATGTCGGTGCCGGCCGGCGCGATCCGCTCGAGCTCGTCCTGCACTTCTTCGAGCAGCATGTCGGTGACGGGGCAGGCGGCCGAGGTCATGGTCATCACCACGTGCCAGTGGCCGGGCTCCACGGTCACGCCGTAGATCAGGCCGACGTCGACGATGGTCATCGCGACCTCGGGGTCGACGACACGAAGCAGTGCCGCCTGGATCGTCGGCTGCAAGGACTCGGGGCCTGCGTAGGGGAACAGCGGTGTCGCGGAGGTGTCCATGGTGGATCAGCTCACCGAAGGAATGTTGAGCAGGCGGATGATGGCCTGCGGCTGTTGCACGAGATCGGCCAGCGTGTAGCGGTCGAGCACGGCGTAGAAGGCCTCGACGGCTTCGACCAGCACGCCGCGAAGGCGGCAGGACGGCGCGATCGCGCACCGTCCGCCGCTGGGTTCGAAGCACTCGGCCGGCAGCGCGGCGCCTTCGGTGTCGCGCACCACCCGGCCGACCGGGATCTCACCGGCCGGGCGGGCCAGCGCCAGCCCGCCGCCCTTGCCGCGCACCGTCGCCAGCCAGCCGTGCTTGCCGAGAAAGTGCACGACCTTCGTCAGGTGGTTCTCCGAGACGCCGAACGATGTCGCGATCTCGCTGATCGTCGCCCGTCGGCGTGGCTCGGCCGCAAGGTAGATCAGCACGCGCAGGCTGTAGTCGGTGAATGCGGTCAGCTTCATGGCGGCAGGGCAGTGGCTTCAGCGCTTGAACGCGGTCGAGGGCAGGGCGCCGTGCGGCAGTGGCTCGCCGACGACGCTCGACTTGCGCAGCAGCTTCAGCGCGTAGACCGCGAGGAACACGCTGCCGGCGGCGAAGACGATATCGCCCGGCACACGCAGCCACACCAGCGTTTCCATCACGCCCGAGTGGACGATCGCCGGCGAGCGGGCGTACCACAGGCCTTCGGTGATGCTGGCCCAGGCCTGGTAGATGCCGGCCGGCAGCAGCGACATGAAGACCATCATCGCCAGACCGATGTTCAGGCTCCAGAAGGCGGGCTTCAGCAAGCCGTCGGCGTGCAGGTGGCGAGCAAACAATCCACGCAGGCAGAACAGCATCAGGCCGATGCCCAGCATGCCGTAGACACCGAACAGCGCGGCGTGCCCGTGGGCGGCCGTCATGTTCAGGCCCTGCACGTAGTACAGCGAAGCCGGCGGGTTGATCGCGAAGCCCAGCAGGCCCGCGCCGACCGTGTTCCAGAAGCCCACCGCGACGAAGGACAGGATCACCCACTTGTAGGCGCCCAGCCAGGCCACGTGGCGCGCCTTGCGCCAGGTCTGCAGGGCTTCGAGTCCGATGAGCGTGAGCGGCACGACTTCGAGCGCCGAGAAGACCGAGCCCACGGCGATCACCGAGGTCGGCGTGCCCGTCCAGTACAGGTGGTGCAGCGTGCCCAGGATGCCGCCGAACAGGAACACGATGGTCTCGGCGACGATCGCGCGGTTGGCCGAGGCGGCACGCACGAGGCCCAGGTTGGTGAAGATCAGCGCGACGACGGCGGTGGCGAACACTTCGAAGAAGCCCTCGACCCACAGGTGCACCAGCCACCAGCGCCAGTACTCGATCATCGAGTAGTGCGTGTGCTGGCCCCAGGTCAGCGAGGTGGCGTAGAAGCCGCCGATGCAGGTGGCCGACAGGAACACCATCGCGATCAGGCCGCGCGTTTCCGAAGGCTTCTTCAGCGCCGGCCACAGGGCGCGGCCGAGCAGGAAGACCCAGAACAGCAGGCCGACGAACAGCAGCAGCTGCCAGACGCGGCCCATGCTGGTGAACTCGAGGCCCTGGTTGCCGAGCCAGAAGGCGAAGTCGATGCCGCGGCGTTGCAGCGTGCCGAGCCAGCCGGTGATCGTCGAGCCGAGGACCACGACGATCAGCGCCCAGAACAGGGCATCGACGCCGAGCTTCTGCAGCTTCGGTTCATGACCCGAGAGCAGCGGTGCGACATACAGGCCGGTGGCGAGCCAGGCGGTGGCGATCCAGAAGATGCCGACCTGGGTGTGGATCGTGCGGCTGGTCACGTAGGGCAGCCAATCGGCCAGCGGCAGACCGAAGAACGACTGGCCTTCGACCGCGTAGTGCGCGGTGATCACGCCCATGCCGATCTGCAGCAGCATCAGTCCGACCACGACGAAGAAGTACTTGCGCGTGGCCTTCATCGAAGGCGTGGCCTTGGCACCTGCCAGCGGGTCGGCCTGCGGCACCTGGGCTTGCTCTTCATGCTCGCCACGGCCGTGCAGCCACAGCATGGCGGCGATGCCGCCGAGCAGCAGGATGATGCTGGCCATCGACCACATCGCGGCCGAGGTCGGCATCGTGTTGCCCACCAGCGGTTCGTGCGGCCAGTTGCTGGTGTAGCTGAGGTTCGCTTCGCCCGGCCGATTGGTGGCGGCAGCCCAGGCGGTCCAGAAGAAGAAGGCGGTCAGCGCCTGGCGATCGGCCTGCTCGGGCAGCGAGTCGGCATTCATCGCGTACTGCTCGCGCAGCGTGGCGAGCTTGGGGTCGCTGCCGAACAGGTTGGCGAAGTGGTCGGCCACCTGCTTGATGGCCTGCGCACGCTCTGCAGAGACCTTCACCGTGCCGCTGAGTTCGTCGTAGGTGTTGCGGCGCATTTCCTCGCGCACGCGGGCGGCGACCGCGGCGCGGTCGCTCTCGTCGGCGGCGTTGAGCCCCTTCGAGCGGATCGTGAGCAGGGTCTCCGCTTCACGGTGCAGCCAGTCGGCCGACCAGTCGGGCGCGACATAGCTGCCGTGGCCCCAGACGGTGCCGAGCTGCTGGCCGCCGGCGGCCAGCCAGGCCTGCTGGCCATGCTGGACCTGCTCGCCGGTGAACAGCGTCTGCCCGTCGGCCGAGACGACGGCCTTGGGGATCGGCGGTGCCGTGAGGTAGATCTCCCATCCGAGGTAGCCGAGCGCCCCGAACGAGAGGACGCAGATGAGGCCTAGCCATCGCCACAGCCTGCTGGTGCTCTTCATGATGTTGTCCTGTTGAAGGAGGGGGAAGGCCTCAGGCGCCGCCGCACGAGCCGCAGCAGCGGTGCTCGCCGGGGGCGGGGGCTTGCTTGCCGATCTGGACGCACCAGACCTCGGGGCCGCGCTGCAGGTATTGCCAGCTGAAGCGGCCGGGGAACTCGGCCTGCAGTTGGTAGTGCAGCGGAGCCGGGTCGTGGTCGTTCACCAACTCCAGCGACTGGCCGGCTTCGAGCTGGCGCAGCGTCGAGAAGATGATGGGGTGGCGGTCGCGGGGAAGGATGTCCCGCAGGTCCAGGGTGGCCGTGGCGTTCAGCTGGGTCATGGTGGCTCCGGTGTCGGTGGCTGAAGATGCTTTTTCGATGCATCTAATGCTAGGAACCGGGGCACGGGGGGAGCTTGATGCACATCAACCCCGGGCCACATGAAAGCCGGCAGGGGGTGCAGCCTAGGCCGCGTGTGGCGGATTGCCGCCGCCGCCGTGAGGTTCTCCAGGCCGCCGGGACATGGGGAAATGGGGGCCCGTGAGAGAATGACCGGTTACTCATCTGCCGAGGGCGTGCAATGCCTTCGCCAGCCGTCGCCGCGAAGGTCGATCAGTCTCGACGCCTTCACCGCCGCCGGCCCGCCCGTCGTTTCGCCATGTCGACCCGTCACCACTTCATCGCCCAGGCCGGCTTCGATGCCGCCCGGCAACTGCATGCCTTGCCCGCCGGTCACCGCGCTTCGCGCCTGCACGGGCATGGGTTCAAGGTGCAGGTGTCGGCATCGCTGGCGTCCGAAGAGGCGCCTTTCCCCGGCGGCGAGCTGCCTCGCCTGCAGCAGGCGCTGGCCGCGGCCGTCCAGCCCTTGGACCATGGGCTGCTGAACGACCACGTCGAAGAGCCGAGCGACGAGCGGCTGGCCCGCTGGATCGGTGCGCGACTGGGCTTGTCGGATGCGGCGGTGAATGTGCAGAGCAGCGAAGTCAGCGGTGTGCAGGTCGATGCTCTCGGTGTCGCCCATGTCTGGCGGCGCTACCGCTTCCAATCGGCCCATCGGCTGCCCAACGTGCCGTTGGGCCACAAGTGCGGGCGCATGCATGGCCATGGCTTCGAGGCGGTGGTGCACCTGCGCGTGGGCGAAGGCGAGTCCTCGCACGTCGCGGCTGACCGGCTGGACGACCTTTGGGCGCCGCTGCACATGCAGCTCAACTACGCCTGTCTGAACGAGCTGCCCGGCCTGGAGAACCCGACCAGCGAGATGCTCAGCCGCTGGCTGTGGCAACGCCTGGCGGCCAGTGCCGGCGCGCGCCTGTCGGCCATCAAGGTCTACGAGACGGCATCCTGCGGTGCCCACTACGACGGCGCAGCGCACCGGATCTGGAAGGACTTCCATCTCGACAGCGCGGTGCGCCTGAAGCACGCGCCGGCGGGTCATCCCCAGGCGGCCTTGCATGGCCACACCTACACGCTGCGCTTGCACCTGAGCGCGAAGCTCGATGAGCTGCGAGGCTGGGCCGTCGACTTCGGCGACGTGAAGGAGCAGTTCAAGCCGGTGTTCAAGGCGCTCGACCACCACGCGCTGCAGGACATTCCGGACCTGGCCGACTGCGACGCCGCCAGCGTGGCACGCTGGGTGCTGGCGCAAGCACGCGAAAGATTGCCGCAGGTCTGCCGTGTCGATCTCTTCGAGACGGAGGGTTGCGGCGCGATCGTCGTCACCCCTGACTTCAAGACTGCACTGACCGCCTGAGTTCGAACCGCGCATGACGTATTCGGTCAAGGAAATCTTCTACACGCTGCAAGGCGAGGGCGCCCAGGCGGGCCGCGCCGCGGTGTTCTGCCGCTTCGCCGGCTGCAACCTGTGGTCCGGCCGCGAAGCCGATCGCGCCAAGGCCACCTGCCGCTTCTGCGACACCGATTTCGTGGGCACCGACGGCGTCGGCGGGGGGAAGTTCGAAACGCCCCAGGCTCTCGCTTCGGCGGTGGCGGCGACGTGGCAAGGCGGCTCCGGCGGAAAGCCGATGGTCGTGTGCACCGGCGGCGAGCCGCTGCTGCAGCTGGACGAGCCACTGGTCGAAGCCTTCCACGCCCTCGGTTTCGACGTGGCGGTCGAAACCAACGGCACCCAACTCGCGCCGCGGGGGCTGGACTGGATCTGCGTCAGCCCCAAGGCCGATGCGCCGCTGGCGCTGACCAGCGGCGACGAACTGAAGCTCGTCTACCCGCAGGTCCTGGCGATGCCCGAGCGTTTCGCCGGCCTCGACTTCAAGCACTTCATCCTGCAGCCGATGGACAGCCCGGACCGCGCTCGCCACACCCAGGAGGCGATCGCCTACTGCATGCAGCATCCGCAGTGGCGCCTGGGGCTGCAGACGCACAAGATCGTCGGGATCGCTTAAGAGCCCGTACGGGCTCTTAAGCCTTAGGCATACGCGCGACCCGTCAATCGATGTCGACCAGGAAGTAGGTCGGCCGGATCCGGCCGCGCAGCTTCACCTGCTGCCCTTCCATCGCTTCGAACTTCGGATCGGCATAGGCGTGGCCGCCCGCGCGTCGCAGCACGTGGAAGCTGCCGTCGGCGAGCACAAGCACCATGCCGGGGTGAGCGCTCTTGGTGCCCTGGCCGAGAGGGCGGCGCTCGACGCGGCCTTCGAGCACGACGAACTCGCGGTCGTCGTCAGCGTGAGTGGAGTCGGCGCACATGGATCAGTTGCCCGTCTTCCTCGGTGGCCACCAGGGCCACCACGCGTGTGATGCTGACACCATCCTCGCGCACGCGCCGCCGCCCCTTGATCACATGCACCCGGCGCACAGGGGCATTGCCGGGTCGGCCACGCGGGACGACTTCGAAGCTCAGGTGGGCGAGGCCATCGTCGAGGCCGCTCTCGCGCGTCATCGCCTTCAGCACCGAGGCCACCGTCCCGGCCGGGCCTTGTGGGCTCTCCTTCAGCGAGGGCAGCGCCTTGCCGAGGTGCCGGCCTTCTCGCTCGAGCCGCTCGCGGCGCAGGTTGCGCACCGAGCGATCCTGGATCGTCGCGAAGGCCTTCTTGAAGGCCTTGCCGCGGGTCAGCGCGTGCGCTGTCACCTCCACCGGCTGCGCCGACGGGTCGCCCAGCAAGTAGAACTGCATCAGCGTCTTCAGGTCAAAGGGGTCGAGGTGGGTGCGGGCGCCGGCGAACTTCTGGCGCGCTTCCAGCACGGCTCGTCCGAGCGACGAACCATTGAGCACCTGCTGGACGAAGTATTGGCAGATCAGGTCGGCCGAGCCGTTGCCTTCGCTGGGCCCGTAGGCGACTGTCGTGCTGCCGAACACGGCGGCCGCGCCGTCTTCGAGGTAGGTCAGCGCGATGGCTTGCTGGCCAGCCGCCTCGGCCGGGTCGTAGAGCTGCGCGCCATAGCAGCATTCCGCGGCCACGACGGTGCCCGCGCTGATCTTGCCGCGCAGGTGGCTGGAGTGATGGGCGACCGGGAACTCGTCCTTGCCGACCGGCTGACCATAGAACTCGGGCGCGCAATCTCCACCGTGGCAGTTGATGAAGTGCACCCGCGGGGACATCTGCCTGGCCGTCCACTTCGGCCCCTTGTCGGGACAGACGAGCAGGTCCTTCGCGTGGCCGAACAGGTTGGTCAGGCTCAGCTCGGTCGACTTCTCCCAGGCGGCCGTGCTCAGGCCGAAACCGGTCTGGTAGTCGGATCGAGGACGAGGTTTGGCCCGCGCGGCGGCGTTGATCAGCTGGGTCAGCAGGGTCGGCTTCCTGGCGCCGATCAGGTCTGGAAGCCGGCCGACCACGCGCGTGGGCCCGAGGAATCGATTGGCGTTGGTGCTGTAGGGCGCTTCGCACGCGTACGGCAGGTCGCTGGGAACCTGCTTGTCGTTGTCGCCCTCCGGTCCGCCGAAGGCCGGGTTGGTGATCGGCACCATGGGCATCACGTCGGGCCCGCCGAGCAGCAGCAGGTAGTGGGGTCGCTCGGTTCCGGCGATGCGGTCGATCGCCCCTTTGACGGATCGCGCGTCGAACAATTCGGGTGTCGGCCCGCCGTAGGGGGCCATCTCGGCTTCGTCGTCGAGATGGATGACCTGGGTGGCGAGGCCTCTGCGCTTGTCGGCAGCGATCAGCGCGCGAAGCGCCTTGCCGATCTGCGCCACGCCGGCGTTGCCGTATTTGGCTTGCAGCGCCGAATGCAGCGCGAGCACGACCTTGTCGATGGCCATCGGAACCCCCCACGTATTGGCTGAAGCAGCGATTGTGGAAGGCACGCCCGGTGCGTGCAATCTCCGGCTTAGGTCAACGCAGGTCGGGTTCGGTGCCGGGCGGCAGCGTTTCGGCAGGCTTCAGTTCGTCCACCCGCAGGCCCTCTTGCAGCAGTGCGCGGCGAAGCCAGTCGGGGTGGGGGCCCTGGCCGTCCCAGGTGTCACCGGTGACCGGGTGCCGATACTTGACGGGCAAGGGGGCTGCGGGCGGTGGGGCCTCGGTTTCGGGCGTGGGGGCCAGCAGGTCTTCGACCGTGATGCCCCAGTACTCCATCAGGGCCTCGATGCGTGCCAGCACCGCGGCACGCTCGCGTCGCGACAACGCCGCGGGCTGGGCCGGATCAGCCCAGGGGTCGATCGTCTCGGGAGCGCCGGACGGGTCGTTGTCAGGCATCGACATGAAAAGTCGTGCTCAAAAATGGGCGCGGCCGCCAAAAGGCGGCCGCGGGGCCCTGTCAGGTCTGGGCTGCGTCCAGCTCGCGGCAGGACGGCGAGCAGACCGCCTGGGCCTTGCCCAGCAATTTGCGTGACTTCAGCTGCGCCCGGGGGCGGTGCTTGCCACACAGGAAACACGACATGGTGGCGGCGCCGAAAGCGCCTGTCGCGGAGAATGGAGAACCCGCCACTTTCGAGCGGTAACGCAAACCCCCTGCATCGATGGAGGTCTTGGGATCGTCCTTGGCCAGGGTAAGCTCCTTTGACTGACAGAACTCGAAACGGCGAGCGCCTCGGCCCATTCATCCTCGATCCTTGGCTCCCGCGCAGTCAATGCTCGGGATTGCAGGAATAAGGTGGGCAGGCGTTGGCTCCGCCAACGCTCCATTATCGCTTATCCCGCAAATCCCTGCCACGGGCGGTTTCTGCAAACTCTGCGGTGGAAGTCGCGACGCACGGATAATCCCGCTCGCCCCGGGGCCGGCACTCAAGTTGGTCCGGGGTAATTCGATATTTCTCGATGAACGACATGCCCGTTTGCCCGGCCCCGTGCCTGCCATTGCCGCGCCATTTCCGGCGTCGCCGCTCCGCGTGAGCCCGCACATCCTGATCGTGCGTCTCAGTGCGATCGGCGACGTGGTGATGGCCTCCGGGCTGATCCCGGCGCTGCGGGCACGCTGGCCGGATGCGCGCATCAGCTGGTTGACCGAACCGACGACCGTGCCTCTGCTGCGGCACAACCCGCGGCTGGACGAGGTCATCCCGTGGCCGCGGGCGGCCTGGCAGCAACTTTGGGCGGAACGGCGCTACGCCGAACTCTGGCGCGCTGTGAGGCAGTTCCGCAGCGAACTGCGCGCTCGCCGGTTCGACGTGATGCTGGATGCGCAAGGGCTGATGAAGAGCGGTTTGCTGGGCCGCATGGCGGGGGCGCCCCGTCGTGTCGGCCTGCTTTCACGCGAGGGCAGCCAGTGGCTGATGACGGAGCGAGTCGGCCCCCGCGCGGGCGATGACCCGCGCATGAGTCACGAGTACCGCGACCTGGCGGACTACCTCGGCGCGCCGCCAGGCAGTTTCCAGCTCGACCTGGCCGTCGGCGAAATGCAGCGTGAGGCTGCGCGCGCCGCGCTGACGGCCGCGGGCGTCCCTTTGGGCCCGGCTGGTCGGTTCGCGGTGCTGGCACCTTTCACGACGCGGCCGCAGAAGCATTGGTTCGAGGACCGCTGGGTCGCGCTGGCTGGGGCCTTGCGGGCCGAGGGCCTGGTGCCGGTGCTGTTCGGCGGGCCGGGCGATCGGGAGGCTGCCGCGCGCATCGCGACGGCCGCACCCACCTTGATCAACCTGGTCGGCCAACTCAAGCTCGACGAAACCGTGGCTGCGATCTCCGACAGCTCGCTGCTCGTAGGCGTGGACACCGGATTGACGCACATGGGCACCGCGCTGAAGGTGCCGACCGTCGGGCTCTTCGGCTCGACGCGACCTTACCTGGACACCGGCACGCCGCTGACGGCCATCCTCTACGAGCCGCTGGATTGCTCGCCGTGCCGCCGGCATCCCACCTGCGGCGGGGCCTTCCATTGCATGCGCCACTGGACGGTCGAGATGGTGATGGCGCAGGTGCGCAAGCAGCTGCAGGTGGCCGCTGCATGAGGGTGTTGCATGTCGAGGCGGGCAAGCACCTGTACGGTGGCGCGCTGCAGGTCGTCTTCCTGATGCGGGGCCTTGCCCGGCGCGGCATCGAGGTGGCGCTGGCCTGTCCGCAGGGCAGCGCGATCGCCTCCTCGGTGCGCGAGTTGGGCCTGACCGTGCACGAGATGCCGATGCATGGCGATGCGGACGTCGGCCTGGTGGGCCGCCTCCGCCGACTGATGCGCGAATGGCAGCCCGATTTATTGCACCTCCACAGCCGCCGCGGGTGCGACACCTGGGGCGTGCTGGCCGGCCGATTGCAAGGCGTTCCCACGGTGTTGAGCCGACGCGTCGACAACCCCGAGTCACGCCTGTGGGCTGCCGTGAAGTACCGGCTGCCCCATCATGTCGTGACGATTTCGCAGGGCATCCGCGAGGTCTTGTTGCGTGAGGGCGTGTCCCCCGACCGCATCACTTGCGTGCCGAGCGCAGTGGACACCGAGCAGTACCGGCCCGGGCGTGAAGCGCTGAGCTGGTTTCGCGAGGAATTCAAGCTGCCCGAGGAAGCCTTGGTGATCGGCATGGCGGCCCAGTTCATCGAGCGCAAGGGCCACGCTACCTTGCTGGACGCGCTGCCCCGCGTGTTGGCCCGCCACCCTGAAGCACGCGTTCTGCTGTTGGGCCAGGGCCCCTTGGTGGAGGCCATTGGGCAGCGGGTGAGCGCCGACCCGGTGCTGTCCGGCCGCGTGCAGCTGACGGGCTTTCGGAGTGACCTGGATCGCGTGCTGCCATGCCTCGACATCCTGGCTCATCCGGCCTACATGGAAGGCTTGGGGGTCGCGCTGCTGCAGGCCTCGGCCTGCGGCATTCCGATCGTCGCCGGCCGCGCCGGAGGCATTCCGGAGATCGTGCAGCCCGGGCTCAACGGCGAACTGATCGAGCCGGGGGATGTGACCGCCTTGGCCGATGCGCTGAACGGGTTGCTCGACTCAGGCGAACGCCGTGCGGACATGGGCGCAGCCGGGCGCCTGTGGGTCGAGAAACGATTCTCGATCGATGCCATGGTCGAGGGCAACCTGGCCGTCTACCGGCGTTTGCTCGAGGCCGGAGGCTGATCTGCAGCCATCAGTCGCTTGCGGCGGCCGATGCGCGTTCCAGCTTCGCCAGGATCGATTGGGTGTAGGTCTGTTCGATCTGAGCGTCGTTTCCACCGCCGCGCACATTCGTCCGGTGGCGTGCGTAGGCGCGTGTTCCCAAGACCGGAAGGAAATGCAGCGGCACGGGCTGGATCTGCCTGACCTTGTAGTCGCCTTCGACAGCCTTGGCATGCAGCCAGACATCGTCAGCCCAAGGGCACACGGTCGTGAAGGCATCGCCGTGTTGACGCAGGTAGTGCAAGAAGGCAGGCGGGTACAGCACTCCCGACACGCCCGTGGCGAAGTTCAGCAAGCTGGCCTGCGTGCCACCGCACGGGGGCCATTGCCGGTAGCTTTCGATCTGCCCATCGGTCTTCAGCGGCACCCGATGCGCACGGAAGCAGACGATGTTGTCCGGATCCTTCTGGTGAGCTCGCCAAAGCCGCTGCAGCCACCAGGCGGGGTAGAGGATGTCATCGTCGGCGGTGGCCAGTGGGACGGGCACGGCCCCCATGGTGCGGACGTACGGGTAGTACTTGGTGTGCGGGCCATGGTCAGGGCCGTACATCACCTCCAGCCCGCGTCGCTGAAGGCGGACAAGCTCCGATGGCAATGACCGGTCGCGCTCCTGCTCGCCGAGCCAAAGAATCAATCTGGATGGCCGCAAGCTTCCCGCGCCGATCGATTCAATGGCCGCGAATGCCCGCTTCACCCTTTCGCCGTGGCTGGTGATCGAGACGACCGGACCGTCCGCTGCGGTGACCGATGCCCTTGAAAGGCGGTTTCGCAGCCACATGCGAGCCGTCACCAGGGCGCTCATGAGGCGGGTGCCCAGTCTCATGTCATATCAGGCGATGTCGACAACGTGTCGTGCGCACTGCGCCAGATCGTCGAAGGTCGCGTCCGCCAACTCGTCGGAGCCCGATTCCAGCGCATGGCCCGAGCGAACAAGGTAGACCCGGCCAACGCCGGCTGCGCGGGCGGCCTGCGCATCGGCCAGCTTGTCGCCCACCATGAAGGAGTCCGACAGCGAGATGCCGAGATCGCGGGCCGACTGCAGCAGCATGCCCGGTTGCGGCTTGCGGCACTCGCATTCGATGGCGAGCGAGGCAACCGTGCCGGACGGATGGTGGGGGCAGTGGTAGATGCCGGCAAGCTCGCAGCCTGCGTCTGACATCGTCGCGCGCAGATGGGCGGTCAGCGCCTGATAGTCGGCCTCGGTGTAGTAGCCCCGGGCAATTCCAGACTGGTTGGTCACGACGACGAGGGCGTACCCGGCGCTTCGAAGCAGTCTCAGCGCTTCAACGACGCCTGGCAGCAGCTCGAAATCCTCGATGCGATGGACGTAGCCTCGCTCGACGTTGATCACGCCATCCCGGTCGAGGAAGGCGGCCCGGCGCACGCTCACTTCGCCCACTCGTCGTAGCCGACACTGGCGGTGCCGAACTTGCCGACCACGATGGCGGCTGCGTGGTTCGCCCAGGGGACCGCGTCGCGCATGCCCATGCCGGCACCGCCCAGGGCAGCGAGCGCAGCGATCACCGTGTCGCCCGCGCCGGTCACGTCGAAGACCTCGCGAGCTTCCGCCGGCACGTGCGTCGCGCCGGCGGCGTCGAACAGCGTCATGCCGTCCTCCGATCGCGTGAGCAACAGCGCTTGCAGGTTCAGCTGGGCACGCATCTGCTGGGCGAGCTGGGCCAGGTGGGCCTCGTCGCGCCACGGCCCGGTGATTTGCGCCAGCTCGCCGCGGTTGGGCGTGAGCAGCGAAGCGCCGGCATAACGCGCATAGTCGTGGCCCTTGGGGTCGACCAGCACCGGTTTGTGGGCGGCGCGGGCTCGTTCGATCATTTGCGGAATGTGGGCCAGGCCGCCCTTGCCGTAGTCCGAGAAGATGACCGCGTCGTGCTGGGGCAGTTCGGCATCGAAGGCGTTGAGCATCTGCGCCAACACCTCGTGGTCTGGCGTGTTCTCGAAGTCGACGCGGATCAGTTGCTGCGAGCGGCCGATCACGCGCAGCTTGACGATGGTCTTGAGCTTGGGGTCGCGGCCGAGCGCCGTGCGGATGCCCCGTTCGGTCAGCAGGGCCTGCAGGCGGCTGGCCGCCTCGTCTTCGCCGACGACGGTGAGCAAGGTGGCCTGCGCGCCGAGCGACTGGACGTTGACGGCGACGTTCGCCGCGCCGCCGAGGCGGTCTTCTTCACGGGTGACGCGCACCACGGGCACGGGCGCCTCGGGTGAGATGCGGTCGACCGCGCCGAACCAGTAGCGGTCCAGCATCACGTCGCCGACGACCAGCACGCGGCTGCGGGCCAGTGCTTCGCGCGAGGGCAGCAGGGCTGCGCTCATACCAGCTTCAGCTCCTGCTCGATCAGTCCGCACAGCGTGTGGATGATCAGGATGTGCGCTTCCTGGATGCGCGCCGTGATGTCGCTGGGGACGATGATCGCGACGTCCGACAGCGCCTTGATGGCGCCGCCATCGCGGCCGAGCAGGCCGATGACCGGTATGCCGAGTGACTTCGCGTCTTCTGCCGCGCGGCGCACGTTGGCCGAATTGCCGGAGGTCGAGATCGCGAACAGCACATCGTCCTTTCGACCGAGCGCCCGCACCTGGCGCGCGAAGACTTCTTCGAACGAGTAGTCGTTGCCGATGCAGGTGAGGGCTGAGCTGTCGGTGGTCAACGAGACCGCCGCGAGCGGCTTTCGCTCCTTGATGAAGCGGCCGGTGAGTTCGGACGCGATGTGCTGTGAATCCGCTGCTGAGCCGCCGTTGCCGCAGGACAGCAGCTTTCCGCCCTGGCCCAGCGACTGCGCGATCAGCGTTCCGGCGCGGGCGATGTCGCCATCCAGCGAGGCGAGGCGCTCGAAGGTGCGTTGGTGTTCGGCGAGGTTGGCGAGGTAGAGCGAAGTCATGTCGGTTGCTCCCAAGGACTTTCGGCCCGTCCATGGCAAGGGAAGGTTGGCGCCAACGGGCGGAGCCGGATGGGGATCAGAGTTCCTCCACCCTCTTCGGCGGGAAGCTGTCCCAGCTCAGGCAACCCGGACATTGCCAGAAGTAGCGTTGCGCCTCGAAGCCGCAGGCGGCGCAGCGGTAGCGCTGCTGTGGCTTGGCGGCACGCGCCACCGCCTCGCCGACGGCATGGGAGGCCTCGGCGCTCCATTGCTCCACCGGCCGGGCCAGCAGCGCGAGGGCGGCGCTGAGCGTGGGTTGCTGGCGCAGGTGCCCCATCAAGCCGGGCTCGGCGCTCAGTTCGTGGCCATCGAGCCGCGCGCGAGCGCGCAGCAGGTCCAGGCCCGGAGCCTGTTCGTAGGCTGCCTGCAGGCGTTGGCGCGCGGAAACCGCCTGGCCACCGGCGATCGCGCTGTCGGCGTAGTCGTGGGCCACCAGCGCGAAGCTGGCCAGATCGCGCAAGCGCAGATCGTCCCAGGTCGTCATGGCCTCGACATGGCGGCCGGCCTTGGCGAGGCGCTGCCCGGCCAACAGCAAGGGGCGCGCGGCATGCGGCGCGGCAGCCCGCGCCTTCGCCAGTGCCGCGTCCGCGGCTTCGGCCAGGCCTTTCGCATCGGCTTCGAGAGCGATCTCACACCAGTGGTGGGCAATGCGGGTGCCGAACGAGCCGGTACCGCTGCGCTCGAGTGCGGCGGCGGTTTCGGCAGCGGAGGACCAGTCGCGCGAGCGCTCATAGAGGTTGAGCAAGGCCAACTGGGCTTCGGTGTCGAAGGCGGTGCCCTTCAGGGCGCGGTAGGCCTGTTCGGCGCGGTCGAACAGGCCCGCCTTCATGAAATCCTGCGCCAGGGCGTGCTGCGCGCGATCGCGCTCGCTGACCGCCAGGTCGGCGCGGCCCAGCAGGTGTTGGTGAACACGCACCGCACGTTCGAACTCGCCCCGGCGTCGGAACAGGTTGCCCAGCGCGAAGTGCAGCTCGCTGGTGTCCGGGTCGTGCTGGACGGCTTCGATGAATGCGTCGATGGCCTTGTCCTGCTGTTCGTTGAGCAGCAGGTTCAAGCCCTTGAAGTACGCCTTGGGCGACTCGCGGTTCTCGCGCTTGAGCTGGCGCAGGTCCAGGCGCGAGGCGAGCCAGCCCACCGCAAAGGCCGCCGGCAGGGCCAGCAGCCACCAGTACAGCAGGTCAAACTCCATCGGGGATCACGGGCTGCTGCGGTTCGCGCGCGGCTTCGGCTGGTTTGGGGGGAGGTTGGGTCAGGCCGGCATCTGGCGCGTGCTTGCGGGCCAGGCGCCAGTGCCGCCACCAACTCGGCGTCATGGCGAGAACGCCGAAGACGGTGCCGGCAGCGAACGCGGCGAGCACGATGATGACCATCGGTGCGTTCCAGGCGTAGCCGAAGGCCCAGTTCACCGACGCCGGCTGCTGGTTGTGCAGCGAGAAGGCGAACAGCGAGAAGAAGATGAAGGCGCGGGCCGCCCAGGTGAGGAGACGCATCGTGGCCGATTCTACGAACAGGCTCGCTGCATGGTGGACCGGCCAAAGAAAAGGGCCCCTCGCGGGGCCCTTCGATGTTGTTGCCAAAGCAACGCTGGACTGGTCAGGCGCTCGGTGCCTCTTCCGCCACCGGCGTGTCGGCCGGCAGGCTGGCATCGACGCCTTCGCGCAGGGCCTTGCCCGGCTTGAAGTGCGGCACCAGCTTTTCGGGGATCGTCACCTGCTCGCCGCTGCGGGGATTGCGCCCCACGCGCGGCGGCCGGCGATTGATCGAGAAGCTGCCGAAGCCCCGGATCTCGATGCGGTGACCGCGCGCGAGCGCGTCGGACATCGCGTCGAGGATCGTCTTGACCGCGAACTCGGTGTCGCGTTGCGTCAGTTGCGCGAAGCGATCCGCGAGCTTGGCAACGAGATCGGACCGGGTCATCAGTTCTCCTCCAGTCGGCGAACTCCACGCCCGTTGCCGGGCGTGGAGGCTTCACATCAGCCGTTGTTCTGGTTGTCCAGCTTGGCGCGCAGCAGGGCACCCAGGCTGGTCGTGCCGGCGGTCTCGCGCTCGTTCGAGGCCGACAGACGCTGCATGGCTTCCTGCTGGTCGGCCTGGTCCTTGGCCTTGATCGACAGCTGGATGTTGCGGGTCTTGCGGTCGACGTTGACGATCATCACCGAGACTTCGTCGCCTTCCTTCAGCACGTTGCGCGCGTCTTCGACGCGGTCGCGGCTGATTTCGGAAGCGCGCAGGTAGCCCAGCACGTCGTCGGCCAGTTGCACTTCGGCGCCGCGCGGATCGACGGTCTTGACCGTGCCCGTGACGATCATGCCGCGGTCATTGACCGAGGTGAAGGTCGCGAACGGGTCGCCATCGAGCTGCTTGATGCCCAGGGAAATGCGCTCGCGCTCGACGTCGATGCCCAGCACCACGGCCTCGACTTCCTGGCCCTTCTTGTAGTTGCGCACGGCGGTCTCGCCCGGCTCGTGCCAGGAAAGATCCGACAGGTGCACCAGGCCGTCGATGCCGGCAGCCAGGCCGACGAACACGCCGAAGTCGGTGATCGACTTGATCGGGCCCTTGACCTTGTCGCCGCGCTTGACGGTGGCGCTGAACTCTTCCCAAGGATTGGCCTTGCACTGCTTCATGCCCAGGCTGATGCGGCGCTTGTCCTCGTCGATCTCGAGCACCATGACTTCGACTTCTTCGCCGAGGGTCACGACCTTCGAGGGGGCGACGTTCTTGTTGGTCCAGTCCATTTCGGAGACGTGCACCAGGCCTTCGATGCCCGGCTCGATCTCGACGAACGCGCCGTAGTCGGCGATGTTGGTGACCTTGCCGAACAGGCGGGTGCCCGTGGGGTAGCGGCGAGCCACGCCCAGCCACGGATCGTCGCCCAGCTGCTTCAGGCCCAGCGAGACGCGGTTCTTCTCGGCGTCGAACTTCAGGACCTTGGCGGTCAGTTCCTGGCCGACCTGAACGACTTCGCTCGGGTGGCGGACACGGCGCCAGGCCATGTCGGTGATGTGCAGCAGGCCGTCGATGCCGCCGAGGTCGACGAACGCACCGTACTCGGTGATGTTCTTGACCACGCCGTTGACGATGGCGCCTTCGGACAGGGTCTCGAGCAGCTTGGCGCGCTCTTCACCCATCGAGGCTTCGACCACGGCACGGCGCGACAGCACGACGTTGTTGCGCTTGCGGTCGAGCTTGATGACCTTGAATTCCATGGTCTTGCCCTCGAACGGCGACATGTCCTTGACAGGACGCGTATCGAGGAGCGAGCCGGGCAGGAAGGCGCGGATGCCGTTGACCAGGACGGTCAGGCCGCCCTTGACCTTGCCGGAGACCGTGCCGGTGACGAAGTCGCCGGATTCCAGAGCGGTCTCGAGAGCCAGCCAGGAGGCCAGGCGCTTGGCCTTGTCGCGCGACAGGATGGTGTCGCCGTAGCCGTTCTCGACGGCGTCGATCGCCACCGAGACGAAGTCGCCGACCTGGACTTCGATCTCGCCCGTGTCGTTCTTGAATTCGTCGATGGGCACATACGCTTCGCTCTTCAGGCCGGCGTTGACGACCACGAAGCTGTGCTCGATGCGCACCACCTCGGCGGTGATGACTTCACCCGAGCGCATTTCCGAGCGCTGCAGGCTTTCCTCGAACAGGGCGGCGAACGATTCACCACCGAAGCTGGCGGCTTGAGTCTGGGACATGTGGATTTCCTTGGGTAGCCGGCTTGCAAGGGACCGGCCGCTTGCGGTGCGTGACACCGCAGGGGTTAGGTTGATGAGTTCACCGCCCTCGATCGGCTGAGGCCAGCCTGGAGGGAAGGGCGGTGGGCCCGTTGCCCGGCAACCTTGCAAGTTGCTGGGCCTGGCCACTCTGACAGGGGGTCAGAACGGCCGGCGCTGCTGCCACCAGCTCAACACCTGATCGACTGATGCCTCAATCGACAGGCTGGAGTTGTCCAGCAGCATGGCATCTTCGGCGGGCTTCAGCGGTGCGACGGCGCGATTCTTGTCGCGTTCGTCGCGCATCTGCAGGTCTGCGCGAAGACCGTCGATACTAGCCGAAATACCCTTGGAAATCAATTGCTTATGCCGTCTCTCGGCGCGCGCTTCGGCGCTCGCCGTGAGGAAGACCTTCAGGTCGGCCTCGGGGAAGATGACCGTTCCCATGTCACGCCCATCGGCCACCAGGCCGGGGACGCGGCGGAAGCTGAGCTGCAGGCCATGCAGGGCCTTGCGAACGGCCGGGTGCACGGAGACGCGAGACGCCATTCCGCCCGTGGATTCGAGGCGCAGCGGGTCGGTGATGTCGCGGCCCGCCAGGAAGACCTGGTGGCCGGTGAAGCGCAGTTCGAGCCGGGCGGCGAGTTCCGCCAGTGCCGGTTCGTCTTCCAGAGAGATGCCGGCATCGTGGGCGGCCAGCGCCGTCGCGCGGTACAGCGCGCCTGAATCGAGCAGGTGATAGCCCAACTGGTGGGCGAGCTCGGCCGCCAGCGTGCCCTTGCCCGATGCCGTCGGGCCATCGACCGTCAGCACCGGCACGCCGCCCGGGGCGGGCGTGACGAGGTCGAACAGGGCCTCGAAGTAGTCCGGGAAGGTCTTGCCGACACAGCGCGGATCGATGATGCGCACCGGCAGCGCAATGCCACCGGCGTTGGGCGCGAGCGGGTTGAAGGCGGCCAGCGATCCGCACATGGCCATGCGGTGGTCGTCGTAGGTGTGCAGCGCGGCAGCCTGCCATTGCCTGGGTGGCGTGACTTCGATGAAGTCGGCGCCGTCGACGACGGTGGCACCGAGCCGGCGCAGCTCGGCAGCCATCGCTGCGATGCGGTCGGTTTCCTTCACTCGCCAGCTCGCGATGCCGGTCAGGCGGCTGGGGCCGTCGGCGTAGAGCGCCATCACGGCCAGCGTCATGGCGGCGTCGGGGATGTGGTTGCAGTCGAGCGTCAGGGCCTTCAACGGCCACGCACCGCGGCGCACTTGAAGCCAGCCCGGGCCGCCCTCGACCTGCGCACCCATCGCCTGGGCGGCTTCGACGAAGCGGATGTCGCCCTGGATCGAGTCCAGGCCGACCCCTTCGATGCGCACTGGTGCGTCGATGCCAGCGATTGCCCCCATCGCGACGAAGTACGAGGCCGACGAGGCGTCGCCCTCGACGTGGATGCTGCCGGGAGAGCCGTACTGCGAGCCTTGCGGAATGACGAAGCGCGCGTAGCCGTCGCGCTGAACGGCGATGCCGAAGCGTTCGAGCAGGCGCAGCGTGATGTCGATGTAGGGCTTGGAGATCAGCTCGCCCTCGACCTCGATCGTGACGGCCGTCGACTGCGTCACCAGCGGCAACGCCAGCAGCAGGGCGGTGAGGAACTGGCTGGACACATCACCGCGCACATGGATCGGCGTGGCCGTGTCCAGCGCGTGGCTGCTGCCATCGCCCACCCGCAGTGGCGGGTAGCCGGCCCGGCCGAGGTCGGCGATGGGGCAGCCCAGTTGCCGCAGTGCATCGACGAGGTCGCCGATCGGCCGTTCGTGCATGCGTGCCACGCCGCTGAGCTCGAAGCTGCCGCCTTGCGTCGCCGCCAGCACGGCCAATGCCGCGGTCAGTGGCCGCATGGCGGTGCCGGCATTGCCGAGGAAGAGCTTGGCCTCGCGCGTGCGCAACTGGCCGCCGATGCCGGTGACCTGCAGCGCCTCGCCCTGGCGCTCCAGGCGGCAGCCGAGCGTGACGAGGGCATCCAGCATCACCTTCGTGTCGTCCGAATCGAGCAGGTCGTGGACGACTGTCGTGCCTTGCGAGAGGCCGGCGAGCAGCAGGACCCGGTTCGAGATGCTCTTGGAGCCGGGAAGGCGGACAGTGCCGCCAGCGCGGGCGAAGGGGGGGAGGTCGAGGAAAGCGGTGGTGTACATGGCGAGCCCGGCCGGCCTGGCGACAAGCCACCGGGAATCATTCGTCGGCTACTTCTACTTCTTCAGGCCCTTGCCGGCGCCCATGCGCCAGTGGCTGCGGGTGTGCGAGACGCCGGTGACGAGCGCCTCCAGCGCCTCGCCCTGGCAATCGCGCAGCACCTGTTCGAGCACGCCGAGCGCTCCGCGAAAGCGTTCGCTCTGCTTGAGGATCTCTTCTCGGTTGGCGATCAGGATGTCGCGCCAGATGGCCGGGTCGCTCGCTGCGATGCGTGTGAAATCGCGGAAGCCCGGGCCGGCGAGCGCGAGGAACTGCTCGCTCTCCTTCTGCTGCAGGATGCCGGTGAAGTAGGCAAAAGCCAGCAGGTGCGGCAAATGGCTGACCGCGGCGAAGGCGGCGTCGTGCGCCTCAGGCGTCATCTCCTGCACGTGGGCGCCGATGGCGGTCCACACCGCCCGGGCCTTCTCGACCAGCACGGGGGAGGTCTGCGGGATTGGCGTCAGGATGACCTGGCGGTCCTTGTAGAGGTCGACGTCGGCGTACTGCACGCCGGCGAGCTCCTTGCCGGTGATCGGGTGGGCCGGCACGAAGGCGCCGACGCGTTCCTTCAGCACGCGGCGGGCCGCGTCGACCACATCGCGTTTGGTGCTGCCCACATCCATGAACAGCACGTCGGGATTCACCAGGTGGCGGATCGCCCGGAAGGTGATGTCGGTGGCGGCGACCGGCACGGCCAGCAGCACGATGTCGGAGCCCGACACCGCCAGCAGCGCCGATTCGGCGGCTTGGTCGATCACGCCCATCTGTCGGGCACGCTCGGTCGTCGAGGGCGACTTGCTGTAGCCGATGATGCGCTCGACCAGGCCGGCCTGCTTCATCGCCAGCGCAAAGGAGCCACCCATCAAGCCACAACCGATCAGGCCCAGCTGCTTGAACATCGTCGGCATTCGGTCAGTGAACGTCCAGCGGGTAGGTGCCCAGCACCTTGAAGAACGCACACGCGTCGCGCAGCTCTTTCAGTGCCGTGCTCACGTTGGGTTCGTCCGGGTGGCCTTGCAGGTCGATGTAGAAGTAGTACTCCCACTGGCCTGATCGGGCAGGGCGTGATTCGAAGCGTGTCATCGACACGCCGTGCTTTTTCAATGGCACCAGCATGTCATGCACCGCGCCCGGCCGGTTGGTCACCGACACGATCAGGCTGGTGCAATCATGGCCCGAAGCTTTGGGCGACGGGTGGCGGTGCGGATCGGTGACGATCGCGAAACGGGTGCGGTTGTGCGGATCGTCCTGGATCGCCGGGGCGACCACGTGCAGGCCGTATTCGCTGCCGGCACGCGTGCTGGCGATCGCTGCCATCTTCGGATTCGAGGCCGCCTGGCGCGCGCCTTCGGCATTGCTGGAGGCGGGCCGGCGCTCGGCGTGCGGCAGGTGGTTGGAAAGCCAGCCGTGGCACTGCGCCAGCGCCTGCGGATGCGCACAGACGACCTCGATGCCCTCGAGGGCGTTCTCCTTGCGCAGCAGGTTCTGCCGGACGAACAGGCTTGTCTCGCCAATGATGAACAGCGGCGTGGTCAGCAGGATGTCGAGCGAACGCGCGACGACGCCTTCGTTCGAGTTCTCGACCGGCACGACGCCGAAGTCGGCCGCACCGGCGGCGGTCATCGCGAAGACTTCGTCGATGCTGGCGCACAGCACGCGCACGATCGACGAGCCGAAGAAGCCGAGTGCGGCCTCTTCGCTGAAGGTGCCGGCCGGGCCGAGGTAGGCGACGCGTGTCGGCGTCTCGAGTGCGCGACAGGCCGACATGATCTCGCGCCAGATCGGCGCGACGCTGTCGGTGCCGAGCGGGCCGGGGTTGGTCGACTTCAGGCCGTCGATCACCTGTGCTTCGCGCTCGGGGCGGAAGACGACCGAGCCTTCCTTCTTCTTCAACTCGCCCACCGCCAACGCCAGACCGGCACGGCGGTTGAGCATCTCGAGCAGGTCGCGATCGAGCGCGTCGATCTGCTGGCGCAAGGCCAGCAACTCGGGCTGGATGTCGGGGGCGGCGGGTTCAGCCATGGCGGCGGGCGAAGTCCTTCATGTAACCGACCAGGGCCTGCACCCCGGCCAGCGGCATGGCGTTGTAGAGGGAGGCCCGCATGCCGCCCACGGACTTGTGGCCCTTGAGCTGCAACAAACCGGCTTCGCTTGCGCCGGCCAGGAAGGCATCGTTCAGGGATTCGTTGTCGAGGAAGAAGGGCACGTTCATGCGTGAACGCGCCGACGGGGCGACGCGGTTGCGATAGAAGCCGCCGCAGTCGTCGAGGTAGTTGTACAGCAGCGCGGACTTCTCCGCTGCGCGCCGGTCCATCTCGGCCACGCCGCCCTGGGCCTTGACCCACTGGAAGACCAGGCCGGCGATGTAGATCGAGTAGGTGGGCGGCGTGTTGTACATCGAGCCGTGCGCTGCGACGACCGAGTAGTCGAACGCCGAAGGGCAGATCGGCAGCGCGCGTCCGAGCAGGTCGTCTCGGACGAAGACGAGCGTCAGGCCGGCCGGGCCGATGTTCTTCTGGGCGCCGGCGAACACGACGCCGACGCGCGACCAGTCGATCGCTCGCGACAGGATGTGTGAGGAGCAATCGGCCACCAGGGGGGAGCGGCAGCCCAGCGCGCGCAGGTCTGGCAACTGGGGCATCTCCAGTCCGTCGATCGTCTCGTTCGAGCAGACATGCACGTACGCGGCCCCATCGCGCAGTTGCCAGGTCGCCGGTGCCGGGACATCCGTGCGGCCATCCGCCTCATTGCTGGCTGCAGCGCGGGCGTCGCCGTAGCGCTGGGCTTCCTTCAGGGACTTCTGGCTCCACGAGCCCGTAACCACGACATCGATCGAAGCGCCTGGCTGCGGGCCGGCCAGGTTCATCGGCACGATGGCGTTCTCGCCGAGGCCGCCGCCCTGCATGAACAGGATGTGGAAGTCGGGCGGCACCGCGAGCAGTTCGCGCAAGGTCGACACGGCCTGCTCATGGATGCTGATGAACTCCTTGCCGCGGTGGCTCATCTCCATCACGCCCATGCCCGAGCCATGCCAGTCCAGCATCTCTTCGGCCGCTTGCCGCAGCACCGGCTCGGGCAATGTGGCCGGGCCGGCAGAGAAGTTGAACGGGCGTTGTGGCGCTGTGGGCATGCGAGCGTGCGGTGAAGGCTGTGAAGGCTGGAGGGTTTACTTCTTGGTCGGTGCGGAGGCCGACGGCTTGGCCGTGGCAGCCGGCTTGGCGGCGGCCGCGGGGGCGGCGCCGCTCGCTGCGCCGGCGGGCGGCGGCGGGGTGTACTGCGCAAAACGCTTCTGCAGCGTCTGCTCCAGCGCCTTCAGCTTGGGCTCGATGGCGGGCTTGGTGTCCTCGATCAGCTTGCGCGAGATGGCCGATTGCATCTCCACCCCGAGCTGACCGAACTTCTTCGACGTCGGCGATTCCAGCCAGGCAGCGATCTGCTTCAGCTCGTCTTCGGTGAACTTTTCCTCAAGCAGAGGGCCCAGAGTCGCCGACGCGTTCTTCACGCCGCTGTCATGCAACTTCGCCTGCGCGTCGTCGTAGAAGGCCTTGATGTCGGCCTGCACCTGCTTGCCGAGCGCTTCGCGCTTGTCGGGAGGAACGATGGCCAAGGCCTGGCCGGCGGCATCCATCAGTCGGCCGGCGGTGTCACGCGCAATGCTTATCGCCACGGTGTCGACCGCCGGCAATTGCAGCTGAACCACCTTGGCTGCCAGCTCCTTCTTCGTCTGCGCCTGGGCGGCCGGAAGTGCGGCCAGAAGGGCCAGCGCCAGCAGGGCCGGCTTTGTCAGCGAACGGGTCATCATCAGGCTTCGCCTTCCTCGTTGGACGGCGAATTGCCATCGGGGGTGTCGGTTTCGGATTCGGTCTGGGCATCGTTCTCGACGATGCGCTGCAGGCCGGAGAGCTTGGACCCATCGTCGAGCGCGATCAGTGTCACGCCCTGCGTTGCACGGCCCAGTTCGCGAATCTCGCTGACGCGGGTGCGAACGAGCACGCCCTTGTCGGTGATCAGCATGATCTCGTCGTTGGGCCGCACCAGCGTGGCGGCAACGACCTTGCCGTTTCGCTCGCTCTGCTGGATCGCGATCATGCCCTTGGTGCCGCGGCCGTGGCGGGTGTACTCGACGATCGAGGTGCGCTTGCCGTAGCCGTTCTCGGTGGCGGTCAGCACGCTTTGCGTCTCGTCTTCGGCCACCAGCATCGCGATCACGCTCTGGCCATCCTCGAGCATCATGCCGCGCACGCCGCGGGCATTGCGGCCCATTGCGCGCACGTCGTCCTCGTCGAAGCGCACGGCCTTGCCGCCATCGCTGAACAGCATCACGTCGTGCTTGCCGTCGGTCAGCGCGGCACCGATCAGGTGGTCGCCCTGGTCGAGGTCGACCGCGATGATGCCGGCTTTGCGCGGGTTGCTGAACTCGTCGAGCGCAGTCTTCTTGACGGTGCCCAGCGCCGTGCACATGAAGATGTAGTGGTCGGCCGGGAAGCTGCGGAACTCACCGGTCAGCGGCAGCACGACGGTGATCTTTTCTTCCTGCTGCAGCGGGAACATGTTGACGATGGGCTTGCCGCGCGACGCGCGACCACCCTGCGGCACTTCCCACACCTTCAGCCAGTAGACGCGGCCGCGGTTGCTGAAGCACAGGATCCAGTCGTGCGTGTTGGCGATGAAGAGCTGGTCGATCCAGTCGTCTTCCTTCGTCTGCGCTGCCTGCTTGCCACGGCCGCCTCGGCGCTGCGCGCGGTACTCGGCCAATGGCTGGCTCTTGATGTAACCGGTGTGGCTGAGCGTCACGACCATGTCGGTCGGCGTGATCAGGTCCTCGGTGCCGAGTTCCTGCACGTTGTGCTCGACGACGGAGCGGCGCGCACCAACCTTGGTCTGGCCGAACTCCTGGCGTACGGCCATCAGCTCTTCGCTGATGATCGTCGTCACTCGGACCGGCTTGGCCAGGATGTCCAGCAGGTCGGCGATGACGGCCATCACTTCCTTGTATTCGCCGACGACCTTGTCCTGTTCGAGGCCGGTCAGGCGCTGCAGGCGCATCTGCAGGATTTCGTTGGCCTGGTCGTCCGACAGCCGGTACAGGCCATCGGGCTGCATGCCGTAGTGGGCAGGCAACCCTTCGGGGCGGTAGGCGTCGCGGCCGCCGGGCGTTTCGCCCTCGGCGCGGGACAGCATTTCTCGCACCAGCGAGGAATCCCAGCTGACGGCCATCAGCGACGTCTTCGCCACCGGAGGTGTCGGCGACTCCTTGATGATGCGGATGAATTCGTCGATGTTGGCCAGCGCGACCGCTTGACCTTCGAGCAGGTGGCCCCGCTCGCGAGCCTTGCGCAGTTCGTAGACCGTGCGGCGCGTGACCACTTCGCGGCGATGCTCGAGGAAGATCTCGAGCAGCTGCTTGATGTTGCACAGCTTGGGCTGCCCGTCGACCAGCGCCACCATGTTGATGCCGAAGGTGTCCTGCAGCTGCGTCTGCTTGTACAGGTTGTTCAGCACGACCTCGGGCACTTCACCGCGCTTGAGCTCGATGACGACGCGCATGCCCGACTTGTCGGACTCGTCCTGGATGTGGCTGATGCCTTCGATCTTCTTCTCGTGCACCAGCTCGGCGATGCGCTCGAGCAGCGTCTTCTTGTTGACCTGGTAGGGGATCTCGTCAACGATGATCGCCTGGCGCGAGCCGCGGTCGATGTCCTCGAAGTGCACCTTCGCGCGCATCACCACCTTGCCGCGGCCGGTGCGGTAGCCTTCACGCACGCCGTTCAGGCCATAGATGATGCCGGCGGTCGGGAAGTCCGGCGCCGGGATGATTTCCATCAGCTCTTCGATGGTCGCCTCGGGAGCCTTCAGCAAATGCAGGCAGGCGTCCACGACCTCGTTGAGGTTGTGCGGCGGGATGTTCGTCGCCATGCCCACCGCAATACCGGCGGCGCCGTTGACGAGCAGGTTGGGCAGCCGGGCGGGCAGAACCAGCGGTTCCTTCTCCGAGCCGTCATAGTTCGGGCCGAAATCGACGGTCTCCTTGTCGATGTCCGCGAGCATCTCGTGCGCGATCTTCGACAGGCGGATTTCGGTGTATCGCATGGCCGCGGCGTTATCGCCGTCGACCGAGCCGAAGTTGCCCTGTCCATCGACCAGCATGTGGCGCAGTGAGAAGTCCTGCGCCATGCGGACGATCGTGTCGTACACCGCCGTGTCGCCGTGCGGGTGGTACTTACCGATCACGTCGCCGACGATACGGGCAGACTTCTTGTAGGGCCGATTCCACGCGTTGCTCAACTCGTGCATGGCGAACAGCACCCGCCGGTGCACCGGTTTCAGGCCGTCGCGAGCGTCGGGCAATGCGCGCCCGACGATCACGCTCATCGCGTAGTCGAGGTACGAGCGCCGCATCTCCTCTTCGAGGCTGATGGGCAGGGTTTCCTTGGCGAATGAAGTCATCGAGGCAGGGCGGGCTGAGCCTGTTTGGCGGGCCGTCGCACAAAGGCGTGCGCAGCGGGAGCCGCGAAAAATAGGATTCTACGGGCGCCGCCTTGTGGTGGCGCCGCAACATGGCGTGCACACCCCGGCATGCACCGGCCCAAAATGCAGCCCATCCGACAACCTCTGGCACAATGAGTTGTCGGTGGCAAGCGCTGGTAAAGCAGTGTTTGCCCTGAAAATTTTCGCTTCCTATGCGGACGTATCGCAGGCAACTGCGGCTTTCCTTGAGAGGAGAATCAATGAAGAAATTGAACAAGGTGGCGATGCTCTTCGCATCGGCCGCGCTTGCCGCGCCCCTGCCCAGCGCGTTTGCCCAGAAGTCGGTCGACAACTGGCGCAACGGCGACGGCTCGCTGGTGTGGAAGAACGGCACGAACGAACTCTGCTGGCGCGATGCCAACTGGACGCCCGCCACCGCCGCGGAGAACTGCGACGGCGCCGTCAAGCCGCCGCCCCCGCCCCCGGTTGCCCCGCCGCCCCCGGCACCGGCTCCGGCCCCGGTCGCTCCGCCGCCCCCGCCCGCTCCGCCTGCCGCTCCGGTGAGCGAGAAGGTCACGTACGCCGCTGACGCCTTCTTCGACGTCGACAAGGCCGTGCTGAAGCCCGAAGCCAAGGCCAAGCTGGATGACCTGGTCAGCAAGACCAAGGGCGTGAACCTGGAAGTCATCATCGCCGTCGGCCACACCGACAGCGACGGCTCCGACGCCTACAACCAGAAGCTGTCGGTGAAGCGTTCCGAGTCCGTCAAGGCCTATCTGGTCGAGAAGGGCGTCGAAAAGAACCGCGTGTATACCGAAGGCAAGGGCGAGAAGCAGCCTGTGGCCGACAACAAGACTCGTGAAGGCAAGGCGAAGAACCGCCGCGTCGAAATCGAAGTCGTCGGTACCCGCGCCAAGCAATAAGCCAGTCCGCTGGTTTTGCACTGAACCCCGCCTTGGCGGGGTTTTTCTTTTGTGCGGCTCCTTTTGCTGCGCTTGCTTGGTCAAGTTGCAAAAGGGGCTCGTTTCAGCGTCTTCGCCGAAGGTTTGTTTTTCGGGTCTCCCATTGCTGCCGAGATTCACATCGGCCGAGTCATTACCATTGCGCCATGAGTCAATCCACCGTGAACGCCGATCCGCAAGAACTCGCCAAATTCGGTGACCTCGCGCACCGATGGTGGGATCCGGACGGCGAATTCCGTCCGCTGCACCAGATCAACCCGCTGCGTCTGGACTGGATCGCTGGCCTGGCCAAGTTGCCGGGCAGCGATGTCGTCGACGTTGGCTGCGGTGGCGGCATCCTTGCCGAGTCGATGGCGCAGCGCGGTGCAAATGTGCTGGGCATCGATCTGTCGACCAAGCCATTGAAGGTGGCGCAGTTGCACGCGATGGAAGCCGGTGTCGACAAGCTCGAATACCGCGAAGTGGCCGTCGAGCAATTGGCTGCTGAACGCCCCGCCAGCTTCGACGTCGTCACCTGCATGGAGATGCTCGAGCACGTACCGGAGCCTGGATCGGTGGTGCGCGCTTGCGCGCAACTGGTGAAGCCCGGAGGCCGGGTCTTCTTCTCGACGCTCAACCGGAATCCGAAGTCCTTCCTCTTCGCGATCGTCGGTGCCGAGCATGTCTTGGGGCTGCTGCCAAAGGGCACGCACGAGTACGCGCGCTTCATCCGGCCGAGCGAACTCTCGCGTTTTGCGCGCGACGCGGGCCTCGAAGTCGATCAGTTCAAGGGCATGGAATACAACCCGCTGACCAAGCGCTACTGGTTGTCGGCCAACACCGACGTGAACTACCTCGTTGCATGCCGCAGGCCGGCATGAACGAAGGGCCTGCCAAGCTCGCCGGTCGCGTGGTTCGAGCCGTCCTGTTCGATCTCGACGGCACTTTGATCGACAGTGCACCAGACCTCGCTGGCGCAGCCAATCGGCTGCGCGCCGAGCACGGTCTTGAGCCGCTGCCCTATGAGCGACTGCGGCCGATGGTCGGCGCAGGCGCTCGCGGCATGGTGGGCGTTGCGTTCGGTGTGCTGCCTGGCGACGCGCGCTTCGAGCCGCTGCGTGACGCGTTTCTAGCGCGTTATGAGAGTGGCATGCTCGATCGAACGCATGTGTTCGAAGGCATGCATGAGCTGCTGAATGCCTTGGAGGCCGCGGGCATCGCGTGGGGCATCGTGACCAACAAGGCGACGCGCTTTGCGGTGCCCGTAGCGGAGGGGCTGGGCCTGTCCCCGCGGGCGGGTGCGCTGGTTTGCGGCGACACGACGGCGCATGCCAAGCCGCATCCCGAGCCCCTGTGGGAAGCGGCCCGCCGGCTAGGGCATGCGCCAGCGGATTGCATCTACGTCGGCGACGACCTGCGCGATGTTCAGGCGGGTCGTGCGGCGGGCATGGCCACCGTGGTCGCGGCCTGGGGCTACCTGGGGCAAGCCGAAAGCATCGGGCAGTGGGGCGCGGACGCGATCGTCGAAAGTCCGACCAGCCTCTTGAACTGGCTCGATCTGGCCTAAACTACGCGTTGTCCTGTCTGGACACCCTGGGGCCGACCTGGTTTCGACGTGGGTGCTGAGTCGGGATAGTGCATGTCGAGCACCAGTTCGCTCGTAAAACCACTGGAAGCAAGTAACTGCGAACGATACTTCGTACGCCCTCGCCGCTTAACACCGGTGAGCCTCTCAACGGTTGGCCAATGGGCCGGGTTGAAGACCGCAAGGTCCTAAGCTGAGAGGTCATTCACATTGGCTGGTCCCCCGGTTGGTCACGGGCCAGGGGACGAGATCAAGTGGCTGGCGTGTCCGGTAGCGTGCTGCTGCGCGACTGGAGACGTGAGAACCAAATCAGTCAGCTAAACATGTAGATCTACCTGGCAATGGCTTGCGGACGGGGGTTCAATTCCCCCCGGCTCCACCAGTTACCGGCCCGCATAGGGCCACAAAGCATCAAGCCCCTAAGTAGATCAACGACTTAGGGGCTTTTTCACGTCCGCATGGGGCCGGCTAATGCCACTTGTTGCTAACAACTGCACGGGTAAGTTCGCGGGTAACTGGTCTCAAGTGGACAGATGCGGGGTAGAGTTACCCGCATGGCAAGCTTGGACACCCTCACAGATAAGGCGGTGCGCGCGGCCTTGAAGAGTGCTGCCGACACAGGCAAGCCTGCCAAGATCGGCGACGGGGGTGGCCTCCACATAGAAGCCCGGCCGACGGGAGCCGGGTGGTGGCGGCTGCGCTATCGGTTCGGCGGCAAAGAGGGCATGTTGTCGCTTGGCACGTACCCCGCGGTGACTTTGGCTCAGGCACGTCAGCGACGTGACGAAGCTCGGCGCCTGATTGCTGCCGGCACCGATCCGAGTGCAGCCCGAAAGGCCGACAAAGCGGCGTCAGCGGCCAAGGATGAGGCCCGGGCTTTGGCTGCGGCTGGTTTGCCCGGCCCCGGAACCTTTGAGCATGTAGCGCGAGAGTGGTTGGCAACCGTGCATGAGGCAAAGGTGAGTGCGGGGCATTCCGAGCGCACACGCACTCGCCTGGAGCAGGATGCTTTCCCCTGGCTGGGCCGGCGACCGATCGATGAGATTGAGGCGCCCGAACTGCTGCAATGCTTGCGCCGAGTGGAGGGGCGGGGTGCGATCGAAACCGCCCATCGCGTCAAAGACGCCTGCGGGCAAGTGTTTCGTTATGGCATTGCCATCGGCCAGTGCACCCGCAACCCGGCGGCGGACCTGCGTGACGCACTGCGGCCGGTACCTACACGCCACTTGGCGGCCATCGTGGAGCCCAAGCGTGCCGGCGAACTGCTGCGCGACATGATGGGCTATCAAGGCCATCTAGTAACGCGCGCCGGGCTCGCCCTGTCGGCCTTGCTGTTGCTGCGGCCAGGTGAACTCAGACAAATGGAATGGGGCTGGCTTGACCTGGACGGGGGACTGTTGACCGTGCCCGCCGAGGTGATGAAGCGGAGCAAAGCAGACAAGGCCGGCGGCCCGCCGCATTTGGTTCCCTTGGCACCACAGGCCGTGACCATCTTGCGCGAGTTGCACCCATTGACCGGACACGGCCGGTATGTGTTCCCGGCCCTGACCACTGGCCAACGATGCATGAGCGAGAACACCATCCGCAGCGCGTTGCGCCGCCTCGGGTACGGCAACGACGACATGACTGCGCATGGGTTTCGCGCGATGGCCCGAACGATGATCGCTGAGCGGCTGGGCATCAATGCTGAAGTGATCGAGGCGCAGTTGGCGCACGCAGTGCCTGATGCTCTGGGGCGGGCATACAACCGCACCCAGTACCTTGACCAACGGCGCGAGATGATGAACCGATGGGCGGCCTACCTCGACCGCTTGCGTGATGGCGCTCTGGTGATTTCGCTGCCCGAGCGGGCGGCATGAAGCCGAGGAGAGTGGACGAAATGCATTGGCCTAACTTGCCCGAGAGCTATGGCGAAGGGCAACGCCAGTTCGATATGGCCAAGGCGGCGCTTGACGCTGTGGAGCCGCCTTCCTACCTCAGCGCAATCCTGGCGTTTTCCGCAGGGAGTCACTACGTTCCGCTATGGGCTGCGGCGTGCGGCGCTGCGATCGCTTATCTGGCCTTTGTCCAACCCTGCAAACGCAGGCTGAAAGCCGCCCGCCTTGCTTGGGTAGAGGACGTACGTGCGTACCAGCAATTCCTCGGCCGGGGCCGCGAGCAATAGCGGGACGATCCTCGCAATGCCTGGCGGCATGCATGGCGGACTCTCTGAGGGAGGTGCTGCGATTGACTCGAAAAGGGAAACTCAAGAGTGCAACCAAGCCGAGTGCCCATAGCAGGCGCTATGCGGTCGCAGCCGAGAAGCCGATTGGGGCCGTCGACGTTGATAGCGCGGCCGCAGTCAGGGCGTTCACGTCAGCAGGCAAGCTTCGGGCGAGGATTGTTAATGTGACGCCCGTAGGCGACGGTAAGAGCGTTTCTATCGACTTCGAAATGTCTCTACCAGACCCATCGGAGTCCGTTGATCCTGATCCGGCGTTTGACCGTATGCGTCCGGTGAAGTCACCTTGACTATCAATGCGCGATCGGTGACGGCTCTCAGGCGGAGGGCGACCAGCGATGCGGCAGCAGCTCGTCGATGCGGCTGGCCGGGTGGGTGGGCAGTCGTTCCAGCACGTCCTTGAGGTACGCGTAAGGCTCGTGTGCGTTGATGCGCGCCGAGTGCAGCAGGCTCATGATCGCCGCCGCGCGCTTGCCCGCGCGCAGGCTGCCGGCGAACAACCAGTTCGATCGCCCAAGGGCGATGGGCCTGATGTGGTTCTCCACCCAGTTGTTCGAGATCGGCACGTCGCCATCGTTGACGAAGTGCGTGAGCTCGCCCCAGCGATTCAAGCTGTAGTCGATGGCCTTCATCGTCGCCGAGCCCGGCGGCACCAACCGCCGCTGCGCGATCAGCCAGCGTTGGAACACCGCGAGCACGCGGCGCGACTTGCGCTGCCGTATTCGTCGTCGGCCTTCTGCGCCCAGCGCCTCGATCTCGCGCTCGATGCGGAACAGGCTCTGGTGGAACCGCAGCGCCTGGCGCCCAACCTCGCTGCCGTGGTTGACCCACAGCTCGTGGAACTTCCTACGCGCGTGCGCCATGCACTGCGCCGAGGTGACGCCCTTGTCGACGCAGCCGCGGTAGCCGCTGAACCCGTCGGTGACCAGCGTGCCCTTCCAGGCGCGTGGGGACTCCAGTTGCAGGAAATCGCGAACGTTCTCGCCGCTGCGGGTCTCGCTGAAGTCGAACACCACCGCCTTGACCGGGTTGCTGCTCGGGGTGCAGTACGACCACATGTAGGCCCGATGCGTCTTGCCGTTGCCCGGCTTGAGCATCGCCACTGGCGTCTCGTCGGCATGCAGCACCGCGTGCCGTCGCAGTTCGTCGGCCAGCGCCTGCACCAGCGGCTGAAGCTGCGCGCCGCACTCGCCCACCCATGCGGCAAGCGTCGAGCGGGCGATCAAATGTCCGGCGCGCTCGAATATTGCTTCCTGGCGATACAGCGGCAGGTGGTCCAGGAACTTGGCCACCAGCACCTGTGCCAGCAAGCCCACGGTTGGGATGCCCTTGTCGATCACGTGAGCCGGCACGGGGGCTTGCACCAGCTTCTCGCAGCCGCGGCAGGCCCACTTGCCGCGCACGTGGCGCTCGACAGTGAACACGCCCGGCTGGTAGTCCAGCTTCTCGGCCACGTCTTCGCCGATGCGCTGCATCTGGCAGCCGCAAGCGCACACCGTGGACTCGGGCTCGTGGTGCACGTCGCGCCGCGGCAGGTGCGGCGGCAGGGCCTGCCGCTTCGGGGTCTTCTTGCCGGTCTTGTCGCCGGCGGCATCGGCGTCTATTCCAAGCCGCTTGATCTCCCGGCCGAGCTCCGCCAGGTCCTCGTCCAGCGTGTCCTGCAGCAGGCTTGCCTGTTCGGCGCTGCCGGCGAACTTCTCGCTGGTCGCGGCGAACTTCATGCGCTTGAGCACCGCCACCTCGTGGGTGAGCTTGTCGATGAGCGCCTGCTTGAATGCCGCGTCGCGCTCGCTCTGCTCGATCAGCGCGTCCTTGGCTCGCAGTTGTTCGTCGCGTGCGGCCATCTCCCACATCAACGACAGCACAGCCTGCCGCACCTGCGGATCCAAGGCCTCCAGCTGCTGCGTGGTGATCATGGGCCGTGATCTTCGCGCATCACGACGCCCAACAGCATCGGCACATCCGGCAATTGCCGTGCACTGGGGCTCAGATCACGCGGATGATGCCGGCCTCGCCCAAGCGCTGCCACGGCAGTCCCAGCACCAGCGCATCGAGCTGCGTGCGGCTCAGGCTGAGGGTGTCAGCGCCGTCGCAAGGCCAGACGAACTTGCCCGTGTTGAGCCTCCTGGCGGCTAGCCACACGCCGATGCCGTCATGCACGAGGACCTTCATGCGGTTGGCCCTGCGATTGGCGAAGAGATAGGCGTGGTGCGGATGAGCGGCGCCGAACACGCCGACCACGCGCGCCAGCGCGGCTTCCGTGCCCAGACGCATGTCCAGCGGCTGCACGGCCATCCACACCGCGTCCACGCGGATCAACGCGTGACCTCGCGCAGCCAGGCGGCACTGCAGTTGTCCATCGGCAGGCTCGCCCGCAGGGTCGCTCCGTTGCGCTCGATCTCCACCTCGACCCGTGGCGCGGCCGGCTCTGGCGACACCGCCGGCAGCGCCGTGGGCATCGGCAACTGCACGAAAGCCGGTGTGTCCACATCATGCGGCTGCACCGGTTCGCCGCCGGCCTTGCCGGCGACCTCTGCCTCGCGCACCCAGCGGCGCAGCATGTTTGCATTCAACCCGTTGGCCATCGCCACCGCGGCTACCGAAGTGTGGGGCTGACGCGCCAAGTCGATGACCCTCGCCCTGAACTCGTCAGAGTGCCGCCGCCAACTGCGCTTGGGCGGCGCCGCCACCTGAATGCTCGATCCTGAAGTGTCCATGTGTCCACGCAAAAGTCGTGGACACAAGCATCCTTGGACGGCTATCGAACTTCAATGTGGGTTGGCCGGACGCATACGTTTGACCCTTGGATCGCAAGCATTACTGAAGCGGCGGTATATCCCGGAGGACTTGTGTCCTCAGAGTTCAGAGCCTGGGTTGCCGCCAAAATGATCCAGGAGCATCGCGAGAACATCGAGTGCGACGGGGTGGCGCTGCTGGATGCCATCGGTAGGCTCATGAGGTATCGATTGCGTCCGCCGCGGTGGCTGGCCGATGCGTTCTTGAAGCGCACAACGCTGTTCGAGAACTACGAGCGACGGACGCTCGATGAAGTCTTCGGACATGTTCCGCCCGACGAGCGGACACGAAGGACCCGGCAACGCTGGCAGCATCTGTTGGATCCGGTCTACAACGCATTGGCCGATGCTGTCCGTGCCGACCCAAAACGGCCGATTGATATCGGACTCTTCGAGGAAATCGGCGACGCCTTCGATATCGGGAAGACGCTGTGCCGTGATCTGTACGATGAGGCCGTCCGTGAACGCGGGATGCAAAACCTAGTCGAGCTGAAGCGGCAACTTCGGTCGCACGAGGGGACTTCCGGCGAATAGGCCGCTTCAGCGGTTTTACGCGATCCTCTCCAGGAGCTGGAATGGCCTCATGCAACTACGCATGAGGCCAATAGTGAACGCAAAGACAGTCATTCCCACGATTCCGCCAGCCCTCGCCAAGGTGGCGCTGATCGACGCCCCGACTTGTGCCGCCACTGGCGGAATGTCGGTGAGCTGGTGGCACGAGGAAGTGCGCACCGGCCGAGCACCCGCCCCGGTGGTGCGCCAGCCTCGGTGCACCCGCTGGCGCGTGGCCGACGTGGCCGCGTACTGGCAAGCCTTCGCCACGAAGGGTGAGGTCGACACTGAGGCAGCTGAGCAAGTGACCGCAAAGGCCATGAAGGCGAGCGCCGCGGCTCAAGCCAAGCGGGGAGGTGAAGGCAACAGGAAGGCCCCGGCCCGCGGCAGGCGCGCAGCAGGCGCCCATGGGGTCGCAGCATGAGCGGCGCTCTCACCTGGCCCACAAAGGGCGAGGGGCCGACGGTGGCAGCGGAGGCCCTCCAAGACAGCAAGCAGGACGACGCGCCCCATGCCGGGTATGGGTTGAAGGTGATTGAGGGCGAAGGCAAGGCCGCTCTGCGCGGCTGCTGCCGTGTGCTCGAAAAGACGTTTGGGTGGTGAGCAATGACTGACCTCTCACAAGCCTTCCGAGCGGCGATGGTGGCCAAGCTGGGCTATGCGCCGGACGTGATCGAACCTGGCCGATTGCATCGCTTCCCGACGAGCGACCGGCGCGCCGATGACGCTGGCTGGTGCAAACAGTTCGATGACGGGCGTGGCGGTGTGTTCGGCTGCTTCCGGCAAGGCTTCAGCGAAGTCTGGAGCGCGGTCGACCGGACGACGATGACCAGAGAACAGCGCGTCGAGTTGGCACAGAGGGTGATGGCCGCAACCGCCGAGCGCGAGGCGCAGCAGCGCCGGCGGTGGGCAAAGAATGAGCAACGTACCGCCCAGCTGTGGGGGCAATGCGTTCCGCTGGTGCTGGGCGATCCGGTGACGCTCTACCTCAAGGCGCGCGGCCTCGGTGGCGTGTGGCCGCTGCCCGACGTGCTGCGCCTGCATCGCGCTTTGCCGTACTGGGACCGTGAAACCAAGCTGGGCACTTTCCCGGCGATGGTGGCGCCCATCGTCGCGCCGGAAGGTCGCATCGTGGCGTTGCATCGCACCTACCTGACGGCCGATGGTTGTAAAGCGGACCTCCTCCCCAGCCCAAAGAAGCTGACAGGCGCGGCGGGACCGCTGGCCGGCGCCTGCGTCCCGCTGCACAGGCCTGCGCGCGGCTGTATTGGCATCGCGGAAGGGATCGAGACGGCGCTGGCTGCTTGGTGTGCGTCGGCGGTGCCGACCGTAGCGAGCTATTGCGCCGGAAACTTGGCGGCTTGGCACTGGCCTGCGGCTGCGAGCAGCATTGCCATCTTTGCTGACAACGACCCGGCGGGCAGGGATGCGGCGGACAAGCTGCGCGCCCGAGTGCTGGCCGCGCGCCTGCGCTGCGAAGTGCTGACCCCGACCGACGAGGGGGCCGACTGGTGCGACGTGTGGGCGCAGCGGGGTGCTGTCACTATCGAAGGGGCGGCGGCATGAATGCGGCTCAAGACCTGGCGCGCGCTGCTGCCGCGATGCCATCGGTTCGCCTGCTGCGCGGTGATGCAGTAGTGCTTGAACCCCTGTGCTGGCTTTGGCCCGGCTTCCTGCCGGCGGGCATGCTCACCATCTTGGGCGGCTCACCTGGTTGCGGAAAGACGACGATTGCTCTGTCCCTGGCGGCGACTGTCACGCGCGGCGGAACGTGGCCCGATCGTTCACGCTGCACTCGGCCGGGCGACGTGATTGTGTGGAGCGGCGAAGACCCGCACGCCGTAACCGCTGCGAGGCTGACGGCGGCCGGCGCCGACATGACGCGGGTTCACTTCGTCGACAGCGTGAGCGACGGCGAAGCCTTCGACCCGGCCCGCGACGTGCCTCTGCTGGAATCGACGGTGCAAAGACTGACCGCACCACGCCTGCTGATCGTCGATCCCATCGTGTCGGCGGTGGCCGGCGACTCGCACAAGGGCGCGGAGGTGCGGCGAGCGCTGCAACCCGTGGTTGACCTGGGCCAGCGGCTGGGCTGCGCGGTGTTGGGTATCACGCATTTCAGTAAGGCCACGTCCGGCCGCGACCCGGTAGAGCGGGTGACGGGAAGCATTGCCTTCGCAGCGCTGGCGCGCTTGGTGCTGGTGGCCGCCAAGGTGAAACCCGAGCCCGGCGACCAAGGTGAACCGCGCCGCGTGCTGATGCGGGCGAAGTCCAACGTGGGGCCTGATGACGGCGGCTTCGCATACGCACTGGAACGCAAAGAGGTTGCGCCGGACGTGGAAGGGCAGCGAGTGCGCTGGCTGGAAGCGCTGGAAGGCTCTGCGCGCGATCTGCTGGCGGAAGCCGAATCGGCAAATGACGGCGACGACGGGCCGGGCCACGTGGCCGCGTGGTTGCGCGAACTATTGGGCGCCGGGCCGGTTTCGGTCCGCGAGGTGAAACGGCAGGCCGACGAAGCTGGCTACACCTGGCGCACGACGCAACGGGCGATGAAGCGGGCGGGGGTGCAATCGCAGCGCGCCGGGTTCGGAAAGCCGGCCGAGTGGTCCCTTATCGAAGCCAATCACGCCACAGTTGCGCCATCCGCGCCACACAAGAACGCTGGCGCCAATGGCGCCAATGGCGTTGCTGTTGGCGTGACTGATGACGACACCGAGGTGCTGTGATGGGCGCGCGTGACCTGCTGCACGACCTGGCCGGTGCCGGCCTGAGCGTCACGGCTGACGGCGACCGGCTGGTGATCTGGCCCGCATCGAGGCTGACCAACGACCTACGCGACCAGCTTCGCGCCGCCAAGCCTGATCTGCTGGCGTTGTTGAGCCCCGGCCCGCGCTACACGATCCGGCGCGACCGCCTGCTGCGCTGGGGTTGGCCAGCACCGGAGGCCGAGGCGATGGCCGAACGGTTGGCCCGACGCGATTCGGAATCCGACGATCGCGTTAGCTGCGCCGCGGAATGCTCCCACTACCGGCTCGGCCGTTGCGGAAACCATCGGCGTGCTGGTCTGAACTCGCCTGACGTTGGGCGCGACCTTGCCCGGCTGCTGCAACGCTGTCCCGGCTTCCAAGCGGAGTGGTGACGATATGGCAACGAAGAAGAAGCCGGTCCCGAAGGGCGAAGGGAAAAACAACGTACAGCCAGCGCCGACGCCCGAATCTCGCAGCGCGCAGGTACTTGCGGAACTGGCCATGGACCCGAGCTTCAATGCTGCTGCCGTGATGGCGAGCTACGGCAAGCCGCTGGGTGTGGCCGATGACAACCTGGAGGTGCTGTTCGACGCGCTTGCAGAGGGCGTGCAGGACGTTTGGGCCGGCGACATGAAGCGCGCCGAGGCGATGCTGTTCGGGCAGGCGCATGCGCTGCAGGCCATCTTCATGACCCTAGCGCGGCGCGCCAATCGGCAGGACTACTTGGCGCATTTGGAAGCCTACATGCGCATGGCACTGAAAGCGCAGAACCAGTGCCGCCTGACCCTGGAAACCCTGGCGACGATCAAGAACCCACCCGTTGTCTATGCACGGCAAGCGAACATCAACAATGGTGGGCAGCAGCAGGTGAACAACGGTGCGATGCCTGCTATCTACGATGCAGTACGGCAAGCGGGAACCGCGGCGGGAAGCACGACACCTCAAGACTTTCCGGCTTCGCATATGCCCGCGGCGTTTTCCTCGACTGAGCCAAGCGGACTATTGGCGAGTGCTGAAGCGGTCGTCATGCATGATCAGATTCGGCAACGTGAACGTTGCAGCTCAACATGCCAGCCCGGGAGTCCTGCGGGAAAGCGGGCCAGGTCTTGAACGAGAGGCAGCTTCTGCCATAGTCTCTTGGGGCGGGTTCGCTGCGCTGCGATTCCGGCGGTGGACGGCTGAGTCCGGCCGTCGTAGGGACGGCCATGACTGTTTTCGAAAGACGGGGATGGAATGACTGATGACGATGACGACGGCGAGACCGTCAAGCGGATTTGCCATGCGTGCATCGGCGAAAAGTACCTCGCGGCTGAGGTCAAGGCTCAAGGAGCGATCGGCCTCTGCGCCTATTGCGGCGAAACCGATCCATCCCTGACGATCGAAGAACTTGCCGACGAGATCGAGACCGCCTTCGCTGACCACTACACGCGCACGGCTCAAGGACCGGATTCGCTGCAAGAGCGTATGCAGGCTGACCGTGAATCGAGCTATTGCTGGACACGGGAAGGGTCGCCGGCGCTTGATGCCCTCCAAGAGGCGGCCATGATCGATGAAGCGCCGGCGGCGGATGTGCTGGAGATTCTGCAGGACCGGCACGGCGACTTCGATGCCGCCGCTGCCGGTGAGGAGTCGGAATTTGACAGTGATGCCCACTATGCCGAGAAGGGCCCAGACGACCAAGCCTGGCATGAAGAGTGGGACAACTTCAAGCAGACACTGACAGCGGAAGCGCGCTTTTTCAGCAAGACGGCGGCAGAGCACCTCACGGCGGTCTTCGGCGGCGTGGACCAACTCACGACTCATGACGGACGCCAGCTAGTGGTTGACGCTGGGCCGCAGACCACGCTCACTCACCTCTACCGGGCTCGCGTCTTCCAGGCCGAAGACCAGTTGAAGGAGGCGCTTGGGCGCCCCGATCGACACCTCGGCTCGCCGCCGCCGCGGGCGGCCCGTGCCGGACGTATGAACGCCCAGGGCATTGCGGTCTTCTACGGCGCGACGCATGCCCCGGTTGCGATCGCGGAAGTACGGCCTCCGGTCGGCAGTCGGGTTGTCGTCGCGCGGTTCAACATCTGCCGGCCGCTCCGTTTGCTGGACCTGACGGCACTCGATGCCGTGCACGACGGCGGCAGCATCTTCGATTCCACGCTCAAACGGCGGCTGGAGCGGGCCTCTTTCCTGCGCACACTGGGCGTGCGAATGGCCCGGCCGGTGATGCCGGATGACGAGGCCTTCGAGTACCTGCCGACCCAGGCCGTCGCCGACTTCCTGGGGACCATGAACGAGCCGCGTCTGGATGGGATCATGTTTCCGTCGGCGCAGGCCGGGGAAGGCCGAAACGTCGTTCTGTTTCATCACGCAGCCAGGGTTGAGGATCTGAGTCTCCCGGCGGCGGCAGTAATCGAGGCCAACACCGGCTACTGGACCGAAGATGGTTGGGAGACCGCCTATTCGGTTAGTGAGACCGTATCGGAGGCGACTACGTCGCAGCCCCGTCCTGCCGATCCAGATGACGTGTTGGGGGACTTCCTGCTGTCCAACTTCACTGACCCGCCGGGGCGTCATGGTGACCACCGGGAATGCGCCTTGGAGGTTGACACCGGCTCGGTGAGCGTCCACGCCGTGAATGCGGTGGAGGTCAAGACGACCGCCTTCGACGTCGATCGCTATCGGCACGAAGCACTGAAGCACAAGTTCTGACCCTTCGCCTGGCGGAATGCGATGCCGCAGTGACCTGGGGCATGCGGCGGGTGCTCGGGGGGCTACTACTCGCGCGCCAGAATCAGCCTAAAGGCAACCTGAACTATTGGAGGCTAGCGATGGGCACAGGTTGGACGGCCGAGCGTCGAGCGCGACAGGCTGAGTTGATCCGAACTTGGAAACCGTGGGAGAGATCCACCGGTCCGCGGACTACCGAGGGCAAGGAACGAACTGCGCGCAATGGATTCAAGGGAGGACATCGGGCAGAGTTGCGCGAGTTGGCGAAGGCGATGCGCAGACTACTGCAGGAACAACACCAGGTGCTGGTGCGGACTGGGAACGACGTCAGCATCTCGCGCGACGTCCTCCAGGACGACCCGGCGCTGACAGCCTATTTGGGCTTGCCTTTGGACTGCGGAGCTGCTTGAGGCTCCGACTGATCTTTCAGAAAATCGGGCACGTATCCCCGCTTTCGCAGCCACTCATTTCGGAGTTCTGCTTTTGTGAACTCCGACTCGGCGTAGACCACATTCTTTTGATCGTCGCTGAGGCGAACGCGAAGGCTGCGTGAGTTCCACTGGCAGAACGGATGCATGTCTGCGGCATTGAAATCGCATTTCGACGGTTCCCCATACTTGCTTTTGTAGCGCGCGATTGGAATCGGATCCGCGGGAACCCACCTCACCCATTCAATCGACAGCGCCTCATCGTCTGGTTCGTTGATGACGGCCTGGAAGATTTCTACTTTCCTCTTTGCGTCATCATCGGTGGGATCAAGCTCTGCGCGTTCCTTGGCGAGCATCCGCCTGTAGCTCGGTCTGTAGTCCGAGAAAGCAAGATAGAGCGTTCCGGGAAAGCCTTGGCCGCTCATCGAGAAGAAGTCTTGCTCCTCGGTAACCCAAGCCGCCTTGACCCGAACAAACTTGGCGTTGGGATATTTTTTCTTGATCTCTCCAAGGGTGTCCAAAGGCTGAATGTCATGGAGGATCTCTGCCTGCGCGACCACGCAAAGAAACAGTACGAGTGTGACAAGCGTGCGCAGCACTATCGCCATGATGGCCCCCCTTCGGAGTCTCGAATCCGGACCGGAAATCTGGATCCGTCTCGACTCTGGCACGGAGGTCGGTGCATGCCAACTCGGGACGTTGCTAGTGGCGTTGATCCGTCCTGCCGTTCGGCGAGTCGCTCATCTACGAATTCCGCTACTGCGAAGATGGACTTGCGGGTGACCTCATCCGTGTCATCCTCGATTGCGCGCGACGAATTCGAAGCGGGCTTTGATGAGATCGTTTATTTGCTTCGTTGACCGCAAGAATCGAAGCGAGCGCTTGACGTGTTCGACGTCAAAGGCTTCCAGCAGTTGCACAAATGCGGCGTTTACGAACGCAGATGGCACGGAGAGCACACCGCTAAAGTCCACCTCCACCGTCCGTCCCGCGGAAATTTCCGGCTGCAGCAGGCGAAAGATGACCTCCCCATCTTCATAGGTCGAGGCAGAACGAATGTGGTCTAGGACTCGGATCACCATTCAAAGCTCTCAGGTTCCGCATCCGCGGCAGATCGTTCCAACGTATCAGTACGAAGAATAACGCGGACCAATGTGCCAGGGTAGTTGCCATCGCTCTGGCGCGCTGTGATCTTGAAAGGGTGGGGCCCGCTCGGCGTTGGGGCGGCAGACAGTTCCCCGGTGCCGGCAGCTATCAAGACGTTTCCGCCGTTTCGGCGCGTCACGTAACTGATCAAGGTCGGAAGCCCAGCTCCTCGGTTCTGAACATTGCTTTGAGTGGAGAACCCTTCGTTGCATGCCAGGCGCAGCGCTGCCGGGTCGCTGGCATCAGGCACCTTTGTGCGCACCTGAGCAGGGATCCCTTGACCGAAATCGGAGATGGCAACTTGTATCCGCTCCCTCATCGGAAAGTGCTGAGCGAAGACACACCCGATCTGCACCCCCGAGTGGTCCCGAACGTTGTGCAGGATCTCTTCAAGTGATACGCGGACGCTGTCCAGCGAAGCCGTAGTCATCCCGACGGAGGTCGCGATCCACGGCATCAGTTCATTCAGCAGGAAGTCTTGGGCCGCTGTGGCGTGGATGAGGCGAAGTGGGATCGTTGTTCCCCGAGGGCCGCTGTCGGCGAAGATGCGGCGCTTGAGATAGCGCTCGAAGAACAGTGAATCGTCTAAGAACTCGGTGCCTTTGGTCCGTGTCGTGTGGTTCGCGAACCGTACCTTGCATCCCAGTTGCTTGAAGTATTCGATCAGGTTCGACAGGACCACGACCCCCACCGGCTCTACGAAAACAAGGCGCGAAAAGTCGAAAGTAACCGCAGAGCACTTGGCATCGCGTTGTTCGTCGACCACTTGTGCACAGAACGGCAGCATCGTGTTGGTGTTGAAGTAGGCTGGTAGCGCCACCGTACGCTCGGTTTTGAACAGGATGTTCCAGACCAAAAGGGCCTCCCCACAGGTTGCCATGCATCTTGTCTCACCGCGCACGCAGCTGAAAGACTTGCCCGGACGTGCGCTAGGGGTACAGAACGCGGAAGATGCGTCAAGGCGAGACGCCGCGTGTGTGGCTGGAACCTGGCCTTCCCCGATTGATCCACGGCGTTGATGGACGGCGCGATGACTTCAAGTGCGAGGCTGGCGCTTCGCCAAGGTAGCCCATGCGCGGCGTGGGTAACTTTCCGGGTAACTATGGCATCTCGGCCGTTCTCTTCATAGGAGAGTTCAAGTGACCCCGGCCCACCATTCAAGAAGCCTTCCACCTATGAAAGAGCATGGGTGGAGGGCAGTGCGAAACGGACCAACGCGGACCTTCCGCCATCCGATTCACACGGAACTCACACGTGAAACTCACACGTGAAAGCGGCCCGGGGCGTGTGCGCCTGACGGGCCGCTGCTGCATTGGGGCCTGCTGTTGTCGAGGCGGGCTGAGCCTGGCGATCAGAAGGCAAGGCCGACCCGCAATCCCGGGGAGGGGGCTGAGGTCGATTGGACAGGAGAGCCCGGAGGCCGATGCATCGGCCCAGGCGCCTTAGGAGCAGAAGTAATATTATTCTTGCCGCAAATAGCCATGTGAATCGCACCGGGTTTCGAGGAGGCGTATTGGCTTGAGTCAGACCGGCGTGGTCTGACGGTTCTTGGTCTTCGCTTTCTCTCTACCAGCCCCCCGCAGGGGCCGCCGGAGGCGCCCCCGGTTGGGCCATGTACTCATGGTTCAACCCTCCTGCAGCGCCGCCGACCGGGCGGGCTGGGTTGTGGTCGAGGCATCGGCTTGCTGGCGCCAGTAGTTTGCCTCGGCTTCGGCCGGTGGGATGTAGCCGATAGGCTCCAGCAAGCGATGATGGTTGAACCACGAGACCCACTCCAGCGTCGCCAACTCGACCGCCTCGCGCGTCTTCCACGGCCCGCGCCGGTGGATGATCTCGGCCTTGAACAGCCCGTTGATGGTCTCGGCCAGCGCGTTGTCGTAGCTGTCGCCGGTGCTTCCCACCGAAGGCTCGATGCCAGCCTCGGCCAGGCGTTCGCTGTAGCGGATGGAGACGTACTGCGAGCCGCGGTCGCTGTGGTGCACGAGCTCGCCGTCGCGCTCGGCACGCCGCGCATACAGCGCCTGCTCCAGCGCATCGAGCACGAAGTCGGTCTGCATGGAGCTGCTCACCCGCCAGCCGACGATGCGTCGCGCGAAGACGTCGACGACGAAGGCAACGTACACGAAGCCCTGCCAGGTCGAGACGTAGGTGAAGTCCGCCACCCACAACTGGTTCGGCCGTTGGGCTTTGAACTGCCGATTCACGCGGTCCAGCGGGCACACCGCCTTGGCGTCTGGCACCGTGGTGCGCACCCTCTTGCCGCGACGTGCGCCTTGCAGGCCGAGCCGCCGCATCAGCCGCTCCACCGTGCAACGCGCCACCTCCACGTCCTCGCGCATGAGTTGCCGCCAGACCTTGTCGGCGCCGTACACGCGCAAGTTGCTGTCGTACACACGCTGCACCTGCGGCATCAAGCTCGCATCGCGCCGGGCTCGCGCGGGCAAGAGTCCGGAATCGCGCTGGCGCGCCGCGCGACGCCAGTATGCCGACGGGGCGACCTGCAGCGCTCGGCAGATCGGCTCGATCCCAAGGCGAGTGCGATGCTCGTCGATGAAGGCATTCACTTCTTGTGGTGGCGGTCGAGCTCCGCCTGGGCGAAATACGCGCTTGCCAGCTTCAGTATCTCGTTGGTCTTGCGCAGCTCGCGTACCTCGCGCTCGAGATCCTTGATCCGCTGTTGCTCGGCTGTCGTCGCGCCGGGCCGCACGCCGCTGTCGCGCTCGCCTTGGCGCACCCACTTGCGCAGCGTCTCGGCCGTGCAGCCGATCTTGCCGGCGATCGACTCGATCGCCGCCCACTGCGACGGGTACTGGTCCTTGGCGTCGAACACCATGCGCACCGCGCGCTCCATCACCTCGGGCGAAAACTTCGGGGACTTCCTCATCTTGGCTCCATTCTCAATCGAAGGAGCCTCCTCAAAATCCGGGGCGGTTCAATGTGCGTATAATGAAGGACTCCGACAGCAGGTGCTTCTCCAAGCCCAAGCGGCAAGTCAGCTGTCCGAGTCTCGCGATCCCATCGCCCTTTTGGCCTGCTGAGCGGCAGCCAACCGAGCCCCTACGCTCATGCGGGCGGTCCGCCGCCTGCGATCCTGATTGATCCCGATTCCAATTCAAGCCATTCCCATGGGCAAGTACGTCGTTTCGCCCGCGACACACCCGACCGACTCCGGCCGCTTCCGCGCCTCGTTTTCGGTCCAGCGTTCTGAGGGCGAAGGCAGCTACTGCCGGGTGTTCAGGTCGGACACGACGTTTGCCTCGCGTGATGCCGCCCGACTGTTTGCCGTCACCCAGGGCTGGCTGCAGACCTGCATGCCGAATCCTCCCTCGTGCTGACGAACTGCACCCAAGCAGTTTTCCCTCTTCTGCGGACTTCCCGTTCGCATGCACGCATCGCGACGATGCGCCCCGACACTGAAAGGCTCATCATGAGCAGCAAGATCTATGTGGGCAATCTGCCCTATTCCGTCACCGATGCAAGCCTTCGGAGCAACTTTGGCGAGTTCGGCAGCGTTTCCTCGGCCAAGGTCATGATGGACCGTGACACCGGCAAGTCCAAGGGCTTTGCTTTTGTGGAGATGGCGACCGCCGAGCTTGCCCAGGCCGCGATCAATGGCTTGAATGGCATGTCCGTCGATGGCCGCGCCCTCGTCGTGAGCCTGGCACGGCCGCGCGAAGACCGCCCCGCCTCCGGCGCCTACAGCCCAACGGGCTACCGCGCCTCCAATCGTTCGGACGTTGGCTATGGTACGGGTGGCTTCGGCGGCGGTCGCTACTGACCTGCCTCACGTCCTCTGGAAACCGGCTCTCCCTGAGCCGGTTTTTTTTCGTCCATTGCAAGTCGTGGCCAGGCGACAAACGAGACGCCAGCACCCCGCCAGCACGATCGCAGTTCACCAGGAAATCGACGATAAGCTAACGTCTTAACATCACTGACCCCAAGCGACCGAGCCGGTTCGATTGACCTCCAAGGACGCCGACTCAATTCCGTCCCGCCTGGCTCCCAAAATTCGCACCGATTTCACACGCACTCAGCCAAGCCGCATGGATGCTAGGTTTCCGGGAAATGCGTTGAAGAGCTTGATTCCGGGCGAGTAAGACGACTACTGCGTCGCATCCCTGGAGGACGCGCTCACACTCCTTGTCGGGAAGCGGTGCGCATATGAGGAGTGCCTGGCCACATGGCGAGCGAAAGCGGGTGCCGGCGCGAACTGATCGGGAGCAGTGACTTCGAGGTCAAGCGGGCGAGGGTGCGGCGAACAGTTCCCCTGCCTCCAGAACTGCGCCACTCGAAGTCCAGGCCCAACTGCCGACTTCCTCATCGAAGTGAATTTCCTTCGCTTCGATCAAATGCCTGAGGCGTTCGCAATACGGCCCGAAGCCCGGGGCGTACCAGCATCTCGGCTCACCATCTTGCAGGTCGAGGAACAGCAGTTGTCAGGCAAGGCCGAGCCCACTCGGGCCAAGGTCGCTGTAGATGTGCCAGGTGGAATATCGTCCGATCGGAATGCGGCGTCGGTCGAAGGCCTCTCTGCGGAACGGGCCGACCGGCTCGTTCGGCTCCATGAACGTCGAGGGCAGCGCCAGGCCGGTGTCGTCGAATTGGACGACGAGCTCCTGGAGATAGTCGCGCTCCATCTCTCTCTCGAATTCCCACACCGGCGCGACCTCGCCCACCGGCAGCCATCGAGGACCAGGAGGGAAGATCGAGAAGCGAAGCTCCTGATTCGGGCCGTTCATGCCGTTGATGGTGAGGTAGGCGGCGCGAGGATCGGCGGGCAATTCGAATCCGATCCTTCGTTCTACCTCATCCACCTCGTGCGCAAGGGCAGGCGGATTGAAGAGGGCTCACTCCAGCCGGACGCTTGTTGAATGACCTGTGCAAAGTGAGTCCAGAAGGCCCGATCAAATGTCATCAGGTTGACCCAAGAGAGGGCGGGTCACCGAGGGCGCCCGCCAAGTTCTTGTCGTCTGGTTCGGCTATTTGGCCGTGGGGCCTCGGGCAGCGACGCTGGGGGGAGCCTCTTCAACCCAATGCCGCTCGAAGTTCGCCTCTGGCCGCATGGGGCGATTCTGCGCCGCGAGACGTTGTTGCCATCCCTCCAGCCGGACCTTCTTCGAGTCTTCCACCGGGGCCGGCCGCTCTGGCGTGCCGCCCAGGTAGGCGCTGAAGCCGGTCTCGGGCAGGTACTGGCCGGGACGCATCGTCGCGAAGCCGCCAGCGATCGGGCCTGTGGCCTCGAAGCGCCCTGGGTGCACCGGGGCGATCGTGCGCTTCACGTCCCCCGGGACGATCACCTCGCCGCTTGGGCGCAGTTGGCGGGTGGGGATCGAAACGGGCGCCGGAAAGTGCCGACGCTCGGCCACGACTTGCTCACGTCCGGGGCGGGTGTCGGTGGGCAGGATGCGGCCTACCGTCGTGGCTTTGCGCGGTTGGCGGAGCTGGCGCTGGCGGTCTTCAGGCTTGGATGCGTGCAAGGTCACTTCCTCCGAGTGGTCGTTGGAGGGCGGAAAGGGAATTCCGCCCTGTCCGTGACGATCGCAGGCCTGAGGATCAGGAGGTGAGCCTGTGCATTCCTTTGCTGAATCTGCGCAGTTCAGCGAGCGTGGTGCGAGTGCGAAAGCCGACGTGAATGGCCGGCCCGCCGGCTACTGCACTGCCCGCTGGATGCGCGCAATCGCCTCTTCCACCGTTGCCCTGGGACAGCCGAGGTTGATGCGCATGTAGCCGTGGCCTTCGAGGCCGAATTTCTGGCCCTTGTCGAGCCACAGTCGCGCACGCGTCAGCATGAATTCGTTCAGGGCCTCTGCGTCGAGGCCCAGCCCCCGGCAGTCGATCCAGGCGAGATAGAGCGCATCCGCGGGAAGGACCTTCAGCTTCGCCGTGGTGTCATGGATCGAGCGCGCGAACAGCGCGTGGTTGGCGCGAAGGTAGTCGAGCAGTTCTTCCAGCCAGGGCTCGCCGTGCCGGTAGGCGGCTTCGGCTGCCGCCATGCCGAGTGGGTTCACCAGCGAGGCCATGTTGCGGTCGATCTGCCGGATCAGCAGGTCGCGCAGCCGCGGGTTGGGGATGATGATGTTGGCGCACTGCATCCCCGGCAGGTTGAAGGTCTTGCTCGGTGCCGTGCAGGTGATGCTCGATTGGGCGAACGCCTCGCCGAGCGAGGCGAAAGGGAGGTGGCGCTTGTCGCGATTCAGGATGAGGTCCTGGTGGATCTCGTCCGAGATCACCAGCAGCCCGCGGCGCTGGCAGATCTCGCCCATCGTTCGCAGTTCGGCCTCGGACCAGACGTTGCCCGTCGGGTTGTGAGGGTGGCTGAGGATGAAGAGCCTCGTGTCATCCTGGATCGCTGCTTCAAAGGCGGCGGCGTCGAAGCTGTAGCCTGTCTCCGTTCGCTGCAGGGGCGCGTACGCCAGTCGGCGGTCATTGAGCAGGACATCGCCGTGGAAGTGGCCGTAGACGGGGGGCTTGATCAGCACCGTGTCGCCCGGGGCCGTGAACGCCTGGATGGCGCACTTGAGCGTGGTGACGACGCCGGAGGTCGGGACCAGCCACGCGGGATCGATCTCCCAGCCGAAGCGTCTGCGCTGCCAATCGACCACGGAGGTCAGATAGCCCGCGGTGGAGATGCAGGGATAGCCGAAGACGCCATGTTCGACGGCCTCGTGCAGCGCGTCGATCACGGGCCGCGGCGCCCGGAAATCCATGTCGGCGACCCACATCGGCAGCGGATCGGCCGCGCATTGCGCGGGCGTCAGCAGTTGCTGCCGGGCCCACTTGATCGAGTTGGTCGACCGGCGGTCGATGGCTTCGTCGAAGACTGACATGCGAGGGAAGGCGGCGTACGGGTGAGGAGACCCGATGCTACTGGGCCACCGCCATGCTTGCCGATCTCTTGCGAAACCTCCCGCGAACCCTCTTGCGTTCCCGTCGCGAAACCCTGTTGATCGCCTCGTCCTGCAGGCCTCGTTGCGCCGCCGTTCAGGTCGGCCCCCAGGCGATGTTGATGGCGGCGCCGGCGAGGGCGACCATCAGCACGGCGGTGGTCCACCACAGGGAGGCACGATGGGTGGGGCCGGTGTGGCGGAACAGATGCCGGCGTGCCGGCCAGTGAAGGGCGCTGGGACTCATGAAGCCGCTCCCGGGTGTTTGATGGGGGTCGTCGAGGGCGCTGGGGTCGGGGTGGTGCCCATCACCTGCGCCATCCAGCGTTCGGCTGCCAGGGTGGGTTCGATGCTGCGCCAGCGCGCTTCGCGCGACAGGCCGTCGCCGACGTGTTCGGCGTCGTTCGCGTCGAGTCGGGGCCAGCAGGCCGTCAGGCGGCTGGCGAAAAGCTGGATCCATGTTTCTTGGTCTTGTGGGGGAGGCGTGTTGTTGTTGATGTGGGTGACCTGGTTTGGGGCGTTCATCGCAGTTTTCTCCTGCCACGCCGACGAAAAATCCATGCGGCGGCGTGACTTGGCCCGGGTGGCCAGTGATCTTGGCGTTGGATGGCGATACTGTACACAAATACAGCTTTTCGACAACCGGCTGGTGTCGGGCCTTCTGTTTCTCGCTGGCGTGCGAGCGTAAGATGCTGTACAAATAAACAGTATCATGGCGCTGTCTTTCACTCCCTCCAGGCCCGTGCGCAGCGGGCCGGCCCTGGCTGTGGCAAAGGGCGTGCCGGTCGGCGCCCAGGCCAGCTCGGCGCTGGCGTCGTCAGCTGACGTGTGCGAGTCGGCCGCCATCGGCCACGCTGACCCTTCGGGCGACTTGTCGGCCGCTTCGTCGCCCGCCGCGTCGTCACCGTTCACATCACCCACCGCATCACCTGCCGGATCGCTCGCCGCGTTGCCGCTTTCGGCACCGCCCCCATCCCCGATCCCGCCCCCGGCTCGAGCCGAGCTGCTGGCCCAGCCCACGCGGGTCCACCCAGGGTTGTGGCGTGCCGTGGGAAGCACCTGGGGTGCTGGGGGCGTCACGGGCTCGACGGGCGCTGGCGCGCTGTCCAGCGGCTTTGCCGTGCTGGATGCCGAATTGCCGGGTGGTGGCTGGCCGGTGCGGGTCCTGACCGAGTTGCTGTTGCCGGAGCCCGGTGTGGGTGAGGTCCGGCTGTTGGCGCCCTTGCTGACGGCGTTGGCGCGAGCCGGCCGCAGCGTGATGCTGTTCGATCCACCGGCCGAGTTGAACGCGGTGGCCCTGGCTGAACTGGGTTGTCCGCCGGGTCAATGCATCGTGGTGCGTTGCCCGCCGGCAGTGGCCAGGCCGCCCGGCGGCGGGGCGCGCAAAGGCAAGGGGGTCAGCGCGGGTCGGCGAGCGGTGCCGGGGGCCGAGCTGTGCTGGTCGATCGAGCAGGCCTTGCGCAGTGGGCAGGTCGGTGCGGTGCTGGCCTGGCCAGGGAGGGCGGCGCGTCCGCAGGCGCTGCGGCGCCTGCAGCTGGCGGCCCAATCGCACGAGGGGCCGGCTTTCCTGTTGCGTGAGTCGGCGGTGCAGACCGAGCCCAGCCCGGCGCCTTTGCGCGTCGCCTTGCGGCCGGCCGGGGCGGACGACCTGGAGTTGCAGATCGTCAAGCGCAAAGGGCCGGGGATGGCGCAACCCTTGCGGCTGAAGCTGGCCTCGGTGTTGTCGCCGCGAGCCCTCGCGCGGGTGCAGGCTTTGCCGCAACCCGGGCGGACGAGCGCAACGCCGGAACCCATGTCGATCGGGGCCGTGCTGACCGACACCTGGAAGCGATGGAACGGCGCAGGACTGAGCCTGCGAGCGAACGGCACCGGCACGGATGCGGGCACCAACGCCAGCACCAACGCCAGCACCAGCGCCAGCACCAACGCCAGCACCAGCGCCAACGCCAACGCCAACGCCAACGTCAACGTCAACGTCAGCACCAGCACCAGCACCAGCACCAGCACCAGCACCAGCACCAGCACCAGCACGAACGGCCATCACCGGAACGACAGCGACACGAACAACGACATCACGAATGCCGGCCGCAGCACCAACGCTGCCGTCCCGGACGACGATCCCATCCTCCGCTCGACCCGCCTCGCGCAGCCAACAGGCCGACGCCGTCCGCCCCCTGCGAATGCGGCGAGCTCCGCGCTGGCGGCGGCACAGCCGGCCGGCCCATGGCGGCCCGGTGGTTCATCAGGGCCGGTCGCGCCACCGGCCGGCTCGCAAGCGGCGTGAGCCGATCCCCGCCATTCGTGCAGGTCGTTCTCGCGTCGCCGGTATTGCCGCTGTCATGCTCTGGGTCGGATTCCATTTCCCCTCGTTGTCGCTGGAGGCGTTCTGCGCCTTGCTGGGCGCCGACAAGGTCGATGAACCGGTCGCGCTGCAGGCGCAGCACCGCATCACCGCGGTCAACGCGGTAGCGGCGCGGCGGGGTGTCGCGCCGGGCATGAAGCGCGCCACGGCGTTGGCGCTGGCGCCTGAGTTGATCCTCGGCATGGCCGATCCGCTGCGCGACGCCGAGGCCTTGCAGACGGCCGCCCACGTGCTGTTGGCGTTCACGCCGACCGTGGTCCCGGCTCCGCCTGATGGCCTGCTTGCCGAGGTGCAGGCCAGCCTGCGCTGCTTCGGCGGGCCGGCGCGTTTGTGGCAGCGGATGGCCGATGCGCTGGCGCCACTGGGCCATCAACTGCAGCGCGCGAGCAGTCCGACCGCGCTCGGAGCCCTGCTGATTTCGCGCGCCGCTGATGAACCTGACCCACCAGGTGAACTGACCCACTCGCCCTTGTGTTCCGCCGAACCGGCCTGGGGCCTGCTGCATCGTCGCTTGCAGGTCTTGCCCGCTGCCTGGTTTGCCCCGGATGCGGCTGCATTCGCCCAGTTCGAAGCCATGGGCCTGCGCACGCTGGCCGACTTGCGACGTCAGCCGAGGGCCGGCCTGGCCCGGCGCTTCGGCCCGGATCTGCTGGTGATGCTGGACCGGGCCTGGGGCAGCGTGCCGGATCCGGTCGAGCCGATCGCGCCGCCGCTGCGCTTCCACAGCCATGCCGAGCTGTGGGCGCGGGCCGACGACACCGATGCGCTGCTGGCGGGCGCGCAGGTGCTGCTGTCGCGGCTGATGGCCTGGGCGCAGGCGCGCCACGCGCGGGTGCAGAGCTTCCAACTGCTGCTGCACCACGAGAGCCGGCTGCGCGCCAATTCGCAAGGCGAAGCCGGCGTCCACGTCAGCCCGCTCGAGATCACGCTGGCCGAGCCGACCGGCGATGCGCGCCATCTGCATGCCGTGCTGCGAGAACGCCTCGCGCGCGAGCCGCTCGCCGCGCCCGTGCTGTCGCTCAGCCTGGCCTGTGATTCACCGGTGCTGGGGCCGCCCCCGAACGGCGAGCTGTTTCCCAGCCAGGCCGGCCAGCGCGAGGGTTTGTTGCGCCTGGTCGAGCGCCTGCAAGCCCGCCTGGGGCCGGACGCGGTGCAGCGCCTGGCGGTGCACGCCGATCACCGGCCCGAGCGGGCCAATGCACGCCAGGGCTTCACCACGTTCGACAACAGGCCCGCAGCCTTGCCCAAGCCGGCCACCGCTGCCACGCGCCTGACCCGGCCCACCTGGCTGCTGCCGCAGCCGCAGCCGCTGCCCGAGCGCCACGCCCGGCCGTGCCTGGCCGGCGAGCCCTTGCACCTCCTGGCCGGTCCGGAGCGCATCGAGACTGGCTGGTGGGATGGCGACCTCGTCTGCCGCGACTACTTCATCGCCCAGCAGGCCGGCGGCCCGCTGTTGTGGATCTACCGCGTTCGCCCGGCGCCGCCGCAGGGCGAGCCCGGCTGGTTCCTGCATGGTCGCTTCGGCTGAAGCGCCGGTTGCGGACAAGATCGGGTCTCCCGATACTGCACACGCCAGCCACCCCCTACGCCGTGAGCCACGATCCCGCGCAAACCGATCTCTTCCAGGCCGAGACACCGCGCCCGGGTGGCCGGCGGGGCAACGTGCGCATCGGCACCTGCAGCTGGACCGACCCGTCGCTGATCAAGGCGAAGACGTTCTATCCACGCGGCTGCAGCAGTGCCGAGCAGCGGCTCGTCTACTACGCCAGCCAGTTCCCGCTGGTCGAGGTCGACAGCAGCTTCTTCGCGCTGCCCGAGCCGATGCACGCGCGGCTGTGGGCCGAGCGCACGCCGGCGGATTTCGAGTTCAACGTCAAGGCCTTCCGCCTGCTCACCGGCCACCAGACGCCGCCCGAGGTCTTTCCGCCCGACATCAAGCCGCACCTGCCACCGCTGACTGGCCGCAAGAAAAACCACTACTACGCCGACTTGCCCGAAGAGCTGCGCGAGGAGATCTGGCGCCGCTTCATCCTCGCGCTCGATCCGCTGAAAACCGCCGACAAGCTGCGCGCGGTGCACTTCCAGTTCGCGCCCTGGGTCACGAATTCGTCCGAGTGGCGCACGCACGTCGAGCATTGCGTCGAGCGGATGGCAGGCCATCTGCTCGCGGTCGAGTTCCGCAACCAGACCTGGCTGTCGGATCAGCAGGCCGAGCGAACGCTCGCGTGGGAGCGCGAGCTCGGCGTCGCCCACGTGGTGGTCGACGAGCCGCAGGGCGTGGGCAACTATGCGCAAGGCGTGTGGGCGGCCACGCACCCGCAACTGGCGGTGGTGCGGCTGCACGGCCGCAATGCCGAGACCTGGACCGGCAAGGAGACGAAGGCTTCGTCCGAGCGCTTCAACTACGAGTACCCCGACCAGGAACTGCGAGAGCTGGCGGGCCAGATCGACACGCTGGCCGAAGACGTCTTCGACCTGCAGGTGCTGGTCAACGTGAACTTCGAGGACCAGGGCATCCGGGCCGCGCAGAAGCTCTCGCAGATCATGCGGGAGTACGAGCGGCGGGACGATGAAGCGCCCGGCGACCCTGGCTAGCCAGCTAGCGCCGACGCAACCTCTCCACCATCCTCAACTGCCATCCCGCCGCTTCGGTCGGCCGCCACAGCAGCGAGGCGGTCTCCTCGCAGCTGTATTCGCAGTCGCGCACGCGCAGCCGGCACAGGCCCGCGCCTTCGATCGCGAAGTCGGGCAGGTAGGCGAGGGCGCGGCCCTCGGCGACGAACTGCACCAGCAACTGCAGGTCGTCGATCCAGTAGCGGATGCGGCGCGGCAGCTGGTCATCGCGCCAACCGTCCGAACGCGTGCCGCGGCCGACGCCGCAGAACATCGAGCGCGAAGGCGCGGCGAACTCGTGCTTCAGGACCTGCTGCAGCGAGACGGTGCGAACGCGCGTCTTGTCACTGGTCGAGCCGGCCACCAGTGGATGGCTCTTGCCCGCCGCCAGTTGCATCGACATCGTGCCCAGCGGCTCGGCCACCAGTCCTTCGGCCTGGTGGCGCTGCGGACCGTTGAGCAGCGCCTCCTGGCTGACCAGCGCCAGGTCGGCTTCGCCGCGAGCGACGGCGGCCAGTGCCTCATCCTCGAACGCGAGCCGGAACACCATGCTGCTGCCTTCCTGCGCCGCGTCCAGGGCCTGCGCCAGCGCAGCCCCCCAGCGCCACTGCAGGACGGCCGGTGCGGCGACGCGGCAATGCACCTTGAACGCGGCCCCCTCGAACTCGGCGCGCGTCGCCTCCGCCAGGTCGAGCAGGCTGATCGCGCGTTGCTGCAGCCGCATCCCGGCGGCGTTCAGCACCAGCGATTTCCCGACGCGGTCGAACAACGGGGTTCGCAGCGTTTCCTCCAGGCGGCGGATGCCACGCGAGACCGCCGAGGCGGTCAGGTTCAACTCATTCGCCGCGGCGTTGAGGTTGTGGTGGCGGGTGGCGCTGAGGAACAGGCGCAGGTCGGAAAGGTCCATTTTCGATGATGCTTGTGGCGCAACGAACGTTGAAATTCTATTGCTTGGCAAGAAACGTTGCCGAGGGCACGATGGCCACACCGTCACGCCAAGGAACGCGAATGAATCGCCAATGGATCTACAGACGCCATCCCGATGGCCTGGTCGGGCCCGAGCACTACGAGCTGCGAACCAGCCCGATGCCCGAGGCACTGGCGGCCGGCGAGGTGTTGGTCGAAGCGCGCTTCTGGAGCGTCGACCCGTACATGCGGATCAACCAGTCGAAGAAGCCCACGTTCAACGACGAGCCGCATCCGCTGAACACGGTGCAGACGGCCGGCGTGGTCGGGCAGGTCGTGCGCTCGAACGCGCCCAGCTTGCAGCCGGGCGACTGGGTCGAAGGCTCGCTCGGCTGGCAGACGCATGCGCTCGCGCACCACAGCGTCCTGCGGCAGCTCGATCCGGCCCGCGCACCCGCCTCGACCGCGTTGGCTTTCCAGCACATTGGGATCCTAAGCTTAGAATTCCACGTGGACAAGTTGTCGCG